>FUFK010037690.1_pt1 | contig 55238 bp, 60 predicted proteins | sample 1021851 | NCBI WGS metagenome assembly FUFK01 (sample SAMEA51879418, study PRJEB19060) | metagenome | reverse complement strand
AAATTTCAAAGATAATTATTTGAAGAAGTTTTCTATTTATTGTCTCATTTATTTAAAAAAAAANGAGCAAGCCTCTCTTAGATATGATCTAGAGAAAGAACTAGGTTATAAAGATCCTTTTTTTGAAAAAAAATTTCAATATTTACAAGGCTATGTTTCNNACTCNCCAGACACTTCAGAAACAGATCTATTAAACTTACATTTATCGTATCTAACAAACAAAGAATATAAATATGTACCAAATGATAAAACATCTAAAATATATTGGAGATATCTGTCGTCTAATAATTTATTGGAAAGTTTAAATAATATTGATACTGAGGATGAGAAACAAATCAGTCTTCTTGAAAAAGCTACTCATCAAGGAAATTATGAAGAAATAGATTTACTAAATTTATATAAAAGATTNCAGTTTTCAGTAGATCAATTATTAAATATTGATNATGAAATACGGAAAATTTCAAAAATANAATCAAGAGCTTTGTTNTATCAAGGNATACTTTTAAACAAAGATCCTAACATTGCAGTTAAGTTATCAAGGGCTCTAAAAGAAAGTTTCGAAAATGACAATATTTCNAATGCATTTGACGATGAACTAAAAAAAATATTAAAAAAATATGACTTAAAAGACTTATCCTCTGATCTTACTGAATTCTATTCTAAAAGCTTAGAACAAGACAAACTAGATAGAGATATCAAATATGATAATAAAATTTTACACCAATCCAAGTTAGTAAAATATTTTGGTAAGGAAAATGTTCCAATCAAAAAAATCGAAAAAGACTTAAATAACTATCTAAAAAAAGTAAAAAAAAGTAAAACAAATTATTTAATTACTAAAGATATTATATTGATTGANGCAATGGTTTCGGATGGTATTGAAATTAAGGATGAGTATAAAGATTTATTCAACTCCAAGGAAAATACTATCCCAACTGATATCCAAATTTTGATAAATGATAGAGAAATTGGAATGGCAGTTTTAAGATTAATTGAGATTATTGGCCAAGATAAGATTGAGGATTTAGGATCTGAAACTCTTTATTTCTTGATCAATGCTCTTAATCAAATGAATATTGACCCGATCAGAAATGAGATATTGTACAGTGTTTTGCCTTTAAGGGCTTAAGTTTTTCTTAATTTTGTATTAAAACCTTTTTAATGGCAGTAAAAAAAATTTTAATAGAACCAAATAAAATCTTAAGACAAGTTTCACAACCTGTAAATGAAGTAAATAAAGAAATACAAAAACTTTTAGATGACATGTTAGAAACAATGTATTCTGCAAACGGAATAGGTCTTGCAGCTATCCAAATCGGTATACCAAAAAATTTAATAGTAATCGATTTACTAACTAAAGAAAAAAAAAANGATCCNATGTATTTTATCAATCCTAAAATTATAAAAAAAAGCGNAAAANTATCTAAATATGAAGAAGGATGTCTGTCAATACCTAATTTATTTGCTGAGGTAAAGAGACCTAGTGAGTGCGAAGTTCAATATTTAGATTACAAAGGAGAAAAAAAAATTTTAAAAGCGACTGGTTTATTAGCAACATGTATTCAACATGAAATAGATCACTTAAAAGGAATACTATTTATTGACTATTTGTCTAAACTGAAGAGAGACATAATATTAAAAAAATTATCAAAACAAAAAATTGAGCAAAAAAGATTGGTTATCTAAACAATTATGAAAAAAATTGTTTTCATGGGAACCCCTTTATTTGCAGTTCCAATTTTAAAATCAATTTTTAGCAAAGGTTACAATATACCTTTAGTTTATACCCAACCTCCAAGCAAAAGTAACAGAGGTCATAAAGTAAGCAAATCTCCAATTCATAAATTTTGCGAAGAAAATAATTTAAAAGTTAGAACACCTGAAAATTTTAAAAACTTAGATGATGAAAAAAATATTTTAAAAAAATTAGAAGCGGATATAGCAATAGTAGTAGCATATGGACAAATATTGCCAAAAGGTATTTTAGATGTTTGTGATAAGGGATTTATAAATATTCATGCATCCTTACTACCTAAATTAAGAGGTGCTGCACCAATTCAACGTTCAATTATGAATCTAGATAATGAAACTGGCATAAGTATCATGCAAATTAACGAGAAGTTGGATCAAGGAAATGTTTACAGTCAGTATAAAATCAAGATAAATAGAGATGATAATGCTGAGGATTTATCATTTAGGCTATCTAACCTTGCTGCTGAAAAAATTATTGATGATATTGAGAGTATTTTTGCGAATAAAAAAAATTTTTTTGAACAAGATCATTCTAAAGCAACATACGCAAATAAAATTAACAAAGAGGAAGGAAGAATAGATTGGAATGATAAAGCTGAAAATATCATTGGTAAAATTAATGGTTTATATCCTGTCCCAGGAGCGTGGTTTTACTTTGATGGTGCTAGATATAAAATATTAAAAGCAAGCGTTTCAAAAAATAGTGCTACTCCTGGCAAAGTAATAAATGATAATATTGAAGTATCTTGTGGGACAAATTCTATCAAAATTTTAGAAATTCAAAGAGAGGGTAAAAAAATTCAAAATATCAAAGATTTCATTTTAGGCACAAAAATAAAAAAAGGTGTTAATTTAATCAATGCATAGATACCAAATATTAATGGAATATGTAGGAACAAATTTTTATGGATGGCAGTACCAAAAAAAACAAATTACAATTCAAGGCACTGTTGAAAAAATTTTAAAAAAAATTCTTAAAGAAAAAGTAAAATTATATGGATCAGGTAGAACAGACTCAAAGGTCCACGCTATCGAACAATCGGCTCACTTTGATGTTAAAAATAAAATTAATAATATTAAAAAGTTTTTCAACACTTTAAATTTTTTTTTAAATGGAAAGTTTATAACTGTTGTTAAAATTAAAAAAAGACCTTTGACATTTCACGCAAGATATTCAGCAAAAAAAAGAATTTATAAATATTTAATACATAATCGTGAAAGTTTACCTTCAATAAATAGAGATAGAGGGTGGTACGTTAGAAAAAAATTAGATTATAAACTGATAAAAAAAGCATCACACTTTTTAAAAGGAACACACGATCTATCTGTTTTTAGAGCCTCAAACTGTTCAGCATCCAGCCCTATAAGAACTATCGACTCTTTAATAATAAAAAAGAATAATGATATTATTGAAATAAAGATAAAATCTAGATCTTTTTTAAAACAACAAGTGAGATCAATCGTTGGGTGCCTAAAATATGTTGGTGAAAAAAAGTGGACAATTAATAAATTTAAAAAGGTTCTTAAATCTAAAAATAGAAATTTATGTGCACCTCCAGCACCAGGTACTGGGCTTTACTTAGAGAAAGTTATTTACTAGNCTTTATGTTACTCTGAATTTTTTATTAATCCTCCATCTAGAGCCTTCACGAACAATATAACCGCAGCATTTCTTAGAGCCGCATTTACAAGGAAATTGCTTATAATCTTGGTCAAAACCAAAACCATAATCATAACTTAATTCTTCTCCTTTTTTTATAAATCTTATTGATGTAACCCAGATTTCTAAACCTTTGCCTTCAACTTCACAATTTGGGTCACATGAATGATTAATTAATCGAGCAGTATTCCATTTAAAATCACCGTCTAAATCGTATCTGTTATTTAAATTAAATAAATATATATCTTTATCATTATCAAATTTATCATTGTTCTCTGTTTGCTTTTTAGTGATTAATTTTCCAATATATTGAATTATTCTAGTTCCTGGAGCTATATCTTTTTTTGCATACAAACCTATTTTGTCTATTTTTGAGTCTTTAATTCTGTAAAGTTTACTCATTAATTTTATTAGCAATTTTTAAAATAAAAGCGTAATCAAATGCGATATCTTCAATTGCTCCATCTCTTCCAGACTTACCACCGTGGCCAGCTTCCATTTCAGTTTTAAGTAATAGTAAATTATTATCAGTTTTATATTCTCTGAGTTTAGCTGTAAATTTTAATGGTTCATCAAACAATACTCTATTATCACTTAAACTTGTTGTTATTAAAATATTAGGGTAATCAGTTTTTTTAATATTATTATATGGCGCGTAAGAATATATATAATCAAAATGTTTTTTATTATCTTTTGCATTGCCAAATTCATCAAATTCTCCAATTGTTAAAGGTAGTGAATGATCCAGATTAGTNGTAAGACTGTCTACAAAAGGCACAGCCATNATTACACCTAAAAATAAATCTGGTTCTTCATTTACAACAACACCCATTAACAATCCACCTGCAGACCCACCCATTCCAATAATTTTTTTTTTACTTGTATATTTTTTTTCAATCAAGAATTTTGCNCAAGCAATATAATCTTTAAAAGTGTTTTTTTTATTTAATAGTTTNCCCTCTTTCCACCATTTCATTCCTCTNTCCATACCTCCTCGNATATGAGCGGTAGCCCAGATAATATTNCTTTTTATTAAACTNAGTCTTGTTGAAGAAAANGTTGGNGACATNGAGTGACCATATGATCCATATCCATAAAGCAACAACTCGGCAGAACCATCAATAGGAGTATTTTTGTGCCTAGTTATTGTAATTGGCACAACNCTACCNTCATGTGAAGGGCATTCCAATCTCTCAACTATATAATCATTNGGTTCATGACCAGATGGTATTATCTGTTCTTTAACTAATTTTTTTTCCTTTGTTTTTATATTGTAAAGATAAGTTCTATTCTGAGTTTTAGGGGTAGAGTAGGAAATATANATTTCATCTGTATCTCGATCTTTTTGTCTTAAAGAAACACTTGGATCATAAACTTTTTCATCAGTAAATATTAGCTCCTCTTCTTCATTTGTTATTATATTTCTTATGAAAACTTTATCCAAAGCATTTGTCAATTCTGTTCTTATAATCCAATTATTTAAAAATACTAAACTTCCTATCAAAGTCTCATCTTTGGCACCTATAAAATCTTCCCACTGATTTGAATTTATATTTTTTGATACTAAAATCTTAAAGTCTTCTGCATCTTTATTAGTATGCATGTAAAAATTATTATTCCATGAATTTATAGAATAAATTATACCTTTCTCNCGTTCTTTAATCAGTTTAGGCTNAGGTATTTTCTCATCAACATGAAAATAATATTTTTCAGTTGTATTATGATCTGAACTGGTAANTAAATAGTATTTTTCATCTGATGTAAGACCAATACCAACAGTAAAAGCTTTAGTTTTTTCTTCAAAAATTAAAATATCATCTTTGACAGNTTTTCCAATTTCNTGTCTAAATATTTTTCTAGGCCTATGATTTTCATCTAGTTTTGAGTAAAAAATAAATTTGTCATCAAGACTAAACATTATTGACCCTGANGTATCNTTAATTTCTTCTGTAACAAANGTATTAGTTTTGATATCTCTTACATAAATTGTAAAGTACTCAGANCCTTTAACATCCAATGAGTATGCTAAATATTTGTCGTTATAACTAACTTCTAAATCACCTACTCCAAAATAATTTGTATTTAGTTTTTTTTTCTCTAAATCACCATTCCAAATTTCTTCAATATTTTCAGTACCAATTTTTTTTCTAAGTTTTATAGAATAGTTNCCTTTTTCAGTNGTTTTAGTCCAATATTCATATGCTTTATCTTTGTACTTTAAAGATTCATCCTCTAATTTTATTCTGCCTTTTATTTCTTTAAATAATGTTTTCTGGATTTCAGAGGTGTCCTTCAATTNAAAGTCAGTATATTTATTCTCTTCATTTAAATAATCTCTGACTTCAGGGAGAAGTTTGCTTCCATCTTTAAGGACTTCAAGAATATTTTTTTGGTGGACCCAACTGTAATTATCTTCCCAACTAGTATTGTGGCAAGATTTAACCTCCAGTTTTTTTCTTAATTGTGGTATTTTCATTNGGATCTAATACATGAATTTTTTTTTAATATCAGTAGTTATTTTTGTCATCCTGTATTTGTTATTAAATTGGTTTACCAAAACTTCGAGTAAAAAAATATCTAATTTAATTAGAAAGCTTATTATTTTTGGCTCTATAGGACTTGCTTTATTAATGATCTTTGCTGGAAGATTTATTTTTTCTTTACCNTTTTTNTTAATGATTTTACCTATTATAAAAACAAAAGCAGGACTNTCATTAATACAACTCTTCAGAATTTGGGGATTATTAAGAGTTCTAAAAAATTCAGGTCGATTTAATTTTAATACATTTCAACAATCCAGTGCAAAAAGTATTCCATTAGATGAAGCATATAGAATTTTAAATTTAGACCCTAAAAAAAAATATACAAAGGACGATGTCCAAAAATCATATAAAAAAATAATGAAAAAAATACATCCAGATATAAGTCCAGAATTAAATAGGCTCGCGTCCATAGTAAATGAAGCAAAAGATACTGTTTTGAAAAATTTATCCTAATAATTTTTTAAATTTATTGTAAATTTCTTCAGGATTAATTTTATCTTTCCCCAAAGTATCATGAGTTACGTTTGTTTCTCCCTCTGGAAGAATTGGATACATATTTTTATTATAACTTCCATATATTAAAGGTGTATCTACCATCAATACAATCGTCTTTATACCAAGTCCAGCAGATAAATGACTAAAACTTGAGTCATTACAAATTGCTATTTGACAATTAGGAATAATTGGCAAAATTTCTTTAATGGTAAAATTATTTAGTGGTGTACAATATTCTTTGTACTCACTTTCAATGATTTCATCCATAATTTTTAACTCGTCAATGTTATTACCTGTCATTAAAAAAAATCTACAATTAGATCTTTTTAGCACCTTGCTCATAAAACTTTTAAATATTGAAGCTGGCACCCTCTTAGTTTTACCTGAACCACCTATACCAAGTATTATATTAGTAATACTTTGATCAATAGAATGATCCTTTTTGGCTTTTAGAATATCTTGTTCTTTTAAAAATAACCTTGGTGTACTTTCAATATCCTCTCCGATTGATTTGAGAGTAAATTCTTTTGCTGCTTCTATAATTTGTTGATTTTTTTTTTTAAATAAAGGGTAGTGAAAGACTTCTTTTATACCTGAAAATTTAGAAATTAGGAAATATCTTAAGGATGAATTAAATATGAAAACTTTATCAAATTTTTTTAATTTTAATTCATTTACTAATTTAAAAAATCCCTTCACGCCAGAGTGTTTCTTATTATCTTCTCTTTCAAGATACATAATTTCTTCAACAATTTCTTTATTATTAAAATACATTTCTACTTTAGTATTTTTTTTTGCTAAAATAGTTACAGGCGTTTTGAATTTTTTAGAAATAGCCTCAATAAATGGAAGAAACATTATCATGTCTCCTATTCCCATTCTGTTTTGTAAAATTAATATTTTCATTAACTAACTAATATCTTTACTAAATTTTTCTTTAGAGATAAGCTTATTTTATGGTTGAAATTAAAGGCATTTATGCGGCATCAGTTTCAGTACTTAATGATGATATGTCATTAAATATTAAAAAAACTGTAAATCATTGTGAAAAAATTATTAAAGATGGTTGTCATGGTGTAGTCATATTTGGAAGCACAGGCCAAGCTCAACTAATNTCTCTAGCNGAAAAAATTCAAATGGTTACATATTTGAGCAAAAACAGAAATGAAGATAACTTTATCATAGGTTGTGGATTAAATTCCTTGTTGGACACAATAAACCTCATGAAGGTTTCGGTTAACCTAGGTTTCAAAAAATTTTTAGTAATGCCTCCTGCATATTACAAGTATGGAGATAAAGAAGTCGTTAATTACTACACGAAGTTAGTTAATTCAGTGCCTGAGTCTAAAATAATACTATATAATTTTGAAAAACTATGTGGTTACAAATTTTCTATAAAATGTGTCGAAGAATTAGCTAAAATTTTTCCAGAAAATATTATCGGGGTCAAAGATAGTTCATATAACTTATATAAAGATCTTAAAATTAAAGATTTTTCAATTCTTCCAGGATCAGAACTAAAGTTATTACCTGGTTTAGAAATTGGATGTTCTGGAATTATAACCGCAACTTGCAATGTGACTGCAGAATTATCTAGAAAAGTTTATGACGATTTTTTTAGTAATGTTACGCAGACTGCAAACGATAAACTATGTGAGGTTAGAAAAGCGTTTGATCAATTTAATTTAATTTCTGGTTTACATTCTTTTTTAAAGGAAAAAGATAGCGATTATAATAATATTTTACCCACTCTATCATTGCTAGATCCGAAGGACGAAAAGATACTGTTTAATAAACTTAGAGAATTGGATTTTCCAGCAAAAAAAAATGTTGCGGCCTAAGTATCTTTCAGGTTGTGAAAGTGTATAATAGATTAATTATAAGCTGTTATTTTAAATATAATTAACAGAATAAAAAAATTTTCAATTACAAGTTACTATATTTATTAGTTATTTGCTGATAAATCAACATATCTAACCAATGAAAAAAAAAAAGAAAAAAAAAGTTAAGAAAATAAAAAAGAAAAAATTAAAAAAGAGACCCTTGTTAAAAAAAAAGTATTAAAGAAAAGAAGAAAAAGAAAAGCCTCAAATAGAAAAAAAAATGTAAGTAAAAAAATTACAAAAAAAAACCACTTTCTTGTAAATTTATTGAGGCTTCAAGAAAATATAAAAATAAATATAAAAAATAATTTCAAGATTAATCTAGAAGAAAAAATAAAAAGNTTCTTNGATTTTATTGATAATAAAATNGATCAATACAAATCANTGATAAAAGAAGAAAAGCAGAGATTAAAAATAGAGGCATATNAGAAAGAGCAAAAAATTAAANAACAAGAAAAACAAAAGGAACTAGAAACNGCAGATTTACAATTAAAGCTTAAACAAAAGCAATTAAAAGANGAAATTTTNCTTGAAAAGCAAAGANCTAAAGATTTAAAAAATTTCCTTAGAAAAGAACAAGCAATTCTTAGANAAGAACAANCAGAAAGACAAAGAAAATTTTTAGAGGAAATAAAGTTACAAAAACAGATTGANAAATTTAGAGTTAGAGAAATAAAAGAATTAGAGAAACTAGAAAAAATTTCACTTAAAGAGCAAAGAGAAGATTATGCTGGTTTGCAAGACAGGATCGATAAACTTAAAGAAAAATATAGATTAATTAGAGACCAGAAAATTAGAGAGAGGGTAGAGGCGTTAGGTATAAAAACTTCTGATAAAGATGATAGAGATGCACTTTTAAAGAAAGAGCATGATTACATTGTCTCCAGACAAAAAATTGAAAATTCTTTAGAAAGTTTTTACAGGAGCGCTAGCAGTTTAGTTTTTCAATTAAATAAAAGACATCTAACAAGAGAAATGTCTATTTTTAGATGCATAGATAGAAGATTTGAAACAGGTGAAATTTTTATTAAAAAAGATGACTCGAAAGATGAGGAATGGTTAATCTTAATATACATTAAAGATAATTCCCTAAGTGGTGATATAGTTATAGAGGATAAAAGCAATCCAGAAAAAAATCACTCCCACGAATTTAAGTCGACAGACATATTTACCGCATCAGACTTAATGGTAGACTCATTAACCCAGTTGATTTCTAGAGAGAGAAGCAAGACAAACTAAATAATTATTTTGAATAAATAACTTGTTTTAATTTATATTCCCATAAACCATACTTTGAGTATGTCATTTTTAAAATATGATTNGTATTTATATCTAACCACACATCATATCTNCGTTCNTCACTGTCTTCTTTATTGANTCTTTTTGATAAAATNACAAAATGCTTGGTATCGTAAACTTTACCATACAAGTTTATTTTTTCCTTTTTTATAAAATTTATAGTTTGCTTGTTTATACTTCCAGAAATCGGGCTTATGTTTTTTTCACTTTGGATTATTTTATGATTCCACCAACTTCCAATTACTATATCTAAATCAACCTTGCCAGTATAAGAGGATCCCTTAATAAAATAACTTTCTTTACTTTCATTCAAATATAAATCAACAAATTTTTTTTTTTTATTTTGAATAGTATCTGATTTAAAACTAACAAGTTTGTTATTTTTATAAACTTCTTTACTANNNCCTTTAATTGAAAAAGCNTTNAATCCTAATATAGAAACATTNAATTCTGTNTTATTATNTATTTCNAAATTTTNNTNATTNCTACTAAANGTATAATTNTTAAAACCNATTTTNNTTCCNTCTTTNAAAATTTCCATCAAAAATTTCTCAACTTTTTNATAGTGTTCTACATGTGCAAANGATTTGAGNGGGAAAAATATTANTATTNTGGTAAGAAGNAATNTTTTNNTAATTATTTTCATTTTAAGATTAAAANTNNATTCTAATAATTAATTATGTTTTTAACTATAAAAAAAATTCCNAAAAAANCATGGAGTTCTAAAAATCCATTCAACTTAAGACCAAAATTAATAACTATTTTTTTCTTAGTTTTTGGATTAACGTTATTTGGTGCAGGCGAGGGTTTGCTTATAGTTTCATTTACAGGTGCATCCCCCTGGAGTGTTTTAGCTCAAGGAATATCTCTTAATACAGATATATCTGTAGGCTTAGTCACTTTCATGGTGAGTGTTTCTGTTTTGTTTTTATGGATTTTTCTAAAACAAAAACCAGGTCTTGGAACATTATTTAATATTTTAATAATAGCTACCATGATTGATGTTTGTATAATTTTTGTTCCTACTCCAGAAATATATTTTAATAAACTTTTATTAGCCGTAGCATCGGTTTTATTAGTAGGATTAGGCACTGGTTTTTATTTAATTGCTAACTTAGGACCTGGACCAAGAGATGGTCTCATGACCGGCTTACAAAGAAAAACAAATTTTCCAATAGCATCTGTAAGAGCGTTTTTAGAAATTTCGGTTGTATCAATAGGGTGGTATTTAGGAGGCACTGTAGGAATCGGCACATTACTTTTTGCTTTTGGCATAGGTCCTGCTGTAGCTTTAGGATTATATTTAGTAGGAAAATTCTTTAATTGATTTTTTCGTTTAAAATATTTAAATAGTAGTATGTCCCTTAAGAGATTCATGATTGATTCTGCGAACATACTATTTGATGATAGTAAAAATGATTTAAGAGCACTACCAAAAACAGTTAGATTACAAATTTTGTTAGTTTTAAGTTTTATTTGGTCAGTAGTATTTAGCTTATATATATTTTCATATACAACTTTTATATTTGGGTGGGCTGGAGTTTTTTTAGCTCATGCAGGTATAATTTTTGCTGTTTATTATACTTTTAAACAATTCCATAACGCTGAAGCACAATCAGTTAGTGTTTTTAAGACTAAAAATTTTAATCCTTTTAAAATTATGTCGTTAATATTTATTTTAATGTTCATATTTGTATTTTCTAAGGGTATTGAAGTTCTAACTAGAACAAANTCATACGAAATAAAGTATGATGGACCTGANAAATCAGCTTTTGAAAAATGGTTACCNTTNACNCAAAANGANAANAATAAATAGCTTCTTATTTTTTAGAGAATCAANTAAATTANNNNTGTGAAAGATTTAGTNAAAAATATTCANCTAATTTTACTNGCAGTTATACTTATATGNACAGTTCTTGCGGTCTTGTTAGANATANGAAACATGNTTATNAATCAAACTGTTACATTAGCAGANTTANTACTTATGTTTTTATATCTAGAGGTTTTAGCAATGGTNCGTGTTTTTTGGGANGAGCAATCNATTAGTATTACTTTACCCCTNTTAATTGCAATAACAGCTTTATCAAGATTTATAATTCTACAGGGAAAAGAGATGGACGCTTCACAACTATTATACGAGTCTTTAGCAATTGTATTTATAGCTATTGCAATAGTTGTATTAAGACTAAGACACAGCGATAAACTTGGATTATCAAAAAAAAGAAAATAATTGAATACAACCTAGCTATTTAATAAAGTTGTAGAATGTGGTTAATCAGAAAAAGACTACATAAATTTGTAAGAACAACTTTTAGACCCCCATGACAGGAAAAATTTAATAAAAAAAAAGGGCAGAAAAATCTGCCCTTTAAATTTTTTTTTAAATGAAATTTCGGAAATTACATTCCCATTCCACCCATTCCACCCATGCCGCCCATGCCGCCCATTCCACCAGCTGGCATTCCACCTGCAGAGTCTTTTTCTTCTGGTTTGTCTGCGATCATGGCTTCAGTTGTTACTAATAGACCAGAAATAGAAGCAGCATCTTGCAAAGCTGTTCTAACAACTTTTACTGGGTCAATGATACCTTCTTTGAACATATCAACATATTGTTCTGACTGAGCATCGTAACCAGTGGAAGGTTTATTTGACTCTAATAATTTTCCAACTACGACAGATCCATCGACACCTGCGTTTTTTGTTATTTGTCTAATTGGTGCTTGAAGAGCACTTTTTACAATCTCAACTCCGGCTTTTTGATCATCACCTTTAACTTTAACTTTATCAAGGTCTTGTGAAGCGTATAATAAAGCACAACCACCACCAACAACAATTCCCTCTTCAACAGCTGCTCTCGTAGCGTTTAATGCGTCCTCAACTCTGTCTTTTCTCTCTTTAACTTCAACTTCTGTTGCACCACCAACTTTTATTACAGCAACACCACCAGCAAGTTTTGCTAGTCTCTCTTGAAGCTTTTCTCTATCGTAATCTGAAGTAGTCTCTTCAACTTGTTGTTTTATTTGATTACATCTTGCTTCAATGTCAGCTTTTTTTCCAGATCCACTAACAATCGTACTATTCTCTTTATCAACTTTTACTCTTTTAGCAGATCCTAAGTCAGTAAGTTTTACATTCTCAAGCTTTATTCCTAGGTCCTCAGAAATAACTTGTCCACCAGTTAATATAGCTATGTCATCTAACATTGCTTTTCTTCTATCACCAAAACCCGGGGCTTTAACAGCAACTACTTTCAAACCACCTCTTAATTTGTTAACTACTAAAGTGGCAAGTGCTTCACCCTCAACATCCTCTGATATAATCATTAATGGCCTTCCAGCTTGAACAACCGCTTCTAAAAGTGGAACCATAGGTTGCAAGTTAGTTAGCTTTTTTTCATGTAATAAAATTAAAGGGTTCTCTANCTCAGTAGTCATTTTATCACCATTAGTAATAAAATATGGAGATAAGTATCCTCTATCAAACTGCATACCCTCAACCACATCAAGCTCTGTTTCAATTCCTTTAGCTTCCTCGACTGTAATTACACCCTCATTACCAACTTTTTGCATAGCTTTAGAAATCATATTTCCAATCTCTTTATCACCGTTCGCTGAAATTGTACCAACTTGTGCAATCTCATCACTATCTTTGACTTTTTTTGCTGACGATATTAATTTTTCTCTTACATGATCAACTGCTGCATCAATACCTCTTTTAACATCCATAGGGTTCATACCAGCAGTCACATACTTACAGCCTTCTTTTACAATCGCTTGCGCAAGAATTGTTGCAGTAGTTGTACCGTCTCCAGCTTCATCGTTTGTTTTGCTTGCAACTTCTTTTACCATTTGTGCACCCATGTTCTCGAATTTATCTTGTAATTCTATTTCTTTGGCAACAGAAACACCGTCCTTTGTAGTTCTTGGTGCTCCGTATGATTTATCAATGACTACATTTCTTCCTTTAGGACCTAAAGTTACCTTTACTGTATTTGCAAGGATATCAACACCTTTAAGCATTGCTGTTCTAGCTTCAGAATTAAATTTTACTATTTTAGACATTATATTTTACTCCTTAATAAATATTATTTTGATGTTGANATACCCATAATGTCCGATTCTTTCATTATGCTGTATTCTTTTCCATCTATTTTCACTTCAGTTCCAGACCACTTACCAAATAAAACTTTATCACCGACTTTTACATCCATTGGTATAATTTTGCCATCTTCAGTTTTAGAACCACCACCAACAGCAACTACTTTTCCTTCTTGAGGTTTTTCTTGAGCTGAGTCAGGTATAATTATTCCACCAGCAGTTTTTTCACTGCTATCAAGCACTTCGATAAGAACTCTATCATGCAAAGGTTTAAATTTCATAAATTACTCCTTTAAATATTGAGGTCATATAGTCTTAAAGCTGTAATTTTTCAAGATGCTGAAAAAAAATATATGTTAAAAAAACCAAAGAAATTCATAGATTTTTAAGCTATATCTCATTCATGACCGTAAATTTAGACAAAACAGGTCTTAAATCAATAATAAGTGATATAGACTTATTGTTTATTGATATTTGGGGCGTCCTACATAATGGAATTAAGTTATACAATGAGTCTCTTAATGTGCTTGATAAACTTGAGCAGTCCAAAAAAGAATATATTTTGCTAACAAATGCACCAAGACCAAATAATACTGTAATAAACTTTCTGANGAATATGGGATTAGATCAAAGTAAATGTAAAAAAGTATCTACATCTGGTGAAGTAGCTTTGAAATATTTGAAGTCTAAATATAAAGGTTTAAAGTTCTTTCATGTTGGACCTCCACGTGACTTTGATTTATTTAAGTCTTTTGAAGAATTTAAAGTAAATAGCTTAGATGAAGCTGATTTTATTATTTGTACAGGATTATATGAAAATTTTTCAAAAAATTTAGACTATTATAAAAATTTGCTTAAAAATAAAGTAGATAAAAAAATGGTTTGTACTAATCCAGATCTAATTGTTGACAGAGGAAGTAATAGAGAATTTTGTGCTGGATCTGTAGCTAAAATTTTTGAGGATCTTGGAGGTGAAGTAGAATATTTTGGTAAACCTTATCCACTAATTTACACTCAATCAGCAGACATTAAAAATAAAAAAATTCTTTGCATCGGGGATAATTTGAACACAGATATTAAGGGAGCTAATGTCCAAAATTTTAAATCACTATTTATAATGAGTGGTATTCATAACAATGAAAATAATATTAATGAATTAAAAATAAAATATGATGTAGAAATAGATTATACACAAAAAAATTTAGTATGGTAAAAAAAATAAATTTATACAAAAATTTTAATATAAAAGATAATGACAAAGGCTCAATTATCTTAATTGGAAGTTTCGATGGATTACATTTAGGACATAGAAAACTTTTTGAAAGAGCAAAAAAATTAAAATCGAAAAAAAAACTAAAAATTGGTGTTTTTACTTTTGACCCAATTCCAAAAATGTTTTTTTCTAAAGGTTTAATAAATTATAGAATTTCTAATCTTAATGAAAAAATAAGGATATTTAAGAAATTTAATGTGGACTTTGTTATTAACCAAAATTTTAATAAAAAATTTTCGAGAATAAAGTGTAATGATTTTATTAAAAAAATCTTAATTAAAAAAATTGGAATGAGATATATATACGTGAGCAATAACTTCAAATTTGGTAATAAAAGGGAAGGAGATGTAAAATTATTACAAAGGTATCAAAAAAAATACAATTATAAAGTTATAAAACCTTCACCACTCAAAATAAAAAATAAAGTGATTTCATCGTCATTAATAAGAAAGTTATTACAAGATGGAAATTTAAATACTGCTAATAAATATCTAAACAGATTATGGACTGTGGAGGGGATAGTTAAAAAAGGAAGACAAATAGGAAAAACAATTGGATTTCCCACATGTAATATCGAAATGCAAAATTATGTTATATCAAAACTAGGCGTCTACGCTGTTAAGGTTAATTTATTGCCAGACCAGAAGATTTATAAGGGAATTGCTAACTTGGGTATTAGACCAACCTTTAATCAAAAAAAAATACTTTTAGAGGTAAATATATTCAACTTTAATAAAAAAATTTATGGTAAAAGAATTAGAGTTGAGTTCGTAAAATTTATTAGAGGTGAAAAAAAGTTTGAAAATATAAATAATTTAAAAAAACAAATAAAACTTGATATAAAAAAAGCAAAAAAAATCAATTAATGAGCAAAGAACAAATAAATTTACCTAAAACAGCTTTCTCGATGAAGGCAAATCTTCCAGTTAAAGAACCAGATTTAATTAAGTATTGGACCAATATTAATCTTTACAAACAATTAAGAGTTAAAAGCAAAGGTCAAAAAAAATTTGTTTTACATGATGGCCCTCCTTACGCTAATGGAAATATTCATATGGGGACAGCTCTTAATAAGATTTTAAAAGATATTGTAACCAAATTTCATCAAATGAGTGGTCAAGACTCAGTTTATGTACCAGGATGGGATTGTCATGGTTTGCCGATAGAATGGAAAATTGAGGAACAATACAAAAAAAATAAAAAAAATAAAAACGATGTTCCTATAGTTGAATTTAGAAGAGAGTGTCGAGAGTTTGCAGAAAAATGGATTGAAATACATAAAGATCAATTTCAAAGATTAGGGGTAATTGGTGATTGGAATAATTATTACTCGACAATGAGTTTCGATGCTGAAGCCCAAATAGTCAGAGAATTAGGCAAGTTCTTAAAAGAGGGAAGTTTATATAGAGGCTATAAACCAGTTCTTTGGTCTACGGTAGAAAAAACAGCATTAGCAGATGCGGAAGTTGAATATTTAGATCATACATCGGACACCATATATGCCTCTTTCCCAGTTAAAAATTCAAAAAATAAAGATCTATTAGATTGTGAAGTAATTATTTGGACTACCACACCTTGGACAATTCCTGCAAACAAAGCTTTGGCATATAATAAAAGTCTTAAATATTTAATTATCGAAGTAACTAGTGACTCTGTTTTTAAAAATAAAAAATTAATAGTTGCGAAAGATTTATTAAACTCATTTTTAGATGAGTGTAAAATAGAAAAATTTCAAAAAATTTCTGAATTTTTGGGAAATGATTTTGAAGGAACAATTTGTTCACATCCATTTTATAATCTTGGTTATGACTATAATGTTCCAATGTTAGAGGCAAGATTTGTTACAACCGAGCAAGGTACAGGCATTGTCCACTGTGCGCCAAGTCACGGCCCTGATGATTTTAATTTATGCTTAAATAACGGAATCAAAGCTTTAGAGACAGTTGATGATGATGGTAAGTATACCAACAATATTCCATTATTTGAGGGAACACACATTTTTAAAGCAAATACAATCGTTATAGAAAAACTCAAAAAAGAAAAAAAATTGGTTTTCAGTGGCAAATTAAATCATTCATACCCTCACTCTTGGAGATCAAAAGCTCCTTTAGTTCATAGAGCAACTCCACAGTGGTTCATCTCAATGGAGAGCCATGGTCTAAGAGATAAAGCGCTCAAAGCAATAGACAAAACGGTTTTTTATCCTGAGAAAGGAAAAGAGAGATTAAAGTCTATGATCGAAACTAGACCAGATTGGTGTGTTTCAAGACAAAGAGTTTGGGGTGTTCCTCTACCAATATTTATAAATAAAAAAGATGGAAAGGTTTTAGTTGATGATGAAGTTTTCGAAAATATAGCAAATATTTATGAGAAAGAAGGTTCAGATTGTTGGTTTAAGGACGATGCTCAAAAATTTCTAGGAAAAAAGTATAAAGCAGAAAATTTTACAAAACTCTCAGACATTGTAGAGGTATGGTTTGATAGTGGTTCCACACACTCTTTTGTTTTAGAAACTAGAAAAGATTTAAAATGGCCTGCTTCTATGTACTTAGAAGGCTCAGATCAACATCGAGGCTGGTTTCATTCTTCACTATTACAATCTTGTGGAACTAGAGGAGAGGCACCATTCGAAACAATTTTATCACATGGATTTGTTGTAGATGGAAAAGGACTTAAAATGTCCAAGTCATTAGGCAATGTTATTTCACCTGATGATATCCTTAAAAAGTACGGTGCTGATATTTTAAGAATTTGGGTTGCAGCTTCTAATTATTCAGAGGATCTAAGAATNGACTANACAATTTTGGAACAGCATGCAGACGCATACAGAAAGATAAGAAACACTTTTAGATATATTCTTGGAAATTTAAGAGATGAATTTTCAGAAAATGATTTCAATAAGATAAATTATGATGAACTGTGCGAACTTGATAAGCTGATGTTGCATAAAATTTATTTATTAAATGATAATTATCAAAAAAATTTTAAATCTTATAATTTTCATTTGCTTTATAAAGATTTATTAAATTTTTGTACAGTCGACTTATCATCCTTTTATTTTGACATAAGGAAAGACTCTTTATATTGCGATAATTTTAATTCGAAGAGAAGAAAAGATTGTTTACAAATATTAAATGTGCTTCTCGATTGCCTTCTCAAATGGTTTGCTCCCATTCTATCTTTCACTACTGAAGAAATCTTCAAATTGATAAATAAAAAATCAATTGAAAGCATTCATTTAGAAAAGTTTGTAACAATCCCAGAGAATTGGAAAAATGAAAAGCTTGCAAAAAAATGGAAGGAAATATTAAATGTAAGAGAAATTGTTAATTCAAGTATAGAATTAAAAAGAGCTGATAAACTAATTGGTTCTAGTTTAGAAGCTCAAATAATAGTTGAACTTAATAAAGAAAAATATGATCTTTTAAAAGACTATGACTTTGCTGAAATTTGTATTACTTCAAAAGCCAAACTAAAATTAAATCCAGATATTAAAGCAAGCACAAACGTAATAACAAAAAAAGCTATTGGTGAAAAATGTCCTATGTGTTGGAAAATTTTTGAAAAAAAATGTGAGAGACATAATTGTGGTTTTGATGGAAAAAAAAAATAAAATATTTTTCTTAAATTTGTTTATTGTAACTATTATTTTTTTAATAGATAGAGTATGCAAAATATATGTAATAAATCTTTACGAAGATATTAGTAATCAACAAATTTTTTTAACATCTTTTTTAAATGTATATTTAATATGGAATGAAGGAATTGCGTTTGGTTTACTTTCATTCGAAAGTCTTACGATTTATAATATTATAACTTTTTTAATTGTATTAATTAATATTTTAATAATCTATATATTATTTAAATTAAATGATGTTAGAAAATATTTTTTTTTGATTATACTAGGGGGTTCATTAGGAAATTTATTTGATAGATTTGTATACAATGCAGTACCAGACTTTATTGATTTCCATATAGGTGATTTTCATTGGTTTATCTTTAATCCCGCTGATATTTTTATTACAATAGGAGTTTTTTGCCTTATTTTAGTTGAATTTACTTCTAAAGATAAAAAAAAATAATGAGGAAAATAATTTTAATAATTTTGATATTTTCATTGAATTCATGCGAGTCTGTTAAAAATGCTTTAACTGGAAAAAAATATGAGTCTAGTGATGAATTTTTAATTATAAAAAAAAATCCATTAGTTCTTCCTCCAGAATTCAACAAATTACCTACTCCTGATGATCCCGAAATTAAAGATCGTCAGGAACAGGTTGAAGCAGAGATAGATAATATTCTCTCAAAAATAAAAACTGAAGAAATGTCAAGTGAAAAAGAAAAAATATCAGAAAGTAAATCAACTGAAGATTTTGTGTTAGATCAAATTAAAAATTGAATTGATGTTTTCGAAAAATTTTAGAGTAAGAGATTTTAAAAAAATAAAAATTAATGGAAAATTAAAAAAATATTATAAATCTTTTTTAGCTGATAGCCTTAATAAAAAAAATCTACTAAATAGTTTTACTAATAAATATTCTTATTCGTTTAGCAATTCACAAATTAAAAAACTTAAAAAATTTAAGATTATCAAAATTTTTGGTATGGGTGGTTCGTCATTAGGGGCAGAAGCAATATATAAATTTATGAAAAAAAAAATTAAAAAAGAATTTCAATTTTTTAGTAATCTAGATAATGAAAATATTTACAAAAAATCTGACAAAAAGGAATTAAACATAATTATTTCTAAATCTGGAAATACACTTGAAACTGTAGTTAATGAAAATTTATTCTCAGGTAAATCTAAATTTTACATTGTTGAGAATAAAACAAATTATCTAAGGAAAGTATCAGCTAAATTTAAGTCAGATATTATTGAACACAGAGATTTTGTTGGTGGTAGATACTCCGTGTTATCAGAGGTTGGAATGTTGCCTGCAGAGTTAATGGGTTTAAATATCTCAAAATTTAAAAGTTTCAATAGGTTAATTTTGAATAAAAAATTTGAAAATAATTTACTTAGAAATGTTAGTAACATTTATAACTTTATCCTTAAAGGAAAGACGAACTCGATAATCTTAAATTACGATGAATGTTCTTATAGTCTTTTTAAATGGTACCAACAACTGGTTGCAGAAAGTTTAGGAAAAAATTCTAAAGGTGTATTACCAATAATATCAGAAATGCCACGTGATAATCATAGTTTAATGCAACTATATTTAGATGGTACAAAAAATTGCTTTTATACATTTTTTGATGTTAATGAAAAAAACTCACCTAAAATTAAAAAAAATTTAATCATAGATGAATTTAAATTTTTAAAAAATCATAATCTCCAGTCTATAAAAAGTGCACAAAAAAATGCAACTAAAAGAGTTTTCACATCATATAAAATTCCATTTAGAAGTTTTGAGATAACAAATAGAAATGAAGAATGTCTTGGTGAATTATTTACATATTTTATGCTAGAAACAATTCTTCTAGGAAAACTTATGAAAATCAATCCTTTCAACCAGCCGTCTGTTGAATTAATTAAAAAAGAAACTAAAAAAATATTAGTTTAATTTACCAAAAATAATTTTTGATATACCGTATTTTTTTTCAATTAAAATTTTAAACTTTTCAGGAAATTTGTCTTTTGAAATTTTATTTCTATGAATTAATATTAACCCGTTTTTTTTTAAAATTTCAAACTTATAAATATTCTTAATAATATAATCTATATTTGTTTCTTTAAATGGTGGATCAAGAAAAATAAGGTCAAATTCCTTTACTTTAAATTTATTAAATCCATTAGGTTGTAAAATATCAGTTTCAAATATGCTGATTTTGTCAGGACAATTTAATGAATTTATATTTTTTTTTAATATTATCATAGCCTCACTATATTTTTCCACAAACGTCACGTGCTCAGTTCCTCTTGATATACATTCCAGCCCGAAAGAACCCACTCCTGAAAAAAGATCAAGCACCTTTGAATTTTCAAATTTAAAATTAATTAGCGGAGAATGTTCAATTATATTAAATATAGATTCTTTTAATGAGTCCCTTAATGGTCTGGTTTTTTTATCTTTAGGTAATAAAATTTTTTTTCCTCTAAAATTTCCAGAAATTATTCTCATCAATCTATTACCTTGTATCCGATATCTTTTCTGTAAAAACCATTTTTCCAATTTAATTTCTTTATCAAATTGAAAATATTATTTCTGGTCTCTTTTAAATTATTGGATGTGGAAACAAAATTTAAGACTCTGCCACCTATGGCGTATACATCACCGTTTTCTTTTTTTGTACCAGCATGAAAAATATTTTCATTTTTTTTTGTTACAATATTTCTTAAATTATCAATTTTAATATTTTTAATATATTTATCTGGATAACCATTTGAGCACAAAACCACACAAATACTTTTTTTTTTAATAAATTCAATTTTTTGGTTCTTTAATTTTTTTAAACAACAACTCATTATAATTTCTAACAAATCGGTATTTAATAATGGAAGAAGTGTCTGACATTCTGGATCACCCATTCTAACATTAAATTCTACTAAATAAGGTTCGTTATTTTTAATCATTAAACCAACATAAAGGAAACCCAAATAATTTGACCCAATTTTATTTATTGCATCTAAAGTAGGCTTGATAATTTTCGATATAATTTTTTTATCAAGCTCTTTATTAAATAATCTTGAGGGAGAATAACATCCCATTCCGCCGGTATTTTTACCACTATCACCTTCACCTACTCTTTTGTGATCCTGAGCCGTACCAAAAAATTTAAACTCATTTCCATCAGATACTATAAAATAACTCATTTCTTCGCCCTCTAAAAATTCCTCGATCAGAATACTATTAGCTGTTCCGAATTTACCCCCAAATATTTCTTCTGATGCTTTTATGGCATCTGAAAATTTCTTACAAATATAAACACCCTTGCCAGACGCTAAACCATCAGCTTTGATTACTAAAGGAAATTTGCTATTTTCAAGGAAAATCTTTGTTTCCTCCAGTTTTGTTAAAATTTTAAATTTTGCAGTAGGAATATCATTTTCTTCACACAATTTTTTTGTAAAAATTTTAGAACCTTCTAACTGTGAAGCTACTTTATTTGGTCCAAAAACATTAATATTTGTATCACTAAAATAATCCACAATACCTTTTACAAGAGGTTTTTCTGGACCTATTATTAATAAATCAATTTTCTTTTTTAAACAGAAATCCTTAATTTTTTTAAAATCCTCATCACCAATATCAATATTTTCAGCTATCTCAGAGGTTCCTGCATTGCCAGGAAAACAGTAAATTTTATTGACTTTTTTGGAAGATTTTATTTTGTGGCATATTGAATGCTCTCTACCTCCACTTCCAATAATTCCAACTATCATTTATATTAAATTATAACTTAAAAATGAAAAATAAATTAGCAAAAATAAAATATCTGCCAAATAATTATGAAATTATAGAACCTGGTGATCATGTTATTTGTGCAATATCTAATAAAAAAATAATGTTAGAAAACTTGAATTATTGGAATGTTGATTTACAAGAGGCGTACTTTTCATTTAAAGAGGCACAATTAAAAAGAGAAAAATTAAAAGACAAATAATTAATGTTTCCACCTATTATGTGTCCAAATCCATTGATCTGGGTTCAAAGATATTTTATTTTCCAACCATAAATTTAATTTACTTGTAATATCCTCAATAGTTTCACTCTTTTCAAAAGAAATAGGTTCATCAAAAACTATATTAAAATAATGATTATTTGATCTTTGAATATACACAGGTTGAACTTTACAATTAAATTTTTTAACAAATTGTGCGGGTATAGTAGTTGTAAATGCTTTTTTGCCAAATAATTTGACATCCAATCCCTCCGATACTCTTTGGTCAATCATTATTGCAAGACTTGATCCATTTTTAAAATTAGCAAGGCTAAATTTTACACCTTGCAAGCCCTTTGGAATTTGTTTTTTACATATAAATTTTTTTCTGAGGTACTCCATCACTACATTTAGAAATTTATTGTTTAATGGTCTATAAATTGCGGTTAAGTCTATTCCCTCTCTTTCAATGATCATAGCCATTAATTCAAAATTATTAAAATGAGCAGATATGAAGACTACAGGTTTTTTTTCTAATTTGATTTGTTTAAGATTATTTAAACCTTCTACTTTCAAAAATTTTTCATACTTATTTTTTCTAAACGATGGAATAAATACGTATTCTGCAAAAATTCTTCCATAATTACCCCACATTTCATTTATTAGTACTCTTAATTTGTCATCGTCTATAGTTGGATCAAACTTTCTAAAATTTTCTTCAATAATTTTTTTGGATCTAAATTTTGGGCCAAGTTTTTTTCCTAAAAAACATCCCAGGTTTGAAGCATTTTTATATCCAATTAATTTAAAAATCACAAAAAAAATTGAAATAAAAATAAATTGGAAAAAGTAAATTATGTTTTTCATATGAAACTTTTGATAAATTTTCTAAATTTTGATATTTCCAATATTTCTAAATTAATTTTCAAAAATTGTATATCTTTTCTATATTCTTTTTTAATTCTACAAAAGTCTTTTTCTGTTGTTAAGATTTTCAAATTATTCATTTTTGCTTTTCTTTTTATATTTTGAATATCTGATAAACTGTAAACATAATGATCAGGGAAAATAATATTCATTTTAAATTTTATACCATATTTTTTTAATGTGTTTTTAAAGCTATCAGGATTTCCTATTCCACTAAAAGTTAGAAAGTTTTGTTTTTTTAAGTGCTTAGCATTGTTTGCTACATAAATACCTCTAAAAATTTTAATATCTGATTTTATTGTTTTTAAATAGTTAGAAAACTTTTTAATCTTATTATTTTTTTCTCCATTAATAAATACAGCATCATAATTTTTAATATTATTAATTCTTTCTCTTAATGGTCCTGATGGAATTCTTAATTGATTACCAGCTAAATTATTTGAACTAAAACAAGCAATTTTTAAATCATAATCTATATTATAATCTTGAAGCCCATCATCAAATACAGCAATTTTAAATTTTTTTTTTAAGGCTATATTTAATGATTTCAATCTATTTTTTTCAAAAATAATTTCATTATTTTTTTCCAATAAAATTTTTTCGTCAAAATGACTTAGATATTTTTTTTTTATTATTACCGTTTTATGTTTCTTTTTTAATTCATTAGCTAAAAATTCGGTCAAAGGTGTTTTACCAGTTCCACCTACATAGATATTCCCAACACAGATTGTCTTAATTTTTTTGAAACTGACTTTCTTTTTAAAACATCCTAGAAAAAATGTTCTTAAATCTATAATAATGGTGAGGGGATATAATAGTATTGAAAATAAAGATATTTTTCTATTATCCCAAAATTTAGGCTTCATTAGTATCATTTATATAAAATTACGGATCTCGTTGAAGTAGTTAGCTAAAATCAAGTTTCCAATTTTTTTAAATTTTTTTATTTGTTTTTTATTATTATTTTTCCGCTTGAGTAATTTAATAATTTTTTTATATAAATTTTGCTCGTTATTTACTTTAAATGACATTTTTTTTGCTGATAACATTGTGAATATTTCTTTAAAATTTTCTATATGCTTTCCATGAACTATCTGGCAACCTAGCCTAATTGCCTCTAAAGGATTTTGACCACCTTTTGGTACTATAGACCCCCCTATAAACACTAATTTGCTTACATTGTAAAATGATTTACTTTCACCATATACATCAACAAGAAATATATCAGTATTTTTTTTTACAGTTTGATTTGAGGTATACGAAATAGTATTTAATTTTTTATCTTTGAATACTTGGAGTATTTTTTCTGATCTTTCAATATGTCTAGGTATTATTATAGTTATTATATTTTTTATTTTATTTTTAATTTTTAAATGTAAATTTGCAATAATTTCCTCTTCATTATGATGGGTACTTGCAGCACAGAATACTGTTCTTTTTTTAAAAATTTTTGAATAAATATTCAATTTATTAAATTTTTCTGTTTCAGAATATTTAAGATTTCCGATATATTTAATTTTTTTTACATTCAGTTTTTTTAAATAATAAATTGTTTCTTTGTTTTGGGGAAAAATGTAGTCGAATTTATTAAAAATCTTTGTGGCAATATCTTTATATTTGTACCATTGTTTAAAAGATTTTTTACTTACTCTTGCATTTAAAAGAATAATTTTAATGTTTTTTTTGTTAATGCTATTAATCATTTCAGGCCATATTTCTGATTCAATAAAAAAAGCAGCGGAAGGTTTCCAGTAATTTAAAAATCTGTTTACTATAATTGGATTATCTATTGGATAAAATTGATGAAAAGTTTTCTTAAATTTAAATTTATTAAATAATTTTGAAGAACTTAAAGTGCTTGTAGTTACTAAAATATTGTCAATTTTTTTTAAATTTTCTAATTTTTCAATTATAGGTATAATACTTAAAAATTCTCCTACACTTGAACAATGGAACCATATCAAATTACCTGGTAATCTTTTTCTTGCAAGAAGGGAGAATTTTTCAAGAAACCTCCGTGGATTTTCTTTTTTTTTAATTATCCTTATTATTATTATGATTGGTGAAAGTATAATAACAACTAACACAAAAAAATTGTAAATAAGTCTCATCAGTTTTTTTGAACTTGTTTTTCATAAAAATTTTTATAAATCACAGAACTTTTAATTAGTTCATCGTGTGTTCCATGTCCTGCAATCTCTCCTTGATTGACTACATAAATTTTATGAGAATTAAGGATAGTAGAAAGTCTGTGAGCTATAACTAAGGTAGTTTTTCCTTGTATCAAATAATTTAACGCCTCCTGTATTTTTTTTTCAGTTTCTGCATCTAATGCTGAGGTTGCTTCGTCTAGTAAAATAATTTTACTTTTTTTTAAGAGCGCTCGAGCAATTGACAATCTTTGTTTTTCTCCACCAGATAGTCTAATTCCATTTTCTCCAATCAATGTGTCATATTTTTTTGGGAGTAAATCTATAAATTCATCAGAAAATGATAGTTTTGTTGCCTCTTTAATTTCTTCCTCAGAAGCATTTAAATTAGCATATTTAATATTATTGAAAACAGTATCATCAAATAATGTAGTCTCCTGACTTACTAGAGATATGTTCTTTCGAAGTGAAGATAAATTTTTTTCCTTGATTGATTGATCGTCAATTTTTATACATCCATCTACGCAATCATAAAATCGAGGTATTAAGTTCAAAATTGTTGATTTACCCGCACCGCTATGACCTACTAAAGAGGTCATTTTTCCACCTTGTATATTAAGATTTATGCTTTTTAAAATCTTTCTCTCAGCATGGTCATAGTTAAAACTAACATTTTCAAATTTTATTGTACCATCTATAATTTTCATATCATCTAGCTTGAGGTTATTGAAAATTTTTGGTTTTTCGTCAATTATCGGAAGAATACGCCTTGCACCAGCAAGTCCTTGATTAATTATAAGATTTAAAGTCGCAAGTGACCTTACTGGTTGGTAAGCCAACATCATCGCCGCTAAAAAAGAAAAAAAGTTGTTCACAGCAAGCTCTTCCTTAATTATTAAATTTCCAGAGTAATAAATTAGTATAGCAATCATAATGCCTGTTAGTGCCTCCATTATAGGAGAAGATCTTGAGAAAATAAGTTGCTGTTTTTTTTGTTTTTCTTTTACATCATCCAATGCTTTATCTGCTCTAGAGGTTTCGTAAACTTCTTTCTGGAATATCTGAATTAATTTATGATTTTTGAAAATCTCCATTAAATAAGTATTTAAGACTCCCACTTTTTCCATTGACTGTGTTGTGATTTTACTTATTCTTTTACCAAGTAATCTTGCAAAAAAACTTGCCAGCGGAATCATTATAATTGCAATTATTGATAGCTTCCAATTTTGATAAAGCATAACCCCCATTAAACCTGTCAAAGTTAAAGAGTCTTTAAAAAGATTTAATAAAGCAACACTAACAAGTCCAGTCATATTATTTACATCATTAATTATATTAGTAATTATTCTACCAGAGTGTTTTTTTTGAATAAAATCAGTATCTGCTTTTATTAAATTCTCCATCATATCCATTTGAATTTTTTTTCTAACCTCTTCAGAAACATCAATCATTATTGCTTTAGCCCCATATAGAGATAATCCTTTAGATGCAAATGCCACCACTATTAATGCAGGTATTATGATTATTAAACTTTGATCTTTTTCAATAAAAAGTTTCTCTATAGCTGGATCAAGCAAATATGCAATTGAGGATGTACTGCCAGCCAATATTAAAGTAAAGAAAAGTGCAATAAAAATCTTAGGAATATATTTTTTGGTATAAACATTGAACAGCCTTTTTAGTATATCAGTGTTAGACATATTAGAAGCCTTTACCTGCTAAGATATTTAAAAAGATTAAAAAACCTAAAAAATTGTTACTCCTGAATTTTTTAAGACAAATTTTAGGTAAAGAAATATCAAGACTAATGCTTTGAAAATATATTAAATGAAAAGATATGAATAATAATCCTATGAAATATAATAATTTAAAATCCATAACAATTCCTGTAACAACTTGCATGAATATAAAAATCAAATAACATATCGTAATAAATATTTTAGGATTCTTTTTAAATTTTATTGAGGTTGATTTTACTCCTATAATTTCATCATCTTTAATATCTTGGTAGCCATAAATAGTGTCGTATCCTAATGTCCAAAATATGGCTCCTATATAGAAAATTATAGGAATGTAACTAAACTCATTATTTATTGAAAACCAAGCCATTATTAACCCGTAATTAAAAGTGAAACCTAGAAATAATTGTGGCCAATATGTAAATCTTTTCATTAATGGATAGGTAAATGCAAATGGCATTGAAATTAATCCTAAAATTATCGTCACAAAATTAAATTGAACTAATATCAAGAATGCAATTGAACAAAGTATTGAGCTATAAAACAATGCTGAGAATACAGAAACTTTTCCTGATGCTATTGGTCTTGATTTCGTTCTTTCAACTAATATATCGTATTTTCTATCTAAAATATCATTAACAATACATCCAGCAGATCTCATTAGTATGGACCCAAAAAAAAATAAAACAATATGTTTAAAATATAAATGATTTGTACCGCTAAAATTATTTGATAAAGTTAATCCCCACAAGCAAGGCCAAAATAAAAGCATAAAACCTATTGGCTGTTTAAACCTAATTAAATCTAGAAAAAGTTTTAAATTTCTCATTATAATTTACTTGTAAATAACAAAGCATCGATTCATAATCAAACTGATTCGTATGGATATTGATTATACAGTCACTGCTTTGATGTTTCCTGCAATACCACTTATAATGGGAGTATACAGTAATAGGTTTCACACACTAAGCAATCTTATTAGAAAAATTCATGATGAACACGTTTTTGAAAAACATACTCCGCCTGAATGGAAAGATCAGCTTAAAAATTTAAACAACAGAATTAATGTATTAAAATATACCATTATGTTTTCTGCATTTGGTTTTTTATTCAATATGTTAACTGTATTTGCTCTGTACTTAGAAAAAATATTTGTAGCTAGAATAATTTTTGGCTCATGCTGTTTATCTATGATGATATCTATTGTTTTTTTTATAAGAGAAATTCAAATTTCTACTAAAGCTCTAAAACTTCATATGTCAGATATGGATGTTCAGTTTAAGGAATGATAATTGCTGGACCTAAAATTTTACGTCCTTCAAGATCTTTATGGGCTTCTATTGCATCCTTGAGATTATATTTTTTAAAAATTTTAACCTTAACTTTCCCTGATTTTACTTTTTCAAATAACGTTGCAGATGCTTCATCTAACTCTTCTCTGGTAGCTGTATAATGGGCTATACTTGGTCTAGTTAAATATAAACCTTTGGGAGCTATTAATTTTCCTACATCAACTGGATCAAGTTTGCCAGATGCATTACCAAATGAAACCATCATTCCTCGCATTTTTAAACAGCCTAAAGAATTTTCTAAAGTTACTTTCCCCACCCCGTCATATACTACTGGCAGCCCTTCATTGTTAGTAATTTTCATAACTCTATCTTTAAAATTCTCTTTTGAGTAATTTATTACTTCATCACAGCCATATTTTTTAGCTAATTCTATTTTTTCATCAGACCCAACGGTCCCAATAATTTTACATCCTAAACTTTTTGCCCATTGACAAAATATTTGACCAACACCTCCAGCTGCAGCATGAAATAATATTGTTTGACCTTTTTTAACCTCATAAGTTTTGTGTAACAAATAAAAGGTTGTTAAGCCTTTTGTCATTAAACATGCAACTATTTCAAGATCAATTCCTTCTGGAACTTTGACTAAATTTTTTGTTGGATAAACTCTGTGAGAAGAGTAAGAGCCTAATGGCGCAGCAGCATAAGCAACTTTATCACCCTCTTTAAAATTTGAAACATCTGGTCCAACTTTTTCAATAACTCCTGCACCTTCTAAACCAATTCCTGAAGGTAGCGGTACAGGGTATAAACCTGATCTATGGTAAGTATCTATAAAATTTAATCCTATTGCAGAGTGTTTAATTAGCACTTCACCACTCTTTGGATCTTCAAGTTTTAACTCTTTATATTCAAGAACTTCAGGGCCACCAGTTTTTGAAAAAGATACACTATGCATTATTTAACAAATGTTCCATTATGGTAATCATTTACAGCATCTAATATTTCTTTTTTAGTGTTCATAACAAATGGACCACCTCTTGCTATTTTTTCATTTAAAGGTTTTCCGGATATCAGTAGAAATTTAGAGTCTGATGATGCTTTAACTTTTAAGTCTTTTCCATTATCAAGTAGTATCAATGTACTATCTTTAATTTTATCGTGCACTTTGCTCCCAATTTTTATTTCTCCATTAATTAAATATATAAAGGAATTGTGTGTCTCAGGAATATCAAATTTAAACTCTTTATCTTTTTTAAGCTCAACATCAAAGTAAATAGGTTCAATGTTATGGCCCTTTACTGGACCTTCTGCTTCTTTAAATTTTCCAGCTATAGTTTTTACTTCCTTGTCTTGATCTTTATGGATGCTCATTTTATCTGCCTTAATATAAATATATTCAGGCTTACTCATTTTTAGTTTGGCGGGCATATTTATCCATAACTGAAATCCATGAAGTTTTCCCTCTTTCATGGCCGGCATTTCAGAATGAATAATACCACTTCCGGTTTTCATCCACTGGACATCACCAGCAGTCATTTTCCCTTTGCCACCAGTACTGTCCTCATGCTCAAAATCCCCATTTAACATATATGTAACAGTTTCAATTCCTCTGTGTGGATGTGGAGGAAATCCTGCAACATAATCTTCACTATTTTCAGAACCAAATTCATCTAACATTAAGAATGGATCATAATAATTTGGCTCTACACCAATACTTCTTTTTAGCTTCACACCAGCACCATCTGATGCATTAGNTGGATTTATAATTTTGCTTACTTCAATCATAAGATTAATTGTTTCCCTTAATAACAAAATATAAACTTATCAGAAAGAGAAATATTTGCTCACTAGTAAAAAGTTTTGTTGTAAAAAACCAATCTGGATGACCAATAGCAAACACATTGATCATTATAATTGTGATAGTAAAAGCACTTAATCTTGTAAGAAAATTTCCAATAGGTCCCTTTATAAATCCACTTACAATTAATAATATTCCAGATCCAACTTCTGATATAGCAACAACAGACGATAAAAGTGGCGATAAACCGAAATATTCTATTAATCCAGCTGGTGGTAAAGGAAACTTAAAATATCCATGTATAATAAATGCTACACCTAGACCCAATCTTAAAAACCAAGGTGCAATAAAATTTAATTTACTAAATAAGTTTTCCATCATTTATTTGTTATGAGAACCATCACAAAATGGCTGATTTTTAGTTTGTTTACAAGCACAAAAAAATAATTTTTTTGTTACATCTGCTTTAAAAGCTATTGGTTTAAATTTGGTTCCTTTGTGTGAGCCATCACACAATGGTTGTTTTGAACTTTTTCCACAGCTACACCAAAAATAAGATTTTCCTTCTTCAACTTGTAAAGCGATGGCACTATCTCCTGCTCTAATAGGTCTGTTCATTTTTAAATTAGTTTCAATAATCCATTAAGATTATTTATTTCATTATGAGGAATATAATCCAGTTTGTCAAAAATATTTTTGTTTCTGTTTACCCAAATAGCATTGAAACCAAAATTTCCTGCACCGGAAACATCCCAAGTATTTGCACTTAAAAATGCAACTTCATTTTTTTCAACTTTATACTTTTTTATGGGAATATCATACACTTTTTCGTCTGGCTTATAAATTCCAACCTCTTCAATTGAAAATATATCATCGAACATTTTTTCTAGATCATTACTTTTTACCAATGCGTCCAAGAGATCTGGTGTACCATTTGAGAGTATTGAAATTTTATATTTTTTTTCTTTAAGATTTTTTAATACTTCTTTTACCTCTGGAAAAGTATTTAAAATTTTATAAAGATTTAATAACTCTGATCTCATATTAGGATCAATTTTAAATGCCAGCAAAGATTTATCTAAACTATCTTCTGTAACTTGCCAAAAGTCTTTATGTCTTTTCATCATACTTCTTAACCAAGTATACTCTAACTGAGTGGTTCTCCAATAATTAGCAAAGCTTTCCCATTTATCTCCAATTTTTTCTTTACATTTTTCTGCTGCAGAATTTACATCAAATAGAGTGCCATAAGCATCAAAAATTATTACCTTAATTTTTTTCATAAAAAGTTTAATATCTCACTATGAACAATATTAGATTATTTTTCAAAGAAAGTTTATCTAATAATTTAACTGGTAAATTAAATAAAGATCAATCTCATTATTTGTTAAAAGTCATGAGAATAAAAAAAGGTGATAACTTTAATTTATTCAACGAAAATGGAGAATGGGTTGCTCACTTTGAAAGTATTAAATCTGGATTGATAAATTTTAAACTTGGAAAACAAATAAGATCAAAAGAACATAAAAATGAATTATGGCTCGCATTTTCACCAATTAAATCAAACTTTTTTAATTTCATGATACAAAAATCCACAGAATTAGGTGTAACAAATTTTATACCAATCATTTTTGATAGAACAATTGTTCGAAAAATAAATTTAGATAGGTTAAGAAAAATAGTTGTGGAAGCAAGCGAACAGTCCAATCGGATTAATATTCCTAGTATCGAAGAACCAACAACATTAAAAAAATTTCTTAATAAAAATCAAGAAAACATAAATTTAATTTTAACAGATTTAAATTCAAAAACTAAAAAACTAGATAAGAATAAATTATTATCAAAATCTAATTGTGTAATTATTGGCCCAGAGGGAGATTTCTCAGAATCCGAAAGAGTTGAAATAGGAAAATTTAAGGGTATTTATAAGTTGAGTTTAGGTGAGAATATATTGAGGGCTGAAACAGCAGCAATATCAGCATTATCTATAGTAGGATATGAGTTAAATTGATAAATTGTCGCGAAATCTTAAGTGTAATTTCTATAAAATCACTTTATATAGTTTTAAAGATGCAAAAAACTTTATTTATATTATCAACGTTAATTTTGTTACCTTCAAAGGTATTTGCAGATCAACCTAGAGATTGGCAGCTTGGATTTCAAGACGCTGCCTCACAATCAATGTACGAAATAGTTAGTTTTCATAATTCGATTTTACTTCCAATTATTATAGCAATAAGTGTTTTTGTTTTATTTTTGATGGCTTATGCTTGTTTTAGATTCAGAGAGTCAAGAAATCCTAATCCTTCTAAGACAACCCATAATGTTGCTATTGAAGTTCTTTGGACTTTAATACCTTGCTTAATTTTAATTGTAATGGCGGTCCCATCTTTTAAAATTTTATATTCACAAGATACAATACCTAAAGCTGATGTAACTATTAAAGCAATCGGCTATCAATGGTACTGGGGTTATGAATATCCCGATGAGAATATAATTTTTGACTCATATATGATTGAAGACAAAGATTTATTACCAGGCCAACCAAGATTATTAGCAGTCGATAATGAGGTAATTGTCCCCGTTAATAAAGTGGTAAAAGTTTTAATCACTGCTAATGATGTATTACATGCTTGGGCACTACCCGCTTTTGGAGTTAAAAGAGACGCTATGCCTGGTCGAGTGAACGAAACTTGGTTCAAAGCAGATAGAGTAGGAACTTTTTATGGTCAGTGTTCAGAACTTTGTGGAATTAAGCATGCTTTTATGCCGATCACTGTAAAAGTTGTAACAGATGAGGAATATCAAGAATGGCTTGAAGAGGCTAAAATAAAATTTGCAAAAGAAGAAATAACAAACCAAAATAATAATTTAATAGCGGGTAAATAAAACAATGAGCACTGCAGCTACACATCACGATCATCACACACCAACTGGATGGAAAAGATGGGCGTATTCAACAAACCATAAAGACATTGGAACTATGTATTTAATCTTTGCAATTATTGCAGGATTAATTGGAACTGCATTTTCAGTTTTAATGAGAATGGAACTTATGCANCCAGGAGATGGCATTCTAGGTGGAGACTATCATTTATATAATGTCTTAGTAACTGGACATGGATTAATAATGATTTTCTTTATGGTAATGCCAGCAATGATAGGTGGATTTGGAAATTGGTTTGTACCAATAATGATCGGAGCACCTGATATGGCATTTCCTAGAATGAACAATATTTCATTTTGGCTATTACCTGTTGCATTTATTTTNTTATTATCATCAATTTTTGTAGATGGACCTCCTGGNGCTCAAGGTGTTGGAGGAGGNTGGACAATTTATCCGCCANTATCATCCAAAACAGGTCAACCAGGTCCTGCAATGGACTTAGCAATTTTAAGTCTGCACGTTGCTGGAGCATCTTCAATACTTGGAGCCGTAAACTTTATAACTACCATTTTAAATATGAGAACTCCAGGAATGACACTTCATAAGATGCCTTTGTTTGCATGGTCTATTTTAGTAACTGCATTTTTATTACTATTGTCATTGCCAGTTTTAGCTGGAGCAATAACAATGCTCTTAACAGATAGAAATTTTGGAACCGCGTTTTTTGACGCTCAAACAGGTGGAGACCCTACACTGTTTCAACATTTATTTTGGTTTTTTGGTCATCCAGAAGTTTACATATTAATATTACCAGGATTTGGAATGATAAGTCATATAGTTTCAACATTTTCAAAAAAACCAGTTTTTGGATATCTAGGTATGGCTTATGCAATGGTTGCAATTGGTTTTGTAGGATTTGTGGTTTGGGCCCATCATATGTACACGGTTGGCTTAGATACAGATACTAAAGCTTATTTTCTTGCAGCGACAATGATTATTGCAGTCCCAACAGGAATTAAAATTTTTTCATGGATTGCAACAATGTGGGGAGGATCAATCTCATTTAAAACACCGATGCTTTGGGCACTTGGATTTATATTTTTATTTACTGTAGGGGGCGTAACTGGGGTAGTGCTTGCTAATGCAGGTGTTGATACAGCTTTACATGATACGTATTACGTTGTTGCACACTTTCATTACGTACTATCTTTAGGGGCTGTTTTTGCAATATTTGCTGGATGGTATTACTGGTTTGGAAAAATGTCGGGATATCAGTATTCAGAGTGGATGGGCAAACTACACTTCTGGTTAACATTTATAGGTGTAAATTTAATTTTCTTCCCTCAACACTTTTTAGGTTTAGCAGGAATGCCTAGAAGATATGCAGATTATCCAGATGCATTTGCTGATTGGAACTACATTTCTTCCGTTGGTTCATATATATCAGTAGCTGGTGTAGTAGTTTTTCTAATAAATTTATTATACTCATTTATTACTAAGAAAGCCTCATCATCTAATCCATGGGGAGAAGGGGCAACGACACTTGAGTGGACTGTGCCATCACCGCCAAATTTTCACACTTTTGATGAACTACCCAAAGTGGACGTTTACGAAGGAGCAGAGAAATCTAAATCTTAATTTAAAAGTAATTAAATGAACGCTCTAAACTCATTATTAAAAAGAAATCTACTTAGTGAGACCAAACTATTTAATGGTTTAATTGATCTTATGAAACCTAGGGTGATGTCCTTAGTAATTTTCACCTGTGCGGTAGGATTACTTACAGCACCAAATCAAATACCAATCTTTGATGCAATTATAAGCATAGGTTTTGTTACATTGGGTGCTGGAGCAGCTGGTGCTTTGAATATGTGGTATGAGGCGGATCTTGATAAATTAATGTCAAGAACTTGTTTAAGACCAATACCCACTGGAAAAGTAAACAAGTCACAAGCTTTAATTTTTGGATTAGCATTATCTTTAATTTCAATTTATGGATTATATTATTTTTCAAATCTTTTATCGGCATTTATACTTTTTTTTACCATTTTCTTTTATGTTGTTGTTTATACAGTTTGGTTAAAAAGAAGAACGCCTCAAAATATAGTAATAGGTGGAGCTGCAGGCGCATTACCTCCAGTTATAGGCTGGACAATCGTAACGGGCAATTTATCATTAGAAGCAATTTCATTTTTCCTAATTATATTTTTCTGGACACCCTCACATTTTTGGGCCCTTAGTCTCTACAAAGCAGAGGATTATAGATTAGCAAATATACCAATGTTACCTGTTATAAGTGGAGTACAAAATACTAAAATAAATATACTTTTTTATTCGCTAATTATGTTACCAGTATTGTATTTGCCATACCATATTGGTTTTGTGGGAAACTTTTTTGCAATATTTTGTTTACCTTTAACAATATATTATAATTATATTTGTTTTGATCTATACAAAGACGAAAAGCACAAATTTAATATTTTAAAAGCCAAAAAGGTTTTTAGTTATTCGATAATCTATTTATTTGCAATTTTTGTATTATTTTTAGTTGATAATTTCGTATGATGGAAATTGATAAAAAAGTAAAAAAGAAAAATCTTTTAACAGGAATTGGACTTGTTGTTTTTATAATCTTATTGTTTATTTTCACCTTGTATAATGTTGGTGTATTTGAGAGAGTAATATGATATCAAAAAAAAAATTAACCCCTCTATTACTATCTTTCATATTTTTGCTAATGCTAGGTATGTCATTTGCTGCTGTTCCGTTATATGACCTTTTTTGTCGTGTAACTGGTTTTGGAGGTACAACGCAAATTTCAAAGGATATACCAAAAATCGTAATAGATAAGCCCGTATCTGTAAGATTGGATACCAATGTTCAAACTGATTTATCTTGGAACTTTAAAACTGAAAAAAATTTAGTTGATGTCAAACCAGGCAAAGTTTACAGAGTAAACTTCTTAGTTGAGAACTTCAGTAAAGATCCTACTAGCGGTGTTGCAAGTTATAACGTTTCTCCATCCTCATTTGGTCCTTACTTTAATAAATTAGGATGCTTTTGTTTTGAAAAACAAACTTTAAATCCCGGAGAAAAAAAAAGTTATTTCATGACTTTTTATCTTGATCCAGAAGTAGTAAATGATCCAAAAACAAAGAATGTAAGCGATGTTACTTTGTCATATACTTTCTTCTCATCAGATTATTATAAACAAACTAAGGTAATAAAATAAATGTCTGCAAAAGATCAAAAACACGATTATCATTTAGTAGACCCAAGTCCTTGGCCGATTTATACTTCATTCGCAACGTTAATAACTGCTATTGGTACCGTCTATTATTTTCACTCAAAAGTTATGTGGGCTATGCTTTTTGGTTTTGCTCTTTTAATTTATGGTGCTTTCATGTGGTTCAGAGATGTTGTTAATGAAGCAGAACATCAAGGACATCATACCCCAGTAGTTCAAATTCATCATAGGTATGGNATGACATTATTCATTGCGTCTGAAGTCATGTTTTTTGTTGCNTGGTTTTGGGCTTATTTCGATGCAAGTCTTTTTCCAGGTGAATTTGTAGGCAATGTTTGGCCTCCAAAAGATATTGAAACTTTTGATCCNTGGGACATTCCTTTAATTAACACTTTAGTTTTGTTGTTGTCAGGCACAACGGTAACATGGTCCCACCACGCTTTACTTGAAGATGATAGAAAAAGTTTTATTCAAGGTTTGTGGCTCACAGTTATATTAGGCGCATGTTTCACTGCATTGCAAATTTATGAATATCAGCACGCAAGCTTCAATTTCTCTGGTCATATATATGGTGCAACATTTTATATGGCAACTGGTTTCCACGGTTTTCATGTTTTAGTTGGAACTATATTTTTAGCAGTATGTTTATGGAGAGGTAAACTTGGTCATTTTAACAAAGATCATCATTTCGGTTTTGAAGCAGCGGCATGGTATTGGCATTTTGTTGATGTAGTTTGGCTGTTTTTATTCGCAGCAATATATATTTGGGGCAGTTAATCAATATTGAAAAATAAATTAGCATTTTCATTATTTGTATATTTTTTNATANTAGTNTTTTTATCATTGGGCGTTTGGCAAATGATNAGACTTGATTGGAAGTTAACATTAATAAAACAAATTAATCAGTCANTNGATAGTGAACCATCTGAATTTAATGGCACAAATTTAACAAATTTTAGAAGTATAAAATTTGTAGGTAAAATTGACTATAATAATCAGATTTATCTTTACAGTTTAAATGAAAAAGGAGCCCCAGGTTTTGATTTAATTAATCCTATTATAATAAACAATAAATTTTTTTTAGTTAATCGTGGATGGATACCTAGAAATCAAAAAGGTAAAAAATTTCAATTAAACGATAAAAACTTTACAGCAATATTAAAAGAAAAATCCAAATTCAATTATTTTAAGCCCGAAAACGATTTAGAGAATAATTATTGGTTTACACTAAATGATGAAGATTTAAATAAATTTACAGGAAAATTATTTCCTAATTATATAATTTACCTGAACAATAGAGTTAATGATAAAAATTACCCTCTTCAAAAAAATATAACAGCAAATATTTCCAATAATCACTTAAAATATGCACTGACATGGTTTTCATTAGCGATTTCAATTTTTTTAATATATTTGTATTTTAGGAAAAAAAATTATTGATGAAATATATAAGCACAAGAAATAGTTCAGAAAGTTTACCTTTTGAAAATGTCTTTATTAAAGGCCTTGCTGATGATGGTGGACTTTTTTTACCAGAGAAAGATTGCAAATTTGACGAAAAAGATTTGTCAAAATTACAAAGCATGAGTTATTATGAGCTTGCTACTGAAATCATTCACAAATTTACTGGAGATTTCATTGAAAAAGATAATTTATACGAATTGGTTAAAAAATCTTACTCATCTTTTAGATCAGAAGAAGTTGTTAAATTGAGAAAAGTTGGAAATTTCAACATATTAGAATTATTTCATGGCCCAACATTGGCTTTTAAAGATATCGCTATGCAATTAATTGGTAATTTTTATGAATATTATCTGTCAAAAAATGAAAACTTTATAAATATAATAGTTGCAACATCCGGCGATACTGGAGCAGCCGCAATAGATGCAATAAAAAGAAAAAAAAATCTTAATATTTTTGTTCTTCATCCACATAATAGAATTTCTTCAGTTCAAAGAAGAATAATGTGCACTGTTAAAGAAAAAAATGTTTTTAATATAGCCATAAAGGGTAATTTTGATGATTGTCAAAACCTTGTTAAAGCAATGTTTGTTGACCAAAATTTCTCAAAAAAGATTAATATGTCTGGTGTTAATTCAATAAATTGGGCTAGGATAGTAGCGCAGACGGTTTATTATTTTTTTTGTTTTTTTTCATTAAAATCCAAAAAGTTAAATTTTTCTGTTCCCACAGGAAATTTTGGAGATATTTATGCAGGATATCTTGCAAAAAAAATGGGTCTACCGATAGATAAATTAATTGTTGCAACTAATCAGAACGATATATTGCACAGAGCTATTTCTAAAGGCGATTACACATCAAAAAAAGTTTCTGAAACTTTTTCACCTAGCATGGATATACAACTTGCTAGTAATTTTGAGAGACTTATATTTGAGATACAAGGATGTAATTCAGACAAAACAAAAAAAATAATGGCTAAGGTAAAAGAGAATAATTACAAATTAGATGAAACTTCTTTAAATAAAATTAATAAAGATTTTTTATCCGAAAAACTCAATGAGGATGAAACAATTAATGAAATAAAAGAGGTATTCAAAAATCATAGTATAGTTTTGGATCCACATACTGCTATAGGTTATGGAGTTGCAAAAAAGCTTAAACAAGACAATAACTGTGTAATCTTATCGACTGCACATCCTAGTAAATTTCCTGAGGCTATTAAAAATGCATTAGGTAAAAATGAAGAACTTCCTCCAGAATTAAGAAATGTATTAAAAGAGGAAGAAAAATTTGAGATTATAGAAAATAGCTTAGATCAAGTAAAAAATTATATTTTAAAAAAGATAGATGAAAATAAAAATTAACGAAAAACTCCCAGATAGTGAAGTTTTTCAGCTCATAAATCAAGAACCAGTAAAGATTAAAATTTACAGTTTATTTTCAAAAAAAAAGATTATTTTACTAGGAATGCCGGGAGCGTTTACGTCAGTTTGTTCTGCAAAACATTTACCAAGTTTTATTAACTTTTCGAAAAAATTTTATGAGAAAGGAGTTGACCAAATCTTTTGTATTGCAGTAAATGATCCATTTGTAATGAATGCATGGGGCAAAACAAATAAAGTTGAAAACAATATTATGATGTTAGCTGATCCTTTTCTAAATTTTACAAAGTCAATAGGCGCTGAAGTTGATAAGTCGGGTAGGGGACTTGGCTTAAGGTCAAATAGATATACCATGCTAATTGACAATTTAAATGTTTTAACAATTCAAGAAGAAAAAGAGACTGGAGTTTGTGATATCTCAAGTGCTGAGAATTTTTTAAAATTATTATAGGCCTGCTTCTTTTCTAGCTAATAAATCAACTTCATTATTCAAATCATTATCTGAGTGGGCTTTAACCCATACCCATTCTATAGAATTCTTAGAAGTCAATTTATCTAATTCAAGCCACAAATCTTTGTTTTTAACCTCCTCTTTTTTTGAAGTTTTCCATCCATTAATCTTCCATTTTGTTATCCATTCAGTTATTCCCCGCTTTACATATTTAGAGTCTGTGTAAATTTGAATTTTGTCTTTCGTACTAATATATTCTAATGCTTTTATAGTAGCTGTGAGTTCCATTTGATTGTTTGTTGTTATCTCTTTTGAACCTTTTAAAATTTTTTTTTCATTATTCTTAAAAATTATTGCAGCCCAGCCACCCTTCCCAGGATTTCCAATACATGAACCGTCTGTATAAATTTTAATCATTATTTAATATAAGATCTAAAAGATTTCATTTTTTTATGAAAAGCTAATTTTTGAATATACTCTCTTGGATCCTTTTTTTTTATAATTGCTGATTTTGGAGTATTTATATAGTCATACGATCTAGTGGCAAGATATCTGAGTGCAGATCCTTTACAAAGTATATTTAAACAATCCTTCTCTTTTTTTTGTAATTTTCTTATCGTTTCGTAACCCTTAATCAATTGTAAAGTTTTATCTTTGTCATAGGAAAAAGTTTTTTTTCTTTTATTGAAACATAAGGCATTTATACATGTAGCTAATTCATATGCTTCAAAATCATTTGACGAAAAATAAAAATCAATAAATCCTAAAAATTTTCCTTTATGAAAAAATATATTATCTATAAATAGATCACCATGTATTATGTTTTTGGGCAATGTTTTTGGCCACCCTTGCTTAATTTCCATAAATGTATTTTGCATTTCCGAAACTAAATTTTTTGAAAGTTTATTAATTTTATTTTTATTTATACTGTTTAATAAATTTTTTATTTTAAGGGGGGAAAAAGAATTTTTCCTATATAATCTAATTTTTCTTGAAGCTTTGTGCATTTTACCGATATTTTTACCTATAATGTATAAATCCTTTTTTTTTAATTTTTTCTTATCTTTACCTTTTAAAAAACTGACTAGGCAGGCTTTTTTAGACTTTAAGTTAAATAAATATTTTCCTTCTTTACTTTTAAGTGGACTAGGACATTTAATTTTTAAATTTGATAATTTATCCATTAGTTTCATAAAAAATGGGATATCTTTTTTTTTAACTCTTTTTTCAAATATCGTTAAAATATACTTTTGTCTTTTAGTGGAAATAAGATAATTCGTATTTTCTATTCCTTCTTTTATTCCATGGTAACTAATAATTTTTCCGATGTTAAAAAAATTTTGAATGTTAAATATATCTCTTTTGTTTATTTTGGTAAAAACAGCCATTAATTTAGCATACCGGGGATCTTAAAAAATACATTTTCCTTTACAATCTCAACCTCTTCGATCTGAACCTCGTATTTTTCCTTTATTTTACTTATAAAATCTTGCACAATTATTTCAGGTGCTGATGCTCCTGAGGAAATACCGATAGTTTTACATTTACCGATTTTATCTAATGGTATTTCACTTTCTGAATGAATTAATTCAGACTCATTGCATCCCGCTTTACTNGCAACCTCAACTAACCTTTTTGAGTTAGATGAATTTCTACTACCAATTACAAAAAACATGTCACAAAGTTTGGCAATTTTTTTTACTGCAGTCTGTCTGTTTGTGGTAGCATAACAAATATCTTCTTTTTTTGGTTCACCAATTTTTGGGAACCTTTTCTTTAAACATTCTATTATTTCTTTTGTGTCATCCACAGATAAGGTAGTTTGCGTTATAAATGCTAGCTTCTGATCTTTTTTAAAAATGATTTTTTTTACGTCTTCTATTGTTTCAACAAGCGTAATACCATTTTCTGGAATTTGACCCATCGTTCCAATTACNTCTGGGTGTCCCTTNTGGCCAATTAATATTATATGATATCCACTTTTNTNCATATTTTCTGCTTCTCTATGAACCTTTGACACCAANGGACAAGTTGCATCAACATATTTCATNTTTAATTCCTCTGCTTCTTTTGGAACTTTNTTAGGNACNCCGTGNGCAGAAAATATCACAGGCCTAGATTTATCTTTAATCTCGCTAATCTCCTCAACAAAAATTGCACCAATTTTTTTTAAACTTTCAACAACATGTTTATTATGAACAATTTCATGCCTTACGTATACAGGAGAACCAAATTTATCAATACTTTTTTTTACTATTTCAATTGCNCTATCTACNCCTGCACAGAAGCCTCTTGGAGATGCNAAATANATTTTTAATTCATTTTTTNTCATTTTTTTCTAAAAGATACTCAAGTAATATATGCGGAAAGGTTAAAGACGCCAAACCAATAAATATAATTTTCGATATAGCATTATCCAGTGCATAATAATTTTTTATAATAATTAAAGATATTATAAATAAAAAAGCAGTTAAAATTGTTAAAGGTATTGCTTTTAAAGCGAATTTCTTTAAACCCTCTATTAGTGATATTTTATTTAATTCGTTAGACATTTTAAATGAATGTCTAGCTGAATGTAAAAAACAAAAATAAATTGTAAAAGCTAACAAAGGATTTAAAAAGTAATTTAAAATTAAAATAGAGGTATAGTCCATAAGTAATAGAGACTTTATCTCAAAATTTTTATTCAATGAGATTAAAATATTTGCCATAAAGCTTAATATTAAAATTGACCAAAGAAAGGCATCAGTTACCAAAAAGCTGTCAAAAATTTCAAAATTTAAATATTCAAAAATAGCTAGTGTCTCGGATTTATGGAAAATTAATGGAGCTACAATAATCACGCACCCCTTTAAGAAATAAATCAATTCAAAATTAGACGAACTGTTAATGAATTCTGAATCCTCTTTACCAAAATGATAGCTTGCAACTATCAAAAATATCATCAATATTAATTTTGGGAATATAAGCCAAAATATAATTACAGATAATCCTACAAAAATGTATGAAACGTAAAATAATGACATTGACCTATATTTATAAATTTTTAAAAGTTTTGTACCTTTAAGATGATCAAGCGCACCATGTGATATACCCAAACTTAATATTAAAAATAAGCAAAAAATTAAAGGGTCATTATTTCTTAAGAATTCAAATGCTGATAAAAAAATACATAAATTGAAGAAAATTAAAGAATGATAATAATTAATCTTGTTCATTATATTAAAAAATATTTTTTATAAATAGCCACTTTGGCATTTTAAGAATTACCGTTAAGTCATCTAAAATATTACTTTTATTTGACAAAAATTTAATTACTGATTTTGAAGGCGCTTGAAACATATTAAAGAATATATTTGGCATTTTTTCTGGGTATCTATTTAAAACTTTTAAAAAAATGTTATCTAAAAATTGGTATTTCCTCCCAATATCATAAATTTTTGCNTTTTTAATATTTTCTATNTGATTAACAATATATCTAGAATGATCTTGAATATTTAAAAAGGTATATCCTGTGCTTAANCTTGTCATACCACCAGCNGATCCTATATTAATTGTATTATTNTTTTTTNCNGATTTTGGAAAAAACAACGGTATTGCTCCTTGCTCTTTGTATNTAATTTCATAATTTTTAATCTTTAAAATATTTTTAATATAATNTTNAAGCTGAGTATCGTAATCANTTAAAGTATTGTTGTTTAGTTTAGACANCCANGTTGTTTCAANTAANGCCTTATTTTTTGCAAAAGGAAGAGTGTAAAAAAAATGAACACTTTTTCTTTGATCACAATTAAAATCCATTAAATTAAAAATTTTATCATCAAAAATATTTTTTTCTGTTTTTATTTCCACACCTTTAAAATGTTGCCAGAGGCTCAACTCACTATTACTTTTAGGTGGGATGCTGTTGAATATTATAGAGTTTTTAAGATTAAGATTCTCAGTATTTTTGTAAAATTTAATATTTTTATTTAACCTTATTCGCTTAAGAATTTTTTCATAAAAAAGACNGCTATCAATAGTTTGATAAGGGTAGTCTTTATTTTTAANTTCGTGATGGCCTGTTTCTGTATTTACTGAAAAATTNTCCCAACTTTTGATAACACAATCNTCAAAATTGTGATCNATAACCTTCCAAAATGACCAAGTCTTATCCCTTTTATAGCCACTCCTTGTTTCTATTATAGCAAGAGTTTTATCTTTTAACTTGTTTTTAGAATCTAATTCATACGCCAGAGACAAGCCAGCGCATCCGCCTCCAATAATAATGTAATCAAAATCTTTCATTTAAATTAATTTCCTTACTAATTTCCATATGTTCTTCATTAGTTAAATGAATATCTGATTTAGAGAATATTAATAAAAATAGATCAAATATACTAAATATTGTCTGTTTTATTTTGCCAATTTTATTAACAAAAATTTTTCCAGATTTATTATAATTTTCTAAATTTTTTTTTCTTAATATATTGTTTCCAATTTCTCTATAAACTCTACGTGCTACCAAAATTGCAAATCTATTTACTAGAGGAATTTCTTTTATCGGTTTAAAAGAGCTTTTATAGAATAGTTCAGCAACACCTAATGTCTCTTTAATTTTTATAAAATCATGATCTATATATTTTCTATTTCTACTACTATCCTCTACAACATCTCTTGCTATATTGGTTAACTGCATTGCTATACCAAGATCTACCGCCGATCTAAGAGCAATTTTTGAGTCTACTTTTAATATTTTTGCCATCATTAGTCCTACTGTGCCAGCAACTCTGTAAGAATACACAAGTAACTCCCGCTTTGTTTTAAATTCAATACTTTCTTTAATATCAGACTCAATACCATCAAAAAGATCCAGAACTATTTTTTCTGAAATATTAAATTTCTTAATAATATTATCAATGTTTTTAATCAAAATATTTTCAAAGTTTCTTTCAATGAAATCTTTTTTTAATTTATTAAATTTTTGTTTTTTTGAATCCAAAGGAATATTTTCATCTGCTATGTCATCTAAGGTTCTACAAAAATCATAAAGATTCGACCCGTTTTCGAACGTCTTTTTAGCTAAAAAAAAACCTGCCCAACTAAATGATTTCGCGTGGGTTGAGATTAGGTTGTTTGACATTACAATATTTTATCTAATACTTTGGCAGAAGATAGTACACCAGGCACTCCCGCACCAGGATGAGTACCTGCACCAACGAAATATAATCCTTTGTAAATTTCTGACTTGTTATGAAAACGAAAGTATGCAGATTGAGTAAATTTTGGCTGGATTGAAAAACCTGACCCAAACTTTGTATTTAAATCATTTTCAAAATAATCAGGAGATAAATAAAAATCCTCAACTATGTTTCTTTCAAGATCAGGCAATAAATCATTCTGCATTTTTCTTATTACAAGTTTTTTAATTTTTTCTCCTTCTATAGACCAATCAATATTTGATTGATTATTTGGAACAGGCACTAAAACATAAAAACAATCATTTCCCTCAGGGGCCATTGATTTATCTGTGGCAGTTGGTCTATGTAAATAATAACTTATATCATCGTTTAGTTTTTTCTTATTAAATATATCATCAAGATGTTCTTTGTACTTATTTCCAAATTTAATAGTATGATGCTCTACATCGTTATAAACTTTTTTTGTTCCAAAATAATAAACAAACAAACCCATTGAATAATCCATTCTATTTCTTTTCCAATTGAAAAATAAATTTCCTTTTTTTTTATTTAATAATTTTTCATACACTCCTGGTGGATCAGCGTTACAAATAACATTATCTGCTAATAATTTTTCACCGTTATTTAGTTCAACACCCTTTATATTTTTGTTCTCCTCAATAATTCTTTTGACCTCCACTCCTTTAATTACTTTTATATTCTCTTCTATCATTAAAGTTTCTAACCCTTTTACAATATTACCTGTGCCACCCATGGAATAGTGTATCCCCCATTTTTTTTCTAAATACAATATTAACCCGTATATTGACGTAGTTGTAAAAGGGTTTCCTCCCACTAAGAGTGGATGCATGCTAAATATTCTCCTCAGCTTTTCATTTTTGACGTATGAAGAGACAAGTGAGTAAACAGATTTATAACTCTTAAGCTTTAGCAAAGACGGAATTTGCTTAAGCATAAAAAAAGGTTTATTGAAAGGGACGTCAGAAAGTTCCATATAACCCTTATCAAAAATTTTTTTCGTAAAGTATACTAAATTGAAATAACCTTTTACATCCTCTTTAGAAACTTCGGAAATTTGTTTCTTCATATCTTCATCATTTCCAGAGTAATTAAATTTATAACCATCCTCAAAAACAAATTGATACCAAGTTTGTAATGGCTTTATATTTAAGTAATCTTCAGCTTTTTTTCCAAATAGTTGAAATAATTCATCAATCAAATAAGGTGCTGTAATTACAGTGGGTCCAGCATCAAATTTAAAACCATTTTTTTCAAAAACTCTTGCTCTACCACCTAAATCTTTGTGTTTTTCAACTAAAGTAACATCATGCCCTTTAGCTCTAAGTCTTAAAGCGGCCGATAGTCCACCAAATCCTGATCCAACAATTACAGATTTCATATTTACAATTTATATTTTTTTGAATTCGAAAGTAAGAAAATATTTAGTTTGACTTTAATTTTTTTAAAGCTTCTTTACTTTCTTCAATATTTTTCTGGAAAATGTTGTCTAATTTTGACTTATCTATTGTATTTTTTATAATTTTTTCAACAGTGGTGACCGCAATATCTATAGAAGTTATTTTTATCTGTTTTAGTGCCTGCTCTTTCATTTGAGTAATTTTTTCCTCGGTCAACCTTTTTTTAATTTCAGCAGATTTATTAAATTTATCTTTAAATTGTTGAACCATAATATCTGCATCCTTCTTTGCGTTTTCCATAATAACATTAGTTTCATCTGAGGCAGTGTTAAGTTTTGCTTGGGATTGATCCAAAAATAATTTTGTCTCTTTTCTTAATTTCTCACTTTCTTGCAGCTCATTTTTTATATCAACTATTAATTTATTTAGACTTTCATTAATTTTTATAGGAACTTTTAAATAAATTAAAACTGCAAAAAAAATTATAAAAGATATAGCTACCCAAAAAGTTGCATCAAAAACCATTATTTATCTCTTGTAGTTTTAATTTGTTCATTAACAATTGCTGAGACATTACTTTTATTTACCTCTACTCCAATCAGTTTTTGTATAATTTCACCAGCTGTATCAACCGCGATTAAATTTATCTTTTCTGGAGCTGATTTTATTAAATCATCTATCTCATTTTCAGCATCTTTAATTTTAGAATTAAGTTCGTTTTCTATTTTTTCTCTTTCTTTACTCAACTCTAGTTGAATTTTCTCTTTTGCTAAATTAAAAGTTTTTTTGGCACTATCTTTAGCATCAAATATTATTTTATCGTATTCTTTGAGATTTTTTTCACCTTTTATCTTTTGATCATCTGCAATTTCAATATTATCCATTATTTGTGATTTTCTTGACTCTAAATTATTTCTTATCTTTGGTAATATAAATTTTGATAAAACAATAAATAAAATTCCAAAGCTAATGGTTAACCAAAATATTTGAGAAAACCAAAACTCCGGATTTAATTGGGGCATACCCCCAGTTTCTGCACTTATAGCGATTTGATTAAAGCTAAAAAGTGCATACAAGTGAATTATTATTTTTTTCACAAATTTTTTAAAATGCGAATAAAATAATTAATGCAACAACAAGTCCAAAAAGTCCTGTAGCTTCAGCTAAAGCAAAACCTAATAATAAATTAGGAAACTGCTTTTGTGCTGCAGACGGATTTCTCATTGCACCAGATAAATAGTTACCAAAAATAATTCCGATACCTACTCCTGCACCAGCCAATGCAATTGCTGCTAGACCTGCTCCTATCATTTTTGCTGCTTCTAGTTCCATACTATCCTCCTTTTTAATGGTGTAAATTTAATGCATCATTTAAATAAATGCATGTTAATATCGCAAAAACATAAGCTTGAAGAAAAGCAACTAATATTTCCAAACCTGTTAATGCAACTGAAAAGCCTAATGGGAGCCAACCTCCCACCAAACCAAGACTTACTACGAAACCTCCAAATACCTTCATCATTGTGTGACCAGCCATCATATTAGCAAATAATCTTACTGATAAACTGATTGGTCTGCTTAAATAAGATATGATTTCTATAATAACTATTAATGGCAATAGTATTATTGGAACACCACTGGGTACAAAAAGTTTTAAATATCCTAATCCATGTTTTATAAAACCAATAATAGTTACGCCTATAAAAATAAATGCTGCTAAAACAAAAGTAACTATAATATGGCTGGTTACTGTAAATGAATAAGGTATCATTCCGAACATATTGCAAAACAATACAAACATAAATAAAGAAAATATAAATGAAAAATAAGGTTTTGCTTTAGCGCCAGCTGTATCATTTATCATTTTTGAAACAAAAGAATAGCTGAGTTCAGACAGTAATTGAATTTTGTCAGGGATAAGAGATTTTTTTTTTGATCCAAAATTGAAAATTATAAGAATTGCTAATGTGCTGATTACCATAAATAAACTTGCATTGGTAAATGATATATCAATTTCACCTATTTTAATTTCTGGTCCAATTCTATAGACATTGAATTGGTACATCGGATTTGCGGCCATAAAATCTACTTCTGTATTTTTTTTGCAGATCTAACAACATTTGTGATACCTGCTACAACACCTACAAAAAAAAATATTATAATTAACCAAGGTTTAGTATCAAACCAGGTGTCTAAAATAAACCCAATAATTGTCCCAACTAAGACTGCAGAAACCAGCTCAGTGCTCATTTTAAAAGCTTGGCCTAGATTTGACCGTGATGTTGGGTCCTTTTCAGGATTAATTTTCTTTTTTGCAATCTTTAGGCGAACTTTAAGGTCGTCATCTTTAACCATTTATGCAACCATGCTCTCTGCTTTCTCTAGGTCAACAGCAACAAGTTGGCTTATACCTTTCTCTGGCATTGTAACCCCATAAAGTCTGTTCATTTTTGACATAGTAAGAGCGTGATGAGTTACAATAATAAATTTTGTCTTTGTTATTCTTACAAGTTCATCTAATAAACTACAAAATCTTGTTACATTTGCATCATCTAATGGCGCGTCTACTTCATCTAAAACACAAATAGGTGCAGGATTTGTTAAAAAAACTGCAAAGATTAAGGACAAGGCAGTTAGTGCCTGTTCACCTCCAGATAACAAAGTAATTGATTGCAACCTTTTTCCTGGTGGGCTTACTAGCATTTCTAAACCAGCGTTTAAAGGATCATCAGAGTCCACTAATTCTAACTTTGCACTTCCACCGTTAAAAAGTTTAGTGTAAACCTCATTAAATTTTCTATTTACTTTCTCAAAAGCATCCAAAAGCCTTTCCCTACCTTTCTGATTAAGTTCATTAATACTTTCTTTAAGTTTTGAAATTGCAGAAACTAAATCAGATCTATCCTTTTCCATTTTTTTTATTTCAATCTCATACTTACTTGTCTCTTCATCAGCTTTTAAATTAACAGAACCTAACTTTTCTCTTTCCCTTTTCTTTTTATCAAGTAACTCCTCCTGTTCTAAAGAATCTGGCAATTCTTGATCTAACTGTAGATTAGAAAATTCAAACAGATTATTTTCATTTAAGTTAAGCTCATCATCAATTCTTTCAAGTAAATCTGATTTTCTCTTGTTTAAACCCTCAATTGTAGCTGCAGAGCTTGCCTTCCTTTCTCTTATACCAATCGAATTTTCTTTTATATCATTTAGTTTATTTCTTTTAACTGAAATATTATGTTCACCTTCCTCAATAATTTTATAGTATTTATCTCTATCTACTTCAGAAATTCTTAAACTTTCCGTTAGCTGCCCCTTTTTTTCGGCTTGGCTTTTAGGCTTGTTTTCTAAAATTTCGAGCTGCTTTAAATTTTTATTTTTTCTTGCGAGTAACTGCTTAATCGTATCTTGTGATTTGAATAACAATTTTTTCCAGCTGTCAATCTCTTTATCAATATTTACAATTCTTTCAGATCTTTTAATTGACTCATTTTTTATATTTTGATTTTTGCTGTAGTCCTCGGCATATGATTGAACAACGACTTCTAATTTTTCTATCTCTTTTAACGCATCTTGTCTTTTGTTTAAATTAATTAACTCTTTAATTTTATTAATGCAAAACTTTAGTTTGTTATCTGTATCCTTTAAATCATGATTAGATTGTTTTTCAGTTTCATAATATTTAGAATCAATTTCTACTAATTCTCTTTTTTCCTCTCGAAGTCTTTTTTCGTTTGAGTTTGCATCTATTACTATGCTTTTTTCTCTATCCTCATCCTCATCTATAATCTTTAAATTATCTTTTAAACCCTCAATTTCATTTTGAATTCTATTATTTTCTTCGTCCAAATTTTGTATTTCTATATTTAGTCTCTGAATTTTTGATAAGTTTTCAAAATTCATTTCTTTAATTGGATTAATTTTCTTTAACTCTATATCTATTTCCGATTCTAATAAGGACATCTGGTTATTAATTTTTTCGAACTCATCATCAGAGTCTGTATTTATTTCCTCTTCTAATTTGATTTCTTTTTCTAATTCTTGTAATTTTAGATAATATAATCCAGCTTCAATTTTTTTAATCTCATTGGATATTAATTTGTATTTATTTGCTTCTTCAGCCTGTTTTTTTAAATTTGCGAGCTGTTTTTCTTGTTGTCTTCTTAATTCATCTGCTCTTTTTAAATTATTTTCTGCTGCGTTTAGTCTTATTTCTGCTTCATGTCTTCTAGCATGTAGTCCTGATATACCAGCTGCTTCTTCTAATATGGCTCTCCTATCATTTGGTTTTGCTGTCACAAGAGAACCAATTCTACCTTGGCTTATTAAAGAGGGAGAGTGAGCTCCTGTAGACAAATCAGCAAAAAACATTTGTGCATCTTTAGCTCTCACTTCTTTTCCGTTAATTGAAAATTTAGAACCTTTATCTTTTTCAATTTTTCTTTTTATCTCAATGTTTTTTATGCCGCTATACTGACCAACATTCTCTAAACTATCATTGATTAGGTTTAGTGTAACTTCAGCAACATTTTTTGATGGTTTATTCGAAGTTCCAGAAAAAATTACGTCTTCCATGCCAGATCCCCTCATACTCTTTGCCGATGTCTCTCCCATACACCATCTTAAAGACTCAACTATATTTGATTTTCCACAGCCATTTGGACCAACTATACCTGTTAGTCCATTTTCTATTGATAGATCTGTTTTTTCAGCAAATGATTTAAAACCATTTAATTGGATTTTTTTAAATTCCATTTTCACTATTATAACAGTTTTTCAATAGCTTTTTGTAAATTTTTGAAAGTTAAAGGTTTTTCAAACTTTTTCTCATTTATAATTATAGTTGGAGTTGAGTTCACATCATATTTTTTAACTGCTTCGACTCGATCATTCAATATATGATCTTCCAAAACTTCATTTGCAAAACATTTTTTTGTATCAATTTTATAATTGCCCTCTTTAATGGTTGTATTTAAGTTTGAATTTATCTCATTTATTGTTGAGCCTTTCGCCCATTTTTTTTGGTTTAAATAAAGGTGATGTAGTAATTCAGAATTTCCATCATTTTTACAATGCGAAAGCTTGGAAGCATTCAAAGCAGCCATATCTAAAGGGAAATTTTTGTATTCTATAGAAATTAATCCAGTGTCTATAAATTCTTTTTTTAACTCAGGAAAAATATCATTATGAAAATCTGCGCAATACGAACAAGTTAAAGACTCATATACCAAAATTTTTATTTTTGAGTTTGAATTTCCGTCTATTATTGGCTTGATATTTTCAGCTCTAAGCTCACCAATGTTGAGTGTAAGAAGAATTAAAAAGATGTATCTTAGTTTGTTCATTTTGATTTAAAAACTTTAATTAGATTTGATAAAGATCTCTTTAGACTTTCATCTTTAACATTTTTAATGTTTGAATGAAACTTTTTTTTTGACTCATTAGATATTACTTCTTCATTGTATGTTTCATCTCTATCAAAAGTAACAATTTTAATTTTTTCTAATACTTTATAACCAAAGTAAGCGTTAATTTTATCTATTATTTTATTTTTTGAATATTCTATATCGATTTCTTTACCTCTTTTTATCATTATTTCGAGTGTTGAATTATTAATTTTATTTGAATTTTTATATTTGATCGGAAAACTAAATTTAAATAAATCATTACCAACAAAATGTTTCCAATTATCCAAAATTTCAGGATATATAGTTCCTTTTTTATTAATAATTTTTTTTATTTTTGTGGGTAAAGTGTCTTTAAAAGATCTTAATCCTTGAATGACTTTAGATCTCTGATTAGAATTAAAATTCATGAGTAAATCAACTATATCAAAAAAAATTTTATTTTGGTACGATAATAATAAGAGAATTCTTCCATGGAGAAAAAGTACTTCTAGGGAACAAAAACTTTATTTCACGTTGGTTAGTGAGTTTATGTTGCAACAAACTCAAGTTTCTACTGTAATTCCTTACTTTAAAAGATTTGTACAAAAAATTCCAAATTTTAAAAAGTTGTCTAAAACAAATGACCAAACACTAATGAAGTTGTGGGAAGGATTGGGTTACTATTCTAGAGCTAGAAATTTAAAAAAATCTGCAATCATGATTATAAATAAATTTGGTGGAATTTTACCATCTAATTTTGAGGATTTAAAATCTTTGCCTGGAGTTGGTGACTATACGTCTACTGCAGTAATGGCTATTGCTTTCAATGAAAAATTTATTCCTTTAGATGGAAATATTGAAAGAATTCTTAAAAGAGTTTTATTTCTAAGAAGCGATAAAGATATATCAAAAGAAAATATGAAAATTTCAAAAAATTTTTTTGGTTCATCAGAAAGAGCAAGTGATTACGCTCAAGCTATTATGGAATTAGGTGCTTTAGTATGTAGGCCTGTTTCTCCATTATGTGGTAAGTGTCCTATAAGTATAAATTGTATTTCATATAAGCGAAAAGATTTTTCTTTAATAAAAAAAACAAAAAAAAACAAGATAAAATATTTTGAGGTAAATATTTATATGAATGAAAATAAATTATTATTAGTCAGAAATAATAAATTTAACTTTCTTAAAAATTTATTAATTTTTCCGATGAACGAAATAGATAAGTCAAAATTTAACTCTTCGCCAAAAGTAAAAACAAAAATTAAGATATCTAATATAGATATGAATATTGTGATTAATAAAAATAAAATTAAATCAACAAATAAAGGCATAATTTTAAACCGAAATAATATAGCTAGTGAAGTAATACCATCTTTTACAAAAAAATTACTTAGAGTAGCTTCAAGCAATGTATGAAAAAAATTGGAATTATCGGAGCAGGAATTTCAGGATTATTCATCGCCAATCTTTTTAAAAAAAATCCAAAATATCAAGTATCGATTTTTGATAAAAAAAACTCTCTCGATCTAAATAGAGGGTATGGTGTACAATTATCTGTAAATAGTGTTAAACTTCTAAATGAAATTGGATTTAACAAATTAAAAAAAGATGAAAAATTTTATCCAGAAAAAATAAATTTTTACTCAAAAAAAGTTCAAGATAAAATATGCGAATTAGATATAACTGAATTTAATTCAAATGATTGTAAGTATACTACTTTGAAAAGATCTACCTTGATCAATTTTCTAAAAAAAGATTTAGAGGATTTGATCAAAACAAATTACAATGTTTCGAAAATTGATCAAGAGCAAGAAAAAATAAAACTTACCTTTGAAAATGAAGAAACTCACGAATGTGATTTTTTAATTATTTCAGACGGGGTCTTTTCAAAAAGTAGAAATCTTGTTTCAAATAACCAAATTCAACCAAAATATAACGATACTTTAGCTATAAGGGGAATGATACCTGCAAAAAACATAATTGATAAAAAGAATATTTTATTATTTTTGGGCTCTAATTTTCATCATGTAATTTATCCTGTTTCTTCGAGTGAAGATTTGAATTTAATAGCTATAATGAAGTATAAACTTTCAGCAGACGAACAGAAAAATTACTCATTGTTTGACGATAAATCATTTATACAAAAAATCTTGAATAATATTCCATTGGAAAATAAAGAATTTTTTAGTAATCTTAAAGAATTAAAAATATTCCCTGTCTTTGTGAGTGATAATTTTTTTGAAGTAAAAAATAAGAACATTTTTTTTATAGGAGATGCTTTTTTTGCTTTTCCACCATCATTTGCCCAAGGTGCATCTCAGTCTATAGAAGGTGCATATGAATTATTTGTTTGTATAGAAAATAATTCCAATACTAACTTTTTTAAAAATAGAGTTAATAAAACAAAAATGGTCAACAATAGATCAAAATTAAATCAGTTAGCCTTTCATTTATCAAATCCTTTAACCGTATATCTTAGAAATATTTTTTTAAAAAAATTAGTAAAAAATAAAAGTTTTTTAGAAAGTTATTTAGGAAAAATTTATAGATAATTTTTTGATAAGAATTTTTGTCTTAAATTATCTATTGGCACGAAAGTGTTTCCTAATTCACAATGCCAATAAGTCCATCCATTACAGCTTTCAGCTCCTAAAATTGTAGCTGCAACCTTATGTATTGAACCTTCAGTTTGAGCATGTTTGATACTCCCATCAACCATAATTTTCGCACTATTTTTCTTTTTATTATCGAAAATAATGGTGCCAGGCTTTATTATTCCCAATTCAACCAATGAACCAAAAGGTATTCTTGGTTTGGATTTATTGTTTTTGAGCGTATCTAAATAATGATCCTCTATTGGTTTTGTATTNNTCAATCTTTGTTCNGCAGCTTTGAAATAGGNTTTTTCTTTTTCTATACCATAATAATTTCTACTCAATTTTTTTGCAACTGTTGCAGTCGTGCCTGATCCCAAAAATGGATCAAGAATTAAATCATTTTTATTTGAAGTTGCTAATAAAATTCTATGAAGTAAAGCTTCTGGTTTTTGTGTAGAATGCACTTTCTTTCCATTTTTTTTTAAACGCTCTGTTCCGTTACAAATAGGCAAATCCCAATTAGATCTCATTTGTAAATCATCATTTAAACATTTTAATGATTGGTAATTAAAAGTATATTTTGAATTTTCTGATTTTGAGGCCCAGATTAATGTTTCGTGAGCATTAGTAAATCTTGTTCCTCTAAAATTAGGCATTGGATTTTTTTTGTTCCAAATTACATCGTTTAAAATCCAAAAACCTAAATTTTGAATAGCTG
>FUFK010040658.1_pt1 | contig 55257 bp, 50 predicted proteins | sample 1021851 | NCBI WGS metagenome assembly FUFK01 (sample SAMEA51879418, study PRJEB19060) | metagenome | reverse complement strand
TACGGATCCGAAATGAACTTTGCCTTAGACAATACAAGCCCTTTACCGACCCAAATTCTAAAAAAAATAAACGATGTAAATCATTGGTACCAAATTAGTTATGGTGAAGATGATTATATGCGTGAACTTACAGATCGTATTAAAAATCAAGGTTTTCTACTGTAAGTGCATTTTGTTGGATAAACTCCCGCCGCGGCTCAACAACCTCACCCATTAAACGAGTAAAAAGATCATCTGCTTCGGCCGCATCATCTATTTTTACCTGCAAAAGTGTTCGCGCATCAGGATCTAACGTAGTTTCCCAAAGTTGGTCTGGATTCATCTCTCCTAAACCTTTATACCGCTGCAAATTTAAACCCTTTTCACCCTCAACAAAAATAGACTCTAATAAATCTAATGGTCCATGAATAATCTGGGTTCGATCTTTTCTAAGTAATCTTGCAGGCTTGCCGTATACCTCATTCANACTTTTTGTGAAGCTGCCTGTTTTTCTGGCTTCACCAGATCTTAGCATTGGCCCATCAAGTGTCCGCATTTCTTCCACACCTCGCAAAATTCGAGTAAGCTTGATACCGTGATCTTGTGTTGGGCGACCATTCCAACCTTTTTCATACTCCAACGCTATTAGGTTTAAACGCTCAGCTACTTTNTCAGCTGTACCCTGCAAGTCTGANTCAACTACTCCAGGCACAAAAGCCCCAGCAATGGCTGCTTGTTCTAANATATGTCTAGGNTAATGCGTTGGAAAAGCCTCAAGAACNCTCTTAAGCTGACGCGCTTCTTCTACGACCCGAATTAAATCCTGTGAAGAAATTTCTGATCCATCCCCTAATCTCAGAATGCTACCTTCACTCCCTTGCTGAATTAGNTAATCCTCTAGCGCAGATTGNTCTTTAAGGTAAACTTCTGATTTACCTCTTGCNACTTTATACAAAGGAGGTTGCGCAATATACAGAAATCCCCCCTCGACTAATTCTGGCATTTGACGATAGAAAAACGTAAGTAATAACGTTCTAATATGAGCCCCATCTACGTCTGCATCGGTCATTATTATTATTTTATGATATCTCAATTTTTCTAGATTGAATTCATCTCGTCCAATACCAGTCCCTAATGCCATTACCAAATTTCCAATTTCTTGGCTGGCCAGCATTCGATCAAAACGAGCACGTTCTACATTTAAAATTTTTCCCTTCAGTGGTAAAATTGCCTGAGTACGTCGGTCTCGTCCAGTTTGAGCAGAGCCTCCCGCAGAGTCTCCCTCAACAAGAAAAACTTCTGCCTTTGATGGATCTTTTTCAGAGCAGTCCTTTAACTTTCCAGCTAGGTAATTGACATCCATTGCCGTTTTGCGGCGTGTTAATTCGCGTGCTTTACGGGCAGCTTCTCTCGCTAAAGCCGCTTCGATAATTTTACTAACTATAGTTTTTGCTTCATTAGGGTTTTCTTCAAACCACTCAGAAAGCTTTTCATTCATTAGTCCCTCAACAGCAGGCCGAACCTCTGATGAAACAAGCTTATCCTTAGTTTGTGAACTGAATTTTGGATCTGGAACTTTAACTGAAAGCACACATGTGAGTCCCTCACGTGCATCATCACCAGTGAAGTTCACCTTCTCCTTTTTTGCTATACCACTAGATTGAGCATAATTATTTATTGTTCTAGTCAATGCCCCTCTAAAACCAGCCATGTGAGTTCCACCATCCCGTTGAGGTATATTATTAGTAAATGGCAAAACATTCTCATGGTAACTATCATTCCACCACATTGCTACCTCAACGCCAATCTCATCGCGCTCACCAACAAAAAAAATGGGCTCTTGCATAATTGATGCTTTGGACCGGTCTAAGTATTTTACAAACTCTTTCACTCCTCCTTCATAATAAAGCTCTGTTTTTCGAATTTCTGCAGGACGCTCATCAATCAATATGATCTTTACTCCTGAGTTTAANAAGGCAAGTTCACGAAGGCGCTTTTCCAGTATTTCGAATGAATATTCCAAGTTAGAAAAGGTGTCAGTAGACGCAAGAAATCTAACCTCTGTTCCTCTTTCTTCGCCGGCTTCTCCCAAAACTCTAAGGTGTTCTACCGTTTCACCATGCTCAAACCGTGCAAAATGTTCTTTGCCATCGCGCCATACTCGTAGCTCTAACCATACAGACAATGCGTTTACAACGGATACGCCAACCCCATGCAAACCACCTGAAACTTTGTACGAATTGCTATCAAATTTACCACCAGCATGGAGCTGCGTCATGATTACTTCTGCCGCAGACACCCCTTCTTCTTCGTGAATATCTACAGGTATGCCTCTGCCGTTATCTCTTACTGAAACACTGTTGTCTGGACAAATTTTTACTTCTACATAATCTGCGTGTTTAGCAAGGGCTTCATCTATTCCATTATCAACTACTTCATAGACCATATGATGCAAACCAGAGCCATCATCGGTGTCGCCAATATACATCCCAGGCCTTTTTCGTACTGCTTCTAAGCCCTTGAGAACCTTAATAGATTCAGCGTCATATTGTTGGTTGTCTTGCTCGATTTCGGACATTAATGTGACCTTTTTTATAATTTGTTCTAGTATACCTATTTTTTGGTCAAATGTCACGTGTTTCGATGTTTTAACAACTTAATATTTGCCATCAATTTTCATATAACTTGCCTCTTTTTTTGTTGCTGGTAGAGTATTAAAAAAGGAGTGAATATGAAAATCGCTCAGGTAAAATCAAATTTAAATTTTTGGCGTGAACGCACAGATCTGGCCGCTGCTTTTCGATGGACAGCAAGACTAAATATGCATGAAGCTGTGGCTAATCACTTCTCACTAACCGTAAGCAACGATGGAACTAAATTTCTTGTAAACCCCAACATGATGCACTTTTCGCGAATAAGAGCTAGTGATTTACTTGAGCTTGATTCACAAAACCCCGACACATTGAAGCTGCCAAATGCACCAGATCCAACTGCGTGGGGTTTGCACGGCGCACTTCATAGGCTTTGTCCTCATGCAAAGTGTGCAATGCACGTTCACTCAGATTACGCAACCATTTTAGCAAGCCTAGAAGACAGTAACCTACCAGCGATAGACCAAAATTCTGCGATGTTCTTTAATCGTGTAATAGTAGACAATAACTATGGTGGACTAGCATTCGAAGAGGAAGGCGAGAGGTGTGCAGCGCTTTTTTCAGATGCAAAAAAAAAGGTTATGATAATGGGTAACCATGGGGTCTTGGTAATTGGCAGTAATGTTGCAGAAACTTTTAATAGAATGTACTATTTCGAGCGTGCTGCTAGAACCTACATTAAGGCGCTACAAACGGGAATGAAACTTAGAGTTTTACCAGATGAGATTGCAGAAAGAACTGCAACCGAACTCGAAAACTATCCGAGCGATGACAGTAAACATTTAGAAGAGTTAAAGAAAATTCTGATCAGTGAAGGATCAGATTTCCAATCTTAAAGTTTAATAAAATTAAACTGTTTTTAAATGAGAATGATTATCAATTGCATTGACAAAAAGATTTATCTTTCTAAGTATTAAACTGTTAACTTTCTAAAGAAATAAAATAATGCGCATCATCGATAAAACTNTTTCACGGAACGTAGCGTACGTATCCCTGTTTTATCTTTTTTATACTCACCAGCCATCTTTCAGCAGAAAAATTCAAAGCTGTTACGACTTTTACTGTCATCGCTGACATGGCACAGAATGTAGCTGGTAATATTGCTATCGTTGAGTCAATCACCAAGGCTGGGGCAGAAATTCATGGATACGAGCCCACTCCAAGAGATATCGTTAGGGCACAGGATGCAGATTTAATATTGTGGAATGGTTTAAACTTAGAGCTTTGGTTTGACCAGTTTTTCTCAAACCTCTCCGATGTCCCAAGCGCCATCCTGACAGACGGTATACTCCCAATAGATATTAGAGATGGGGAATATGCTGGACGACCAAATCCTCATGCATGGATGAGCCTCGATAGTGCACTAATTTATGTAGATAACATAAGAAAAGCGTTTGTTGAGCACGACCCTGAAAACGCTTCGACTTATATTAAGAACGCAGAAGCATATAAACGCGAGATTAAGGATACAATTTTACCATTGAGGAATGCGATACTGAGGGTTCCTAAAGATAGGAGATGGCTAGTTTCGTGCGAAGGTGCATTCAGTTATTTGGTTAGAGATTTTAAAATGAACGAATTGTATCTTTGGCCAATAAATGCTGGCGCACAGGGAACTCCAAAACAAGTGAAAAAGGTCATTGATAGTGTAGAGAAATATAATATCCCTACAGTTTTTTGCGAAAGTACTGTTTCACAATCACCAGCCAAACAAATATCACGAGAAACAGGAGCAGCATACGGCGGTGTTTTATACGTTGATAGCCTCACCAAAGCGGATGGGCCAGTACCAAGTTACCTTGATCTTTTAAAAGTAACGTCCGAAACAATATTGGCAGGATTAAGCAATTAAAACTCTTTTATTCCATTTAACGATATTCACTTAAGGAAACAAAGCACCTAAATGATCGAAGCAGAGTCTGGCATAATAACTAGCGATCTAACCGTAACTTACAACAACGGAACCACAGCTTTACGAAATGTCTCCTTTGAAATACCCACGGGCACAATAACAGCATTAGTGGGAGTAAACGGTGCTGGAAAATCAACCTTATTCAAGGCGCTAATGGGGTTTATACCTACTGTAAAAGGTGAAATCTCAATTTTGGGTCAATCTGTAAAATCTGCGCTTAAAGAAAATTTTATCGCATATGTACCACAAGCAGAGGAAGTAGATTGGTCGTTTCCAGTGCTGGTGCAGGATGTTGTCATGATGGGCCGCTATGGCCATATGGGCTTTTTTCGGAAAACGAGACAACAAGACATACTGGAGGTTGCGAATGCCTTAAATCGTGTTGGGATGACCGATTTTAAAGACCGGCAAATTGGTGAATTATCCGGCGGTCAAAGAAAAAGAGTTTTTTTAGCTCGCGCATTAGCACAAAAAAGTAAAATTATTTTGCTGGATGAACCCTTCACAGGAGTGGATGTAAAAACCGAAACTGCAATAATCAAACTTCTTGGTGAGATGAGAAAAGAAGGAAAAATAATGCTTGTTTCAACACACAATCTTGGGTCAGTACCAGAGTTTTGTGACAGAACAATTTTAATCAAGGAAACGGTATTAGCTTACGGTAAGACAGAAAATACCTTTACACGTCAAAATTTAGAGCTCGCATTTGGTGGTGTTCTAAGGCATTTTGTTCTCAGTGGAACCGATCTTCATGATGACGATGACCGGCGCGAAGTTCGTGTGATTTCAGATGACGAGCGTCCCTTCGTCTTGTACGACAGTGATAAGAAAAGTGATGAAGATGCTTGAAGCTTTATTGGAACCATTTTCTTATAGTTATATGGTTAATGCAATGTGGGTAAGTGCTTTAGTGGGAGGGGTCTGTGCTTTTCTTTCAGCTTACTTAATGTTGAAAGGGTGGTCGCTGATAGGTGATGCTCTCAGTCATTCAATAGTACCAGGTGTGGCAGGAGCATATATGCTAGGACTACCATTTGCTCTTGGCGCGTTTGTTGCTGGCGGACTAGCCGCAAGCTCAATACTTTTTTTACAACAGCGATCCAAACTTAAAGAAGATGCCATAATAGGAGTTATTTTTACATCTTTCTTTGGTCTTGGTTTGTTTATGATATCACTGTCACCAATGTCCGTGAGCATCCAAACCATCACGATGGGTAATATCCTTGCAATTACACCAACAGATACATTTCAGCTTGTGATAATTGGTCTTGTGTCTCTTTGTGTTCTTGCGACAAAGTGGAAAGATTTTATGGTTACATTTTTTGATGAAAACCATGCAAGGTCTATTGGTTTAAATCCAGATTTACTGAAAATACTATTTTTTACAATTTTAGCCGCTTCTTGTGTTGCCGCTCTTCAAACTGTTGGGGCTTTTCTAGTAATTGCCATGGTAGTTACACCTGGAGCCACTGCTTACTTGCTTACGGATAAATTTCCTAGATTACTCATAATAAGCGTGATTATTGGAACATTAAGCAGCTTTTTTGGTGCTTATATTAGCTACTTCCTGAATGGTGCTACCGGTGGAATAATTGTTTCAATTTTAACTTTAATATTTATTTCCACTTTCATCTTAGCACCAAAACATGGATACTTTAAATCCAAAAGTCGAGCAGCGTTAGAAGCAGACACTAATTATGGCTGACATATTAGTTACCCCATTCCATTATAGTTTTATGATAAATGCTTTCATAATAGCAGCTATCATATCGGTACCAGCAGCTCTGCTTTCATGTTTTTTGGTGCTCAAAGGGTGGTCGTTAATGGGAGACGCAATAAGCCATTCGGTACTTCCAGGAATAATAATATCATATTTACTGAGTATTCCATTAATCATTGGCGCATTCTGCTCTGGCATGGTTTGCGCAGTTTTATCAGGGTTTTTAAGTGAAAATAGCAGGCTCAAACATGATACTATAATGGGTATAGTCTTTTCTGGGATGTTTGGATTTGGAATTGTTTTATATTCAAAGGTATCTACTGAAGTGCATCTAGATCATATATTATTTGGCAATATACTCGGTATAACTTTTGAAGACTTGCTTATATCATTCTTAATTTCCAGCATGGTTACAATACTCGTAACCATAAAGAGACACGACTTACTGTTACATACCTTTGATCCAATCCAAGCGCGTTCTGTTGGGATCCCTGTTCGCTTATTACACTACAGCTTTCTCGCGATGGTATCCGTAACAATAGTAGCCACTCTATCAGCAGTGGGAATAATACTATCAATCGGTTTGTTGATAGCTCCCGGAGCAATAGCCTTTTTGCTAACGCAGAGATTTAACCAAATGCTTATCATTGCTACATTAATTTCATTATTATCGAGTTTTTTTGGTATTTATGTTAGCTTCTTTATTGATAGTGCGCCCGCACCAACAATTATTCTATTGCTCACTGCATGTTTCATAACAGCACTGATTGGTACGAGCAGGAAATTTAAAACAAGTTAAATACTATATCAGCTAATACTGTATTGATATATTTCTGTGCACATGCAAATGTTCAATGTTTATGAGACATTCCTGGTCGTAAAGAATGAATGATAGTTTAACTAATAGAAATGAAGGATGCGAGCTTGACGTCGACTGGGTTATGTCACAGAGCGCAAACACCTCAGCAATCGAACGTCGCGCTGCTACTCTTGGCACACGCAGATCAATAAAAAAAGCTCATCAGGCCGCTTGGCTACTGAAAGCAATCTCCTGCATAGACCTTACGACGCTATCTGGAGACGATACAGCAGGTCGCGTAAAAAGGTTATGCGCTAAAGGGATCCATCCTATTAGGCCAGATTTAACAAGAGCATTGGGAATGGATGGCCTCCATGTTGGAGCTATATGTGTATACCATGAAATGATAGAAACCGCCATTGCCGCCTTGGGTAATAGCGGCATTCCGGTCGCCGCCGTTTCAACCGGCTTTCCTGCAGGTCTGTCTCCATTTAAAACTCGGTTATTAGAAATTGATGAAAGTGTACTAGCTGGGGCCAAAGAGATAGATATTGTTATTTCGCGGAGGCATGTCCTGACTCAAAACTGGCAGGAACTTTTTAATGAAGTTAAAGCATTTCGTTCTGCCTGTGGAGATGCACACCTCAAAACAATCTTAGCAACTGGTGAGTTAGGAAGCCTAAGAAATGTCGCGCGTGCATCAATGGTTTGTATGATGGCTGGGGCAGATTTCATTAAAACCTCAACAGGAAAAGAAAGTATTAATGCCACGCTTGGTACGTCCATTGTAATGGTGCGTGCAATCCGAGAGTACTGGGAAAAAACAGGGTTTAAAGTAGGTTACAAACCAGCGGGTGGCATATCAAAAGCAAAAGATGCACTAGTTTATTTAAGTCTCATAAAAGAAGAATTAGGCAACGATTGGATGGACGCTTCTTTATTTCGCTTTGGGGCTTCAAGCCTTCTTGGAGACATTGAACGACAGTTAGAACACTACTTAACTGGAAATTATTCTGCTAATTATCGGCATCCATTGGGGTAAAACATGCAAATAAAGAATATCTTTGATAAAATGGATTATGGGGAAGCACCCGAAAGCGCCAGAGAAGCCCAAAATTGGTTGAAGAACCATAATTATACTTTTGGTAATTTTATAAATGGCAAATGGAAACAATGCGAAGATCATTTCAACACCGTCAACCCTGCTAACGATCAAGTATTAGCAAAAATTGGTCAGTCGTCTCCATCTGATATAGATTCTGCAGTTAAAGCAGCCAGAGCCGCTCAAAAAAAATGGTCCAAAGAAAGTGATCATGCGCGTGCCCGCATTCTATATGCAATTGCACGTCTCTTGCAGAAAAACTCTCGGCTTTTCTCTGTCTTGGAAACCCTGGACAATGGAAAACCAATTAGAGAATCTCGTGATATTGATATTCCTCTTGCTCAAAGACACTTCTATTATCATGCTGGAATGGCTCAATTAATGCAGGCTGAGCTTCCAAAGCGATCTCCGATAGGAGTTTGTGGTCAAATTATTCCCTGGAACTTTCCACTCCTAATGCTTTCATGGAAAATAGCTCCTGCCATCGCCATGGGTAATGCTGTGGTGCTAAAGCCTGCAGAATACACGTCTTTAACAGCCCTTTTATTCGCTGAAATATGTACATCTGCTGGAGTTCCAAATGGCCTCATAAATATTGTAACTGGCGACGGAAAAGTCGGCGAAATGATTGTCGGACATAAAGATATAAATAAAATTGCATTTACTGGTTCAACAGAAGTTGGAAAATTAATTAGAGAACGAACAGCTGGCTCCGGCAAGTCCTTGACACTAGAATTAGGTGGAAAATCGCCTTTTGTTGTTTTTGATGATGCAGACCTAGATAGTGCCGTTGAAGGGGTCGTTGATGCAATTTGGTTTAACCAAGGGCAAGTTTGTTGTGCTGGGTCTCGCCTATTAGTTCATGAAGCGATTTCAGAAAAATTTTATAATAAACTCAGAAATAGAATGAAAAATCTACGCTTGGGAAGTCCCCTCGACAAGTCAATAGACATGGGGGCAATTATAGATAAGAAACAGCACAAAAAAATTAGTGGAATGGTTTCTCAGACACAGGGAAAAGTCTTTCAAGCTGGTTCACCATTACCCCAAGAAGGATGTTTCTTTCCTCCAACCCTAATAACAGACTTGCATACTGCAGATCCACTCATGCACGAAGAAATCTTTGGTCCAGTGTTGGTGAGTACAACATTTAGAACCCCTTCGGAAGCCATAGAACTATCAAACAACACTACGTTTGGGCTGGCAGCCTCTGTATGGAGTGAAAATATAAATCTATGCCTAGAGCTCGCACCAAAAATTAAGGCAGGGGTAATATGGATAAACGGAACAAATATGTTCGATGCTGCTGCTGGGTTTGGTGGGGTAAAACAAAGTGGGTTTGGCCGAGAAGGTGGATGGGAAGGCCTTTTAGCTTACAGTAAACCAAAGAACCAGTTCTCACCTAAGATCAAAAGCACGCTAGTTAAAAACCAAATTAGCAAGGCTGACTATATTGACAGAACGGCAAAGCTTTACATCGGGGGAAAACAATGTCGCCCAGACAGTGGCTACTCTCAGTCAATTTTTGATCATAACGGAAAACCTGTAACCCAAGTGCCTTTATCGAACCGCAAAGATATTCGAAACGCCGTTGAAGCCATGAACTCTGCAAAAAATTGGTCGCATTCCACAGCACATCTTCGNGCTCAAATCTTATATTATATGGCTGAAAATTTATCAGCAAGGAAAGCAGAATTTGCCAACACTTTGCAAGCACTCACAGGAAGGTCTGATGCTCAAACTGAAGTAGAGCAAAGTATTCAGAGATTGTTTTTCTATGCTGCTTGGTCCGATAAGTTCGATGGGAGCGCTAGAAGCGTACCTCTCAAAGCAGTGGCGCTTGTTATGAAAGAAGCAATAGGAAACTGTGGCGTTCTATGTGATGATCAGTATCCTCTTCTTGGGTTTATATCCGTAATGGCCCCATTATTCGCTACAGGTAATCGCTCAATTATTATTCCCTCTGAAACCTTTTCTCCTATTGTTACTGATTTTTATCAAGTCTTAGACACCTCAGACGTTCCTCCTGGAGCCATTAACATATTAACTGGCAAACATGCAGATCTAGCAATAGAGCTTGCAGGGCATATGGATATTGAAAGTGTCTGGAGCTTTTCTCCTTCTGATGTTTCAAGGGATATAGAAAAAGCGTCTGTAAGTAATTTAAAACGCACATGGGTTAACAATGGTTGCGGGAGGGATTGGAATAGTGAGGAGGGCTTTGGTAGAGAATTCCTAGAGAACGCGACTGAAAATAAAACTATTTGGATACCCTATGGTGAGTAGCGACTATCAGGATACTTTTATTCTTCTTTCTCTTCTCTTTATTTTTAATTTCTTATTCCGTGTTTTATATTTGTTTTTCTTAAAAAATTTAGATCTACCTTTGCTACCCTCATAATTTAATTGCTCATTTTCAAGATGGGTAAGCTGAAACACTATACCGCCCGCAAAAGGGTCTACCTCTGAAAGCTTCACCCGAACCGACATTCCTAATTCCAGCTTTAGCCCAGTTTCTGAACCAATCAACCTGTTCGCAGATTTATCATATTTGAAATATTCATTAGCTATTGTCCTTACTGGAACAATGCCATCTGCACCCGTCTCATCTAGCCTTACAAANATCCCAAAATTTGATACCCCACTTATACTACCACAAAAATNATTTCCAATTCTTTCCGACAGGAAATGCGCAAGGTACCTATCATTAGTATCTCGCTCTGCAACCATAGAGCGCCGCTCAGATTCAGATATTTTCTCTGCTGTACTATGAATATTATCAATATCTATATCTTTAAGACCATCATCGCCCAACCCAACTGCAGATATCAAAGCGCGATGAATAATGAGATCAGAGTAACGCCTAATGGGTGATGTAAAGTGGGCATACTGAGACAAAGACAAACCAAAATGACCAAAATTTTCTGGTGAATAAAATGCCTGGTTCATAGAGCGTAATGCCGATAGATTTATTAAGTCTCGAAAGGGTGCTGACTCTGCCTGAGCTAATAGTTCATTAATATGGGAAGCTTTTATATTTTGACCCTTTGATAACTTTAATCCTACCGAAACCGCTGTCTTTCTCAAAGCTTCAATCTTCTCTTTATCGGGCTCTTCATGTACCCTAAAAATTGTAGGTGTTTTTTTGTAAGATAATGTCTCTGCTGCACAAACATTCGCAAGAATCATAAATTCTTCTATAAGTTTATGTGCCTCTAACCTTTCTTTGAATCTAACGTCTTTGACTATACCTTTTTCATCTATTTCTATCTTCCGTTCTGGAAGGTTCAAATCTAGAGGACTTCTAGCCTTTCTTGAAATTTTTAGACAGGAATAGGCATCATAAAGTGGTTTAATGACAGTATTTACAAGATCCAGAACTTTCGGTTTTCCTTTACCTTTATCAATAACTTCCTGAACTTCGCCATACTCAAGAGATGCCCAAGATTGAATTACTGCACGCGTAAACTTATGACTTATTTTATTACCTACTGAGTCAATTTTTATTTTTACAACAATACACGCTCTCTTTTCCCCCTCATGCAAACTGCAAAGATTGCCAGATAAGTTGTCTGGAAGCATTGGAACAACTCTGTCAGGAAAATAAGTGGAGTTACCCCTGTGACGTGCTTCATTGTCTATTGCATCGCCAGATCGGACGAAGTGTGCTACATCAGCTATAGCTACCCATATTAAATGACCACCAATATTTTTTGGATCGTCATCCGGTTTTGCATAACAAGCATCGTCATGATCACGGGCGTCTTTAGGATCAATCGTGACAAAGGGCACGTGCGAATAATCGTCCCATTTTTTATTTTGTAAAAAGGAGGCTTTTTTAGACTGAAGAAGTACATCTTCTGGAAAAATATTGGGAATCTTATGTTGGTGAATTGCAATAAGAGATACAGATTTTGGAGCAGAAGGATCGCCCAACCTTTCAGAAACTCTAACCTTTTCAGAGCGAATTCTTCTTCCAGAGTCAATTTTTCTGAATTCAACTAATTCTCCATCTTCAATAACCACACCTTTGTCCAACTCTACCAACCAATCTTTGCCAGATTTATCTATCGATTTAACTCTCGGCCCATTTGGCGTAATTTGGAAAATTCCAAGTTTTGTTTGAGGATTATCGTCTATTTTCTTTATAATCTTTCCAACATAGTCGAAATTGTTAGAATTGACGGGTTTAATCCGAGTCAGAATTCGGTCGCCATAGGATAAGAGACCCGTGAACTTATCATGCTCAATATAAACGATTGGCTCGTCTCCGGCCTCTTCCCAAGAAACGGGACGTGCAAAAATCTCACCATCGCTGGTTGGCGCCATAACTTGTAAAATGAGAATTTTCTCCATAGTCTTTGAAGAATTATGAGCTTTATTAGTCTTCACAAAGAATCCAATATTTTTCTCTCAGCCGATATGGGTATAAACTTAAACCCTGTACTATCCTTTAGATAACGTATGATTTTCATTTATCCAGGTCGTATTTTCATAATACAAAATCGATGAATCGCCTAGCCAAGACGAAATTAGGATGTTTTTTTTTGTATAGTGTCATAATCGATGCCGTTGTCGATATCACGTAGCATATCACAAGCAGCCCATCTGTCAGTTTCCAAAGTTTTTATAGTATCGTCGAAAGCATAGTTTGATGACCACCGCACTTTTGTGAAAGTTTTTTTTGATATCTTCCTAATTTTTTTTGCACCAAAAAGCCAAAACCCGCCATCGAAAGTAGGTCCTAAAACGTACTCGTTCCTACGTAAAATCTTAAAAGCCCGATCTATCTTTTCCTTACTTACATCTGGAATATCAGAACCAATTATACAAATCGGACCAACGCGAAAACTATCTAATATCTTGAGCATTCTTTCTCCCAACCCTGACATTCCCTGGGAGATCCGCATCAATTCAGAAGGCCAAATCCTACTATTTTGTCCCTCAATATCTGGAGAAACAGCAATTACAGTTTCCCACTTAGGGTGTACAACATTTCGTATAAGCGATAAACTTTGATGTCTATACCACCAAGCAGATTCAATCATTCCGATATCATTTCCCAACCGTGTTTTGACTTTCCCAGGTCTTGGTTCTTTTACCATAACCACCAAAGTTGGTTTATATTTCGGCAAAATAATTTTCCAAAATGCGAGTATAGACTTTCTTTAAATTGCGGATTTGACTTATCTCAACCCTCTCATCAATTGCATGCATAGTCTTTCCCACTAGCCCAAATTCCACGACAGGGCAGATGTTCTTTATAAATCTTGCATCAGAAGTTCCACCCGTCGTCGACAAAGACGGTTTAACCCCAAGTTCTTGCTGGATAGAATTGCAAATTATGTCAGATAACTGCCCTGGAGGTGTCAAAAAGCTTTCCCCGGACGTATGCGTATCAACTGTAATTTCTGTCCCAGTTTTTTCAGCAAAGTCTTTTGAAGTTCTTTCCAACCATTTTTTTATAGACTCACTGGTATGATTATCATTGAACCTTATATTAATCACGGCTTTTGCCATTTCTGGNATTACATTGGTTGCAGAATTTCCAGTATCAATGGAAGTTATGACTAGGGTCGATGCATCAAAATGTTCGGAGCCAATATCCAAACTTTCTTCACTAAGAGAATGCATTAACTGCACAAGTGCATTAAGCGGATTTTTTGCTAGCTGTGGATAAGCGGTGTGCCCTTGCAGACCCTTAACACAAAACCTTGCTGTAATTGATCCCCTACGCCCAATCTTTACCATTTCACCGAGGTAATCCGGACAAGTCGGCTCACCCACCAAACAATGGCTTATTTTTTCATTATTTTTCTGCATCCAATCTAGAATTGCAGCCGTTCCGTTTTTAGCTTCCCCTTCTTCATCTCCCGTAATAGTAATAACGATAGAACCATTTGGCGGATTTTTTGATACAAAATCTATGGCTGACGCGACAAATGCCGCGACACTCGACTTCATATCGGTGGCACCTCGACCAAATAAATAGCCATCCTTCACCTCAGCCCCAAAAGGGTCTACTGACCATGACTCTGCATTTCCAACCGGCACTACATCCGTATGCCCATTATAACCGAAACTTCTTTCAGCTCTCCCCGAACCCCAGCGAGCAAAAAGATTTTCTACTCCCCCACGGCTAATTCGAGAGCATATAAATCCATTTTTATTTAGCAAATCCTCTATCAAAGTAATTGCCCCCGCTTCTTTTGGTGTTACGGACGGACATTTTATGAGTTCAGCTGTAAGGTTTACAGGATCAATTTCATTCATAATTTCACCTAAATTGGTAACAGTTTATTTACCACTGTGGCCAGCTCCCTTGTTTCTTTAATCAGGCAGTCGGCTCCTGCTGCTCTCAACTCATTTATTGATCCATATCCATAGCTCACTCCTATAGATTTAATCAAGTTAGATTTTGCACCAATAATATCGTATCGTCTGTCACCTATCATTAAAGCATCGCTGGGTTGAGAACCTGTAGTACTTAATGCATGTTGCAATAAGCTGGACTTATCAGATAATGAGCCATCCAGATTAGAACCAAACTGATATGAGAAATATCTCGATAGCTGAAAATACTCTAATATGGAAATAGCCGAAGCAGTTGGCTTTGATGTTGCAACACCAAGCATATAACCCATCGATTTTAATTCCGAAAGCTGCTCTGGAATACCAGTATAGACACTATTTTCGATATATCCTTTTACATCGTATCGCTCTCGATACAAATCAACAGCGTAATTTAAATCTTCCTCCGGAACACCTAGCTTATTAAATGTGCCCCAAAGAGATGGTCCCACTACCCAGTCACTTTCAGGTCCAAGCTTTTCTAGTTTCATTTTATCAAGAGCATAGTTAATGCATGCCTTTATTCCCGGCCCAGCGTCCGTCAATGTCCCATCTAGATCAAAAAATATGATACGTCTCAATTTACTATGTCTTCCTCTGTTTCATTTCCAAATAAGGGCATAACATCAGCTACTATGACAGAGTTTTCATTTAGGGCGCGCAACATGATTTTTTTTTCCTCCAGATCAATTTCATGTCCATTTTTCAATCTTTCTTCAATTGAACCATAGCCAACTACATTCAGTGGAGACATATTAGAACGCTTCAACGTTGCAACTGCTTCTCGAACCGCTTCTTCTTCATCAATTCCAGTAGAATAACAAATTAATGTCGCACCAATAGAGTTTCTTGGAAGACCATCATTTTTTGATCGACCTAGACTTACCTCTAAAGTAAATATCGCGCGCTGTTTTCTATTTTTATCAATAATTTTTTTCATAAACCAGGGGTTTGTTAATTTCATCGATATTACATTTAGATATCATATACTAAATTTTACTGACATAAAAATTCCGTGTATCCGGAAATCTATCTAATGCTTCTTTAATAGTTTGAATTTCAATTTAGTTGCGAATATTAAAATTATTCAATAATGCATAAAAAGGTAATTAAAAGGAAAGCCCATGTACCGATCTAGAACCTCCACTCATGGAAGAAATATGGCTGGGGCACGAGGCTTATGGCGTGCCACGGGAATGAAAGATGATGATTTTGGTAAACCAATTATCGCTGTCGTAAACTCGTTCACACAATTTGTTCCAGGCCATGTTCACCTCAAAGATCTGGGCCAAATGGTAGCTCGTGAAATAGAAAAATCTGGCGGCGTCGCTAAGGAATTTAATACTATTGCTGTCGATGATGGAATTGCCATGGGTCATGATGGGATGCTTTACTCTCTACCATCGCGAGAAGTTATAGCCGACTCGGTTGAATATATGGTGAATGCGCATTGTGCAGATGCAATGGTTTGCATTTCCAATTGTGATAAAATTACCCCAGGAATGCTGATGGCAGCGATGCGTCTCAATATACCAGCTGTTTTTGTTTCCGGCGGACCAATGGAGGCCGGCAAAGTAATTTGGGACGGNAAAGAAAAGGCATTAGATTTAGTTGATGCAATGGTTTACGCTGCCGACGAAAAATATTCTGACGAAGAAGTTGCAGAAGTTGAGCGATCTGCATGCCCAACATGCGGATCTTGCTCTGGAATGTTCACTGCAAACTCAATGAACTGTCTTACAGAAGCTTTAGGGCTTTCACTACCTGGAAATGGATCAGTTTTAGCAACTCATTCGGACCGACAAAATCTTTTTCTGAGCGCCGGTAGAATAATAGTTGAAATAGCTAAACGTTGTTATGAAAAGGGTGATACATCNGTTTTACCACGGTCCATTGCTTCTTTTAAGGCATTCGAAAATGCAATGACGCTGGATATTTCCATGGGTGGGTCGACCAATACTGTTCTCCACCTATTAGCGGCGTCATATGAAGGCAACGTTGGTTTTACAATGGATGATATAGATCGGTTATCTAGAAAAGTACCTGTTTTATGTAAGGTTGCTCCAGCAAAATCTGATGTTCATATGGAAGATGTACACAGAGCGGGCGGTATAATGGCAATTTTGGGCGAACTAGACCGAGCTGGCCTCATTGATACAAGCTTGCCGACGGTTCATAGCAAAACATTATCTGACGCCCTTAAGGTTTGGGATATTTCTCAAACAACTGATGAGAAAGTTTTATCTTTCTATAAAGCCGCACCAGGAGGCGTTCCGACCCAAACAGCATTTTCACAAAGTCGCCGCTTTGAAAAACTCGATCTTGATAGAGCGGAAGGTGTTATTCGCAGTAAGGAAAAGGCCTTCTCACAAGATGGTGGTCTTGCTGTGCTTTATGGAAATTTAGCAGAAGACGGCTGTATCGTTAAAACAGCTGGTGTTGATGAAAAAATATTAAAATTTACTGGTCCAGCTTATGTTGTTGAAAGCCAAGATGATGCTGTCAATGACATACTGACAGGAAAGGTTAAATCAGGAGACGTCGTAATAATTAGACATGAAGGACCTCGTGGGGGACCAGGAATGCAAGAAATGCTCTATCCTACCAGCTATTTAAAGTCGAAAGGTCTTGGCTCTGCTTGCGCACTTGTTACAGATGGGCGTTTTTCCGGCGGCACCTCTGGTTTATCGATAGGACATGTTTCACCAGAAGCGGCAGAGGGCGGCACAATTGGGCTGGTAGAAACTGGTGATGAAGTTCAAATCAACATACCTGAAAGAAAAATTCATTTAAATGTTTCTGATGAAACACTTGCTAAACGTCGTATTCAACAAGATAAAAACGGCTGGATACCCAAAAAGAAACGTAAGCGGAAGGTGACCACTGCCCTTAAAGCATATGCTGCATTAACGACATCTGCTTCTAAGGGTGCTGTACGAGTGGTAGACTAGGAGCCGTCATACCAAAAGGTGTANTTCTATAAATTATTAATCACGGAGAAGTTCATTAATTCCCGTTTTGCTACGGGTTCTCTCATCAACTCTTTTAACAATCACTGCACAGTATAAACTTATGTTATTTTTGCTTGGCATTGAACCAGAAACGACTACTGAATAAGGAGGAACTTCTCCATACATTACCTCTCCTGTTTCTCGATCTACTATTTTGGTCGATTGCCCTATGTAAACTCCCATCCCCAAAACTGAACCCTCTCGAACGATTACACCTTCTACCACTTCGGAACGGGCACCTATAAAACAATTATCTTCTATTATTGTCGGAGAGGCCTGCATTGGCTCTAATACGCCACCGATACCAACACCTCCAGATAAATGTACGTTCTTACCTATTTGGGCACAACTGCCAACCGTAGCCCATGTGTCTACCATTGTTCCTGTATCTACATATGCACCAAGATTTACAAATGAAGGCATTAGAACAACTCCTGGCGCTATATATGCAGAACGTCTTACAACACAACTTGGTACAGCTCTAAAACCTGCTTCTTTCCAATCTTTAGTGTTCCATCCTTTGAACTTATTATCAACTTTGTCCCACCAACCTGAGTTCTGCGGGCCACCCTCGTGTACCTCCATATCTTTAAGTCTAAAGCCGAGCAAAACGGCCTTTTTTGCCCATTGGTTTACGATCCAATCACCTTTGTCATTTTTCTCAGCAACACGTAAACTTCCAGTATCAAGAGCNGATAAAGTTGCTTCAATAGCTTTTCTCGTTTCACCAGTTGTTGAAGGGGTTATTTCTTCTCGAACATTCCAAGCAGCTTCTATAGCATTTTCCAGCTCTGAATTTGACATATGTTTCTCCAATAATTTTCTGTGCTATATATTTTAAGATCGATCGATACAACGAAAAATCTTTTACATAAGTTAAATTTTATAAACTAGAGAGTTCTTCAATCTGTCTATTATGACCTACTACGGCGTAGGTATATATATAAAGCACCATAGCCACCGTGTCTTTGGTGGGCCTTTTCGACTTGGAGTATTAAATTAGACAACCTTGGTTCCTTTAACCAAAGAGGAACCTGCGATCTGAGTACCCCATTGCGTTGCGGAATAACATAACCAGGATCAGAGTTTTTACCTTTTCCTGTTATAACCAATACTAGTCTTTTCTGTCTATTGTGAGCAGACACTATAAAATTTAATAAGGCTGGATATGCTTGTTCTAGTGTCATGCCGTGAAGATCCAGCCACGCCTCTGGTTCAAGCATGCCTTTTTTCAGCTTGGCAAAAGCCTTCATATCCATTTTTACTTTTTGAGCACCAGTTGAAACGAACCCTTTTTTGATAGCTATATTTTCATTTAATTGCGGCCTGAGGGCTCTCTTAGGGGGGGCATTGGTGGGTTTACTATTTTTTGGACTAATTTGACCCGAGCTAATGTCACTTTCAGTCAGAGTTTTATCGTTAAGGGGTAGAGTAGACTTGGCTACTTTTTCCCAAAGCTTTGTTTCTTCCAGACTAAGTTTTCTCCTTTTCATGATTTTGCACCCAGAGACTTATGAAGTGGGCCTCACTACACAGTTGAATAACTATTCTAACTACTTGTGGCAACAAGGAGCCAATTCGGATCAGATGATGATAAATCACGAGAGAACGTCCATGTGTCTCGCTGACGTTTTACCTGTTTAGCATCACCCTCCACAACCTCACCATCTTTATTTTTCACAACTGAAGAAAGCTCTCCCGTAAATGCAACGGAAAGTTCTGCTACATTAGTTTTATCATCAAAGTCTGCATTTTTTAAGCTAAGTTCTCTTATCCCATAAAACTCTGCCTCAACCTTCAGCTTCTTTTTTGCTCGCATATCGATTACTTGCTGAAATGCGTCTTTCACATCTTCGTCAAGGAANCTCTCAACATCTTTTAAATCACCATTTTCAAATGCCATTAGTATCATTTCATATGCGGACCTTGCCCCAGTCAAAAAATCATTCACCATAAAATCTGCGTCTACTTTTTTCATGCGCGCCAAAGCTTCAGCAGATGGACTTTTTTTGTCAACATTGTCAGTAATGTCCGTATCTTCACCGCCATCAATTACGCGAAAATCTCTAGCGTTTTTGGAAGGAGCAGCATCTTGTAACGGAGGTTTTTCAAAGCCTTCGCGGGTACCCAGTACATTCTTTAATCTTAAAACCAAAAAAATGGCTATTCCTGCTAAAACAAGAATTTCAATAATTGCTGGACTCATTTCACGCTCCTGATCAGTGCGATAGTGGTAATTTTACTTTCAACTACTTATGTAGGTGCTAAAGGTGTTAATGTCCACTAAAGTGAATTAAGGATAATAAATTAGATGTGGCTTTTTCTTCTATTTTTTACAGTACCAGTAATTGAGATCGTCTTGTTCATTAAGGTAGGCGGTACAATTGGCCTAATGCCAACAGTTTTTATTATATTAATTACAGCCATTGCAGGAACTGTGTTTGTTAAACAACAAGCCTCACAACTCTTCGATTTATTCAAACGTAAAGCGGGAAGATTGGAGGACCCTTCCGAACCTATTGGGCATGGTGTATTAGTTCTTTTTGCGGGAGCATTATTGCTTACACCAGGCTTTTTCACAGATTTTATTGGTTTCCTTTTACTTATCCCAAATTTTCGATATTGGCTGTTTAGAAAACTTGAAAAAAAATTTATTCACGTGGGTCGTTTTGATGAGGGTACTTCATATCAAAACAAAACAATTTATGATGCAGAATATAAAGATATCACACCTAATGATGGATCACCTTGGAAAAAAAATACAAACCCTAAAGACTGAAATCTTATAGAGTAATCAGATTATAGTATTGNTCGACAGGAGAATTTAATGGCTAAGAAAANAGATGAAATAACACCGCCAAAAATGAATATTCTTGCGCAGTATGTAAGAGACCTCTCCTTTGAGAACATTCTTGCACAAAAGGGGGTCGATGGTGAGTTGAACCCAGAAATACAAGTTAATGTAAACATAGACGCAAAAAAGCGTACGACAGATAAACAGTTTGACGTAATAATAAAACTTCGCGTTGATAGTAAATCTAAAAATACAAATAATATTCTTTTTGTACTGGANCTAGATTACGGCGGCGTCTTTCAAATCGAAAATGTCCCAGACGATCAATTACACCCATATTTACTTATAGAATGCCCCAGAATGTTGTTTCCATTTCTTCGTAGAATTGTGAGTGATGTTACTCGTGATGGTGGTTTTCCACCACTAAATTTAGAAAACATAGATTTCTTAAAATTATACAGGCAAGAAATAGACAGGAGAAAAAATGCAAAAGAAAAAAATGGATCTAAAGTGAAACACTAGGGGGTGCTACACCTTTAAAATTTCTGACCACATTGAATGGTCCCCAAGCTGCTTAATAAATTTTCTATGCCTATTTTCTTCGTCTTTTGTTAGCCTTGGTTTCAAATTTTCAGCCCTTTCACGTATTCTNTTTGCTTTTNCGGGATTACNACTATTTCCATGTTCAACATCAGTAATATTTAGCGTGAAATCGGGTTGTTTTCCTCCAACCAATTCNAAATATACTTCNGCTAANATTTGNCTATCAAGCAANGCGCCGTGTACCACTCTNGCTGANTTATCAATTTTAAACCTTCTACAAAGAGAATCTAAAGAAGCGGGTGATCCCGGATATTTTTTTCGTGCAATAGCTAGTGTATCTGTCGCTCTTTCAAATGGTATCTCTTCTTTTTCACTCTTTATTAATTCTGCATTAATGAACTTCATATCGAACATAGCATTATGAATGACTAACTTCGCTGATCCTATAAACTCCAAGAATTCATTAACAATTTCTGAAAATTTAGGTTTGTTGGAAAGAAACTCATCGCTTAACCCATGTATTGCAAACGCCTGATCTGGCATAGCCATAAGTGGATTAATATATTGATGATATTCTTTTCCTGTGGGAACGTGGTTCATTAATTCCACTGCCCCAATTTCTACTATCCGGTGCCCATCTTCTGGGTCCAAGCCAGTAGTTTCCGTATCTAAAACTATCTCTCTCATTATATTATACTCGCAACATATTGAGTATTTCCATTACTTTTTCTTCAACCATCTCATGAGATGTTGTCTCAATGGTAAAGTCAGAAAGTTTNCATTTTTCTTCACTGGGCATTTGTTTTGAAATCAATTCTTTGTAATAGTTATCACTATTATCAGTTCTCTTTTTTAATCTTTCTATTTGATTTTTCGCACTAGTAAAAACACATACTGTTTTATCCATTTCTTTATCTACGCCAGTTTCAAATAAAAGTGGTATATCAAAAACTGCTATGTCAGCGATATTTTGATTTTGAAAGTCTTGTCTATCTGCTTGTATAAGNGGATGTACAATTTTTTCCAACTCTTTAAGTTTTTCAGGCTTCTCTTTCAAAAGCACTTTTAGCTTATTCCTTGATATTGAACCGTTTTCTACTGAAGTGGGGAATAACTTAGANACAGCTTTCACTGCTATACCACCTTTTGAATATAGTTTATGAACNGTNTTATCAGCATCCCAGAGCGCACAACCATGTTTTACAAAAATACCTGCTGTGGTTGTTTTTCCCATTCCTATAGAACCTGTTAACCCAATCTTTATCATTGGCTNATCAACAATTNNCGCANATTTTCTGAAACGTCTGGCTTCACACCAAACCAACGTTCAAACCCAGGTATGGCNTGATGGATTAACATTCCCAGGCCATCTACTGTGCGACAGCCTCTTTTTGCTGCATTTTCTAAAAGGGGTGTGTTAAGGGGCGTATACACNATATCTGTAACAAGAGTGTTTTTTTTCAACCCCTGCAACGGAATTGGAAGCTCTGCTTTACCGTCCATACCAAGTGATGTTGCGTTTATAACAGTCGATGCATCACTGAGATAATTCTGNACTTTCATCCAATCTACAACTTTAATNTTTGCTCCAAAATCAGACCTTAGCTGATCTGCTCTAGATCTTGTTCTNTTTGCAAGTATTACTTCGTTTGCTCCATCTTCAATTAGTGCCCCCAGTATTGCTCGTGACGCCCCACCTGCCCCGAATACAACCGATGTACCTTCGCNGGCTGTCCAATCATTATATTTACACTTTATATTTTGTAAAAATCCATANCCATCTGTATTGTCNGCATAAATNCTGCCATCTTGTAAAAATGTAAGNGTATTAGCCGCACCAATTATTGCTGCTCTATCAGAAATTTTATCTGCTATTTTTAATACTTTCTCCTTGTAAGGTATTGTCACATTAGCTCCCACGAAACCTAAACCACTGAGAGCTCGAANGNTGTTTTCGAAATNTCNTGGATCTATATCAAGTGGTATGTAGTAGCCATCTATATTAAATAATGACAACCAATAATTATGAAGTTTNGGTGATTTNGAATGGNTTATNGGATGACCNAATACTGCTGCCACTGGTATAGTAGATAAGCTCACTGNTCTATTACTCCTNGATTTAATAGGTGGNCTANTAANTGTATTATTGGNAAACCTAGCACGCTAAAATAATCTCCATCTATTTTGGAAAAAAGAGAAATTCCAGAATTTTCNATTTGNTAGCCNCCGACACTATGTTTTATNTNATCCCANTTATCTTGAACATATTTTGATATATACCGATCTGATAAATTCCGCATAGTCATACTTACTGATCCAATGAATCGCCATTCTGGTTTTTGCGCATTGTAAACGACACACGCTGAATGAAGCTTGTGTTTATTTCCTTGAAGCTGTTTAAGTTGATAAATTAATTCATCCTGATCTTTCGCTTTAGATAGTATTTTACTGTTAAAGTCTAAAATTTGATCGCAGCCTATAACGATGCTATCAGGAAATCTGTTTGATATTTTCCTCGCTTTCATATCTGCTAATACGTCTGCTATGTCACGTGCAGGATAGTTATTACTGATATAAGATAGCTTCACTTCTTTCTCATCTATAGCTGGATCAACAGTACTAAATTCAATACCTGCTTTCTCCAGAAGTAATGANCTGATTTGAGATTTTGATGCTAATANTATCCCACATNTCATGTTAATAAATCTTTAATATCTAAGGAANTTTTAAAAGTTNTGTTTTGTTTNANANTTTTTANTNNTTTTTTTTATTTTATNATAGATTTTTATACAGTGGATAAGGATAAATTAAAGTATANTTTTTTTGTTTATTTTCTTGTGGAAAANTGTCTAACTTACTAATTTTATATAATTTTTTGTAACATTTATTTTTNGACAAACTTGTTAATATGTCCTTGATAAAATTTAATCCACCATTTCCCTTTTATCTATTACTAAAACTACTCTTTTATATTAATATTTTATTTGTAAAGAATAAGTGATGTTAATATGAGCGATATATTAATCGTACTATATCCGTGGATAAAATCTCTCCATTTGATATCAGTGATATCCTGGATGGCTGGTTTATTTTATTTACCACGAATTTTTGTTTACCATGTTGAACGTTCTGATGGCAAAGATCAAATTAATGAGGTCTTTCTTATCATGGAGAAAAAGCTTCATTCTTTTATTATGACACCTGCTATGATCGTATCATGGGTTTGTGGTTTTTTATTAGCAGCTACCCCTGGTATCATAGATTTTTCACACATGTGGGTTTGGGTAAAGTTGTTAGCGATAATAGCAATGACATTATTTAATATTTGGCTAGGATTAAAAATCAGCGATTTCAAAACCAATAATAATACTTTGTCTGGTAAACAATATAGGTTACTGAATGAAGTTCCGACTGTTTTATTAGTAATAATAATAGTGTCTGTAGTGCTGAAATTTTAACTTTTATTGACTTAAATAAAAAATTTCATTACGGGAAGATATCCTGTCCTGGATACAAACTTCAANATTACATTGCTTCAGAGGGTACNAGATGTCTGCTCAAAAATTGAATTTATCTGACCTTAAATCAAAGAGTCCTAAAGACCTTTTATCAATGGCTGAAGAGTTGGAAATAGAAAATGCCTCTACGATGCGTAAAGGCGAAATGATGTTTCAAATTCTTAGGGAGAGAGCGGATGAGGGTTGGGAAGTTTTTGGAGAAGGAGTACTAGAAGTATTACAAGATGGATTTGGTTTTCTAAGAGCACCAGAGGCAAATTATCTTCCAGGTCCAGATGATATATATGTATCACCAGAAATTATACGTCAGTTTTCATTGAGAACGGGTGACACTGTAGAAGGTATGATCAAAGCGCCNGATGAAAATGAGCGTTATTTTGCTATCGTTGGCGTCAACCAAATAAATTTCCAAGATCCGCAAAAAGCAAAACATAAAATTGCATTTGATAATCTTACACCACTTTACCCAGATGAACGTTTAACGATGGAGATTGAAGATCCTACGGTTAAGGATAGATCAGCCAGAGTAATAGATTTAGTCGCGCCAATAGGTAAAGGTCAACGGTCATTAATTGTAGCACCGCCCAGAACGGGAAAGACCGTCATTTTACAAAACATTGCGCATAGCATCGAAAAAAACCATCCAGAATGTTATTTGATTGTGTTGCTAATCGATGAGCGACCAGAAGAAGTTACTGATATGCAGAGGTCAGTTAAAGGAGAGGTAATATCTTCTACATTTGATGAGCCTGCTACGCGGCACGTGGCGGTTTCAGAAATGGTAATAGAAAAATCCAAGCGTCTTGTTGAGCACAAGCGAGATGTCGTTATTTTACTGGACTCTATAACTAGACTTGGCAGGGCCTTTAATACTGTAATACCGTCTTCGGGCAAAGTTTTAACAGGTGGTGTAGATGCAAATGCTCTTCAAAGACCAAAAAGGTTCTTTGGTGCGGCAAGAAATATAGAAGAGGGTGGTTCATTAACTATTATTTCAACCGCATTAATTGACACAGGTTCCAGAATGGATGAAGTTATTTTTGAAGAATTTAAGGGCACAGGTAACAGTGAAATTGTTTTAGANCGTAAAGTAGCTGATAAGAGAGTTTTCCCCGCGATTGACATATTAAAATCTGGTACAAGAAAAGAGGATCTACTAGTTGATAAGCTAGATTTGCAGAAAACTTTTGTGCTTAGAAGAATACTGAACCCTATGGGAACGACAGACGGAATAGAATTTTTATTATCTAAGCTAAAACAAACTAAAACAAATGCAGAATTTTTTGATTCAATGAATACTTAGCCCAATAAGAGAATGGTAATTGGACACTATATTCGCACTTGCATCCGCACCCGGTAAAGCTGGTATATCAATAGTAAGGCTGTCTGGGCCTCTTGCAATTAATGTTGCCGAGAAGCTCACAAAATCAAAATTAAAGGAAAAGCAACCAAATCTAAGAGTGATTTATGATTCTGATAATCATTTTATAGATCAGGCTCTTATACTTATATTTAGCAAACCTTATAGTTTCACGGGAGAAAATGTAGTAGAATTTCATTTACATGGATCGAGTGCAGTCGTATCGTCAGTAATTAAATTATTAGGTAATTTCAAAGGCTTAAGATCTGCAGAAGCTGGAGAATTTACTCGTTGCGCTCTTGAAAATGGCAAAATTGATTTAGCACAAGTAGAGGGTTTGGCAGATCTTATAGATGCAGAAACAGACGCACAACACAAACAAGCTGCAAGAATTTTTAACGGTGCGCTAGGTGAAAAAACTAAAGAGTGGAGAGCAAAGCTCGTAAAAGCTGGAGCATTATTAGTAGCAACATTAGATTTTGCCGATGAAGAAGTNCCNGAAGAAGTTACACCGGAAGTTGAAANACTAATTAATATGGTNCTCAGNGACCTANATAAGGAAATTATTGGTGTTCAGACAGCAGAAAGAATACGTTCAGGTTTCGAAGTAGCGATTGTGGGTGCGCCTAACTTAGGAAAGTCAACATTACTTAATTATTTGGTTGGCAGGGACGCAGCCATCACCTCAAACGTTAGTGGTACGACTNGAGATNTAATAGAGGTAAAGCTCGATTTGCGTGGCCTGCCTGTAACTATATTGGATACGGCTGGAATACGTAAATCAGACGATAAGGTAGAAGAGATCGGTATTAGCCGAGCCTTAGAGAGATCAAGTTTGAGTGATCTCCGGATAGTTTTGACTGAGGATGGAGAGTACCCATCGGGGTTAAAAAAGAGAGACACGGATATAATTTGTATTGCAAAAGATGATCAGGGAAATCGAGGTGGTGTTTCAGGGAAAACTGGTGCCGGTATAGATAGGTTAAAAAACAATATATGGGATATATTGAATGATAAAGCACAATATGTAGGTATTGCAACTCGTGAGCGGCACAAAAGTTCAATGGTTAATGCTAAGAAGTTTTTAGGTAATGCTGTCGTCTCATTAAGGGATGGGCCAGAATATTATGATATAACAGCAGAAGAAATAAGAGCTGCAACATCTGCACTAGATAGCTTAATTGGAAGAATCGGTGTAGAAGACGTTCTAGATGAAGTTTTCTCAAGTTTTTGTCTCGGTAAATAGGTGTTTCACGTGAAACAGTATGATGTAGTTGTTATTGGTGGAGGGCATGCTGGCTGTGAAGCAGCAGCGGCAGCAGCCCGCATAGGCGCCAATACAGCATTAGTAACAATGAAAAGCTCAGACATTGGAATAATGTCTTGTAACCCGGCGATAGGTGGTTTGGGAAAAGGACATCTGGTGCGGGAAATAGACGCTCTGGGTGGTTTGATGGCTNTGGCTGCAGATGATGCGGGTATACAGTTTAGGTTGTTAAATAAAAAAAAGGGTCCAGCAGTACAAGGTCCAAGAGCCCANGCTGATAGAAAGCTGTATCAATCTTCGATGAGCATGCGTCTATTAGGTATTAAGGGCCTGCATTTGATTGAGGGTGAAGTTGTTGATCTACTGGTAGATGGTTACCGTGTCTGTGGTGTTNTGCTTGCGNACGGGGTGGAGCTATCCGCCCAGTCTGTGGTTATTACTTCAGGGACTTTTTTAAATGGTCGGATTCATGTAGGCACAGACAATCGTTCTGGTGGCCGCGTGGGGGACAAGGCGTCAAATTTGTTAGCGGATAGAATTAAAGACATAGGTTTACATATTGGGCGATTAAAAACAGGTACGCCACCCAGAATAGACGGGCGCACTATAGCATGGGATAAAGTTGAAAAGCAGCCCGGTGATGAAGAGCCAGTGATGTTTTCTTTTTTAAACAGTGCTCCTGTTGTGCCTCAGGTGTCCTGCGGGGTAACTCACACAAATGAAAAAACCCACGAGATTATCAGAAAAAATCTAGATAAATCAGCAATGTACGGCGGTAAAATAGAAGGTGTTGGGCCTCGTTACTGTCCATCAATTGAAGATAAAATTGTCAGGTTTGCAGACAAAGATTCCCATCAAATATTCCTTGAGCCAGAAGGTTTAAAAGATCATACCGTATACCCGAATGGAATCTCGACATCTTTGCCTGTTGAGGTGCAAGAACAATATGTAAGAAGTATCGTTGGTCTAGAGGACGTGGCAATATTACAGCCGGGATATGCTATTGAGTATGATTATGTTGACCCAAGGTCTCTTGANAGCACATTGGCAGTTAAGGGTATTGATGGACTTTATTTGGCTGGACAAATAAACGGGACCACAGGTTACGAAGAGGCAGCAGCACAAGGATTGGTAGCCGGTTTAAGCGCGGGGCTAGTTTCTCTTGGTTCTGAAGGGGTGCAGTTTTCTAGATCTGATAGCTACATTGGTGTTATGATTGACGATTTGGTTTGTCGTGGTGTCACAGAGCCTTACAGAATGTTCACATCGAGAGCAGAGTTTAGATTGTCGCTTAGGGCTGATAATGCGGATCAAAGGCTAACTCCAAAAGGGCTTGAAATTGGCTGTGTAGGAAGAGAGAGAGAAGATATTTTTATAAATAAAATCAATAGGATAAAAAAGGCTAGGGAGCTTTTTGAAAACCAAACATACACACCAAAAACCCTTTCACAAAATGGAATTTCTATTAGTCAAGACGGGAACCGTAGAACCCTTATGCAGGTTCTAGCGTTTCCAAATGTTTCTTATAAGGATCTGTTTAAGTTAGAGCCCAAATTGATAAAGATAGATGAGGAGACGCTTAAACAAATCCAAAAAGACGCCACTTATGTTAACTATTTAGATAGACAAAGAAAAGATATCGATACTATCAAAAAGGATGAGCGCGTCTTAATTCCAATGGATTTAGATTACAATTCGATTCAGGGTCTTTCCACGGAGTTAAAGGTGAAGTTGTCTAAGGCACGTCCCAAAAATATGCTTCAAGCTTCCAACATAGATGGGATTACTCCCGCAGCCCTAATGTTAGTAATGGCCAAGATAAAGTTTTTAGGCAAAGCTGCCTCCGCATGAGCGACAGAGGATTATTGCCCGGACTTGATGTTTCACGTGAAACATATTCAAGGCTAAAAGACTATGAAAAGCTGCTTTTTAAGTGGAATTCCAAAATTAACCTTGTTTCTAAATCAACGCTTTCAGATTTTTGGGGTCGCCATATCCTAGATAGTGCCCAATTTTTTTCATTATTTGGTGAAAAAACTGGAAAATGGGTTGATCTTGGGAGTGGCGGTGGTTTNCCGGGCCTGGTTGTTGCAATTTTATCAGATGAGCTTGGTATACCAAATAGGCTCTCTCTAGTAGAGGCAGATGTTCGAAAATCTGTATTTTTAAAAACAGTTTGTAGAGAGCTCGGNCTAAAAGTTGATGTGTACAANANTCGAATAGAAGANTTGCCANAGATGTCGGCTGATGTTTTAAGTGCTNGNGCTCTCGCACCNCTTAAGACTCTATGTTTTTANGNTGAAAAACATTTGAAAAAAGATGGTTTGGCAGTTTTCGCAAAAGGCAAAAGTTGGGAGTCGGAGGTGTTTGAAGCCCAAAAAAATTGGATTTTTGATTTTGACGCTGTTAAAAGTAAANTGCANGAAGGGTCAGTTATATTGGCTCTAAGAGGTATTAAANGTGTCTAATANTAGTACCAANAATNACTTTAAGGTGNTAGCTGTTACAAATCAAAAAGGNGGTGTTGGGAAGACCACAACCACAATAAATTTGAGCGCGGCTCTTGTAGAGNTAGGAAAAAAAGTACTTATTATNGACTTAGANCCTCAGGGAAATGCGTCGACAGGTCTTGGTATCGATTATGAGCAGAGGAACCTTACTGTCTATGATGTCCTCTTGGCAGAAGCAGCTATTTCTAGCGCAATTTTGCCTACCTCCATGGAGGGCCTCGATATTGTGCCGTCAACGGTAGACCTTAGCTCAGCGGATATAGAGTTAATTAAAACATCAAACCACAGTACTGCTCTNTCCAGGGCCTTGGTTGAGGACAAGACCTTGGCGGNTAATTATGATTTTATTTTTGTGGACTGTCCGCCTTCGTTGAGCCTTTTAACTATTAATGCAATGGTTGTCTCAGATTCTGTTCTTATACCTTTGCAGAGTGAATTTTTTGCTTTGGAAGGACTGTCACAACTAATGCTGTCTGTCCGAGAGGTTAGAAAGTCTGTAAACACTGGGCTTCGGTTTGAGGGTGTCGTACTAACAATGTTTGATCGACGTAACAATTTAAGTCAGCAAGTTGAGAAAGATGCCAGAGAAAACTTGGGCGAACTTGTTTTTAAGACAGTGATACCAAGAAATGTTAGAGTAAGTGAGGCACCATCGCACTCTGTGCCCGTTTTGACTTACGAGCCTAGATCCCGGGGAGCGCAGGCTTATAGAAGATTAGCTAAAGAGTTTTTAAAAAATAATAAAAGTATTTAATGCAAATTTTGGGTAACCATTATGAATAATAAAACTAATAAAAACAAAGGCTTAGGGAGAGGCCTCAGTTCTCTCATTGCTGATGTTTCAGGCTTGGCTGATACAGAGATGTCATCAGATTCTATGGTGGCTGATAGATCAGGATATCGTAGTGAACCAATAATAAACATCTTCCCAAATCCGGAACAGCCCCGTCGAACTTTTAGTGATGAAGGCTTGAGAGAGCTATCAAAGAGCATTCAAGAGAGGGGTATCGTTCAACCGCTCATTGTTAGAAAAAAATCAAATGCTGATGGGTTTGAAATAGTAGCTGGAGAAAGAAGGTGGCGAGCAGCTCAGCTTGCGCAATTGGACGCTTTGCCGGTGATAGTAAAAGATTTCTCAGATAATGAGGTTCTTGAGATTGCAATTATCGAAAATATTCAACGTGAAGAATTGAATCCAATTGAGGAAGCTCGTGGGTATCAGCAGCTGATGGAAAAGTTCGGAAGGACCCAGGAACAGGTTTCTACTGCTCTAGGAAAAAGTAGAAGTTATGTCGCTAATCTCTTAAGGTTGTTAAATTTACCCGATGAAGTAATAGGTTATTTAGTGTCAGGGCAGATCAGTGCTGGTCATGCTAAGGTTTTGGTTTCATCTGACGAGGCAATAAAAATCTCCAGGTTGATAATCTCAGATAATCTGTCAGTAAGAGAGACAGAGAAATTAGTGCGCTCACTTAATCAGTCAGACAATAAGACCTTTAGTCAAAAACCGAAAAAAACTATTTTAAAACAGAAAGATACGGATACGAAGGCTATTGAGAAAGAGTTGTCCGCTGCTTTGGGTTTGAGGGTTTTCATAGAGCACAGTGCTGGTGGTGAAAATGGTAGTATAATTTTGAAGTATAAAACTTTAGAAGAGTTTGATCGAGTTCGCGACCTCTTAATTGGAGAAGACTGACTCAGTAAAAAGTATCTTCGGTCAGCTTGTTAATAATTTGGTTTAAAACTAGTCGCCCAGAGGCATTAACGAAAAGCCTATCATTATTTATAGTGATTAAACCGAGATCAGAAAGGTATCTAATNTTNCGTTCTTTTATTTTGTGATCACAAATTTTTTCCACTCTTGAAAGAGATATTCCCTCTGAGATCCGTAGACCCATTAAAATGTATTCTTTTGCCTGATCTAAAGGTCCAATATTGACACAATTTTCATACATTTTTTCGTTTGTAACAGCATTTAACCACTTTTCAGGGTTGCGCTCGCTCTCTGTGGCAATTTTTTTGTTATCGACAGTTACACGACCATGCGCCCCAGGCCCAATTCCTAAATAGTCACCATACCTCCAATAAATTAAATTATGTTTACTTTCGGACCCAGGTTTTGCGTGGTTGGATACTTCATACGCGGGCAAATTATATTTGTTACACAGGCTTTGGGTCAACTCATAAAGGGTCGCTGAGTGNTCATCTGTTGGAAGCCCTCTGAGTTTACCANTCTTGTACAGACTATCGAAAGCAGTACCTTGTTCAATAGTCAATTGGTATAGAGAAATATGGCCGGTTTGCAATCTAAGTGCTCTTTCAAGCTCGGCGGACCATTCATCAATTGTTTGCTCTTGCCTGGCGTAGATAAGATCAAAACTTGTCTGACTGAAAATAGAATTTGATATTTCTACTGCATTAATCGCCTCCGTTGCAGAGTGTAAGCGTCCAAGCCTTTTCAAATCTACATTATTTAGGGCCTGTACTCCAACAGATAGTCTATTGATACCGGCGAGTTGGTAGTCTTTAAATTTATTAGCCTCAACGGAAGATGGATTAGCCTCTAGCGTTATTTCTAACTCATTTGAAACAGTCCAAAGAGATTTAATTTTATCGATAATTTCAGATACCACTTCGGGGTTCATTAGGCTGGGAGTGCCGCCTCCGAAAAATATCGTGTTAAGTAGCCTTGGCGTCGTCTTTCTTGAAGCATTTTCAAGGCATTTTAGATATGCCTTAAGCCAGGCTTTTTGGTCAATCTTTAGGGACACATGGCTATTAAAGTCACAATATGGGCATTTGGACTCACAGAAAGGCCAGTGTATATAAATTCCAAAGCCACCATTTTTCCAGTCCTGTTCCAATTAAAAACAGCCAGATAATAATTTTGAAAAAGCGTCAGCTCGGTGGCTGATTTTATTTTTCTCCCAACGGTCCATTTCTCCAAATGTTTCACTGTAACCGTTAGGTAAAAAAATCGGATCATAGCCGTGACCATTTTCTCCCCGCATAGGCCACACCAAAGAACCCTCTATCACTCCTTCAAAAACTTCATCATGACCGTCGGGCCATGCTAAAACTAAGGTACANCGAAATTGCGCAGATCTNGGATATGGTGCATCAACCTCACTTAGTGCATTGTGAGTTTTCTCCATAGCATATACGAAGTCCCTTCCTCCCGAAGTTTCTGCCCAATTGGCGGTATATACGCCTGGAGCTCCGTTTAGAGCGTCAATTGTAATGCCGCTATCATCAGCCAATGATGGCAAATTACTCATTTTTGCAGAAAAGTGTGCCTTAATCCGTGCATTACCGACAAAAGAATCCTCAGTTTCCTCAGGTTCAGTAATATTAAGCTGATTTGCTCCTATAATATTAATTTTGAATGGCTCAAATAAATGCCTGATTTCTTCGAGCTTACCCTGATTATGAGTGGCAATTACTAGCTGTTCGCCAGAAAATTTCCTTGTCATTCAGTCGCCTTTTCCTGTGCTATTATCAAGTCCTTGATACCTTTAATAGCCAGGTCCATAAGTTCATCTAATTGGCTTCGTGAATACGTTGATCCTTCTGCACTGATCTGTGTTTCTATCATATTGCCGGATCCCATCATGATAAAGTTTCCATCCACTCCTGCCTCACTATCCTCAGAATAATCTAGGTCCAGTATAGGTTGACCAGCGTATATTCCACAGCTGATAGCTGCTATTGGGGAAATTAACGGATCGGTTGTTACTGTCCCCTCTTGTAAAAGTTTTTTAACCGCTAACTTTAGAGCGACCCAGCCACCACTAATTGATGCACATCGGGTGCCTCCATCTGCTTGTATAACATCACAATCAACCGTTATTTGTCTCTCGCCTAACGCGACCCTATCTACTCCAGCTCGCAAAGATCGCCCAATTAATCTCTGAATTTCAACGGTTCTCCCTCCTTGCTTTCCGGAGGCAGCTTCACGACGCATACGGCTACCAGTAGATCTGGGCAGCATGCCATATTCTGCGGTAACCCATCCCAAGCCCGATCCCTTTACAAATGGTGGCACTCTATCTTCTACCGTCGCAGTACATAGGACGTGGGTATCTCCAATTTTAATAAGGCAAGAGCCTTCAGCATGTTTTGTAACATTTGTTTCAATTGTAATAGATCGAATTTCGTCAAGGTTTCTACCAGATGGACGCATAAAATTTCCTTTTTTTGTTAAAGGAATACATTTCCTTTAATGTATTTTGCAACCCCGATTGACCTTTTCCCTATCGTTACATTATTTAGTTAGTGAGGAAAATTTATGACTAAATTGAATAATATTTTAACTGAAATGAATGATCGCTCCAGGGAGGTCTTTCAGCGTGTTGTGGAGGAGTATTTGCAAAGTGGCGAACCAGTAGGCTCTAGAACTCTAACGCGAAGTTTAAGTGAAAATTTAAGTGCTGCTACCGTCAGAAACGTCATGCAAGATTTAGAATATCTCGGTTTGCTCGATAGCCCGCATATTAGCTCAGGTAGAATACCAACCCAAATGGGTTTGAGGATGTTTGTGGATGGCCTTCTTGAAGTAGACGGTTTAGAGATTACCGATAGGGAGAAGCTTGATGGCACCATAAATGAAAACTCCAATGATATTGCAGGGGCGTTGGATAAAATAGGTTCTGCNCTTTCTGGCATAACTCAGGGGGCTTCTCTCGTTTTGAGTCCGAAACAGGAATCGGAAATTGAACACATTGAATTTGTATCACTTGCGCATGATCGAGCACTTGTTGTTTTAGTTTTTTCCAATGGCCATGTTGAGAATAGGCTTTTTAAACCTCCGTTAGGCCAAACCCCGAGCTCGCTAAAAGAAGCGGCAAATTTTTTAAATTCTATAATGCAAGGTCGAACCTTATCACAAGCTAAGGAAATTATTAAACAGGAAATTTCAATTAGAAGACAGGAGTTGGATAGTTTAGCGGCAGAACTTGTAGAGAATGGAGTTGTATTTTGGGAGGCTAAGGGAGACACGCAAGAAAGATTAATTGTTAGGGGGCGAGCGAATCTCCTTGAAAGCGAGGCGGAAGAAGAAGAGCTTGAACGCATAAGACTTTTATTCAATGACCTGGAAAGAAAGCAAGACATAGCAGAATTTCTTGACTTGACTGAACAAAGTGATGGTGTTCGCATATTTATTGGCTCAGAAAACAAACTTTTTTCACTTTCGGGTTCATCTTTGGTCGTTTCTCCCTATATGAATTCTGATAAAAAGGTTATCGGTGCGGTTGGTGTGATTGGCCCGACTAGATTAAACTATGGCCGCATCGTGCCAATTGTGGATTATACAGCGCAACTGGTTGGAAAATTAATTTCCGATCGTAGTTAGAGGTGAAATATGGCGGACCCCAAAGAGGACGACTTTTTAGACGATATAGAAGATGCTGCTTCTGAAGAAGCAGAAGTGGAAATGATTGATATTAATGAAGAAGCAGATCGATTAGATGAGTTAGAGGCTATTAAGAATGAGCGAGATGAATTTAGGGATCGTTTTGTACGCGCTTTAGCCGATGCGGAAAATGCACGGAAACGTGCTGACAAAGATCGTAGAGAAGCTGAAAATTATGGGGGTTCAAAGTTAGCGAGAGATTTGCTTCCGGTATATGACAATCTTAAAAGAGCTGTTGATGCAGTCACAGAGGAGCAGCGGTCGGTCGCCTCAGGTTTAATCGAGGGTGTTGAATTAACGATGCGTGAATTGCTGAATGTTTTTACAAAGCATGGTATTACTTTAATATCCCCAGAGGTCGGTGATAAATTTGATCCAAAACTTCATGAAGCGATGTTTGAGGCACCTTTACCCGATACGAAAGCAGGTGATATCATACAAGTTTCAGGTGAGGGATTTATGCTTCACGATAGGCTCTTAAGACCTGCTAAAGTCGGTGTATCATCATCTGTAGATGGTTAGTTAAGCGATATTTTTCAAAGGTCGGTTTTATCAGAAATTTCTTTTAGTTTATATAATATTTGTAACGCTTCATTGGGTGATATTTGATCTGGGTAAATGTCTTTTAACTCGTTCAAAAGCTCTGTGTTCTGGCTGGCGTACGCGTTACTGTCGTCATTTAGGTGATGTGAAAATAGAGGTAAACCTTCTCCAAGAAGCTTCTTNGCAGGGTCTTTCTCCATGTCTCTTTTTTCAAGCTCATTAAGAATGACATTTGCTCGGTCGATAACTGTAGCGGGAAGCCCAGCTAATTTTGCAACCTGCAGCCCATAGGAGCGATCGGCAGCCCCCTGGCGCACTTCATGAAGAAAAATTACCTCATTCTTCCACTCTTTTACAGCAACAGTTGCATTTTTAACTCTTGTTAACATATCTGAAAGGGTGGTCATCTCGTGATAGTGCGTAGCAAAAAGAGATCTGGATTTGTTGACTTCATGCAGATACTCCAATGTTGACCAGGCGATTGCTAACCCGTCATATGTTGCTGTACCTCGGCCGACTTCATCTAAAATTACNAATGCTCGATCGTCAGCTTGGTTTAAAATTGCAGCCGTTTCTACCATCTCTACCATGAATGTTGATCTGCCTCTAGCGAGGTCATCAGAAGCCCCAACTCTGCTAAACAACTGACTTACAACCCCAATATGAGCTTTAGCAGCAGGAACAAAAGATCCCATCTGTGCTAGTATGGCTATTAAGGCATTTTGTCTAAGGAAAGTTGATTTCCCCGCCATATTAGGTCCAGTTAGTAACCAAATAGACCCATCGCTTAATTGACAGTCATTTGGGATGAAGCCCTTACCTTCATTTTTTAGTGCCCTCTCCACCACAACGTGGCGCCCACTTTCGATTTCAAAGGTCTTAGACTTGTCTACGTTAGGTTTACACCATCCTTCTCGAAGAGCTAAAGTCGCTAAGCTGTTAGTAACATCGAGTACGGCTAAAGCCTGGGCAGCGCTAGATATTTTTTCAAAATTTTTGATTACCAATGAACTCAATTCGTAAAAAATACGTTTCTCTATTTCTAAAGCTCTCGCATTTGCATTTATGATTTTGGTTTCTGTCTCCGATAAATCTAATGTAGTGAAGCGCATTTGATTAGCGGTGGTTTGCCGGTGAATGAATTTATCTGACATTGAGCTGTTCTGAAGCTTTTCTGCATTCTTTGTGGTAGTTTCTATAAAATAGCCAAGAACATTGTTGAATTTAATTTTCAGGGACTGAATGTTTGTGAGTTCTATTAGGTCTCTTTGCATCTCAGCAATTATTTTAGTACCATCTTTTTTTAAGTTTCTGGTTTCATCTAATTCTGAATCATATTTTTCTGAGACAAACCCACCATCACGTATTAGTAGTGGTGGCTCAGGAACTATTGCCTTTTCAAGTATCGAGATAATTTCTTCATGCCCTGTAATTTTTTCAACTGCTATTTTTATCTCTTCAGGAAGGTCTTGGTCCTTGAAACTCTTAGCTATTTGTTTTCCNTGTACCAAGCTTCTACAGATGTTTGCCAAATCTCTTGGACCTGCACGGTCCAAAGACACTCTTGAAAGGGCACGCTCAAGATCNGGCGCACTCTTTAGTAAAGTGATAAGNTTCTCGCTTAGATCAACGTTATCAATCAGAAATTCAAGCGCTTGGTGCCTATTTTTAATTAAAGCTAAATCCATGCTTGGAGATGATATGCGACGCTCTAAAAGCCTTCCGCCCGCTGCTGTTACTGTGAGGTCAATAGTTCCCAGCAAAGACCCATGTTTCGTTCCTTTATTAATTGATTTTGTCAATTCGAGATTTCGTCTTGTTGCAGCATCTATCTGCATACTAGCTGCTTTTAACTCAACTCGTGGTGGTCTGAGTATTGGCAGCTTACCTTTTTGGGTAGCATCTAAATATTCCGCTAATGCACCGAGCGCGGATATTTGTGATCGGCTAAATCCTCCAAATGCATCCAAAGAAGAAACAGAGAAGAGTGTCTTTAATCGATCTTCCCCAGAAGTGCTATCAAATGCGGATTTACCTCTTTGCGTTGCCGTTGCACCGTTTTCTTTTATTGCTTCAACAACATTCTCATCCACATTTTCAACTATGAGCACTTCAGATGGTGTTAAACGTGCTAATTCTGCAAGAAAGTCTTCAACTTTATTTAAAGATAAGACACTCATTAAACCTGTGGAAATGTCTACCCATGCCAAGCTGTGCTCTTCTCTTACTAATGAATATGCTGCCAAAAAATTGTTTGACCTCGCTTCTAAAAGGCTGTCTTCCGTCAATGTGCCGGGGGTCACCAGCCTTACGACGTCACGTTTTACAACTGATTTTGAACCCCTTTTTTTTGCTTCTGCAGGGCTTTCTAACTGTTCACATACAGCTACTTTGTGACCTGACTTAATTAAGGTTAATAGGTAGCTTTCGGACGAGTGATGAGGAACTCCACACATAGGAATATCAACGTCGTTGATTTTACCTCTTTTTGTGAGTGCGATATCAAGNACTCTCGATGCTNTTACAGCGTCATCAAAGAATAATTCGTAGAAATCGCCCATCCTATAAAATAGCAGAGCATCAGGATATTGACCTTTAATCTCCAGATACTGAGCCATCATAGGTGTCACAAAAATCTCCTTACATTTATTATCTTTTAAGCCTATTAGACAATTCGATAAAACTGAACAGAAAACAAATTATAGTATCTCGGTAATCATGATAGTACAGTTACTTTACAGCTGGGGAATTTACTAATGAAAAATACAAAGTTTACTAGAGATGAAGCACTTGCGTTTCACATGGAGCCAGTACCGGGAAAATGGGAGGTTAATGCTACAGTCCCTATGGCAACTCAGCGTGATTTGTCTCTGGCATATTCTCCCGGTGTTGCAGTGCCTTGTTCGGAAATTTCGGAAAACCCTGAGCTCGCCTATGACTACACAAACAAAGGAAATTTAGTTGCGGTAATTTCTAACGGGAGTGCCGTTTTAGGATTGGGAAACCTTGGGGCGCTGGGAAGTAAACCGGTTATGGAAGGGAAGTCGGTGTTATTTAAAAGGTTCGCCGATGTTAATTCAATCGATATAGAACTTGATACAGAAGATCCTGATGAGTTTTGCAGGGCAGTAAAATTGATGGGGCCAACTTTTGGTGGTATCAATCTGGAGGATATTAAGGCGCCAGAGTGTTTTATTATTGAACAGCGCCTTAAGGATGAGATGGACATTCCTGTATTTCATGATGATCAACACGGAACAGCAGTAATTTGTGCAGCTGGTCTAATAAACGCCTTGTACTTATCCGATAAGAAGATCGAAGAAGTAAAAATTGTTTTGAATGGTGCAGGTGCAGCAGGAATAGCTTGTATTGAGCTTCTAAAGTTTATGGGTGCTCGTCACGAAAACTGTATAGTTTGTGACACAAAAGGAGTAATTTTCCAGGGACGTACAGAGGGTATGAACCAATGGAAATCTGCACATGCAGCAAAAACAAAGTCAAGGACATTAGCGGAAGCGTTAGATGGGGCAGACGTGTTTATAGGTGTTTCTGTTAAAGGTGCTGTCACCCAAGAAATGCTTAAAACCATGGCAAAAGATCCAGTAATATTTGCAATGGCAAATCCTGATCCNGAAATAACTCCTGAAGAAGCACATGAAGTGCGTGTTGATGCGATTGTTGCTACTGGCAGAAGTGATTATCCAAACCAAGTTAACAACGTTTTGGGATTTCCATATCTGTTTCGAGGGGCTTTAGATATTCATGCCAGGGCAATTAATGAAGAGATGAAGATAGCATGTGCTACCGCCCTTGCGGAACTTGCTCGCGAAGATGTGCCAGATGAAGTTGCTGTAGCTTACGGAAAGGAATTAAAATTCGGGCGCGATTATATTATACCAACCCCATTTGATCCGCGCTTGATTTTTCGAGTCCCGCCCGCAGTTGCTAAAGCTGGAATGCAAACAGGAGCGGCAAGGCGTCCAATCATCGACCTTCCTAATTATGAATTATCGCTTAAATCCAGGATGGATCCAACNGCTTCAATCCTACAAGGGATGCACGTTAGGGCACGGTCAAACCAAGCAACGATGATATTTGCNGAGGGTGATGACCCAAGAGTTCTTAGAGCTGCCGTAACATATCAGCGTAGTGGTCTGGGTAAGTCTCTTGTAGTTGGAAGAGATGATGACGTAAAATCTAAGCTTGAAGATTTAGGATTAGCAGACGCAATTAATGAGCTTGAGGTAGTTAATGCCGCAAAAACAGAGCACTTGGAATCTTACAAAGATTTTTTATATGACCGCCTGAAGAGAAAAGGTTTTGATCCAGCAGATGTACACAGAATAGCCTCAAGAGATAGGCATGTTTTTGCTGCATTGATGTTGGCACATGGACATGGAGACGGTCTGGTTACAGGGGTGACCAGAAAATCAGCAATTGTTCTTGATAGAATTAATCACGTATTTGATGCAAATGCTGACAATGGTGTTACAGGGGTCACAGCATTAATTCACAAGGGAAGAATAATATTAATAAGTGATACTTTGGTCCAAGAGTGGCCTAATGAAAAGGACCTGGCTGATATTGCGGAAAATGCTGCAGTGGTAGCTCGCCAATTAGGTTTAGAGCCAAGGGTTGCATTTGTCAGCTTTTCAACATTCGGCCATCCAGTGTCAGAGCGAGCAGAAAAAATGTATCTTGCACCAGCAGAACTTGATTCTAGGTCAGTTAATTTTGAATATGAGGGAGAAATGACAGCAGATGTTGCTCTGAATATGAAGGCGATGGAAGCGTATCCCTTTTGTCGCTTAACAGGGCCTGCGAACATATTGGTCGTGCCGGCACGACATTCAGCTAGTATTTCCGTTAAACTGATGCAGGAAATGGCTGGTGCAACGGTTATTGGCCCAATTCTTACAGGCATAGATAAATCCATTCAGATTTGTTCTACAGCCTCAAATGCAACAGATATATTAAATATGGCTGTTCTGGCGTCCTGTAAAGTCGGCACGCATCAGAGTTAGGGTCATATTTAATCATCACCTTAGTTTATTCGGTAAATTGCGCTGAAGACCCCCAAAGCTCTTTGACGGTATCGTCTCTTCTACATGAATTCCTGTAGAGTTTATACGCATTAGATTGTTTTCTTGGACCAAATCTGGTGAGAACAAAATTTTCGCCTTTATAGTAATCTTGGTGATAATCTTCGGCGATGTAAAATTTTTCCAATTTAATTATTGGGGTAACGATTTTTCTATCAAGTTCTTGCTCTGCTTTTTCTATCGCGGCCTTTGCTTTATCATTTTGTTTTTTGTTTTTTGTAAATATAGCCGTTCTGTAACTTTCTCCACGGTCACAGAATTGCCCTCCATCATCTGTGACATCAACGGATCTCAAAAAAATATGCAAGATTTCGTCTAATGTAATTACGGCAGGATCAAATTCAATCTCGACGGCTTCGTAGTGACCAGTACCACCTTGAACGACTTCTTTGTAGGTGGGGTTTTCTGAGGTCCCACCTGTGTATCCTGAGATTGCTTCTTTTACTCCTTCAAGACCCTCGAAATCGGCTTCAACACACCAAAAACAGCCACCCGCAACAACAATCTTATCTGTTCCTGCTAACAACATGTTTTGGCAAAACATAGAACCAATAAAAAGGATAATGGATTTGAGTAAAAATCTTGAAAGCATTGCTTGCCCTTGCGTATTTAAATATTGTTTGAAATTCGACTTAGATTTAAATTCAATTTAGTCCATTGAAACAAATTTATTATTTTATATTGAAGCTTTTTGCGTCACTAATATTAAACCACTTCAAAATAACCGAAAGAGTATCGCGTCAATGCATGTAAGCACCCATCAAGCTAAAGAGGATTTTCGAAATGAAGATCTTAAAATTTATCTCAATGGTGAAATTGTTGAGAAAGCAAATGCAGTAGTAAGTGTCTATGATAGCGGGTTTATGCTTGGAGACGGTGTTTGGGAAGGATTGAGATTGCATAACGGAAAATGGACCTTCATTGATGAACATCTCGATCGTCTTTTCGAGGCAGCTCGTGCAATCGATCTAGATATTGGGCTTGATCGAGAGGCAGTAGAGAAAGCTCTTGTGCAAGTTCAGCAGGCTAACTCGATGCATACTGATGCTCACGCGAGACTTATGGTTACGAGAGGGGTTAAAACCCGTCCCTTTCAGCATCCATCATTATCTCAATCAGGTCCAACATTTGTAATTATAGCTGAGCATTCGCAGCCAAAATTACCAAGGCCAATTAAATTAGCTAGCGTCCCGCATATAAGGGGTTTACCTATGTCGCAAGATCCAAAACTGAACAGTCACTCAAAACTCAATTGCGTTTTAGCTTGTATTGCTGCAGAGAAAGCTGGTGCAGATGAGGCCTTGATGTTGGATGTGAATGGTTTTGTTAATACAACAAATGCGTGTAATTTTTTCATAGTTCGAAAAGAGCAAGTTTGGACCAGTACTGGTGATTACTGCATGAACGGCATTACCCGTCAAAAAGTTATAGATTTATGCAAAGAGAATAATATAGAAGTCTATGAAAAAAACTTCTCATTATCAGAGACTTACAGTGCTGAAGAAGCATTTTTAACAGGCACTTTTGGTGCCCAAACTCCAGTAGGTGAAATTGATGGGAGAGTAATAGGGGATGGCACTATGGGTCCAATAACCAGTTTTTTAAGACAAGCCTATAAAGACCTTATCAAGAAAGTCACAAATTAATGCAAATTGCAATGTGGTCTGGACCTAGAAATTTATCAACAGCGATGATGTATTCATTTGGAAACAGGCCTGACTTTGACGTTATTGATGAGCCCTTTTATGCCGCATATCTAAATAAAACTGGGATCGTTCATCCAATGCGAGATGAAATAATTGCATCTCAGCAGATAGATCCAGAGTGTGTTATAAATGACTTGTTAAATAAAAAATATGACGGTGGGTTTCATCGTTATCAAAAACATATGACCCAGCATTTGCTCAAAGATTTTGATTTAACCTGGATGAAAAAAGTAATAAATGTTTTTTTAATCAGACATCCTGCGCGCGTCATAAAAAGTTTTGGTGAAAAATTAAATAATGCCACTATTGAGGACATTGGTTTCAAACAACANCTTAATTTATTTAATTATGTTTCTAAAATTGGTCAAAAACCGATAGTAATTGATAGCTTTGATATTCGCAAAGACCCTCGATCTGCTTTAGAATGCCTTTGTCTCGAGGTTGGTTTAGAATTTATGTCTGAAATGTTGTCNTGGCCGAAAGGTGGACACAAAAGTGATGGAGTTTGGGCTAGTCATTGGTATGGGTCTGTTCATTTGTCGGAAGGTTTTTCTGGTGAAGAGGCTAATCTGCCAATTCTTAATTTGGAGCAAAACGAAATTTCAAGAAATGCATTNCCATTTTATAGTGCTCTTGAGGAATATAAACTCAAGTTTTGAAATTATTTAAATATTATAAAACTCTTTAAGAACATTTTTATAAACAGATTTTTTAAATGGAACTATTTCATCTAATAAATTTTCTTTCGATATCCATTTCCATTTTGAAAACTCAGGTTGCTCAGTGGTAATGTTAATTTCTTCGTCTTGGCCAAGAAATTTAAACAAAAACCATTTTTGTTTCTGACCTCTGTACTTACCATTCCAAAGTTTAGGGATTAAGTCCTCTGGCAAGTCATATGATAGCCATTTTGAAGTTGAAGCAATCAACTGCACTTTCTGTCTTTCAACGCCTGTTTCTTCTAATAGCTCTCTATATGCAGCTGTTTCAGGGTCTTCATTTCCATCAATACCTCCCTGCGGCATTTGCCAAGCGTTTTGATTGTTGTCTAACCTTTGACCCACAAATACATATCCGTCATCATTTACCAACATTATCCCAACATTGGATCGATATGGGAGATCTTTATATATGGTTTGCATTAATTCTGGATGGCGATAGCAGATAGGCCACTTAAAATATCAATTGCATAGGCTAATTGATAATCGTCTTCTCGTAGTTTAGCAGCATTTTCTGCTTTCAGCCTATCAGCCTCTATTTGCTGAATTTCATCTTCTGAAAGGCTATCATTGGAGAGTGCACCTCTAAGATCTGCTTCACTACGATTACGCCTACCTTCTCCTTCTTCTGTATCTGCACTTTTTCTCTTTGGCTGTTCGACTATAATATTCGGTGATACACCCAAAGCTTGTATAGATCTTCCAGAAGGAGTGTAATAGCGAGACGTNGTAAGTCTCATTGCTCCCTCGCCCCTTAGGGGCATGACAGTTTGAACGGAACCTTTACCAAAACTACGGGTGCCAACAACAATTGCCCTGCGGTGATCTTGTAAAGCGCCTGCAACAATTTCAGATGCAGATGCAGATCCGCCATTTATTAAGACAACAATTGGCTTTCCATCTGCCAAGTCTCCCGGCTTTGCAGTATATCGTTCACTATCTTTGCTGTATCTACCGCGTGTGGAAACAATTTCTCCTTTTTCTAAAAAGGCGTCTGATACACGAATTGCTTGGTTTAGAAGTCCACCGGGATTGTTTCGTAAGTCAAGAACTATTCCGTTAATATTTTCCATGCCTCCAGCTTCATTAACCTGCTTTTCTAAGCCATCAACTAGATTTGGGTAGGTTTGATCATTAAAGGTAGTTATTCTAAGTACTACTGTGTCACCTTCAGTTCTAGCTCGTACTGCGGTTAACTTGATTGTGTCGCGAATTATTGAGACATCGAAGGGCTCATCCTCCCCTTCTCTTACAACTGTAATTACAATTTCAGATCCAACAGGTCCCCTCATCATTCCTACTGCTTCGTCAAGAGTTAATCCCAATAAGCTCTGGCCATCAACATGAGTTATGAAATCTCCCGCTTCCATGCCTGCAGCGTCAGCTGGAGTACCATCGATCGGTGAAACTACCTTTACGAAACCTTCTTGCTGGGTAACTTCTATTCCCAGACCCCCAAACTCACCTCTTGTTTGTACTCTCATTTTGGCAGCATCATCTGCAGATAGATAACTCGAATGAGGGTCAAGTGAGGTGAGCATTCCGTCGATGGCTGCTTCAATTAGATCCTTGCTGCTTACTTCTTCTACATACTCAGATCGGATGCGTTCAAAAATATCTCCAAAGAGGTCTAATTGTTCGTATATTGTTTTTTTTGTTTCCGCATCTTGTGCCAATACTGGCCCTGCTAATTTAACAGATACNAGAGCCCCTAAAGCACACCCCACAATTCCAGCTAACAAATACTTATTCATATTATTATTCCTTGTTGAATTCGAACCAGTCAAACGGATTTTGGGGTTCATCATTACGTCTTACTTCAATATATAGGGATTGTGAAAGTCTTCCACTATTCAATTCTTTTTCAGTTGTAAAAGTTTCAATATTTATATTCTCACCTCCCATCAATCCCACAAGGCTTGCTTCAGGCAATATTTGCCCTGGTTCACCAAATACTTGATTTAAACCTGCGAAAATAAATAAAATCCCTTCACTAGGTTCCAAAATGGACACCATTCCATAGTCTGATAAGGGTCCTGCATAGCGCACNGTCGCGGCNACAGGTGAAGTTACAATTGCATATTCTTTAGTACGAATAATTATTCCTGGCCTTACTATCCCAGCAGCATCTGCCTCATTAAATTTGCGAGTGACCANACCTTCGGCTGGAAGAGCCAAACCTCCTTTATTATTTTTTAAAATGGGTTCGTTTGGTATAATGAGCTTTCTCTCCAGAGAATTCAGTGCAACAGCAAACTCACCCAATGATTTGGAACTTTTTGATAATGAGGAGATTTTTTCTGGATCATCAATAAAACGCTGTGGGAGGTCCGTTCTATCGGATGCAGCTTTTACCAGAGTGGNTCTTGCGGTTTGAATAATTTCAAGAGAAAGCTGCATTTCCTTTTCCGCCTTTTGACTAAGGTTTGTTAATAGCTTTAGCTTTTCTAGATCTCTATTAAGACCCTCAGCTTCAGTACGTACCCCCGCTAAAATATCAGATAAAATTAGTGATGAACGCGCAGTATTTAATGCGCCTTCTGGGTGTAATAGCTTAGACTGGAGGGGCTCTTGTCCCACAACTAAAAGTGCACCTGCCAGTTTTGATATTTTCTCTTTTTGAAATATAAGGTCTTTGTTTAGTTTGCTTGTCTGTAATTTAATAAACCTATACTTGGATCTTAAATCACTTAATGAGTTCTCAGTTTTTTGAATTAAATTGGAAAGTGCTTTTATCCTGTTACGATAAGAATCGGCAGAGCTCAGTTTGGTTCGCGCGCTATTTAAATCATCAATAATAATTTGTGTTTGAGAAAAAATGGTTTGATCAGCTAGCAATTTCGGGGCAAAACCGATGCCCATAAGAATAGAAAAAATGGCAATCGTTAATCGCAATTTTTTTTCTCTATCATGCTTTTNCCCGTCATTTCAGGAGGCTGTTGTAATCCCATTAAGCAAAGCACTGTTGGTGCCACATCTGCAAGGCGACCGTGTTTTCTTATTTCTATATTCTGATCTACTCCATAAATTGCAAATGGTACCAGATGTGTTGTGTGGGCGGTATGATTTAATTTAGTTTCTGGATCTATCATAACCTCGCAATTTCCATGATCTGCTGTAATCACAAGGCATCCATTTTTTTCTTTTACAGAAGCCATCAATTGACCCAGTCCAGCGTCTACTGCTTCACATGCTTTTACCGCTGCTTCAAGGTTGCCGGTATGACCAACCATGTCGGGATTAGCATAATTAACGACAATAAGATCGATGTTGGCTCCTATTGCGTTAACTAGGCTATCCGTAACTTTTTCTGCGGACATTTCTGGCTGCAAATCATATGTTGCAACCTTAGGAGATGGGGGCATATCTCTAGTTTCACCCTCAAAAGGTAACTCCGTTCCACCATTAAGAAAAAAGGTAACATGCGGATATTTTTCAGTTTCGGCCACTCGAAATTGGGTTCTGCCATTTTTAGCAACCCATTCGCCTAGTGTGTTTCTTATAATTTCTTTTGGGTAACACGTTTCCATGAACTTATTGTGTTGTTTTGAGTACTCAACCATGCCTAATAAGCTTGAGAGTTTTGGCCTGTCGCCAATTGAAAATGACTNAAAGCTTGGNTCACCAATTGCNCTCAATATTTCTCTTGCGCGATCGGAGCGAAAATTTAAACAAAATATACCATCGCCATCTTTGACACCTTGGTAGCCGTTTATGATAGTTGCTGGAATGAATTCATCGGTCAAATTGCTTTTGTACGCGGAATTGATTGCCTCATGAATATTTTGACAAACAACTTCAGATTCTGATTTTATAATTGCGTTGTAAGCTTGGCTTATTCTTTCCCACCGATTGTCTCTGTCCAACGCGTAATATCTTCCAGTAACCGTAGAAATTACTACATTGCTTGGCATTTCTATTAATAATTTGTCTGCATATTTGAGCGCAGAGACCGGTGCAACGTCACGTCCATCTGTAATGAGGTGTAACGCGACTCCTACCCTTTCTTTTGAAAAAATTTCTAGCGAGGCAAGCAGATGGTCTATATGTCCGTGGACGCCACCGTCTGATAACAATCCGATNACGTGTGCTATACCTTGGCTAGATTTTACTGATTGAACGAACTTCAAAATCGCGTTGTTTTTGTAAAATGAGCCGTTCTCAATTTCTAAGTCAATTTGACCAAGGTCCATAGATACTACTCGGCCAGCTCCGATATTTGTGTGACCTACTTCGGAGTTACCCATCTGGCCATGTGGTAAGCCTACATCTGTTCCATGAGTGACTAGTTTTGCATTAGCACTGTTGGCCATGATATNATCAAAATTGGGTGTTTTGGCAATCAGTGGGGCATTACCTTCAACCGTATCGCTTTGCCCCCAACCATCAAGAATACATAAGACTACTGGGCTATATTTATTCAATATTCTGACCTTAAAATTGGTATTTTTTACTATTTTTTGAAAAATTAATTACGGTGATATGGAGTTTTTAAAAGTATAGTAGCGCTTCTGTATATTTGTTCTGCTAGCATAACCCTTGCCAGACTATGTGGCCATACCATTTTACCAAAAGATAGACTGTAATCTGCTTTTTTTTTCAAATTTGNTTCAATGCCATCAGCTCCACCTATTAAAAATGTGACATTTTTGATTGCATTATCGTTCCAATTTGAAAAAAGAGAGGCAAGATCTGGTGAGGTGATCGCTTTACCATTTTCGTCCAAAATGCAGACTACGGAATTTTTAGGTATAGATTTCTCAAGGAGAGTGGCCTCGGCAGAAATTCCAGTATTTGTTTTGTCCTCAACCTCTACTATACTTGCTGGTCCTAAACCCAATTGTCGTCCCAGTTTGTTGAAGCGACTAATGTAGTCAGATACTAAGACTGCTTCCGGACTCTGCCTAAGCCGACCAACCGCGCAGATATTAACACTTAGCATATTAGTGACCTTTATTTCTGGTCCATGGGTGTCCACATTTTTTCAACTTGGTAGAATTCTCTGACCTCTGGTCGGAATACATGGACAATTACATCCCCTGTATCAATTAATACCCAATCACCGGCGTCTTTGCCTTCAACTTTTGAAATGCGCCCAAGCTCAGTTTTTAAAATATCAACTAATTTTTGAGATATTGAAGAGACTTGACGCGTTGATCGTCCAGATGCCACTACCATGTAATCTCCAATCGACGTTCTTCCTCTCAGATCGATCGTGGTAATGTCTTCTGCTTTATTTTCGGATAGGGATTTGATTATACAGTTCAATAGCATTTCGCTAGTTTCTTTAAATTCTCCATTCTGATCTGGAGAAGTCTTACTTGCGGTGGCGGCCGCCTGGATATTCAAAGTCAGAGTTTAGCCCTCCTATAAAAAGATATTTCTATGTTAACATCTATATTTAATATTCTCAACGATCAAAGCTGGGAGAGATAAACATTATATAAAATATGACTTTCTATATCTCTTGAAGCTGCTGGTAATTGGTCTTATTANATTGGTGTTAGATAACAAAGCAAACCTTTATCTGAGATTTTGAGAGGAATAAAATGTCTACCGCAAAAACATTATACGACAAGATATGGGACGCTCACATTGTACACGTCGATCCAGATGGCACCTGCCTATTGTACATAGATCGCCATTTGGTACATGAAGTTACATCCCCTCAAGCTTTTGAGGGTTTACGTATGTCAGGACGAAAAGTAAGAGCGCCCGAAAAAACTATAGCGGTTCCGGATCATAATGTTCCTACAACATCAAACAGAAATGATGGCATCGATAATGAGGAAAGCCGGATTCAAGTGGAAGCATTGGACAAAAATGCAAAGGATTTTGGAGTACACTATTATCCAGTTTCTGACATTCGACAGGGGATAGTGCATATTGTAGGACCTGAACAGGGCTGGACATTGCCGGGGATGACGGTTGTATGTGGTGATAGCCACACAGCAACACACGGTGCATTTGGCGCTCTTGCACATGGGATTGGTACCTCGGAGGTCGAACATGTTTTGGCTACCCAGACCTTAATCCAAAAGAAATCTAAAAATATGAAAGTAGAGATTACCGGTTCACTGCGGCCGGGTGTTACGGCGAAAGACATTACAATGGCTGTTATTGGTGAGACAGGAACAGCTGGAGGAACGGGTTACGTAATAGAATATTGTGGACAAGCGATCCGAGAGCTTTCGATGGAAGGTCGTATGACAGTCTGCAATATGGCCATAGAAGGTGGTGCGCGAGCTGGTTTAATTGCTCCTGACGAAAAGACTTTTGAATATTGTAGAGGTCGACCCCACAGCCCCAAAGGAGCGTCTTGGGAAATGGCGCTTGCATACTGGAAAACCCTTTTCAGTGATGAAGAGGCTAAATTTGATAAGGTTGTCACCATAAAAGGAGAGGACATAGCACCACTGGTAACGTGGGGCACATCGCCCGAGGACGTTTTGCCCATTACGGCCGCAGTGCCTGATCCGGAAAGCTTTTCTGGCGGTAAGATTGAAGCTGTTAAACGATCTTTGGAATATATGGGTCTGGAAGCTGGTCAAAAATTATCCGAAATAGAAATTGATACCGTTTTCATAGGATCTTGTACGAATGGTAGGATTGAAGACTTGCGTGCTGCATCCGAAATCCTAAAGGGCAAGAAAATTAAGGATGGTATGCGTGCAATGGTTGTACCAGGTTCTGGACTGGTCCGAATGCAAGCGGAAGAAGAGGGGATCGCGGAAATATTTCGCGAGGCTGGTTTCGAGTGGAGGCTGGCTGGGTGTTCAATGTGTCTGGCTATGAATCCAGATCAGCTGACTGAAGGAGAGCGTTGTGCATCAACTTCCAATCGCAACTTTGAGGGGCGCCAGGGTTATCGTGGAAGAACACACTTGGTCTCTCCCGCGATGGCGGCAGCAGCGGCAATTACTGGGAAGCTTACCGATGTGAGGGAGATCCAATAATGGAAAAATTTGAAAAATTAGCTGGTGTGGCCGCACCCATGCCTTTGGTAAATATAGATACCGATATGATTATACCAAAAGTNTTTTTAAAAACGATTAAACGCTCTGGTTTGGGTGTAAACTTATTCGACGAAATGCGCTATGACCGCGAGGGAAATGAGAAGCCAGATTTTGTTTTGAATAAAACTCAATATAGAGAAGCAAAGATTTTAGTGGCGGGTGATAATTTTGGATGTGGCTCTTCGAGAGAACATGCACCNTGGGCGATTGCAGATTTTGGGATAAAGTGCGTCGTTTCCACTTCGTTTGCTGATATCTTTTATAATAANTGTTTNAAAAATGGTATTTTGCCNGTGGTTTTGCCGCAAGACCAGGTCGATATTCTTATGAAGGATGCTGAGAAGGGTGCGAATTCAATAATNGAAGTTGACCTCGAAAACCAAACAATTGCCTCATCTGATGGAGAAGTTTTTGGTTTTGAAGTTGATCCGTTCAAAAAGCATTGTTTGTTAAATGGGTTGGACGATATTGGTTTGACAATGGAAAAAGAAGATCAAATTACGGCGTATGAATCCAAAGCAGCGCAGATGTTTCCTTGGGCTTAGATAAAATTTTGTAAAGGTAATTGGTAATGGGTAAACCGTCTCTTTTAATACTGCCTGGCGATGGCATTGGACCTGAAGTTATGGTCGAAGTTCGAAAAGTCATAGAATGGTTTACGACTAATCGTGGGCTTGAATTCGATGTGACTGAAGATTTGGTGGGAGGTGCTGCTTATGATGCACATGGTACTCCTCTCCATGATGATACTATGAAAAAAGCACTAGATGTAGATGCTGTTCTGCTAGGTGCAGTTGGTGGTCCAAAATATGACAATTTAGATTTTAGTTTAAAGCCNGAAAGAGGTCTTCTTAGGCTCCGGAAAGAAATGGACCTATATTCAAATTTAAGACCCGCACAATGTTTCGACGCTCTTGCTGATTTTTCCTCCTTAAAGCCAGAGGTTGTTTCTGGTTTGGATATAATGATCGTGAGAGAGCTAACCTCAGGAATATATTTTGGTGAACCAAGAGGTATTATTACCGAGGGTAACGAGCGGGTAGGCATNAACACTCAACGATATACAGAAAGTGAAATTGAACGTGTAGCGCGGTCTGCCTTTGAGCTGGCTAAACGGCGTGGCAACAAAGTGTGTTCTATGGAAAAAGCAAATGTAATGGAGTCTGGCGTTCTTTGGCGTGAAACAGTAGATAAAATACATCAAGCAGAGTACCCAGATGTGGAATTATCTCACATGTATGCAGATGCAGGTGCGATGCAGCTTTGCCGTTGGCCGAAGCAATTTGACGTCATTGTAACTGATAACTTATTTGGTGATATATTGTCTGATACTGCGGCTATGCTTACCGGTTCGCTTGGTATGTTGCCCTCTGCCTCTCTGGGTGCGCCGATGGCAAATGGTCGTCCAAAAGCACTTTATGAGCCAGTTCATGGGTCAGCGCCAGATATTGCCGGACAGGGTAAAGCCAATCCAATTGCATGTATTTTAAGTTTTGCAATGGCGCTTCGCTATAGCTTTGATGAAGGGATTGAGGCAGATCGTCTTGAAGAAGCAATAGAGAACGTTCTATCGAAAGGCGCTAGAACCCACGATTTATTGGGAGAGGAAGGTATCACGCCATTAAGCACATCCGAAATGGGTGACGCAATTCTGGATGCATTAACAGAATCTGTATGAACTCAGAGNACTTTTTTATTTTCTAAATATACTTTGTATACTTGATAATATTTAATCGGCAATAAAGAAGAGGAATTTGTATTGTCCGAAGCGCTTTTAGTTATTGATGTTCAAAATGATTTTTGCCCAAATGGCGCTCTTGCTGTCGCTGGAGGTGATACGATAGTTCAGCCAATTAATGCAGAGATGGATAAATTTAATACAGTAGTCTTAACGCAAGACTGGCATCCTACTGATCACAAATCATTTGCCTCGTCTCATGAAAACAAAAAACCCTTTGATATTGTTGCAATGCCTTATGGTGATCAAGTTCTGTGGCCCGATCACTGCATTCAAGGCTCAATAGGTTCAAGATTTCATCCAGATTTAAACCACACAAGGGCCGATGTTATTATCCGTAAGGGTTCAAACCCTGCGGTAGATAGTTATTCTGCTTTTTATGAGAATGACAAAGTTACCTCAACAGGTTTGCATGGATATCTAAAAAACCGCGAGGTTACTAAGTTAACCTTAGTTGGTCTTGCTACTGATTACTGTGTAGCTTTTTCAGCTTTAGATGCTGCAAAATTAGGATATGCTGTTACCGTTCGACTTGATATGGCTCGCGGTATAGAAACTGATGGCTCGCTGAATGCAGCATTAGATAAGATGTCAAAAGCAGGGGTAAACTTGGTAAATGGTTGATATAGCCACCAGGGTTTGGAACCACAAATGGAAGATAGACCCAATTGTGCGGTCCCTAATAGATACAGATTTCTATAAACTTCTTATGTGTCAATCTATTTACCGGAACAAGCCCAACACAAATGTTACTTTCAGTTTGATTAATCGTTCTTCGAATATTTTATTGGCAGAACTCGTTGATGAGGGTGAACTACGAGAGCAATTAGATCACATTAGAAGCTTATCGCTGACCCGCGGGGAAAGTACATGGTTACGGGGTAATACTTTTTACGGCAGACGCCAAATGTTTAGGTCTGACTTTATGGAGTGGTTTGAGGGGCTGAGGCTTCCACCGTATCACCTAGAAAAAGTTAATGGTCAGTACGAACTTACATTTGAGGGCAGTTGGCCGGAGGTAATGCTATGGGAGGTGCCCGCCTTATCAGTTCTAATGGAACTGAGGGGGAGGGCAGTTCTTGACACAATGGATCGCTTTGAGCTCCAGATTTTATATGCAAGAGCAATGACAAAGCTTTGGGAAAAAATAGAGAAACTAAAGGGGCTCAAAAACTTAAAGATTGCGGATTTTGGCACAAGACGGCGCCATTCATACCTATGGCAAGATTGGTCGGTTCAGGCAATGCAAGAGGGTCTCGGAGGATCATTCATAGGCACTTCTAATTGCTCAATCGCGATGAAAAGAGATATTGAGGCGATNGGNACAAATGCGCACGAGCTGCCGATGGTTTACAGTGCCCTGGCTGAGACTGATGAAGAGTTAGCGAAGGCTCCATACAAGGTTTTAGAAGACTGGCGTGAAGAGCATGATGGGAATTTAAGAATTATTTTGCCAGACACTTATGGGACTGAGGGGTTTCTAAAAAATGCTCCAGATTGGCTTTCGAGCTGGACTGGAATGCGCATAGATAGTGGCGATCCGAGACTTGGGGCAAGAACTGCTATCAAATGGTGGCATTCAAAGGGAGAAGATCCNAAAGAAAAACTGCTTATTTTTTCAGATGGNNTNGANGTNAATCAGATTTTGGATNTGCATCAGGAGTTTTCTAAAGAGGTAAATGTATCNTTTGGGTGGGGTACAAATTTAACTAATGACTTTCGTAATCTGGTGAATGGTGGTCGACTTGATGCGTTCTCGTTAGTGTGTAAAGCTGCGTCAGTAAACGGGCGTCCCACTGTAAAACTTTCTGATAACCCAAATAAAGCTACTGGGCCTCTAACCGAGATCGAGCGATACAGGCGCGTTTTTCAGGTTGGCGCCCAGGAAGCACTACGAATCGATATTTAGCTTTAGAAATGGGCATTATTCAAAGTTAATAGTAGTACAAAGTGTGTTCAAACTGCTGAAATATGTATTTATGCTGGGTGAGATATGAAAACTTCAGATCTTATTGGTAATAATAAAATTTTTCCTTGAATTATGCAGCGCGCTAAACAACAATCAGAAGGTCAGCGTAGGTTTCATTGTTTTTTAGGGTGACGAAACCAGCGTTTATAAATTGGGAGATTTTAAATGAAAAAAGAAGATTATCTGAAGAATCAGGAAATTAAATACAAGCTCGGTGTAATAGATCGTCGTCAATTTATTACCTCAGCAATTGCTACCGGGGTGGCGGTTCCTGCAGCTCTTGGCTTAGCTAATCAATTGCAAGCAGCAACACCGAAAAAGGGTGGTAAATTTAGGATGGGTATCGCTCATGGCTCTACAACTGATACTCTTGATTCTGGGACATCAGAAAACCACTTCACACTTATCAATGGCTATACGTTTGGAAATCACCTCACCGAAGTCGGTAATGATGGGCAGTTAATTCCAGAGCTAGCAGAAAGTTTTGAGTCTGATGATGGTAAGCGATGGGTTTTTGATTTACGTCAAGGCGTGGAGTTCCATAATGGAAAAACTATGACGTCGGAGGACGTTATTGCCTCATACAATCACCATATGGGTGAGGATTCTGGCTCAGCAGCTTCAGGGCTGTTAACAGCAGTAAAATCTTTAACTGCCGACGGGAAAAATCGTGTAATTTTTGAACTGGAAAGTGCAAATGCAGACTTTCCATTNATTGTAAGCGACTATCACATTTCGATCCGCCCAGCTGGCGATATGACTTCAGGAGTTGGTACTGGTGGTTATATACTCCAATCTTTTGACCCTGGTGTGAAATCTGTTCTCAAGCGTAATCCAAACTATTGGAAAGAGGGCAGAGCACACTTTGATGAAGTGGAGCTAATATCAATTATTGATCCTACAGCTCGTCAAAATGCTCTAATGAATGGNGAAATTGATGCTATGGACCGAGTTGACTTGAAAACGATCAATCTATTCAAGCGTAACCCGGATATCAACATCATGGATATCACTGGTACGGCCCATTATACGTTTCCAATGCGGCTCAGCGTAGATCCATTTGGTGATTATGATTTACGAATGGCTTTAAAATGGTCAATCCGTCGTCAGGAATTAGTAGANAAAATACTTCTTGGCTATGGTGCAGTGGGTAACGATCATCCAATTTCNACNGCNAATCGATATCACAATGCGNATCTACCTCAGCGTGAATTTGATGCAGACAAAGCTGCCTTTCATTATAAGAAGTCTGGTCATTCTGGTAAAATTCAGCTTTCAGCTTCAGATGCAGCATTTGCAGGAGCAGTCGATGCAGCTCAGCTAATGGCTAACTCTGCAGCGGAAGCAGGCATCGAAATAGAGGTTATTAGAGAGCCTCGCGACGGTTACTGGTCAAATGTCTGGAACAATGATGCTAAAGGCTGGTGTGCATGTTATTGGGGTGGAAGACCAACTGAAGATTGGATGTTTTCTGCCGCATACACAAATGATACAGACTGGAACGATACAGCCTGGAAAGGTACAGATGCATCTG
>FUFK010038302.1_pt1 | contig 55266 bp, 53 predicted proteins | sample 1021851 | NCBI WGS metagenome assembly FUFK01 (sample SAMEA51879418, study PRJEB19060) | metagenome | reverse complement strand
GTCTTTCTTTTAACAGGATTTAGACCTTTATTCATTTTTGCATATTTTTGGGGAATTGCTGGCGCTGGTATGTCTATATTAACTCCCGACTCTGAGTTTGCTTTCCCTCACTATGAATATTTTGCAACTATGTATGGCCATTCATTAATTTTATTGGCAGTAGTCTTTTCAATTGTTAACTTGGGTCAACGGCCTTATTTAAGCGATATTCCAAAGCTAATATTTTATTCATCAATTCTGTTAGTGATTATGTATGGTATAAATTATATTTTGGGAGCAAATTACTGGTATCTTAATGAAAGACCATATGGCGATAATATTCTTTCATTAATGCCCGAACCACCGGTTCATATGTTTATACTATATCCAGTAGCTATATTTTTTATATATTTAGTTTACTCGCCATATATTTATTTAGATAGAAGAAAGATAGGAGGATAAATAAATGAGAAGAATTATTACAGGACATAATGCGGATGGAAAATCAGTTGTAATGCATGAAGGGCCACCAGCCAGATCCATTGGTGAAGATGTTGGAGGTCTATATGAGATTTGGAATACTGAAGCAACTCCATTCACAACAAAGGGTTTTGAGGATAAGGCTGATATCGATATAGAGCTTGAACCTTCAAAGGGNGGGACGAAATTTAGATACTTTCAAATTAATCCTACTCCAGAAGGTGTTCCAGTTGAAATTTTAAATGAAATGGCTGCAGATGCATTTGATAAGATCAAAGCATCTCATTGCAGAGTGGATGTATCAAGGCATCCAGCAATGCATAAGACAGACAGTATTGATTACATAATTTTATTAAAAGGTGATGTTACTCTCATACTTGATGAAGGATGAAATAGATGTTAAACCTTTTGATACAGTTGTTCAAAGAGGAACAAATCATGCATGGCGAAATAACGGAGATGAACCAGCTCTTCTTATAGCTGTTTTAATCGACTCAGAAATAGACGCATAGATGCAAAAAAACTATATTTTCAGTGATACTGAAACAACAGGGTTAAGAGAAAAAGATTTTATACAAATAATCCAATCTGCCTCAATCTTAACAAATGAGAGTTTTGAAAGAATTGATGCTCAGAATATTGAATCTAGACCACTACCATGGGTTGTTCCTCAACCAGGCGCTTATTTAGTTCACAAAAAGATTTCAAGCCTAGATTCAAATATATCTCATTATCAAATGATGAAAGATATATATGATACTTGGGAGAAATGGAGTGATGATAAACAGTCAATTTTTATAACCTATAACGGTCATCAGTTTGACGAAGAGCTATATAGAAGACAGTTCTATTGGAATCTATTGCCACCATATATTACAAACACAAATGGTAATGGTAGAAGCGATTTATATTTCTTAATTTTGTTAGTTTCCTATCTCTATCCTGACTTTATTAAGTTCAATATGAATAATTATGATNTACCAATACTAAAACTTGATCAGATTCTTCCAAAAATTGGTATCGATGTATCAGATGCTCACGATGCTCTTACAGATTGTGAATTCATGGTGCATCTTATTAAGTATATTTATTCAGAGCACTCTGATTTAGTTGAAGATTTTTTTCTTCAAGCAACAAAAGCAAGTTTCATAGACATGCTTTCAACCAGAAACTATTTTGGTTATGTGCAAAGGGGCCCGAGATNCAGGTTTATATATCCACTNACATTTATTTGTCAGAATCCAGAGTCTCCAAATAAAGCAATTTTCTTAGACCTGTCTTATCCAATCGAGGATATCCTTGAGCTTGAATACCATGAACTCATTTCTTATATTGAAAAACCGAATGCTGAGTCACCTTTTAAAGTATTAGCAATAAATAAGTCTCAAGCAGTGGCCGATGGTGAGAAATTTGATTTCAAATTTGATTTAACTCAGGATGAGCTTGTATCAAGGGCTAAAAAGATAAAAGAGAATTTTGAATTTAAAGAGAGAATAGTTGCTGCTTGTTCAGATATAGATAAGCCATTTTATCCTGCAAAGGACTTTATTGAACAACAGGTTTATGAAGGATTTCCATCACCTGACGATTCAAGATTGTTTCAAGAATTTCATAAATCTGAAGATTTTGAAACGAAACATAATATTGCTATCAGAATAAAAGATGATAGATATAGAGAATTTGCTAAAAGAATCTTATACCTTCATTTCCCTGACAGGATTGATAGCAAGATTGAAAAAAATGTTTCAGAATTAATACATAAAAGGTTTAACGAAGAGGGTCCATGGCCAGATGCCGCAAAAGCTTATGAGGAACTTATTTCCAAGATGGAAACTGCTGAGGGTTCCCAAAAAAAGATACTAGAAAAGCTTCAAAACTTTTTTGCTAGCTCAAATAATTAAATGAAAGAACTATTTATGAAAGAAGCTCTAATAAGGGCTAAGATAGCTTTCGAAAAAGATGAAGTTCCAATAGGCGCAGTTGTGGTGAAAAATAATGAAATTATTGGATATGGTCAAAATAGAACAATAGAAAAAAATTCGGTCTTTGCCCATGCTGAAATTGAAGCTATTAACATGGCATCAAAGAAAGAACAGAATTATAGATTAATCGGGTGTGATATTTATTCAACTATCGAGCCATGCCACTTATGCGCTAAGGCAATTATTGCTTCAAGAATAGATAATCTTTATATCGGAGCTAAGGAACCAAAAGAAGGATCAATAGTTTCGCAAGACAACTTTCTTGATAAGCCATTTCATAATCATAAGACTCATTATGAAATTGGAATTTTAGAGAGTGAATGCAAAGAGATCATTCAAAGATTTTTCAAAGCAAAGCGTTAATTAAGCCAACTCTAGCCAAATAGGGCAGTGATCAGATGGTTTTTCCATGGCACGNGCATCATAATCCATGCCAGTGGTCTTAATAGAGCTTTTTAGAGACTCTGATACGAGTATTTGATCAATCCTTAAACCTCTTTTTGGATCTTGATCAAACATCCTTGATCTATAGTCAAACCAAGTATATTTATCATTTATTCCAGGATTTTGAGATCTCCAGCTATCAGTAAATCCCATGTTTAGGATCTTAAACCACATTTCTCTCTCTTCAGGAAGAAAAGCACATTTTCCCTCTCTCAACCATCTTTTTGCATTTACATCACCAATGCCTATATCCTCATCTTCAGGNGCTACATTGAAGTCACCCATTAGAATAATATTTTCTTTATCAAGATTTTGTATGTACTTCTCTAAATCTTTGTAATACTTAACTTTTTTAGGAAACTTTGTGGGGTGCTCTCTATTTTCTCCTTGCGGGAAATAACCATTCAAGATATCAAATTCTTTTTTTCCTATTTTATAAGTACAGTGTATGAACCTTTTTTGCTCGTCCTCNTCATCATCTGGAAAACCTTTTTGAACAAAAATTGGTTTTTCTTTGCTNAGTAACGCAACACCATAATGACCTTTGCCACCCCAATGCTCTGCGTGATAACCAATTTCATTAATTTCCTCCATAGGAAATTCAGGATCATCAACTTTTGTTTCTTGAAGGCCTATAACATCTGGATCAAGGTTATCTCTAAGGTGAATGAGTTGATGAGGCCGAGCACGAACGCTATTAATATTAAATGATATACATTTCATTATGTGTTTCTCCAGCTTAGAAAATTAGATTCTGAATCAATATAGTCACCAATAATTTCTATACCTTGAAGTAAAGAATAGTCTCTAATTGTATCAATATCCTCAGCATCAAAATTATCATTAAATTCATCCATGCTTTCGTAATCTTTAAAAATTTCCATGCCAAGAGATGACCTTCTTTTATTTTCTACCTCAAGAAGCCATTGCTTTCTCTCTTCTTGCTCAGANCTTCTTTNGTCTATATTAAGAGATAGTTCCATTTTATTTTTATTTTGATCATAGCGTGACCTAACATCTTTTAAATAAATTAGATTTGGATCAGTAGATAAACGTTCTTCAAAAGCAACAATAGTTTTTTCAATTGCAATTGAGTCCTCGGTAAAGGTTCTATATCTTGTTGGTTTTATTTTATCCCATGGCAAATGAGTGGGAAGAGAACTTTCACCAACTGTTTCAATATCCCAGGTTGAAGGAAGAACAATATCAGGATCTATGCCTCTGCTTTGAGTACTATCTCCACTGACTCTATAAAACTTTGACTCAGTAATTTTTAACTGCCCCTCAGACAAATTATCTAATCTTTGGACTGTTCCTTTTCCAAATGTTCTCTGTCCAATTACTAGCCCTCTTTGATAATCTTGAATTGCACCTGCAAATATTTCAGAAGCTGATGCAGAATACCTATTAACTAATACCGCCATAGGTTTTGACCAAGCTTGCCTCACTCTTGCATCACCCCAGGGGATAATATTGCCATTAGATTCTTTGATTTGAAGCGTAGCCCCAGCTGATGTAAATAACCCTGTAAGTTTATTTGCTTCCGTAAGAGCTCCACCAGAATTATTTCTAAGATCAACCAAAACTGCATCAACTGATTGTTTTTTAAATTCGTCCAAAATATTTTTAACATCNTTNCTNCTACTTTTATAANTTGGATCCCTGGCTTGCCANGCTTCAAAATCTAAATAAAAAGAGGGCAGNTCAATAATTCCAATTTTATATTCACTACCATTCTTATTAAGAGAATAAATTTTTGATTTTGCNGCTCTCTCTTCTAATTCGACTATCTCTCTCTCAATTTCAATTATTTTTCGAACACTGTTATCTTCAGCATCTCCAGGNATGATCTCCAATGTTACGANAGTCTGAGGCTCCCCTCTAACTTTTTGGACAACTTCATCAATCCTCCATCCAGTTACATCTTCAAAAATATCTTCATTTTGTTGTTTGATCTTTACGATTTTGTCATTAGGCTCCAGTTCACCATTTTTTTCTGCNGGACCACCTGGAACAAGACTTACAATTATTGCGTAGTCCTCTGTCGCAGAGTTTGAAAGCAATGCACCTATGCCGCCAAGCTTTAAACTCATATCAATTTCAAAATCTTCTGCATTATAAGGAGATAAATATGTTGAATGAGGATCAAACTGTCTAGTCATTATATTTATAGCTAACAAAAAGATGTCTTCATCTTTTCTTTGCAAGACTCTTTTNATTCTTCTTTCATACCTATTTNTAAGATTAGAAATAATCTCNTCTTCATCATCTTTTGCTAAAACAGAAACGATAAAATCATTTTTTGTTGTTTTTCTCCATCTCTCTTTTAACTCAAGCATAGTAGAAGCATATTCATTATCATCATAAAAAATATCAATACCCTCATCTATAGATAAATCAAAGCTATCTTTTTTAGCTAACTTGATTTGATATTCAGAAATTTCGATGACCCTATTAAAATAGGTGTTGAGGATTTCATAAGCCAAATTAATATCAAAATTCTCTCTATTTTTTTTGTAATTAGAAGATTTTCTTTTGAAAGATTTTATTTCATAGCTTAAAAATAGATTTTTATTTCCATCTAATTCCTCTAGAAGGGCATCAATATACAAATCATTAAAACTTTCTTTATCAATTTCTCTTGTGTAGTGATGTGAGGATATGTTCTTGAAAATCTCAGAGCTTAGATCTTGATATTTTTCGGAAATTGAAAAATCAACTTTTTCAGAAGATGCAAATAAAGATATCCCAAAAAAGGCTAATAAAAATAAATTTTTAGTTATTTTGTTCAATTTTAAATAAGTTTCTGGATTTTAGCTGCTTCTTCTCTAACAATCTCTGGAGCACCAAGAAGTTGCCTATTAACACCAATTCTCTTGAACCAATAATGAAGCCCGAGCAAATCAGTAAACCCCATTCCGCCATGGACTTCCGTGGCTTTTTTTGCAATTACCTTTCCAACTTCAGAAGTATGAGCTTTAGAATGACATGACATAAATCTTGAATCCTCTTCATCTTCATCTATGCAATGAGCTGCATGCCAAACCATCGCATAGCAAGGCTCAAGGTCCGCAGTCATTTCAGCACACATATGCTTAACGGCTTGAAATGAACCTATAACTCTACCAAATTGTTTTCTTTCCTTTGAGTACTCAACAGCTTTATTTATCATTTCTTGAGCTGCACCTACAGTATCTGCTGCTAAAGCTACTCTTCCAGCATCTATAGACTTTTGAATAGGATTAAGAGTGTCTTTAGATTTTTCTAGTAATTCAACTTCAACTTCTTTAAATATTACTTCAGAAAAAGATCTAGTTTTATCTACAGTAGTGAGATGNTTTTTAGTTAAACCCTCAGAGTTCATAGATGCAATATAAATCTTTCCATCTTTGTCAGCGACCATAATATGTGAAGCATCTCTAGAATCTAATACAAAAATTGATCTTCCATTTAGTTTGCCATCTTTAAAGATAATCTCACAATTTTCTCTGGCACCAATGAATTCAGAAAAACCCACAGCAAAACTAATTTTTCCAGAGGCTATATCAGGAAGATAAAGTTTCTTTTGGTCCTCAGAGCCACCATTCAAAATAGCGATTGGAGCCATAACATATGATCCTATAAATGCAGAAGGTGCAATTCCTGACCCTAATGCCTGACTTACAGCTGTTGCAAAAAGAATATTAAGACCTAACCCACCGTATTCTTCAGGTACTAACAAGCTATTGATACCAAGAGAAACAAGACCTTCTTGAATATCTTTCTGATGCTCAGGATGATCCGTTGCAATCTTCCTTATAACATCTACTGATGCGTTGTCATCTAAGAATTTCTTTATGTTTTCTTGAAAAAATTCTTGATCTTCTGAGAGTCCAAAATACATTTTAATTATCCTTAACCTTCGGTTCACGGGGCATTCCAAGACCTCTTTCAGAGATAATATTTTTTTGAATTTGACTTGTTCCGCCGCCAATTATTAGACCTAAGAAATACATGTATATGAATTGCCAACTCCCGCCATCCCTTAAAAGGGGACTTTGTTCATATAATGTTCCTATTTCTCCCATGATATCGATAGCAAATCCCTCTAGTTCATGCCTTAATTCTGTCCCAACTAATTTTTGGATCATTTTTCCTAGTTTCACATCTTGCCCAGGATTAATTTTTGAAGATAGAGTTCTAAGACTGTGAGATTGAAAAGCAACTACTTTTCCTTGAAGCGCCATTAGTTTATCTCTGTAGACTGGAATATCAATAAGTTTCTTCCCATCAATTGACTCTTCTTTCATTAGATCAATAAGCATATTGATTCTATTCATTGTGGCATTTGGGTCAGCAAGAGAACCTCTCTCATGGCTTAAGGTTGCATTTGCAACAGCCCAACCTTCACCTCTATTTCCAACAATATTCGTTGCTGGAACTTTTACATCTGTAAAAAAAACCTCATTGAATCCAGCTTTTAAAGTCATATCAACTAAAGGTCTTATTTCTATTCCTGGTGTATCCATTGGAATAAGCAAATAACTAATACCGCCATGTTTAGGAGCATCAGGTTCGGTTCTCACAAGACAAAACATCATTTGGGCATATTGGGCAGTACTAGTCCAGATTTTCTGGCCATTTATGACCCACTCATCATCAATGAGCTCTCCTTTTGTCTGAAGACTTGCAAGATCACTTCCTGCATTGGGCTCAGAGTAGCCTTGGCACCAAATCATCTCCCCATGAAGGGTTGGCATGATATATTTTTGTTTTTGCTCTTCTGTTCCTAGCTCCAAGAGAGTAGGGACAAGCATATCAATTCCTTGTCCACCCATTCCTGAGGGAACTTTAGCTTTAGAGAACTCTGTTGCTATTATTCTTGATTTTATAATGTCCGGATCGCCACCATATCCTCCATATTCTTTTGGTACTGACCTTGCAAAATATCCTCTTTCAATCAGTAACTTTTGCCAGTTAGCTCTTGTAAGCTCTGGACCATGTTTCCCTTTTCCATCTGATGCAAGAGGTGATTGGGAGCTATCGACAAATCTTAGATCCTTATATTCATTGCAAAAAGATTGAACCTCTTTTTTAAAATCTTCATATTGTGGACCATAATTTAAATCCATTAGAAGTCCTTTGTTTCAATATTTAGTTGACCTTCAAGACCTGCTGATCTGTGTTTTTCAATCTCTTGGTAATAGGGATCCATAATCATTTCGAGCATTGCTTTTCTACTCGGATATCTTGCTATTGCAACNGAGTCCCATAGATCCTCAACTTCTCCCAGCATTAGTCTGCTAACCACACCAGAGAAAACAAGTTCAGCACCAACCTTCTTAAGACATTCTTGAACTTTTTCTCCATAAATAGCATATGCCTCAGCACCAGATAGATTAGTATCTCTACCATCTTCATACTCTGCCTTTTCTTTAAATTTAAGGAGATTTACCATAGCAATTGGAGTCTCTACGTCTCCTTCCGCAAAACCATTAAGTTGTTCATCATTGGGAGATAATTTATTAAATACTTTCATTTTTTTATTTCCAGTCCGGATCTCTTTTTTCTAAAAATGCTGTAATACCCTCTTTTGCATCATCACTTTTTAGACATTTTTCTAGCTGCTCTTTAAGGAAAGGAACAGCTTCATCAAAATCCATTTTATCTTGATGGTTATATGCTTCAAGTCCCAATTTCATTGTTCCTGGAGCTAGTTTTGAAAGCTCGGCTGCAATCTTATTAACTTCTTCACTTAGTTTCTCTTTATGAACAACCTTATTAACAAGACCAAATCTTTCTGCATCATGAGAACTAATTTTATTTCCTCTCATAATGAAATCTAGACCTTGTCTTTTAGGCATAACTCTAAATAGACCAGCCATAACCATGAAAGGCCAAATTCCTCTTTTAATCTCAGGCGCAGAAAAAGTAGCTTCTTCAACAGCAATTGCATGAGTTGAATTTGTAACCATAAGAAGAGCGCCAGCAAGAACAGGGCCCTGTATTTCACAAATCACTGGCTTATTCAAACTTCTTATTCTAAGGCTTATTTCTTCAGTTCCACCCCCGAGTGATGGCACATTCGAGGTGCTCTCAGATGATTTACCCGACATAGTACCAAGATCACCACCAGCACAAAACACATCACCATTTGCTTTTATTACTACAACTCTAATGTCTCTTTCCTGGGCAGCAAATGCCAACGAATAAATAATTTCATTAGCCATTACTGGATTAATGGCGTTCTTTTTTTCAGGCCTATTCAGAGTAATACACATAATATTATTTACAACCGACAATTCAATTGCCTCAAAGATTAGTCCTTCTAAAGATAAATTCTTATTATCCATTTTTAATTTCTTTTTTTAGTATCTTAGGAACTTCAATATGTTTAGCTCTTAAGTATTCACCAAGTGATTTTGCTTGTCCATCTTTTCTATTATTAGAAGAAATTCCATCTTCCAGAATGCCATGAATATAAAAATTTAATGACTTTATATTTGGAAGATCATATCTTTCAATTTTGAATTCAGATAAGTCTGGGAGGAGTTCTTTTAGCTTCTCAACGGATAAATAAGAACTAAGAAAAGAAAAAGCCATATCAGTCTTTGCCCATACTCCTAAATTGGCACATCCGCCTTTGTCTCCAGACCTAGTCCCAAAAATCCTTCCAAAAGCTATTTTTTCTAATTCATCCTCAGGGCAGGGGAGAATATCTACAGGTTCTTTTTGATAGTAAATATCATCGAGTCCTAACTCGCTTGTTGGAGTAATCTCGAACACCTCATCATTTAAGTGAACCACTTCTTTAATATGCTTACTTTCTACTAATGCAGGCCAATAAACAATTACAGGACCGCTAGCCTTTACACCGCCTTGAGCAAAAAAGCCTGGATAGTTAGCAAGAGAAAGTTCAACAATTTTTGCGCTAAAAAGTCTTCCTACCAAATCAGGATCCTTTGATTTTACTGAAAGAGAAAGTGTTGCCATTGCCTCTTCATTTGAGTTTGGATTTTCTTTATCCGTTCTGTGAAGATCTGTTCGTACTTCATCAAACTGCTCTCTACCACCAACAAGATTAAAGAGAGTATCTGTAAATGCTTGAGCTTTTTTTTCAATATCAAGCCCAGTTAAGATTAGATCCATACCATTTCTATAACCTCCAGCAAGATTAATACATGCTTTATGCTTATTAGGAGGGGAGCTACCTCTGCAGCCCGAAACAAAGACCCTATCTTTATCAACATCCTCTATTTTTAATGTATCAAAATGAGCTACCACATCAGGATTAATATAAGCAGGTGAACTAATCTCATATAAAAGCTGAGCAGTCACAGTTCCCGTAGAGACCAAGCCACCAGTGCCTGGATGTTTTGTTATAAAGAAACTACCATCAGATTGAATTTCAGCAATTGGGAAACCAACATTTTCGAAACTTGGAACTTCTTCAAAGAAAGCGTAATTGCCTCCTGTTGCCTGACAGCCACATTCAATAATGTGGCCAGCAGCAAGAGCGCCTGCAAGTTGATCAAAATCATCTCTTTTCCAATTAAATTTCCACGCAGCTGGACCAATTACGACTGCTGCATCTGTGACACGAGGGCAAACTACAATTTCAGCCCCTCTATCTAAAGCCTCTTTTATCCCCCATGCACCAAGATAAGCATTAGCTGTCAATGTAGTGTAGCCAGAATCTTTAAGAGAGATTTCTTTATCGATATTTATAAACTCTTCACCACTGTTTTGAAGATCGCTCATTCTTGGCATTAAATCATCACCATCGATATAGGCAACCTGCATCTCTAAACCTAATTCACTTAGAATAATTTGAATTTCATTTGCCATAGACTTCGGATTTAAGCCTCCAGCATTAGTAACAATCTTTATTTCTTTTTCCTTACAAGTTTTTGCAACATCTTTTAGCTGTTTAAGGAATGTACCAACATATCCTTTATCATCTCCTCTTTTCAGCTTTTGGTTAAAAAGAATAGTCATGGTAAGTTCTGCCAAGTAATCACCAGTTAGGACGTCAATCGGACCTCCTTCAACCATTTCTTTTGCAGCAGATAATCTGTCACCATAGTAACCACTGCAATTTGCTATTTTTATTACTTCAGAACCCACTTTTAAGAATCAACCACCATCAAAACGGCACCATTCTCGACCTGATCATTTTCCTTGATAAAAATATCAGCAATAACTCCATCTTCACTTGCCTTTATAGAATGTTCCATTTTCATAGCCTCTAGAATTACTAGAGTCTCTCCAGATTTTACCTTTGATCCTTTTTTTACTTTTAAATCGACTACTTTGCCCGGCATTGGAGCTACCAATCCACCAGCTTGCACCTCAAGACCTGGCATTGAAAATCTAGGTTTAACTTCAAAAGATACATCACCGCTAGGGATATGAACTAATATAAATTCAGCATCCTCAGAAATTCTAGATTTGACTCTTACACCATCAAAAACTAGATCTATATATTTATCATCAATATTAACTACTTCAACTTCTGAATTGAAAACAAGGAATTTATTTTTATTTATCAACTTATATTCAACGAATATTTCTTCACCATCGAGCAGAAATGTAATGTTAGGATTTGGAAGTCTTCCATTTGTCCACCCAGATGGAATATAAGGTGCGATATCTGAAGAGATTCTATTTCTCATTTGTTTCCACATGGCTGCAGCTGTTAGTGCAAGATTAAGCTCATCATTAGTAAGGTTTTTTACTCTTGGTGGTTTAACTCTCTCTATAAAGTCTGTTGTTGTATTTCCTTTTAAAAACTCATCAGACCTTAGTGTTGCAATTAAAAAATCTTTNTTAGTAATAACNCCGCCAATATGAGAATCTTCCAAAGATTTAGCTAAAACTCTTGCAGCATCCTCCCTTGTTTCACCATAGGAAATAACTTTTGCAAGCATCGGATCAAAGTTAGTACCAATAACTGAATCTTTATGAATGCCAGAATCCCACCTAGTCATAAAATCATTTTCAGCTTGTTCGTAAGCAAACATTTTTCCTGTTTCAGGTAAAAAATCATTATTTGGATTTTCAGCATACANACGAGCCTCTATTGANGACCCTGTCCACTCAATGTCCTCTTGCGAGTACTGTAGCTCTTCACCTCTAGCAATTTTTATTTGTTCAGCTACTAAATCTATTCCAGTAACTTCTTCCGTAACTGGGTGCTCAACTTGCAGTCTTGTATTGACCTCTAGGAACCAAAATTCACCACTTTTATCATCAAAAAGAAATTCAACAGTTCCTGCAGACTCGTATTTTATTTTTTTTGCAAGATCAACTGCTGCATTACCCATTGCGAATCTTATCTCTTCAGTTATTCTCGGAGATGGAGACTCCTCAATTATTTTTTGATGTCTTCTTTGGATTGAGCATTCTCTTTCACCAAGATGAATAACATTGCCGTGAGAGTCCCCAAGAATTTGGATTTCTATATGTCGAGATTTTTCTACATATCTTTCGATGAAAACTCTCTCATCTCCAAAACCTGATAAAGCCTCTCTTTTCGCACCTTCAAGCGACTCTTGTAGATCTTTTTTATCAGTAACTACTCTCATTCCTTTTCCGCCTCCACCTGCAGCTGCTTTTATTAGAAGGGGGTATCCAATTTTTTTGACTTCTTTTTCATCTGAGGTCATTGGAAGAGTGGGAACGCTAGCTTTTATAGCAAGCTCTTTAGCTTTTAATTTATCACCCATTACAGAAATGACTTTAGGAGAGGGGCCAACCCAAATAATTTTTTCTTTAATGACTCTTTTAGCGAATTCAGAATTTTCTGATAAGAAACCATATCCTGGATGAATAGCGCCAGCATTACTTTTTTGTGCTGCATCTAAAACTGCATCTATATCAAGATATCCTCCATCTGGAAGAAGTACTGCTTTATCAGCAAACCTAACATGAGGCGCATCCTTATCTGCGTCAACATAAATTGCAATAGTTTGGATGCCCATTGCTTGAGCAGTTCTCATTATCCTTAATGCAATTTCTCCTCTATTTGCAACTAAAATTGAATCAAACATTACAACCTAAACACTCCATACTCTTTGGCACCCTCTATTGGAGTGTTGTTACAAATTGATAAACAAAAAGCAATTATCTTTCTTGTATCTCTTGGATCAATTATTCCATCATCTGTTAGCATACTGCTTGCTACTAAAGCATGTGACATTCTCTCTGCAGCGTCTTCAACCATCTTTACAATTTCTGCATCTGCTTTTTCATCAAACTTCTCGCCAGTCCTCATTGCTTTCGCTTTCCTGACTATAGACATTACTCCTGCGATTTGCTCTGGGCCCATCACAGCAATTTTTGCAGTCGGCCACAAAAAGGTAAAACGATTGTTGTATGCTCTTCCAGACATTGCATAAGTTCCTGCACCATAGGAGGCACCAACAATTATGGTTATATGAGGAACTGTTGAATTTGATACAGCATTTATCATTTGCGAACCTTTTTTGATGATTGCCTGCCTTTCAAAATCCTTACCTACCAAGAAACCTGTTACATTTTGTAAAAAGATCAACGGTATATCTCTTTTATTGCATAACTGAATGAAGCTAGCTGCCTTTTCAGCACATTCTGGATAAATTGGGCCATTATTTCCTAGCAAACCAACTTGATAGCCGTGAATACAAGCCCATCCACAAATCATAGTTTGACCATAAAGAGGCTTGAATTCCTCAAATTGTGAACCGTCGGTTACTCTAGAAATAATCTCTCTTATATCAACGGGAGACTTCAAATCCTCGCTTATCAATCCTAGAAGATCATCTTGATCATATTTAGGACTTTTAGATTCTTTTATTGGACCAATGCCTTTCTTCTCCCAATTAAGGTGTGAAACAACCTCTCTACAAATCCTAAGTGCATCCATCTCATCCTCAGCAAGATAGTCTGATAAGCCGGAGGTTTCTGAATGCATTTTTGCACCTCCAAGAGTTTCATCATCAGACTCTTCTCCAGTAGCCATTTTTACTAGAGGAGGTCCAGCAAGGAATACTTTTGATTGGTCTTTTATAAAAATATTGTAATCTGACATTCCTGGTTGATATGCACCGCCAGCAGTAGATGACCCAAAAACAACAGAAATGACGGGAATACGTAATTTTGACAGCTCGGTCATCTCATAAAAGAATCTTCCCGTGGCAGCAAAATGAGTTGTATGAAGTGTAGGCGCTATAGGAGCCTGCCCACTTTTACTACCGGTTCCCATACTCAGATCTCCACCAGCAGACTCAACAAAACTTATGAATGGAATTTGATTAACTCTTGCTATCTCAATTGCTCTCGCCCATTTTTCACCAACATAAACTGTCATTGCTCCAGCTTTAACAGATGGATCATTAGCAAATACTACACACTCAACACCTGCAATAACTCCAACTCCGCTAACGCAACCACCACCAACTGTATAGTCAGTGCCATATGCTGCAAAAGGACTAATCTCAAGAAATGGCGTATCGGGATCTAGGACTTTCATTACTCTTTCCCTNACAGGCATTTTTCCTCTTTTTGCCAATCTTTCGTGATGATGTTTACCTCCGCCAAGCTCTACTTGATCTAGAAGGCCATCTAGAAATTCCAATTTATTAAGCATTACCTCTTTATTTTCTTGAAATTGTGAGGAGTTTTGATCAATGTTTGATTTCAAAATGGGGGCTAAATTCTTATTTTTCATAATGCAATTTGAGAGATGATATTATATTAACAATAGTAAAAATAAGGAAATTAAGATGGCAATAAAGATTTATAGTTGTGAGAATTCAAGAGGAGTTAGACCAATTTGGACAGCAGAAGAAATGGGATTAGATTACGAGTTGATAATGATGCCATTTCCACCAAGAGTTTTTATGAAAGAATATCTAGAAACCAACATACTTGGTACTGTTCCATTCATGGTTGATGGATCTGTAAAAATGACCGAATCTGTTGCAATTTCTCAATACTTAGTAGAAAAATATGGTCCAAGCGATCTTCAAGTTACCCCTGACGAGGATGATTACCCAAATTACTTAAATTGGTTATTTCATTCTGACGCTACTCTGACATTTCCACAAACTGTTGTTCTAAGATATAAACTCCAAGAGCCAGGCGTTGCTGACGCTGCAGTAGAGGGATATAGCAGATGGTTTGTTTCAAGGTTGAAACTTTTAGAAAAAACCCTAGATAACAGAGAGTATTTGTGTTCAAACCGTTTTACCTTGGCTGATATATGTGTCAGTTATGCAATAAACCTTGCTGAAGCTCTAGGAATAGAGCAAGCATTTAAGCCAAATATAAAGCGATGGACAGATAATCTTTTTTCTAGACCTGCTTTTATAAAAAGCAAAGGCTTTAAATATGAACCTGAAACTTAGATTAGTTACTTTTTTCTCACTTATCCTATTTGCAAACTCTTTTGTATATGCAAATAAAACTAATCATATTCAAACCATTCATCTTGGTTCAGGTTGTTTTTGGGGCGCTGAAAAGGGATATGAATCCCTTGATGGAGTTATTGATGCAGTTTCAGGTTATGCNAATGGGTATGGAGTAAGTCCAAATTATAGATCTATCATCCAGCTTAAGAACAAATATAATGAAAATAATTTTGCAGAGGTGGTAAAAGTAACCTTTAACAGCAATGCAATTTCACTTGATGAAATTCTAAAACATTTCTTTGAAACCCATGATCCAACACAACTTAATAGACAAGGAAATGATATTGGAACTCAGTATAGATCAGTGATCCTATTCTCGAATGAAACTCAAAGAAAACTTGCTCAAGATATTTTGAATGAATATCAATCTCTTCTTTTTGAAGCGGGTTATGGGAGAGTAGTTACCCTTATAGAGCCATTAGACAACTTTTATTTAGCTGAAAACTATCATCAGGATTATTTAAAGAAAAATCCTAATGGTTATTGTCCAGACTTATCAACTGGTGTTGTATTCAATGAAAAAGAAAAAGATATTTTAGATAATCAAGATCTGCTTATCGGTAAGCAAATATTGATCCTGGACTCGCAAAATTATTGTCCCTATTGTGAGAAATTAAAGCTTGATGTAACTAATGAATACAAAGGAAGCATTCCGATGTCTTATAGAACATCCGATCAATTGCATGACTTAGAAATTAATGCTCCCACTTGGGCAACTCCATCTGTAATCTTCTTAGAAGACGGTAAAGAGGTTTTTTCACATCAAGGCTATATTGATCAAAAAGATTTTTATTTGATGCTTGGAAAATTCAAATTAGGAGACACAGAAGCATATGATGTTGCATTTAATAATGGGACTGATGCAAGATTTTGTAAGGAATATGAAATCTTTAAAAATACTCCTGATGGCATATTTATAGATAAGCTAAGCGGAGAGCCTCTATTTGATACTAGAGATCGATTCGTATCAAGATCAGGATGGCTTTCATTTACAAGACCAGTAGAGGGCTCAGTTTATGAAAAACCTGATAATAGTTACGGCATGCGTAGAACTGAAATTCGATCTGTATCCTCCGACATTCATCTAGGTCATGTTTTTGATGATGGCCCAAATGGATTNCCAAGATATTGTATAAATGCAACCGTTTTAGAATTTGTTCCTAGAAAAGGTTCTATTTAATAAGAAATCCCATACCCAAATTCATAAGTTGGGTTTGCAGAGTCATCTGGCAAGTCTTCCTTTTGATTAAGTACTGATTCCATTGAGGATGGTATTTCAAAAGGTAATTTACCTGATGGATTAAATTCTCCAAACAGTCCCTCAAAAATTATCCGATCTTGAACACCAAANGTTCCAATTAAACCAGATGAGCTTTCCTTAATACTTTTAAGAATAGCTGGTCTATTAAGGTCTACAACTACAATTAGCTTCTTTTCATTTGAATAGGCTTCAATTTTTTTATTTATTTCTTTATTAAAATTTAAGTCTCCATTCGGGAACAATGTACTTAGAAAGTTATCAAAAGCTCTATTTAATCCAGATTCTTGATTCCCATTGAATACAGTATGAATATACATAATAACTGCATCGGCATCATCCGGATCCTTTACTAATTCACCAAATTCTCTTGCTTCTTCTTCGCTTAAACCATCGACAAATATTTTTGATCCTTTTTTTAGGGGTAATATCCCATTATTTTCTAGCAGAACTATCGATTTTCTCTGGGCCTCTAAGCCCGCTTCGATATTATCTTGTGTATTGACTTTATACTGGACGAGCTCCTCATTTACATAAGGGTTATCAAAAAGACCTAATTCAAATTTATTTAAAAGAATTCTTCTTACAGATTCATCAATTCTGACTTCTGTAATTTGACCATCTTTTACGAGATCTATTAAATAGTCTGTATCCTTTTCTCCTCCGTATTGATCGATTCCAGCTTTAATAGACTTTTCATACCTTTGTTCAATTGAAAGCTCATCAACTCCCCAATGTCTTCCAGTAATAATCCCCCAATCAGAACAAATTACTCCATCATAGTTAAGCTCTTCTCTTAGAAGATCTTTGAGAATATAACTGTTGAAAGCCATAGCAACATCCTCATCTGTTTGACCAACGGGAATGCCATAATAAGGCATAATAACTTTAAGATTATTCTTTATTGCCTCTTTGAAGGGTAATAAGTGATATTCAAAATTACCACCTGGGTAGATTTGGTTTCTTCCGCTAAAAAGATGCGGATCAAGTCCATTTTCTTGTGGTCCGCCCCCAGGAAAATGTTTCACCATTGTCAAAACGCTTTTATTGCTTATGTCGTTTTGTTGAAAGCCATTCATGTATTCGATGGTCATTTTTGAAGACATCTCAGCATTTGACCCAAAGGTGCCAAAGTTTCTAGCCCATCTTGGTTCAGTGGCTAGATCTGACATTGGATGTAAAGCTGTTCTTATGCCTACAGCTAAGTACTCATCCCTAACAATTTCTGCGAATTCTCTAATTATTTTTGGGTTTGATGTTGCAGCAAATCCTAATTGAGATGGCCACTTTGAGAAACCATCAACAGAAAAAGATGCTACACCTCCACCTTTTGGAACTTCATGAATAGGATCTGAGCTGATTGTTATTGGGATACCTAATCTTGATTTTGATGCAGTTTTTTGAAGAGAATTTATCTTCTTTGCTAACTCAACTGGGCTAGGATTTCCATAAAGATTGAAATGAGTAATATGATCAAAAATTATTTGTGATTCCGTTGATGAATTCCCTCTTATTGCAATTTCATAAAGGAACATCAATAAATCTGGTTTGAGAATAAAAGGAGGGTGAAACATTTGACCAACTTTCTCCTCAAGAGTCATTTTTCTTAAAAGATCATTGGCACGATCTCGTGGTAAATTTCTATGATCTTCATAAATATCTAATTGCCCATTCTTATTTAGGTCTCTAAATTCTTGCCCGTCTATAGTTAAGGTATTAACTTCTCCTGATAAGGCCCTATTTATTTTTATTTTCTCAACAGGCTTTATAAGTTTGAAAGAAAGAAGAACTAAAAGAATTATTAGCAGTGAAAGCAGCAAATAAAATATATATTTAAATATACTCTTAATGCCTATCAATTAACTGATCCAATTATTTATTTAGTCTGAAAAGAAACCATTAACTCTTTCATAAGACTCAACAAATTCCTCTTTAAACTTTTGAACAGTTTGCCCAGCGCTTAAGGTTTCATTTACCAGTCCAATTCCTTGACCAACCCAGTAGGTTTCAAGTTGTTTTGCGCCTTCATGACCAATTGCTGCTTGATCAGAAACTTTTTTGAGAGCGGGTTCACTTACCATAGTTTGAAGAGGCATAGGNAGAGGCTCTGGTGCATCTTTTGATTCCCACGCATCAACCCATGGAGATTTTAACTGTCTAGAATGCTTCCCAGTTCTGCTTTTTGATCTAACTGTGTGACTTGATGAAGCAGCAATCATTTTTTCTTTAACATTATCAGATGTTTCAGCTTCTGTTGTTGGAAGAAATACAGATGCGCACCACACTCCATCAGCACCCATCGCCATAACTCCTGCCATTTGTTCTCCAGTGCAGATTCCTCCAGCGGCGAGAATTGGAACATCTCCATAAGGTTTTAGTGCTCTTCTTACTTCAGGAACAAGAACCATTGTTGAAACGCTTCCACAATGACCACCTCCTTCTGTGCCTGATACCACAATAATGTCGACACCAGCTTCAACTTGCTTAACTGCATGCTGTTTTGCACCAATTAGCGCAGCAACAGGAACATTGTGTTCTTTGCCCATATCAAGCATCCATTTTGGTGGGACTCCAAGAGCATTTGCAACAAGGCCTATAGGGTGTGAAAAAGCAACTTCAAGCACTTCTTTGGCTCCATCTAGACCAGCTCCGAGGACTTGGTTAGAATTTTGCTCAGTTCTTTGAGAGCCTGCATCAGACCTCAAATCATTTGCTTCAATATCATGTTTTTCTAGAACATCAGCTCTAAATTCCCTATGTTCTTGAGGAATCATGGCTCTAAGATCATCTGTAGTTAAGTTTTCACCTTTACCAACGTAAGAATTAGGCACAAGGACATCCACACCGTATGGTTTGCCATCAACATGCTCATCTATCCAATTAAGTTCAATCTCAAGCTTTTCTGGAGAAAGTCCGACAGCTCCCAAAACTCCCATACCTCCAGCTTTTGAAACAGCAGCAACAACATCTCTACAATGACTAAAAGCAACCATTGGAAACTCTATATTTAATAATTCGCAAATTTGTGATTTCATTTTTTTTCCTATTTTTAGAATTTATTTTAACCCAGTTTTTTATTTGCATGGAAAATATAAAACAGTAATAATTTAAAAATGTTTTCAACTCCAGATCTCAAAGATAAGTATCAAAAAAAAGTTTTTCAAGGATTTGAATCAATGAAATCTTTTGGAAATAGAGACTCCTTTTTTGGACAAATTAAAACTGTTACCTGTCACGATGATAATTCTAAAGTGAAGGAAATACTCGGCACTAATGGTAAGGGAAAAGTGCTAGTCATTAACTCAAATTTGATAACTCATGCGGCAATGATTGGAGATGAAATTGCTCAAAAAGCTATTGATAATGAATGGAATGGAATTTTTGTTGCTGGGTACGTGAGAGATGTTGAGCTCCTTAAGCAGATGGATTTAGGCATCTTGGCCCTTGGATCAACGACAACTAAGACAAACAAAAATAATAAAGGCTTTCTTGGAGAAGATGTTATTTTTGGTGGNGTTATTTTAAGTGAAGATTCTTGGCTATATGCAGATAAGAATGGATGGTTAGTTTCGAAGGAACCCCTAGAAGTTAACTGAATCTATAAGCTTGTCTTTTTCAACCCAAACATTGTCAAGCCAATCCCGAAACTCAGTTCTATAAGAAGGATCATTGAGATAATCTCTTCTTTTTAAACTTTCCGGAATCCTTAACTTTTTCACAAAAACCTTTACATCTGANAGATCACCAATACAAAANTCCCAAAATGATCTTTTCTTTGATTTATANACAATTGTGAAGTCCAAGAGATAATCGATTTTAGGAACAGCAGATAGACCTAATGCAATACCACCTATNTTTGGNGCAAGTAAATTTTTATATGGAGAATTTTGCTCAGCATGTTTTTTTGGATTATTTCTGGTGCCCTCAGCAAAGCTAAATATAGTTGTTGGCTGTCTTTCAAATCTTTTGCATGATGCAATAGTATTCTGGTAATCAAGTTTTCTTAAATTTGGATTTTTTTCTAATTGTTGCTTCGAATGTCTATTCACGAAGGGCATATTAAGAGTAACATTTGCAAGAAATACTGGCGGTAGCCACCAAAGATCTTTCTTCATAAATATTTTAAACAAAGGGGCTTTAAAATTTGTTGCTGCTAAAACACAGAAGACATCACCCCATGATGCGTGATTTGAAGTAGCTAAATACCATTCATCCATTGATACTTCATCTTCAATTATGAACTCCCATCTTTTTTGATGAAGGAATTGAATAGAGATCGCTAAGGATTTGACGGTAAGATCCCCAATTAAATTTGAAAACTTATGAAGAGATCTTTTGAAAGGGCGGTATTTTATAATTATTCTTGGAGAGTTAATTACTGTTAATGTTCCAAAGCCAATAAATAAGATTATAGCTATATTAATAAATGTAATTATTCCAATTAAAAAAGATTTTATTGTTCTCACGGATACCTCCGTTTTCTTTTAAAACCCTGTTAGATTAGCATATCTTTCCTGATGGAAAGTCGAATTCCCCAAAATTGTCTCGGCAACCCTTGCTCTTTTAAGATAAAAACCTATGTCGTACTCATCAGTAACACCTATACCGCCNTGCATTTGAACCGCTTCATTGCTTACAAGATGAGAAGTTTCACCAACAATTGATTTTGCAAGACTTGAAAGCCTTTGGAGATCATTTGAATTTTCCTCTGCTCCTTGCATTGCAGCCATAACAGCTGATTTTGTTAATTCAATTTCGCAGAACATTTCAGCCGCTCTGTGTTGGAGCGCCTGAAATGATCCTATTGGAACACCAAATTGTTTTCTCTCNTTGAGGTATTCAATTGTTATTTCAAATGCTTTTTCGCANGAGCCTAACATTTCAGCAGAAAGAGCAATCCTTCCAACATCTAAAATCTCATTGATCGGCTCAAGACCCATATCTATTTCACCCAAAATCATAGTTTCATCAACAGATACATTATCAAAAGTAATATTTGCATAGTTTCTAGAATCAGCCATATCAAGTTTCACTTTCTTTAAGTTGCTACTATCAGATTCAACTAGGAACATACTCAATCCACCAACATCATCATCTTCACCAGAAGTTCTTGCCACAACAATGATAATATCTGCACTTGCACCATCTACAACAAATATTTTTTTCCCGTTAAGAACATATTTAGAGCCATCTTTAATTGCTTTTAATTCGCAAATATTTGGATTGTGATGACTATTTTCATCTATTGCCAGAGCAGTTGTTAATTCACCAGATGCAATTTTTGATAAGTACTTTTGTTTTTGTTCTTCCGATCCGAATTTTGTCAATGCTGTTGCGCCTAAAACTCCAGAAGCAAACAATGGAGAGGGCGTGAGAGTTTTTCCACATTCTTGAAGAATAACGCTCATGCCAGTCAAACCAAAGTTTGAACCTCCGTATTCTTCGGGAATCAAAATTCCTGACCACCCAAGCTTAACCATCTCACTCCATATTTCCTTATCCCAGCAAAGCTGATCATCTGAATCTCTAAGCCCCCTTAAATGGGAAACAGGAGTTTTTTCAGATACAAAACTTAGCGCCGTTTCTTTAAGATAGTTTTGTTCTTCGTTTAAGATTAACTTCATTATCCTGATGGAAGCTCAAGCACTCTTTTAGAAATTACATTTAGTTGCACTTCTGAGGTACCACCCTCTATGGAGTTACCCTTTGTTCTCAGCCAAGCTCTTGTAAGATTCTTTTCACTATCATCAAACTCGTTCCCATCCCATGCAAGTCCATTAACTCCAGAGGCTGCAACCATNAGCTCATGCCTTCTTTTGTTATGCTCAGTTCCGTANTATTTGAACATTGAAGCTACTGCAGAAGCTTTACCTCCCTCATCTGCAGCTCTTTGAAGGGTCAACCCAAAAGCNTGTTCTTTCATTTTATGATCTATAACCTTCGACCTAAATATAGGATTTGATATTTTTCCTTCATCTTCACCAAAATGTTTTTTAGCTAATGAAACAACATCTTTTTTGCTACCCATTCCAGCAGCAAGACCAAAGTTAGATATAAATTTTCTTTCATGCTGCAGCAATTTTTTAGCAATTGTCCAGCCTGCATTAAGTTCACCTACAAGATTTTCTTTTGGAACTTCAACGTTATCAAAAAATGTTTCACAAAACGGTGATTTACCACTTATTAATGTAATAGGTTTAGTAGAAACTCCCGGATTTTCCATATCAATCAGCAAAAAGCTTATCCCGTTATGTTTTGGTTCTTTTGGTCCAGTTCTGACTAGAGCAAAGATCCAATCAGCTTTATCTGCATATGATGTCCAAACTTTCTGTCCATTTACTAAGAAATGGTCTCCCATATCTTCTGCTTTAGTAGCAAGACTAGCTAAATCTGATCCTGAACCAGGTTCTGAGTATCCCTGACACCATCTAATTTCACCTTTAATTATTTTAGGAAGATGTTCTCTTTTTTGNGCTTCATTGCCATACTCAAGTAAAACAGGNGCAAGCATCCATATACCAAAACTAAGAAGAGGAGCTCGAGCTCCAATAGCAAACATTTCTTCGTTAAGTATTTTTACTTCCTCTTTATTTAGGCCACCACCACCATATTCTTTTGGCACCGTGGGCATAGTCCATCCTTTTTCTCCCATTCTATCGAGCCATAATTTTGAATCAGGATTCTTATAAACTGCTTTTCTACCTCCCCACACTTCATCAATAGGTGTGTCAGCAGGTGCTCCAGCTCTCATAGTTGAGGGGCAATTTTTATCAAGCCAATCTTTGACTTCAACTCTAAAATTTTCTAAGTCGCTCATATTATTTATATATGTAAGTTAATTGAAAAATCAATTTTTAAATATTTTGCATTGAATATCAAGAAATGATCTCCAAAAAACGGTTAATAAATTCTTTTTTAATGGATGTATAATTCAATTATGTTTAAAAAAATTGGAGTAATTTATAAGGAATCCTTATCTTTTGATAAAGATATATCTCCGCATATTGAAACTATTCTTTCACACTCTAAAGAATTGTATTTCCATGAATCAGCTGAAGATGCTCCAAAAGATTTTCCAAAGCTATCTAAAGATGAGCTAGGGGATCAATCTGATTTAATAATTGTATTTGGTGGCGATGGAACAATGCTTTCAACNGCCAGAGACTTTATTGGTTATGACATACCAATAATGGGTGTAAATTTTGGGCAAGTTGGCTTTNTAACAGATAGCTCTGAAAATAACTTTAAGAAATCAATCGATGATGTTTTCAATGATAATTTAAAATTAGAAGAGAGATCCTTTGTAAAAGCACAATTTGATGACAAAGAAATTTTTGGACTTAATGAAATAGTTCTTCACTCAGGGTCTTATGCGCAAATGATGAAATTCAGTGTCAGCGTTGATGATCAAATCATTTTCGAGGAGAGAGCAGATGGATTAATTATTTCTACTCCGACAGGATCTACTGCATATTCATTATCTGCTGGAGGGTCAATAATATATCCTAACCTTAAAGTTTGGAACATTATTCCGATGTTGCCGCATAATCTTTCCTCAAGACCCTTTATTATTTCTTCTGATAGGAAAGTTGAGATACAAGTAACTAGTGGCCCAGATAAAAATGCATATATATCTGCAGATGGCCAGAGTGAGCAACCGATTAGTTATGGCACCAAAGTAAATATATCTGAAAAAAGTGACATTCTTAAATTAGTTCATCCCTCAAATTATAATTTCTTTGAAGCATGTCGTGATAAGCTNGGCTGGGCATTGGATGTTACCAAAAGATAGTTTTGCAACTTTCAAATAAAATATTTATCTGGTTAATTACTTTTGCTTGCTTGGTATCTTTTTACTCAAGCTTTGGCTCTAAATTAAATCTCATTGAACCTATCTTTTTTAATAAATTCCNAATAAGTTTTAATCAAATACAGTTTTATGACTTTCAAACGACATNCCTTTTAAGCAATGAGTGGTGGAGGTTAGTAACACCAATGTTTATTCACTTTTCACCAACTCACTTAATATTTAACAGCCTATGGATTTATATTTTGGGAAGAGAAATAGAACAACTAGATGGGAAAATAATTTTTATTTTTTTGATTTTATTTACATCTGTATCTAGTAATTATTTTCAGTATTCTTTTTCAGGACCATCTCTATTTGGAGGATTATCNGGAGTGGTTTATGGGCTTCTNGGATATTGTTTCGTTTCAGAGACTTTTTTGAGAATTAATAAGTTTTCATTCCCGCCAGCAATATATATTTTTATGTTTGTTTGGTTGCTAATTGGCTTTACAGGTTTTTTAGATTTACTTGGNTTTGGNAAAATAGCAAACTTTGCTCATCTCGGTGGATTGTTATCTGGCATTTTATCTGGATACATTTTTAGTATGTATAATAAAAAAACTTAATTATGAGTAAGCAAAGNTTAAAAACAGCTGTTTTACCAGTAGCAGGATTGGGATCTAGGTTTCTCCCAATAACAAAGTCTATACCAAAAGAAATGCTTCCCATAATTGATAAACCACTTATTCAGTTTGCAATTGAGGAAGCTATTGAAGCAGGAATCGAAAAAATAGTATTTGTAACAAGTTACACTAAAAAAGCAATAGAAGATTACTTCAGCATTAATTCAGAGCTTGAGAAAAGATTACTCCAATCAAATAAAGAAAATTTAATAGAAAAGATTCATCCAAAATACTTTGATAAAGTTGAATTTACCTATGTTTTTCAGGAGGAACCAAACGGACTTGGGCATGCAATTCTTCAAGCAAAAGATCTTGTTGATGANGAATTTTTTGGCGTCATTCTAGCGGATGATCTTCTAGTGAACGAAATCGGATGCTTAAGTCAGTTATCAAACATTCATCACGAAAACAATTCATCCGTTTTAGGTGTATTTGCAGCAGATCCTGAAAAAATATCCAATTATGGTGTTATTGATGGTGTGCTTGATGGGAATAGTTATAAACTAAACAATATTATTGAGAAGCCAAAAGTTGAAGAAGCTCCGTCAAATTTAGCTGTTTTTGGGAGATATATCTTATCAAAAGAAATCTTTAATCATTTGGAGAATACTAATCCCGGGATCAATGGAGAAATACAACTTACAGATGCAATTAAATCTTTGATTGAGAAGGATGCGGTCAGGGCGACCGAAATTATGGGTAAAAGATTTGATTGTGGCTCCAAAGAAGGATATATTTCGGCAATTATTGACAGATCACTTAGTATTGAGAAGTATAAAGACGCATTAAAAAATATAGATTGAAAGCTCTTATAAAAATTTTCAGATTTTTGCCTCCAGAAAGTGCCCACTTTATCGGGCTTTTTTCATTAAAAATTTTAAATTTAGTTGGTCTTTTGGGAATTTTTTTCCCCGTAAGGAAATCAAATTTTATTCCTAGGAGATTTTTTGGATTAGAGTTCAGAAACACACTAGGAGTTGCTGCTGGCCTCGATAAGAATGGAGATTTTATTGATGTCTTAGATTCCCTAGGTTTTGGCTTTATCGAAATTGGTACAACTACACCTAAACCTCAAAAGGGTAATCCAAAACCAAGAGTTTTTAGATATACCTCAAGTAAAGCAGTTATAAATAGACTCGGTTTTAATAACAAGGGAGTGGATTATCTAGCTTCTAAAATTAAGAATAAAAAATTTAATGCAATTATTGGAGTAAATATTGGTGCAAATAAAACAAGTTCAAAAGAAAAAAGAATTGAAGATTATAAAATATGTTTTGAAAAAATTTATCAACATGCCGACTATGTCACAGTTAATATTTCATCTCCAAATACTCCAGAACTAAGAAACCTGCATGATGCAGATGAGCTCGCGAAGATTTTCGAAAGCATTAATAGTATAAAATTAAAAAATGCATCAAAAATTCCAGTTTTTCTGAAAATATCACCAGATGAGGATGATGAAACAATTGAAAAGATTTTGAAAATATACAAAGATTTGCAAATTTGTGGACTAATAGTTTCCAATACTTCTATTGACAAAAATATTCTTGAAAATTGTCAACATGAAGGAGGTATTTCAGGTAAACCTCTTTTTAATAAATCTTCTGAGCTAATAAGAAAGATAAAACAAATTGATGATGAAGTCTTCTTAATTGGTGTCGGCGGTGTTTTTTCAAAAGATGACTATCGAAATAAAATCTCAGATGGGGCAAGTTTAATTCAAGTCTATACAGGATTTATTTATGAAGGGCCATCAATTGTGAAGAATATATTTTCCTAATGAATGCTTACATCGTTATTCTCCTAGTAATTCTTTTTTTAGTAGGATCAATAAATCTAGTAATTCCAACCAAAAAAACGCGTATGCTTTCAGACTTAAGACTTTTAGCGAGAAAAAAAGGATTTCAAATATCTTCCTTAACGTCTAAACAAAAGTTTGTATCGAAGAATCTAAAATTTGTTTGTTACTCCATCAAGAATGTGAGTAATTTAAAAAATGCACACTATGTCCTTGAAGAATCTTCTCTTAGTTTGTACGACCCAATAAAACTAAAATTCGATGATAATTTTCAAGAAATAGAAAATAAAATATCTAATTTGCCAGGCTCAATACTTGAAATTATTTTTAATGATTCATACATATCTTTCCTATGGAATGAGAATCTTGGCATTGACGAATTGGAAAAAATTGAAAAACATTTGAAGAATTTTTCTATATAATCTCTTGCCAAAATTATTAGAAACATGTTATTCCTAAAAAGGGAGAGCAAAATTTATGTCAAAATCACTTGTAATTGTAGAGTCCCCTGCAAAGGCAAAGACGATATCAAAATATCTTGGTAACGAATATATTGTTAAATCAAGTGTAGGTCATATCAGAGATTTACCAAAGGGAAAATCAAAAGCTAAGAGACAAAATTCAATCCCAAAAGATGCTAGTCCTGAAGAAAAGGCTAGATTAAAAAAAGAGCAAGAAAGAAGGAGGATAATTAGGAGAATGGGTGTAAACCCTGACGATGGATGGGCTGCCAATTATGAAATTATTCCTGATAAAGAAAAGGTAATAAAAGATTTAAGGAAAGCTTCAAAGGAAGTAGAAAAAGTTTATCTTGCTACTGATCTTGATAGAGAGGGAGAGGCTATAGCTTGGCATTTGAAAGAAGCTTTAGGAAAAAATAAATTTGAATATCACAGAGTAAGATTTAATGAAATTACAAAAAGTTCAATATTAGAATCTTTCTCAGATCCTAAGGAAATAGATCAAGATCTAGTAAATGCCCAACAAGCAAGAAGATTTCTTGATAGGGTGGTAGGCTTTGAACTTTCTCCTCTGTTGTGGAAAAAAATTGCAAGAGGTTTGTCTGCAGGAAGAGTTCAATCTGTTGCATTAAGATTGCTTTGTGAAAGAGAAAAATTAATTTCTCAATTTCAACCAGAGGAATTTTGGGAAGTATCGGCAACTTTAAAGGATTTTAATCATGAAGAAATCTTATTTAAGTTAAATAGAAAAAAAAGTGATCCTCTTCTAAAAGAGGATGAAGCGAAGAAAATAGAGGAGCTCGTAGATAGTTCAAGTCTAGAAATATCTGAAATTACTAAAAAACCTACTACAGTTAAACCAAGAGCACCATTTATAACATCAACTCTTCAGCAGGCCGCTAGCTCGAAGTTGGGTTTTGGGGTCTCAAGAACAATGCGAGTTGCCCAAAAGCTTTATGAAGCTGGAAGAATCACCTATATGAGAACCGATGCTCCTAGCTTAAGTAATGATTCAATTGAAGATGCAAGATTATTTATTAAAGATACTCTNGCTGAAGAATACCTAACGGAAAAACCTCGAATATATTCAGGGAAAGAAAATGCTCAAGAGGCGCATGAGGCAATAAGACCAACAAGTGCAAGCTTAACTCCTGAAAAGCTCACCGGTCACTCAGAAGAAGAAGTAAAATTATATGACTTAATTTGGAGACAGTTCATTGCATGCCAAATGCCTGATGCAAAATATTTATCAATTAATGCAAAAGTCATTCTTGATGATTATGTTTTCAGTGCAAGAGGAAGAGAAGTAATTTTTGATGGTTATACAAAAATATCTTNACAAAATGCTAAGAAAGCAGACGAAGAAAATCTTCCAAGTTTAGAAGAAGGGCAAGTTCTAAAATTGGTCGAAGTAAAAAATGAGAAAAAGTTTACTAAGCCTCCAGCGCGATTCTCTGAGGCAGCACTTGTAAAGGAGCTTGAAAGCAAAGGGATAGGAAGACCGTCTACGTATGCAGCAATTATTTCTACAATTCAGGCTAGAGGCTATGTAAAGCTTGAGAATAAAAGATTCTTTGTGAATAAAATTGGCTTGATTGTTTCTGACAGACTGATGGAAAGTTTCAATGAAATCATGGATTATGACTTTACAGCCAATTTAGAAAATGAACTTGATGAAATAGCTTCTGGCAATCTTGAGTGGAAATCAGTTCTAAATAAGTTTTATCAAACATTTCAAGATGATCTTAATAATGCAGGATCAGCTGAANATGGAATGAAGCCAAACGAACCAACTGAAACAAACATTATTTGTCCCTCTTGCAACAAGAGTAATATGTTAATTAGAAATTCAGCTAATGGTGTTTTCTTAGGTTGCGCAGGCTATTTCAAGTCTGGTGATGAACAATGTAAGCATACTATGAACCTTATAAGTGGTGATGAGGCAGTAAGTGTCGATGATCAAGAGGAAGCATCAAATCTCTTCATTAAAAAACGATGTCATATTTGTGGAACTAGTATGGATAATTACCTAATAGATGAAAATAGGAAAATTCATGTGTGTGCAAATAATCCTGAGTGCTCTGGATTTCTTCTTGAAGAAGGTCAATTTAAAATTAGAGGATACGATGGACCAACCCTTGAATGTCATAAATGTGGGTCCGATATGCAATTGCAAACTGGAAGATTTGGAAAGTATTTTCTTTGTCAAAATGATAATTGCAGAGCAACTAGACAGTTAATGAGGAACGGAGAACCCAAACCAATTGTTATGGATCCAATAAATACAAACATTGCATGTGAGAAGGTCGAAGATATATTCCTCCTCAGAGATAGCTTAAAGGGACTTTTCTTGGCAGCTAGTCAATTTCCAAAGAATAGGGAAACAAGGGCAATAAAGTCAGCTGAATTAAAAGTTATTGATGAAGTAAGGGAACTTCTGCCTGAAAAGCATCATTACCTTATCGATGGTCCTGATAATGACCTGGATGGGTCACCCTTGGTCATTAGATATAACAAAAATTTAGACATTCATTATTTGTCTGCAGAAAAAGATGGTAAGAGAACTGGAAACAACTACTTCTTTGAGGAAGGTAGTTGGCAGAGAAAAGAAAAATAACCACTTGAAATCTTNTTAAAACTCATTAAATAAGAATAGTAGCTTGCTTTTTATGAAGTTGGTGTTACGCTGAACTAAANCAAAAAAAATGAATAANTATCTNGAATTAGCNCAATTATCAGANGGNACAATTGTCCTTAGAAGGTCTGATGATAAGGAAAATCCTTTAGTTAAAATTAAGTTTTCTGGCGAATCAAAGCAGTTACTTCAAGGACAAGAACTTCACATTGCTAAAGAGATGATTAGAGCTGGCATTGAATCAATAAGTGGTAATGTTTCTGATTTCGATGAATTTTTNGATTCGCAGTTAGATAATATAAAGAAAAAAGAAGTTACTCTTCACTAATTTTCTCGAATTAAACCTACGCTTTTTCCCTCTATGAAGAACCCTTCTGTTTCTTTGTTAATGTATATTTCATCGAAGTCGTCGTTNGCCGGGATAAGTTTTATTTGATTACCCGATGACTGGAAGTATTTTAGAGTTACCTCATCATCTATCCTCGCTACAACTATATCCCCATTTCTAACCTCTGATGTCTTCTTAATGGCAACAAGATCATCTTCCATGATTCCAGCATCTTTCATACTAAGGCCCTTTACTCTTAAAAAGTAATCGAAGTCAGATAAGAAAAGTGACTCTTGATATGGTATATGCTTTTCAATATTTTCATCTGCAAGAGTTGGTGATCCTGCAGCGACTAAACCAATAACAGGAATTGTTTGAGATTTTTCAGCAGTGTTTTCGGTCAGATTTATACCCCTAGATGCTCCATTTTCAATTGTTATATAGCCCTTTTTTTCAAGAGCCCTTAAGTGGCTCTCCGCTGCATTAGGGGATTTAAAGCCTAGCTCTCTACAAATATCCGCTCTAGTTGGTGGGAAACCAGTCTTTTTAATATAAAATTTAATACATTGAAGTACTTTCTTTTGCTGAATTGTAAGTTCTTTCATAATTTTACTGAATATATATACAGTATAAATAATATTTACTTTATAATCAACTTGAAATGAAAAAATCAAAATTAGTAATTGGNATCTCTTCTAGAGCATTGTTTGATCTTGATGAAAGCCATAAAATTTTTGAAAGAGATGGTGTCGATGCATATAGAGAATATCAAATCCTCAATGAAGAAAAGATCTTAAACCCTGGCAATGCTTTTGGGCTAGTTAAGAAAATCCTTGAAATAAATAATCTATATAAATCCAAAGATAGAGTAGAAGTCATTTTGTTATCTCGAAACTCAGCAGACACAGGCTTGAGAGTTTTCAATTCTATTGAAGCTCATAGTCTTGATATTTCAAGAGCCGTTTTTTGCGGCGGAGAAAGCCCTCATAAATATGTGAAAGATTTTAACATTGACCTCTTTCTTTCAAGTAGCAGTGAAGATGTAAGAATGGCTATCGAAAGCAATGTTGCTTCTGCAACGATAATTTCTGGTAAAAGTAACTTCAAGCAAGATAGCCATCTATTAAAAATTGCTTTTGATGGAGATGCTGTGATCTTTTCAGATGAATCTGAGAAAATCTATCATGAAAAAGGGATTTCAGCATTTATAAGGAATGAAACTAAGGGCGAGAAGATTAGCTTAGAGCCAGGACCAATGAAACCTTTTTTGATGGAATTAAACAGACTTCAAAGAGAGTTTACTCTNGATGAGTGTCCAATAAGGACTGCACTGGTAACTGCTAGATCAGCTCCAACTCATAAAAGAGTAATTAAAACTCTTCGTGAATGGGGAGTAAGAATTGACGAATCTCTTTTTCTAGGAGGTATGTCAAAAGAAGATTTTTTAAAATCATTTCAAGCCGATATCTTTTTTGATGATCAATTGAAGAATATTCAAGATGCATCGGGTAAAATTACTTCAGCTCATGTTCCTTATGGTGTAAAAAACGAGGTGAAGTAATTGGAAATTGTGTGTTTGGATATGGAAGGCACGTTGACCGAAGAAATTTGGCAACAGGTTGCTGAAGATACAGGAATAGAAGATTTTGCAAAAACTACCAGAGATATTCCCAGCTACTCAGATTTAATGGATGCTCGCCTTGTGGTTATGGAGCAAGAAGGGATAACTTTAAAAGATATTCAAAGGTCATCTTCAAAAGTAAAACTTCTTGATGGCGCGCGAGATTTTTTAGATAACCTTAGACAAAATTTTCAGGTAGTAATCCTATCTGATACATTTCATGAAATTGCTTCTCCGCTTATGGAGAAGTTAGGCTTTCCTCTATTACTCTGTCATACCCTAAATGTTAAAGATGGCATGATTTCTTCTTATAAGCTTAGGCAAGAAAAAGCTAAACAAGAAGCCATTAAGTCATTTCAGGGTTTAGGATATAGGTGTTTTGCTGCTGGTGATTCGTTCAATGATATTCAGATGTTTGAAGTTTGTGAAAAAGGTTTTTTTATAAATGCTCCAGAGAAAGTTACNTCTAAGCATCCTGAAATAGAGGTAGTAAAGGACTATAATGACCTAGAAGCCAAACTTTTAGAAAATTCTATTTATCAGTATGAATAAACTGTCCTTGAAAGAATACATAAGACCTGATCTTGAATTAAGTGAAGGAGAAAATAATCTTCTTCTACACAGCTGTTGCGCACCATGTGCAGGTGAAATTATGGAGGCTGTTGCAGCAGCGAACATTAAAACTACGGTTTACTTCTATAATCCAAATATCCATCCGTTGGAAGAATATGAAATAAGAAAAGAAGAAAATAAAAGATTCTGCGAAAAACTTGGATTTGATTTTATTGATGCAGACTATGATAAGGATAACTGGTTTCAAAGAGTAAAAGGCTTAGAGAATGAACCCGAAAGAGGAAAAAGGTGCACAGTTTGCTTTGATATGAGATTTGAAAGATCAGCACTTTATGCTCATGAAAATAATTTCAACTATTTCGCCACAACACTGGGTATCTCAAGATGGAAAGATATGAATCAAATAAATGACTCTGGAAAGCGAGCTGCANAGCGGTATGAGGATGTAAGTTACTGGGATTTCAATTGGAGAAAAGATGGTGGCTCCTCAAGAATGATAGAGATCTCAAAACGTGAAAATTTTTATCAGCAAGAGTATTGCGGATGTGTCTACAGTCTCAGAGATACAAATAGATGGAGAAGGGAAAATAATAGAGACAGAATTATAAGAGGAGTAAAGTTTTACTCATAAAAATGTCGGCAGGAAAAAGATTTAGAGAAGCGCTAGAAGAAAACAATCCCTTAAAGATTGTTGGTGCAATAAATGCATATTCTGCAATTCTTGCAGAGAGATCGGGTCACAAATGTATTTATTTATCTGGAAGCGGAGTAGCTTCTGCATCATATGGTATTCCTGATCTAGGCTTAACATCTCTTGAAGATGTACTGGTAGATGTTAAAAGGATTTCTAAATCAACTTCATTACCATTATTAGTAGACATAGATACAGGATGGGGTGATGGAAATAATATTTCAAACAGTATAGAAAAAATGATTGAGGCTGGAGCTGCTGCTGTTCACTTAGAGGATCAAATTGAAGCTAAAAGATGTGGACACAGACCAAATAAAAAGTTGATTTCATCAAAAGAGATGTGTGAAAGAATTAAAAGCGCAATTGAGGGAAGAACTGATCCAAATTTCTTTATTATTGCAAGAACGGATGCTTTCGCCTCAGAAGGTATTGAAGGCTGTATTCAAAGATCAAAAGAATATATTAATGCAGGAGCTGATGGAATATTTCTTGAAGCTATAACCTCTCTTCAAGACTATAAAGAGCTAAAAGAAGCTATTCAAAAACCAATTCTTGCAAATATCACCGAGTTTGGTAAAACTCCTCTTTTCAAAGATCATGAATTAATGGATGCTGGGGTAGATATGATGCTATTTCCTTTGTCTGCTTTTAGAGCTTCCTCTAAAGCCACTGAAAAAGTATATGAATCAATACTAAAAAATGGGACGCAGGAAAATGTTTTAGATATAATGCAAACGCGTGATGAACTTTATGACAGACTAGATTACTTGAACTTTGAAAAGAATCTCGACGAGTACATAAAGAATATGGAGGATCATTGATGGGAAAGAAGCTTGAAGGAGCCGGATTAAGAGGTCAAGTCGCAGGAGAAACTGCACTTTCAACCGTAGGTAAAGAGGGTAAAGGCCTGACTTACAGAGGTTATGCGATTGAAGATTTAGCGGAGAAAGCAACTTTTGAAGAAGTTGCCTATATGCTTCTTTATGGAAAATTACCTAATCAAGATGAATATGACTCTTATACCTCTAAGCTTAGGAAATATAGAGATTTACCAAGAGAGTTAAAAAATGTTTTAACAGCAATACCAAAAGAAACTCATCCCATGGATGTGCTTCGAACTGGTACTTCTATGTTAGGAAATCTTGAGCCAGAAGGAGATTTTACTAATCAAAATGATACAGCTGATAGAATTCTTGCTGCCATGCCTTCAATAATGACATATTGGTACAGAGCATCTCATTTTGGCGAAGATATAGATACTCTTACAGATCATAAAACTATGGGCGGCCAGTTTTTAAGTTTACTTACAGGAAGCGAGCCAAGTGATGAACACATTAGAGCACTTGATACTTCTCTTATTTGCTATGCAGAACATGGCTTTAATGCATCGACATTTACAGCTAGGACGTGTGCATCAACACTGTCTGATATGCATTCATGTATTACTGCGGCAATAGGAACATTAAGAGGACCACTTCATGGTGGTGCTAATGAAGCAGCTATGGAAATGATAGAAAGATTTTCTTCAAGGGAAGATGCTAATGTTGGTGTGAAGAATATGCTAGCAAACAAAGAAAAGATTATGGGTTTCGGTCATGCGGTTTATTCAGATGAGGATCCTAGAAACAAGATTGTAAAAGCATGGGCAAAGAAACTTAGCTCAAATGCATCCAACCCTGTCATTTATGAGGTTTCGGAAGAAATTGAAAAGGTAATGAGCGAAGAAAAAAATCTCTTTGCAAATACAGATTTTTATATGGCATCTGCATATAATTTTTTAGGCATACCAACACCAATCTTTACGCCACTTTTTGTAATTGGTAGAACCTCTGGATGGGCTGCCAATGTGATGGAACAAAGAGCAGATAATAGAATTATAAGACCTAGTGAAGAATATATTGGACCCGAATCTGCAACTTGGGTTGATCTTCAAGATAGAGATTAAATGATAAAAATCTTTAGCTTAATTATCCCATTTCTATTTTTTTCTTTAGAAACAACTTCTAATGATTTTGATTCATTAGAATGCAGAGAGGGCAATCCAGAAGTATTTTTTATCACCCCTAATCAAAATTTAGTAACCTCTACAGGAGTAATAAATTTAGAGTTTGGCATTAAAAATTTTAATATTGCACCAGCTGGTCAAATGGCTTGTGATTCCGGACATCATCATCTTCTTATCAATGTTCCGCTTCCCGATTTAACTAGGCCAATTCCTTCAGACGAAAATCACATACATTACGGCAAAGGACAAACCTCAGACACTATCGAGTTACCAAAAGGAGTCCACAGATTAAGGTTAGTTCTTGGAAACTTCGCACATATTCCTCATGAAGACCCAATAATCTCAGATGAATTGATTATTGAGGTAAGGTAATGTCACAATTTTTTGATATTAACTCAAGACCAGATCCTGATGAATTAATAATCCAAATTGCTGATTATGTTATGGATTATGAGATCCAATCAGATGAAGCATATGAAACTGCAAAAAGCTGTTTAATAGACACTCTAGGGTGTGGCTTGCTAGCGTTAAGTTTTCCAGCTTGCACAAAATTACTTGGGCCAGTTATTGAGGGAACAGAAGTACCATATGGCGTTAGAGTTCCAGGAACCTCTAATTTATTAGACCCCGTAAAAGGAGCATTTGATATCGGATGTATTATAAGATGGCTTGATTTTAACGATACTTGGCTTGCAGCTGAGTGGGGACATCCATCAGATAATCTTGGTGCAATACTTGCTTGCGCAGATTATGTCTCTCAAAAGAACATTGAAGCCGGCAAAGAACCACTGAAAGTATTGGATATTCTGGAAATGATGATTAAAGCTCATGAAATCCAAGGTATTTTAGCTCTCGAAAATAGCTTCAACAGAGTTGGTTTAGATCATGTAGTTCTTGTCAAAGTAGCATCAACTGCAGTAGCAACAAAAATTTTAGGTGGAAATAAGGAAGATGTTATTAATGCTTTAACTCATGCNTGGTTGGATGGACAAAGCTTGAGAACATACAGACATGCTCCAAATGCAGGGTCACGAAAAAGCTGGGCTGCCGGTGATGCGACAAGTCGCGCAGTAAGACTAGCAATGATTACCTTATCAGGAGAGATGGGGTATCCAAGTGTTTTAACTGCAAAAACATGGGGGTTTGAGGATGTCCTTTTTAAAGGTGAGTCTTTAAGAATTCCACAAAGCTTTGGTTCATATGTCATGGAAAATGTTTTATTTAAGATTAGTTTTCCTGCTGAATTCCATGCACAAACAGCAGTTGAGGCAGCAGTGAGCATACATCCTGAAATTATTGATAGGCTTGATGAAATTGATAAAATTGAGATAACAACACATGAGTCAGCAATAAGAATCATTTCCAAAGTTGGCGAACTCAACAATCCTGCAGATAGGGATCACTGTCTTCAATATATGGTCGCTATTGGCCTTCTTAAAGGTGATTTAGTAGCTGAGGACTATGAAGATGAAGTCGCACAGGATCCAAGAATTGATGAATTAAGATCAAAAATGGTTGTTACTGAGAATAAAAAATATTCTGAGGATTATCTTGATCCTGAAAAGAGATCAATAGCTAACAAATTGAGAGTACTTTTCAAAGATGGTTCTTCCACTCAAGAAATTGAGGTTGAGTATCCTATTGGCCATAGAAGAAGAAGAAATGAAGGCATTCCAGTGCTTGAGAAAAAGTTTTTAAGTAATCTAAAGACTGTTTTTGACGATGATAAATCAGAGCAGATTTATAAAGAGTTCTTAGATTTTGATAAGCTTACATCTATGAGTGTAGTTNATTTNCAAAAGCTTCTATCTCTCTGAAACACTTATAATCTCAGCGTTTTTTAAAAAATAGCATATAATACTCCGCTATGTCAGGTAACACATTTGGAAAAATCTTTTCTGTAACGACTTTTGGTGAAAGTCATGGCGAAGCTATGGGCTGCATAATTGACGGATGTCCACCTAATTTTGAAATAAAAAATGAAGATATTCAGATGGAGCTTGACAGAAGAAAGCCTGGCCAATCAGATGTTACTACCCAGAGGAAAGAGGACGACAAAGTTGAAATCATGTCAGGAGTTTTTGAAGGAAAAACCCTTGGAACTCCTATAGCATTGTTAATCAGAAATGAAGACCAGATTTCAAAAGATTATTCAAATATTAAAGATACATTTAGGCCAAATCATGCTGACCTCACATATCAAGCAAAGTATGGTATTAGAGATTACAGAGGTGGTGGCAGATCAAGCGCAAGAGAGACAGCAATGCGAGTTGCTGCGGGAGCAGTTGCTAAGAAGTATTTAAATACACATGGAATTATAACTAAGGGCTTTGTATCACAAATTGGAAGTATTTCTGCTGATACAGTTGATCTTGAATTTGTAAATGAAAATAAATTCTTCTTTCCTGATAGATCAAAAATTAGCTCACTTGAAGAGTTTTTTGAAGAACTCATCAAAGAAGGAGANTCAATAGGTGCTAAGCTAAATATTAAAGTCCAAAACTGTCCAGTTGGCCTTGGAGAACCTGTTTTCGATAAATTAAATGCTGATTTGGCAAAAGCCATAATGAGTATCAATGCCGTAAAATCGGTTTCTATTGGCAACTCTGACATGATTCCATTTTCTAAAGGATCTGAGCTAAGAGATGAAATTACCAAGACTGGATTCGATTCAAATAATTCTGGTGGAATCCTTGGTGGTATTTCAAATGGTGATGATATTGATATAAGTTTTTTAATTAAACCCACATCTAGCATAAGTAAAGCCACAACATCCATAGATAAAGATGGAAATGAGGTTGAGCTTGAAATTAAAGGAAGACATGATCCTTGTGTTGGAATTAGAGCAGTACCAATTGCTGAGGCAATGGTGAACCTTGTTTTAATTGACCATCTTCTAAGAAACAAGGCACAGTGCGGTGATGTTGATCAAAAACTCCCATTTGTAACGGAATAATGGGATACACCATATATGACAAGCTCTGGAATGAGCACTTAATAAGATCCTATGATGATGGAGACTCACTAATTTATATTGATAGGCATTTTCTTCATGAAGTAACATCTCCTCAAGCTTTTGAGGGCCTCAAAAAAAAATCACTCAAACCATGGAGAATTAATGCAAACATTGCTACTCCAGATCACAATGTTCCAACTACAAGGGATAACAAATTTAGCATTGAGAGCATTGAGGACAGTATCTCAAAGTTGCAGGTTGTTGAGTTAGATAAAAATTGTAATGATTTCGGCATAAAACAATTTAATATCAACTCAAATAATCAAGGCATAGTTCATGTAATTGGACCAGAATTAGGCTTAACGCTTCCTGGAATGAGTATTGTTTGCGGCGACTCACATACTTCAACTCATGGTGCTTTTGGTTGTCTTGCAATGGGAATTGGAACATCTGAAGTGGAGCATGTTCTTGCCACTCAAAGTTTAAAAGTAAGGAAGCTTAAAAATATGAGAATAAATTTTGAGGGGTCGATACAAGAAGGAGTATCCTCGAAAGATATTATTTTATATTTAATTAGGACAATAGGAACTGCAGGTGGAACAGGATATGCAGTTGAATTTGCGGGATCATATATACGAAATATCTCTATGGAAGCCAGAATGACAATATGCAATATGTCTATTGAAGCAGGAGCTAAAGTAGGATTAGTGTCTGTTGACGACAAAACTATTGAATACGTTAAAAAACATTCAAATCTTGAAGCTAATTTAATAAATGATGCTATTAAAAAATGGAAAAATTTAACAACTGATAAAGAAGCAATGTTCGATAAAGAAATTGATATTGATGTATCAAAAATTAATCCTCAAGTTTCTTGGGGCACATCACCAGAAATGGTAATTGATTTCAACGAAAAGATTCCATCGAGCTCAATTTTTTCTGCTGAAAAAAGAAAAAGCTTAGATCTAGCTAAAAATTATATGGGTTTGTCAGATAATCAGGAATTGAGCGATTTAGATTTCGATAAAGTATTCATTGGATCATGNACTAATTCTCGAATTGAAGATCTAAGAGAAGCCGCANAAGTTTTGAAAGGTCAAAAGGTTTCTGAAAATATCCAAGAAGCTATTGTTGTTCCTGGGTCTGGAATGGTTAAAGAACAAGCAGAGAAGGAGGGAATTCATAAAATATTCATCGATGCTGGATTTCAGTGGAGGGCACCGGGTTGTTCTATGTGCTTAGGTATGAATCCAGACCAATTGAGTCCTTATGAAAGATGTGCTTCAACTTCAAATAGAAATTTTGAGGGCCGGCAGGGTAATTTAGGAAGAACGCATTTAATGAGTCCAAAGATGGCTGCTCTAACCGCAATAAATGGAAGGATTGTAAAAGAGATTTAAGATGAAAGATTTTATTGAAGGCATTGTAGCTCCAATTGATAGAGATAATATAGATACCGATCAAATTATCCCAACAGAATATTTAAAATCTATTAAAAAATTTGGATATGAGGATTATCTTTTTGATGGCTGGAGATATAAAGATCAGGGTCGTCTTGGAATGAAAAAAGGTGAAAGAAAAATCAATCATGAATTTATTCTTAACAATTCGCCTTATGATGAATCTAAAGTTTTGCTTACAAGAGATAATTTTGGATGCGGCTCAAGTAGAGAGCATGCAGTTTGGGCTCTCAGAGACTTTGGTATTGAAGTTGTTTTAGCAAGCTCATTTGGCGATATTTTTTNTAATAATTGTTTCAAAAATGGTGTTTTACCGTTAAAGCTCAAAAAAACTGAAATTGAAAAACTATTTTCATTGTCTACAGATAGTCCAGTATCTATTTCAGTAAATATAAAAGATAAAGTTATACTTTTTAAAGATAAGCTCTCTATTGATTTTGATCTTGATAATAATTTAGCTGAAAGAATCATCTATGGCCTTGATGAGATCGATATTACTCTTAAAGATTCAGAATTAATTAAGAAATTTGAAGAACATAGAAAAGAAAATAACCCATGGATTTTCGAATGAATAAAAAGATTCTTATTTTGCCAGGTGACGGCATCGGCCCTGAAGTAACAAGTTCTGCAATGGAGATATTAAGATTTGTTAAAGATCTATACTCTCTTGATCTTGATATTGAAACTCATGATGTTGGCGGAGCAGCCTATGATAAGACTGGTTATCCTCTTCCTGATAAGACTTTAGAGATAGCTAGAAAATCTGATGCTATTCTCTTCGGAGCTGTAGGTGGCCCAGAATGGGAGGATTTAGATTGGGATAAAAGACCAGAGCAAGCATTGTTAGGATTAAGAAAAGAGCTAGGATTATTTGCTAACTTAAGACCTGCCTTCCTTTTTAATGAGCTTGCTTCAGCTTCACCAATAAAAGAGGAAATTATCAATGATTTAGATATCTTGATAGTAAGAGAGTTAACAGGCGGTATTTATTTTGGTGAGCCAAGAGGAATTGATACTTCTTCAAACCCTCCACATGCTTTTAATACAATGATTTATGACGAAAAAGAGATCGAAAGAATTGGTCGAGTAGCTTTTGAATCAGCTCAAAAAAGGAATAAAAAACTATGTTCAGTAGAAAAAGCAAATGTTCTTGAGGTTTCAAAGTTTTGGAGAGAAATAATTACAAACCTATCAAAGGAGTATCCTGATGTTGAATTGACACATCAGCTTGCTGACAATACTGCAATGCAATTAGTACTTGATCCCAATCAGTTCGATGTAATTGTTTCTAGTAATCTATTTGGTGATATTTTATCTGATATTGCTGCAACGCTAACTGGCTCTATTGGAATGCTTCCTTCCGCATCACTCAACAGCTCTTCTCAGGGAATGTATGAACCATGTCATGGCAGCGCACCTGATATAGCTGGTAAAAATTTAGCAAACCCTTTAGCAATGATCCTCTCCCTAGCAATGGCTTTCAGGTACTCTCTTGAAAATTCTGAAGCAGCAAGCATAATCGAAAAATCTGTAAAAGAATTTATCTCAAGAGGTTTTAGAACAAAAGATTTAACCGATGATTCATCCTTTTTAGAGACTGATGAAGTTGCTTCCGAGCTTATTTCAATAATCAAGGAAAAATCTAATGTCTAAGTTAGCTATAGTTGGAGCATCTGGATTGGTTGGAAGAAATTTACTAGAACAACTACAAAAAAGAGAATTTAAAATCGATGAGATTTTTTTATTAGGTAAAAAATCAGCCGGTTCTTCAATAAATTTTTTAGACAAAGATTGCAGAATTGAAGACATTGATGAATTTGATTTTAATAAGCCTGACTATGCAATATTGTCTGCTGGTTCTGATGTTGCAAGAGATTATGCGAATAAGTTTATCGAAGCCAACTGTAAGGTTTTAGATATGTCTTCATACTTTAGATATGAAGATAATGTACCACTTATAATTCCAGAAATTAATGGGCATATCATATGTAAGGAAACCAGTCTGGTTGCTAACCCTAACTGCTCAACAGCTCAGCTTTTGATGATCCTCGATCATATCCATAAAGAGTTTAGTATCGAAAGTGTAATGATCACTACCCTTCAAGCAGTATCAGGTGCAGGTGAACAGGGTATAAAAGAGCTTGAAAATCAATCTCAGTCAATCTCTGCTGTTTCCAATGTATTCTCTAAAACCATAGCAGGAAATGTAATACCTCAGTGCGATAAATTTTTAGATAATGGTTTTACGAAAGAGGAAATGAAGCTCAACTGGGAAACAAAAAAAATATTAGATGAAAAAATTAATGTAACTTCCACTTGCGTAAGAGTTCCGGTAATAAATGGACATTCTGAATCAGTTTTTATAAAAGTAAGAAATGAAGCCTCAAGATTAAGCATAATAAAATTACTTGAAGGTAAAGAGGGCATAAAAGTAATTGATGATCCATCAAAAGAAGCTTTCCCAACTGCTCTTGAAAATGCAAATAAAACAAATGATGTTTATGTTGGAAGAATTCGTTCAAGTAAAATAAATAATGAAGATTGGATATCCTGCTGGATTGTAGCTGATAATGTGTTTGGTAAAGGTGCTGCTTTAAATGCAGTCCAAATCTTAGAATTAATGAAAAAAGCTGATGAAAATTAAAAAGATAAGCTTTTTTCTTATAATTTTTTCATCACTTTTATCATCAGAAATTACCTATTTATCTTCAAAAACATTTCAAGATGAAAATGCTATACAGATAATAATATCAATTAATTCCACAGAAGAAATCGATAAAAGCGATATCAGTATTTTTGAGTATCAAACATCATCTTCAATAAAAGATTCACTTTTTAATTTGAGTCTAAGTAGAGTAAATATTAGTGAATACAATTTAAGTTTTGANAAACTAAAAGANACTGATACTCCTTATGCTCTATTCACAATTGAGATTAAAGATAACAGAAAAGACTTTTTTATTTTTCTTTCAGACGACTCATATACTTCTATTCTTCAAAATGAAACAGTTGAGGTCTCTAGCCCTCAAATTATTGAGGAAGAAAAACCTTCAAACGAGATAGTCATATTAGCTGATGAAATTACTACCGTCTGGTCTATGGCTGAATCGCTTAATTATGATGATCTAAGTATTTATCAAGTAATGTGGAGTATTTTCGAAAATAATAGAGGTGCTTTTATTGACGATAACATTAATTTAATTAGAAATGATATGGATATTCTTATTCCTGAATTACAGTCAATTAGAGAAATTGATAAGTCTTATGCAAAGTTTAGTATTAGGGAGATGATAGATACTAATACTTTTGAAACACAGCAAATGCTTACATTGGTGGCTCCAGAACCAGAAGCAATTATTGAACAGGAAATTGAAGTAACTCAGGAAGAGAAAACCCAAAATTTTGATATCCAAAATCAAGAACAAACTACTTTAGACCCTCAAGCTATAATTGAATCTCAAACAAGAATAATTGAAATTGAAAGAAATGAGGAAATAGAAATTTCAAATGGAGAAATTAATTCTGGAGTAAATATTTTGCAACTATTAATAGTAAGTTTAGTAAGCCTTGCAGTAGGATTTCTAATAGCAATTTTTTTAATAAAAAGGAATTTAGTTACTGCTAAAAATGAATCTAAACCAGATGATGCTTTATCATCGATGCCTAAGGGACTTAGTATCAAAAATGATCCTTTCATTCAGCAGTTTGATTTAGCTATAACTCTATATGAAATGAAGGATTATGAAAAAGCCAAAATTTTATTAGATGAAATTATCGATAAAGCCAAAAATCAAAAACTTATTCAGCAGGCGGTTGATCTGAGATCAAAAATATAGGGGTTAAAGTTGAAACTAGCCTTCAAGATTCAATATAAAGGAACTAATTATTCCGGTTTCCAATCTCAAAAAAATGCTAACTCTATTCAAGATGAGCTTATAAGAGCTTTCAAAGGAATTTCTGTTGATAATGTGCAGATGAATTACTCAGGGAGAACTGATAAAGGCGTTCATGCGCTTGGTCAGGTTTTCGATGTAGTTGTAAGTCAGGATAGATCAGATATGCAATGGATCAATGGCCTAAATTCAAATCTTCCTAATGACATATCTGTAGTTGATTTAGATAAAGTAAAAGACTCATTTCATTCAAGATTTGATGCAATTGATAGAACATACTCTTATCTAATTTTTAATAGNCCATCAAGGAATGTTTTGCTTGATGATTTTTATTATTGGGAGCANGCAGAGNTAGACATTAAGAAAATGAANGAGGAGTCCAAGTGCCTAATTGGAAAACATGATTTCACATCATTTAGGAGTCTAAGTTGCGGATCTAATAATCCNGAAAGGAATNTAAAAAAAATAGAAATTAATAAATTAGGAAATATCNTCGAAATAAAAATAACTGCAAATGCATTTTTNCAAAATATGGTTAGAATAATTGTTGGGACTTTATTAGAAATTGGTAAATACCAAATTAAAATCCCATTAAAAGAAATACTTGAAAGCAAGGATAGGAATAATGCTGGAANAACTGTAAATCCTAGAGGATTAATTTTTCTTGGCCCTANTTATGAAAATATTACAAAGNTTAAACCNGAAAAGAGNCCTTTAATTTGAATATGAAAATAAAAATTTGTGGAATAACAGAAATAGAAACANTTAATTTCCTTATTGAAAATAGAGTTGACTATGTTGGTTTTATTTTTCATGAAAATAGTCCTAGAAATGTTACTCATGCATTTATAAATGAGATAAAAAATATAGGTTTTCAAAAAACTAGGCCTGTTTGCGTATTTGTTAATCCTGAAAAATCATTTGTTAACTCTTCATTAAGTTACTTTGAANATCCAATCATTCAATTTCACGGCGATGAGTCAGAAGATTTTTGTAAATTATTTGATTGCGAATTTTGGAAAGCATTAAGGATAAAAGATTCTAAGTCTCTCGAAGACATGAAACACTTCAAAAATGCACAAGCAATTTTGTGTGACACCTTTAAAGAAGGTATTTATGGAGGAACTGGAAGCAGCTTTGATTGGGAAATACTTAATACAGATTTATTTCTTGATAAAAAGATAATTCTTTCAGGAGGGTTATCTATTGAAAATTTAGAAAATGCCTTAAAGATAAATCCATGGTGTCTAGATTTTAATTCTGGGGTAGAATCAGCTCCTGGCTTTAAAGACCACTCGAAAATTATGAAAATATTAAGCTTAATAAAGAAATGAAAGATAACTTACCAGATAAAGATGGATTCTTCGGTGAATATGGTGGCAAGTTTGTTCCAGAAACTCTTATGTATGCNCTCAATGAACTAGAGCAAACTTATAAAACTCTAAAAGATAACAATGATTTTAATGCGGAGTTTCACAAAGATCTTGCAGAATTTGTAGGCAGACCATCTCCATTATACTTTGCAAAAAGGCTTACAGAGCATTACAGCACTGCTTCTATTTGGTTAAAAAGAGAAGATCTAAATCATACGGGTGCTCACAAAATAAATAATACAGTTGGACAAATCCTTTTAGCTAAATATATGGGGAAAAAAAGAATTATTGCGGAAACTGGCGCAGGTCAACATGGAGTTGCAACTGCTACAGTTGCGGCAAGGCTTGGATTAGATTGTCATATATACATGGGATCTGAGGATGTACGGAGACAATCACTTAATGTATATAGAATGAAGCTTTTAGGTGCTGAAGTCCATGAAGTAAATTCTGGTTCAGCAACTCTTAAGGATGCACTCAATGAGGCTTTAAGAGACTGGGTTACTAATATTGAAGATACATACTACATCATAGGCAGTGTTACAGGACCTCATCCTTATCCGATGATTGTAAGAGATTTCAATGCAGTCGTAGGATATGAGTTAATTGAACAATCACAAGAATCATTTGGAAGAATGCCAGATTCAATAATTGCCTGTGTTGGAGGTGGATCAAATGCAATGGGTATTTTTTATCCTTTTATTAAAATGGATAATGTAGAACTCATTGGCGTCGAGGCAGCAGGCAAAGGTATTGAAACAGGTGAACATGCAGCTCCATTAAATGACGGTACTCCTGGAGTGCTTCATGGTGCAAAAAGTTATTTGATGCAAGATGAAAGTGGACAAGTAAAAGGAACGGCTTCTATTTCAGCAGGCTTAGATTATCCAGGTGTAGGACCTGAGCATTCATGGCTAAAAGATATAAAAAGAGCTAAGTATGTTGCAGTTTCAGATGATGAGGTTATGAAAGCTTTTCATATGGTAAATAAAATGGAAGGAATATTGCCTGCACTAGAAACAGCTCATGCATTTGCTTACCTAGATGAGCTTATGCCAAAAATGAATGAAGATCAGCATATCGTTATCAACGTATCAGGAAGAGGCGACAAAGACTTAAATAGCGTGGTTGAAATAGAGGGTATCAAGCTTTGAAAAGGATTGAAAAGAAGTTAAAAGAGCTTTCACAAGATAATCAAAAAGCTTTTGTTGGTTATATAGTTGCAGGAGATCCTGATCTAGAAACTTCTCTTGAATTGATGCATTTAAGTGTTGATTCGGGGGTAGATATCTTAGAAATTGGCGTTCCCTTTACTGATCCAATAGCTGAAGGCCCAACAATACAACAAGCTCATGATAGAAGCTTAGAAAATCAGACCAATCTGCAAAAAATTGTTGATCTTGTAGGCAAATTCAGAGAAAAAGATTCTAATACGCCAATTATTTTAATGGGATATATCAATAATTTCTTGATGTATAAAGATTTGATTAATAGATCTCATGATCTGGGTGTTGATGGAGTTTTGGTGGTTGATATTCCAGGTGAGCTGTCTCTTGAAGACTACGGTATTGATAATCAAGATTTGGATGTTATCTCACTTGTATCACCAACTACTTCAAAAGATAGAGTTAAGGAAATTGTAAAAAATAGTACAGGCTTTATTTATTATGTGACCTTGAGAGGAGTTACAGGATCATCAAATCTTGATGGAAATGAAATTGAAAAAAATATTAAACATATAAAATCTATCTCATCTATTCCGGTGATGGCAGGTTTTGGTATCAAGAACAGCGACGACGCTAAGCTTCTCTCATCTTTTTCTGATGGAATTGTGATCGGATCTTCAATAGTTGAGCTTATTTATAAAAATTCAGAAAATAAAGACTTTCATGAAGTAAGTGATTATATTAGTAATATGAAAGATGCAATTAGATAATGAATTGGCTTACAAGATTAATTCCGTCAATAGGAAAGAGTTCTTCTAAATCAAAAAAAAGTAAGATTCCTGATGGTGTTTGGACATCCTGTCCTTCATGCGAATCAGCACTTTATAAACCTGAGTTACAAAAAACCTTATATGTGTGTCCAAAATGCGATCACCACTTAAGGATCGGTGCCAGAACTAGATTTAATATTTTTTTTGATAATGGCAATTTCACTGAAATTGCATCAAATGTTGAAACAAATGATCCTCTTGGTTTCAAAGACGTTAAGGCATATCCTGCAAGAATTAAAGAAGCAAAAAAGAATACTGGAGAAAGTGAAGCTTTATTGGTTGGATTTGGCAAACTTGATGGACGCTTGGTAACTGCTGCAGCATTTGAATTTAAGTTCATGGGTGGCTCGATGGGAAGCGTGGTTGGAGAGAAATTTGTTCAAGGTATTCAGCAGGCAATAGAGACTAATACTCCATTTATTTGTTTTTCGACAAGTGGTGGAGCAAGAATGCAGGAATCAATGGTTTCTCTTATGCAAATGGCAAAAACATCTGCTGCAATACAGAAATTAAAATCAAATAAGTTGCCTTATATTTCTGTAATGGTTGATCCAATATTTGGAGGAGTATCAGCAAGCTTAGCAATGTTAGGCGATATCAACATAGCAGAGCCAAAGGCTTTTGTTGGTTTTGCAGGAAGAAGAGTAATTGAGCAAACGGTAAGAGTTGAACTGCCTGAAGACTTCCAAAAATCTGAATTTTTACTTGAGCATGGAGCAATAGATATGATTGTTCATAGATCAGAAATAAGAAGTAAAATAATTGGAATTTTGGATAAAATATCAAAATGAATTTAGAAAAATTTGTTGGCTTAATATTTGTAATTCTAATGGGGTTAATAATTTTTATATTTGTATTGTCACCTCAACCTAAATACCAAGATTCAATTAGTTACCAGTTAGCCCCAAATGCAAGAAGTTTGACTAAAGATGATTTTGAGATGTATGTAGTCAGAGTAAATGTTTTTGAAAATGTAGAAAATGCAAATGCATTAAAAAAGAATATTAATAATTATTTTCCAGCTTATACTGAAGCCTTGCCAAACAATAATGCTTTAACTGCTGTTTATGTCGGCCCTTTTAGAACAAAAGAGGATATTGATAAGAATATAGATTTTATTTATGAGATTTCAGAAACTAATTCAGGAGAAGTTGTTTTATGGAAACCCTAGGTCTTAATGTCACAGATCTAGTCATATTGTTTGTTATTGGCTCCTCAGGAATCATTTCATTATTTAGAGGTTTTACAAAAGAGTTTTTATCATTATTATTGTGGGTTTTTGCTTTCTTTGCAGCGGTAGGCTTAGAGGGATATGTGACACCAAAAATTTCTGAGATTATTGGAAATGAAGAGGCTTCAAAAATTATTGCGTCCGTTCTTATATTTATAATTTCTATCATAATTGGCGGATTTTTGATCAATTTGATTTCAAGAATAGTTAAATGGTCAGGAATGTCTGGCTTTGATAAATTTATGGGTGTATTATTTGGAATAGGTAGGGGCTTAATTGTAATTTTGGCAATTTACTTTTTATTACCCTCGAGTTTGAAAGAATCTGAAATCTTTACTTCTTCAAAGATTTCACCATTTTTCGAGGAATTTTTGCCAGTTTTAGAGACTTACATTAAAGAACTTTTAGCGGAATCAGATATTGAGGATATAGTTAAAGACGGGGAATAAAAAATGTGCGGAATTATAGGGATTTCTGCAGAAAAAAATGTAGCTGAAGAGATTTATGAATCTCTATTGATGCTCCAGCATAGGGGGCAAGATGCAGCCGGAATGGTTGTTTGTGAACCTAGCGGTAAACTTAATAGTCGAAAATCAAAGGGCTACGTGAGGGATGTCTTTCAGCAAAACCATATGAATAATCTCCAAGGTAATCTTGGTATAGGACATGTTCGATATCCAACAGCAGGTGGAATAGGTAAGGAATTTGCTCAACCTATGTATGTGAATACACCTTATGGTATAAGTCTAGCTCATAATGGGAATTTAACTAACTCAAAAAAATTAGCTGCTGAACTATTTCATGCTGAGAGACGTCATATAAATACAGATTCTGATTCAGAAGTTTTACTTAACATTTTTGCATTAGAGCTTTCCAAACAGGAAGCTGTATTTCCAAAACCAAAAGATTTCTTTTCAGCTGTTGAGAAGACACACTTGAGAATTAATGGTGCATATGCAGTTGTAGCCTTGATTACAGGATATGGAATTCTAGCATTTAGAGATCCTCTTGGAATAAGGCCTTTATCAATTGGAATCAGAAAAGGAAAAAACAGAAATGAATATGTTGTATCTTCTGAAACTGCACTTTTCTCATCAACAGGTTTTAAATTTTTAAGAGATGTTGAGCCTGGTGAGGCTGTATTTATTGATAATGCAGGGAAAATCTTCACTCAGCAATGCTCAACTTCTTCGCAAAAAAGGCCATGCATATTTGAGTACGTTTATCTCGCAAGACCCGATTCAACAATCGATGAGATATCAGTTTATAAATCGAGAATGAGAATGGGTCTTAAGCTGGCAGAAAGAATAAGAAGTCTTAATTTAGTTGATGAAATTGATGTAGTAATACCTATTCCTGATAGCTCAACAACTGCCGCCTTACAACTTGCTGCAGATTTAAATAAACCTTACAGGCAAGGGTTTGTAAAAAACAGATATATTGGTAGAACATTTATCATGCCTCTTCAAGAAGAAAGGAAAAAGTCGGTTAGAAGAAAACTAAATATTCTTGATCTAGAGTTTAAAGATAAAAACGTTTTACTTGTTGATGATTCAATTGTTAGAGGGACAACAAGCAAACAAATTATTGAAATGGTTAGAGAAGCAGGAGCAAAAAAAGTTTTATTCGCATCTGCAGCTCCTCCTGTTAAGTTTCAAAATCTATATGGTATTGATATGGCTGCTACGAAAGAATTAGTTGCTCATAATAAGTCAGAATCAGAAATTGCTGAGATTATTGGAGCAGATGAATTGATTTATCAAACTCTTAACGATCTTATTAGTTCTGTTCAAGAAGGAAATCCGGAAATTAAAGAGTTTGAGACTTCGATTTTCACTGGCAAGTATCCTACAGAGATAGATGATGGATATCTTGAAAACCTTGAAGAAGAGAGAAGCGACATTGTCAAAATGTCAAAAACAAAAAATTAATTCTTAAGAAACTATATTTACAGCGGAAATTTCTGCTTTTTTTGCATCATTTAGAAACTCAGGAAGTTGATCGAAGTTTAAGTATCTATATATCTCTTCTGAGAGTGGATTAATCTCATCCATGAATTCAAGATATTCTTTGGGAGTTGGTAATCTTCCAAGAACGGCAGCTACTGAAGAGAGTTCTGCAGAAGCAAGAAAAACATCCGCACCATCACCGAGTCTGTTCGGATAGTTTCTCGTTGATGTTGAAACAACAGTTGAGTTTGCTAGAACTCTTGCTTGGTTACCCATGCAAAGAGAGCAACCTGGCATCTCAGTTCTTGCTCCTGAAACTCCAAAGATATTATAAATACCTTCCTCCATAAGCTGTTGTTCATCCATTTTAGTAGGTGGCACAACCCAGAATCTTGCTTTAGTTCCATTATGTTTTTTAAGAAGGTGACCTGCAGCCCTAAAATGTCCAATATTTGTCATGCATGACCCAAGAAAGACTTCATCAATTTTCGTATTTTGGACTTCTGAAAGTGGTTTAATATCATCTGGATCATTTGGACATGCCAAAAGAGGCTCTTTAATTTCATTTAAATCAATTTCAATTATGGCTGCATATTCAGCATCCTTGTCCGGTTCAAGCAGTTTAGGATCTTTTATCCATTCTTCCATTGCACTGGCTCTTCTCTCAAGTGTTTTAGGATCACCATATCCGTTTGTAATCATCCATCTCAACATGACTATATTTGAATTAAGGTACTCAATGATTGGTTCTTTATCCAATCTAATAGTACATCCAGATGCAGATCTCTCTGCAGAAGCGTCAGAGATTTCAAAGGCCTGTTCTACTTTTAAATGAGGAAGACCTTCAACTTCTAAGCATCTTCCTGAAAAAATATTTTTTTTGCCTTCCTTAGCAACTGTGAGATGACCTTGCTGAATTGCAGCATATGGAATCGCATTAACTAAATCTCTAAGAGTAATACCGGGCTGCATCTCACCCTTAAACCTAACCAAAACTGATTCAGGCATATCTAAAGGCATAACACCAAGTGTTGCTGCAAACGCTACTAGTCCTGAGCCTGCTGGGAAACTTATACCAATTGGAAACCTTGTATGACTATCACCACCTGTACCTACGGTATCAGGTATTAACATTCTATTAAGCCAAGAGTGAATAATTCCATCTCCAGGTTTTAGAGAAACTCCACCTCTAGTTTTAATAAATTCTGGAAGAGAGTGTTGAGTATCGATATCAACTGGTTTTGGATATGCAGCAGTATGACAAAAAGATTGCATTACTAAATCTGCTGAGAATCCAAGACATGCAAGCTCTTTCAATTCATCTCTGGTCATTGGTCCCGTTGTATCTTGAGATCCAACTGTACTCATTCTTGGTTCACAGTAGTCCCCAGGTCTTACTCCCTCAACTCCACATGCTTTACCAACCATTTTTTGAGCCAAAGTGTATCCTTTTTTAGAAGTATCATTTTGATTNGGTCTTCTAAAAATATCAGTAGGTTCTAATCCTAAAACTTCTCTGGTTTTATCTGTTAACTGTCTTCCAATTATTAGAGGAATTCTTCCATTTGCTCTTACCTCATCAAGAAGTACTTCAGTCTTTAATTTAAATTCACAAAGGAGCTCATTAGTTTTGGCATCAGTGATTTGACCTTTAAACGGTTCAAATATGATTTCTTGTCCCATTTCTAATTTTGAGACATCACATTCAACTGGAAAAGCTCCAGAATCCTCGAGAGTATTATAAAAAATAGGTGCAATTTTTCCTCCAAAACAAAAACCACCTTCTTTTTTATTTGGAATTGCAGGAATCTCATCTCCCATGTGCCATAAAACTGAATTAGTTGCAGATTTTCTTGATGAGCCAGTTCCAACAACGTCACCTACAAAAACAACTGGATTTCCCTTTTGCTTTAATTCTTCAATAGTTCCTAGAGGATCATTTATGCCATCCCTTGGCATTTTTAACATTGCAAGCGCGTGAAGAGGAATATCTGGCCTTGACCAAGCATCCGGAGCAGGGGAAAGATCATCGGTATTTATCTCACCAGGCACCTTAAAAACCGTAAGTTTGATGCTTTCCGCTATTTCTTCTTTGCTTGTGAACCACTCTGCATTTGCCCATGAATCGATAACTGTTTTTGCATGTTCATTAGTTTTTGACAGTTCATAGATATCATTAAACGCATCAAAAATTAGAAGTGTATTACTTAATGCACTTGCGGCGTCATCGGCTAATCCATCAATCTCAAGACAGTCAACCAAGGGTTGTATGTTATAACCACCAAGCATAGTTCCCAAGATTGCTACCGCATCTTCTTTTGTAATATACGGACTTTCTGTCTTTCCTTTTGTTAAATCTGACAAAAAACCTGCCTTAACATATGCTGCATCATCTACTCCTGCAGGCACTCTCTCTTTCAGCAGGTGAAGCAAAAGATCATTCTCATCATTTTCTTTTTTTAATAGATTAATGACCGCGGCAGTTTGTTCAGCATCTAAGGGAAGAGGGGGTATACCCATCTCNTCTCTTTCTTTGCAATGCTTTTTATAGTCCTCTAACACGCGCCTATTTTACTTCTCTTAGGTTAAACTTTCCAACCAAATTACAAAAATTAAATATTATTGTATTATTAAATCCATGCGTAAGAATCGTTCATCAACACCCTGCATCGGCATATGTTCTACAACCTTTGGTGATGATGTTTGTAAGGGCTGCAAAAGGTTTTCACATGAAATTACTAATTGGGGTAAGTTCTCGACTGATGAGAGGGCGGTTGTTAATTCTAGGCTCGAGCAGTTTAAGACNACTATCCTTGAAGAAAAATTTACTATTTCTGATAGCGAGCTCTTCGAAAGTAAGATGAATGAATTTTCTATTAACTTCAATAGCTCTCTTGAGCCTATTACTTGGATTTTTGACTTACTTCGAGCTTCCAGTAATAAAGATTTAAATGTAAATGATTTTGGGGTTGAAATATTGCCAGCATTTTCTGATCTTTCACTTATAGAGCTTCGGGATTTGATTAATCAAGAAATGCTTCAACTATCAGAAGCTCATTATTATAAATTCTTTAAGCGGGCTACTTAACCATAGGTAGATCACTCCATCTAGTAGTGTATCTCGGAGATATCATATTTCTCTGTATGGGCTTAAACCTTCCTATATTTTGTGAAGCAATATAGATCTGCTTTTGATTTAGATTTAACTCATCAATCACTTGCATCAATTTTGAGTCCATCTTGTAAGTATGGCTTTCACTAAATAAAGAGTTTTGTACATAACCAATATCTGAAAATGAACTTAACATAATCCCAGCTTTTGAATATCTATAATTAGGTCTATAGATTTTGGGTAGAATCTTTCTTACGGCATACAAAAAGTCTCTTGAATCATCTGTTGGATAAGTGAATGAATAGCTCTTTATAGCCCTGTAACTTTCGTTAGTGTCAAAAGGACTAGTTCGAATAAATACTGATATTCTTGAACTTTTCTGTTTTTCGGATCTTAATTTTTCAGCTGCTCTCACCACATAATCATTAACAACAGTATTTAGGANTTCTAAATTAGTAATCTTTTTTGCAAAACTTCTACTGACCACAATTTGTTTTTTAGTTGGAGAAACATCTTCAATATCTAAACATTTCTCACCATTAAGCTCTCTAACTGTACGCTCTAAAACAATACTAAACCTTTTTCTTATATCCTGAGGTGGGGCATATGATAGTTGCAGAGCATTTCTAATACCTGCCATTGATAGTTTTCTATTTAATCTTCTGCCAACTCCCCATATCTCACCAACTGGTGTGCTTTTAAGGGCTTCACTTATATCTCTCTGGCTATCCAGCACTAAAACTCTTGATTGAATATCTCTTTTCTTTATTTGGTAGCTAGCAATCTTAGCTAGCGTCTTAGTAGGCCCTATACCTATTCGTACAGGTATTCCTGTCCATCTTCCTACAGTATTTTTTAGATGTAAGCCAAAGTCGAAACAGCCTATNTTTTTTTCGGTACCNGAGAAATCTAAAAATGCTTCATCAATGCTATAGACTTCTGTTTTTGGAGAAATGGAATTTAAAATATTCATAACTCTCCTGGACATATCTCCATAGAAAGCAAAATTAGATGAGAAAACAATACCGCCTTTTCTNATATACCTATCTTTGATCTTAAACCAAGGAACTCCCATCTTNACACCCATCGCTTTTGCCTCTGAGCTCCTTGCAATTACGCANCCATCATTATTAGAGAGGACAACGATNGGTCTATTCTTAAGATCAGGACGAAACACTCTTTCACATGAAGCATAAAAGCTATCACAATCTACNAGGGCTATGCTCATGTAAATTGATTAATNACCGAAGTTACTAGCCCAGTTACTTCAAANTCTATTTGGCTATTTATATAGATTGGTTTATAGCCTTTATTTTCAGCNANTAGGCATAATTTAGGCTTAGTTTTAAGTCTTCTACAAACAAANTCACCATCAACTGCTGCNACTATGATGCTGTTNTGAGAGGGCTTAATACTTCTGTCTATTATGAGAGTTGCACCATCATTAATGCCTGCACCTATCATAGATTTTCCACTTACTCTCACAAGAAAGGTAGCAGCATTATTCTTTATTAAATATTTATTTAGATCTATAGGCGATTCTATGAAATCACTTGCAGGACTGGGGAATCCGGCATGCACCATATCTTGGAAATATGGCAGCATTAGTTCAGATAAATTATCTGCAATCACCGTACCGATGTAATTAATTTTCATAATATAGGAGTGCTAAAAATACTGTATAAATATACAGTACTTTTAAAGAGGTTTCAACGCTTTATTCGATCTTGAATTTAAATAAATCAGGACCGTTGACATCAAGTTTTAAGCACCATCCAAAAGCATCCCAATCTCCCAAAACAATTCGCTGAGTTGAATNNTCTCCATACTCTAAGTCATGAAGATCAGGTCGATGGGTATGGCCATGAATGAAAAGATCTGGCCTTTCTTTTTGAAGAAATGAATCCACATCATTTAAATTTACATCAGTTATTTCAGAGGACTTATTCTTGCTAGCAGATTTGCTAGCATCTCTCATATCATCTGCAATTTGTTTTCTCTCCTCTAGGGGTTTACTGAGAAAGTCATCCTTCCAAGCCTGAGATCGGACTTGTTCTCTAAAGTCCATATATTCTGAATCATGAGTGCACAAAAAATCACCATGACTGATAATAATTTTCATTTCATTGAAGGTTATT
>FUFK010057337.1_pt1 | contig 55316 bp, 49 predicted proteins | sample 1021851 | NCBI WGS metagenome assembly FUFK01 (sample SAMEA51879418, study PRJEB19060) | metagenome | reverse complement strand
GCAGACCTTTCTCGTCTAGTATTGCAATTTTCTCTACCTCAAGAGGATATTCATTGTAGGTCAAATGGCTAACAAAACCAGCTCGAGTGGGTTGATCGAAAACCCATCTTGCACGTGATGTTGCCCGTACATGAATAGAAACTTGAGTTCGCCCATTCCAGACCTTTATCTTGAATCTAGGAAGTAAATTCCCCTGTTCATCTCTAAGTGCATTTTCTCCTTCTTGTCGTTCTAATTCAACAGTACATCGCTTGAAATTCTCAGTTCGATTTCTGTTAGCATCATGAAATAGCCCCGAGCCAGCATTTGGTGTTCGGAAGAAATCACGCATTGACCAAGGTGTGTCATCTTTCATTGTAAACGAAGGAGAAACGTGAGGCATGAACCAATCAAGATATGAGCCATCATCAAAATGTAACATCCCCCAAAACCAAGGTACACTCGGGGCCTGAACCCCAACCTTCTGGATATATGCTGAGCCCTCTACTTCTTCTCCATCAATATTCAATTTCGCTTTCATCCCATGCACTCTTTGGATATCATAACCTAAATTCAAACCGAATACATTATTCTTGTATTTCGCAGTACTTGGTCGCTCCCACCAAGGAGTCATTTCTACGCTGAAATCTTTGGGAGAACCTTCCTTGACTTTTTCTGGATCACTNGTCAGATTTAGCCAAAATGAACGACGACCTGGTCGCAATCCAAAAGATAGATCTTCAGATGTGAGGGGCACTACTGCCCCAGCACCCATTCCTGTCTCTTGCGCCTCATCCGGCCAAAGTGGGTGATTATCATCTACAGAGGCCATTCTACACTCTTTCATTAGTAGCGGCTCAAACATTTTGTTGCCGTCATACCACCATGCACAAACCATGCCAGACATCACGGTGCCTCCCTCTTCGTCAACCAGCATTCTTGCCTTAGGTATCCACCAGTGGCCACTTACTCTAACTGCAGGAGTTTCCTTTGAGGACCAAAGTACCATCAATTGCCTAGAACGTTCTGGATGGATTGGGTCCGGAACTAGAACCAATACCCACCACCACCACCAAGAAAGACGATTGATAGGGGGCAATACGTCAAAGCGCCAGAATTTACTAAAATCACCCTCTATTTTTTCCATGTAGAGGTCACCTACTAACATCACATTATCTCTCGACGTTTGAATTGACGCTGACCAAACAGAATCATCAATGATGTAATCAACATCAATACAATTACCGATATCAAACCAGATACGAATGGACTTTCAGTTCCAAGTGTATGCACAGGAGGATTCCAGAAAGCCGTTATTCCTGAGGGAAGTTCGAAAGCGGTTGCAATTAGATGCATTTCTATGGTATTTGGCCATACTATAAGCACAATTGAGTCGATTAATTGTAACGTCCAATGAGAGACCGAAAGAACGGGAATAAGCTCAGCCCCACCAAGAGTAAGTACTGCCATAACAAACTCATACACACCAATTACCAATGCAATGTAAACACCATATCTTGCGGACAAAAGCCCGAGTGTATTGAATATCGCCCCGTAGGCTGCGAGTGCTAGTATCGTAGCGAAGGCTATACCAAACCATACAATTACATCTTTCAATCTAAATATTGAATCTCCAGGACCTAGGGAGGCTGTAACTAAACCCATCAATAATGACATAATTAGTACGAATCCACCCGCTACGATAAGATAGCCAAGAATTCTGTAAGTGATGAATTCTCCACGGTGGATCGGTTTAGAAAGAAGATAGTGCAAAGTACCATTTTCCGTTTCATCTCTAACCAATCCCAATGCCAGGAAGAGTGGTAAGAAAATACCTAGAATCATCACAAAGGCAATTTTCCCGGTACCGATAATGAATGCTCGATGTGCATCTTCGTAGGCTAGATTTTCTTCGCTTGGGTCCTCATCAACATTATTGTCCGGGTATATTGCTACCACGTTTCCATTAGAATCAAGAATCCATTGAACATCGCAATCTATACCATTTCCATTACCATCGGGGTCATGTCTATTTTCCCACCACCATTGCGGCTCTGGGTCTCCAGGCCAACCGATTCGTAAACAGTCTCCATCATCATCGAATCCATTTATTTTATTTGGATCTCCAGTCCAATCTATATCATCTTCATCGATGTAATTCGATGCTGGTTCTGGGTCAACATGGAAAACATCCTCCATGTAACCCCACGCTCCTCCCCATCCTTCTTCAACCCTCAATGTGCCATTACCTGTGAATGAGGCTTCATAGACTAATATCGAATTTTCTGCCAATGAGCAACCATCCCCCCAATCTAGCCAGAAATCTTCGAATAACTCGCCATCAGGACAAACATCCAAACTGGAAACATCGAGAAATACCTCTCCATCAATCGGGCTATTTTCTAACCAATTGTAGGTAAATGTACCAGTCACGTATCTCCAAGTGTGGTTTCCCGAATGTTGCCCTACACCTCCCCACTCGAAGTAACCTTCTTGGACGAAATATCCGGAACCTGGGAATGAGAATGGGTCGTTTGCATCGCTGCCATACTTGTATTCCTGACCCGCAGGATAACCATCTCCATCCCAATCATGAGAATCGTTATCGTTGTCGATTGGTTCCCAACCATCTCTTACTCCTCCAACAAACAATGCAAGTAAGCAAATTAGCAGTAGGAAACTAACGGCCAAAACCACCCAGGTAGATAGGCGATTTCTCAATTGACGTATGGTTAGTTCTGTAATCGCTCCAGCCTTTCTATCAAGCCTAGTCCATACAGTCTCAGCAAGACCTCTACCTTGTCTATCCATCATGAAGCATCACCTACAAGATACCCAAGTAAAGCCTCAAGATTATCATCAGGATTCTCAATCGAGGTGATTTTCAATCCTGAATCTACTATCACCCTTGGTAATACATCATGTGCTGCGGAGAGGTCATTGGTCAATACCTCCAAAGCACCCTCTTCTGCGAACCTAACTCCGTAGACTGGATCTTCAGGGACAAAATATTCTGCAAGTTTTCTTGGATTTTCAGTTCGAATCAATATTCTGTGTGGATGCTTGTCAAGCAAATCACGAATTGCATGTAGGTTCCCTAAGGCCAGTAATCTTCCATTATGGAGAATAACGATTTGCTCTGTGATTCTTTCAATTTCATCCAAAATGTGGCTTGATACTAACACCGTTTTTCCTTGCGCACCCAAATCTCGGATTACACTCATTATGCTGGTTCTAGCTATTGGATCGCAACCGTGTAGGGGTTCATCTAGGATTATCAAATCAGGGTCATGAACCAAGGCATGAGCAATTTTGACTCTCTGCCTCATACCTTTACTATACTTGCCAATTTCCTTATTTTGAACGTCTGCGAGACCTACGAAATCAAGTACGTGTGATGCCCTATCGCTTGCCTCTTCTCTGGTCATACCATGGAGACGTGCTAAGGTAGAAACAAAGTCATGCCCAGTCATCCAATCATACAATTTCTCAGTCTCAGCAACATAACCAACTCTGCGATAAGGAGAGGTACTTTCCCAAGGATCTACGCCAAATAAACGAACATTCCCACTACTCGGCTTTAACCGCCCCATTAGTAATTTGAAAAGAGTTGATTTGCCAGCACCATTCGGTCCTAGAATGCCGGTAACTCCACCATCTATTGCCAATGATACTTCGTTGATTCCTATGACCTGCCCATACCATTTTGAGCATTTGTCAATTACAACAGCAGGCGTGGTTTTTGTACTCATTCGCGGGTCACCTCCAGTGAACGGACTCTAGTAACAAGCAAACCAATGGAGGCGGCGTTGTAAAGTAAAATCGAGATTATTGAAAGAGCCAAGGAGTGCTCATAATTTGCAGGAATACCCACAAGCCATTGACCAAGGTGGGCAAGGGAATCATACGGACTCAGAATGTAAAACACTGTAGTTTCAAAGATTAGTTCAATCATCAGTGCGACTAGTTTGGTTCCAAAAATAATCGCAAGGAAACCGATTGCAGCAAAGAAGCGACTCTGACTAACGCTTGATAGAGCCATGCCAATTGANGTATAGGTAATTACCAATAGAATACCAGCAAGTAATCCCCCTAGGAATATTGGAAGTGTATCGATTAGGTAAGCCCATCCTTCTCCGTTGAAAACAATTGCAGAAGTGTAGTAGAGCATGTATGAAAATACAATTACAAATCCAAGAACTACTGCAGATGAAAGATATTTCATCGCGGTATAATCAATTCTAGTAACAGGGCGTGAGAAGTAAATCGCACTCGTTCCGTTCTTCCTATCATCAGAAATCATTCCACCGACTACCAATGCCGTGAGAAGCGGCCACATGCAGAGATTTCTCGGGAAGTAACCGAGAACTTGACCCCAAAGGTTGTATCGATTCACACCCCACATACGATTTAGCCAATCAGAACCCTCTCCTCCAGAAATTGTCACAGAAAGGAAAATCATTGCAATCGGAGTGAGTGATGTTAGGAATATTACTAGGATGGAAAGTCGAACAAATGGATTGTAGTGGCGATGGCCTTTACCTCTGAATAAACCATATACATGATGTCTAAAAATAGCATAATTGCGAACCCAACGAGGACCTAATTCCCCATTCCAAGGCCGGTAAATCTGCTCATATAATACGCCCATTGAGGCTTTGCGGGCGACAACTGCCTGTGCATCATCATCGCCGTCACCAGCACCGTAAGCAACCTCCATACGAGTCTGACCTAATTCGGCCTCAGTTGAATCTGCAGATTGGTTTTCTAATGGCTCCTGATTAGCCAAATTATCTATGTTGGAATCCTCTTCGGACATCTTACTCACCTCCAACATGTTCAGAAGTCATCAATTCTGAAGAACCTTTTACTCTAGCACCTAATTTATCCATTATCAAGAGGAAAATATCTTCCAAATCTGGCTCATATTCCCGTAACTCCCGAATTTGGACTTCAGATTTCGCAGCAATAGAAATGATTCTTTCAATTGTATTCTCATCCTCGATGGTTACTCTCATGACCCTGCCCATTCGTCTAACTCTCAGGTCATTTGAAATCAAGGCTTGTTCCATTTTTGAGGCCCCGCCCCAAATTACTGCCTCGACCTCTTTTTCAATCTGATTCGCAAGGTCTGCAATCGGCCTATTGATTACAATTTGACCCTTGTGAATCATAACAACACGGTCGCATACTTCCTGAACATCATCCATCACGTGGCTGGACATTAGAACGGTACCACCTCCCTCGTCAACAGTTCTTCTGAGCGTCTTTAGCATGAATTCCCTAGAGCGTTGATCAAGTCCGTTGGTTGGTTCATCACAGATTAGAATCTCTGGGTCGTGAACAATCGCACAAGCTAGTTTGGTCGCTTGTTTCATTCCAGTACTAAACGATTCAATCTTCCTGTATCTTTGATCTCTGAGCCCAACGTATTCCAACACCTCATGGGCTCTCTGCATTGCTGCAGCTGGATTCATTCCCAAAAGTTCGCCAGCGTATCGTACCTGATCAATTGCGTTCAAGTCAGGATCTAATGAGTCATATTCGGGCATATAGCCAATCCTCGATCGAATAATATCCCCCTGGGTTTTGATGTCATAGCCGAGAACGCTACCTTCTCCAGATGTGGTCGTAATCAATCCTAGAATGCACTTGAAGAAAGTCGACTTACCTGCGCCGTTTGGACCTAGGATTCCGATTGCACCTTGTGGAATCTGGACATCCACATCTTCGAGGGCAAGGTGTGGGCCGTACATCTTGCGTAAATCACGCGTTTCGATGATGAATCCCTCACTCAACAAATCAACTCCTGCTGACGACTCCCTAGGGGAGTCGGCTGGATGTGAGCGCCTGAATCACTTGAATGAATCCCCGTCGCAATTGCAATTGCATCGTTGTATTACTTCAATGCCCCATCTCGAACCTTTACTGCAATGCCCTTGTTGAAGAATGCCATATCATCGGCAGTTGCATTAGCCACTCCATGTGCTACCAATTCACCTTTGGTGCTAACAACCAAACATGGTTGGCCTACAATTAGGTGGGAATCAGCACCAAGAACAAAACCATGAATCACATTGCGTCCTTTTCCAACAAATGGAATCGCATCATCCATCAACAAAACACGAGGGAGGCCAGGATGGTCCAACTCGCTAGATGTTACACCCTCGTCAAATCTAGGCGGCGAAGTTGGATTCAATTGATGTAATCTTTCTGCGCCAGCCAAAGTTAGCGATAAAGCACCGTCAGGTAATCTTGGGGAAAGACTGTGAATTCCATTGAAATTGATGTTCACCATACGGTCAGTACGAGACCGACGAGAGGTCATTTCCTTGGATAAATCGCAAGAATCTGTGGGTGAAATTCCGCAAAATAATGACAATTTGTCGACAATCGTACACCGGTCAATCCAGTCACGGATTATTGCTCGGTTTTCCGCCCCTGCCTCTTCCTCCGGATCGGGTTGACAAACATGGATATCAAGAGGTAAATCCTCAACACCAAGATCTTCCAACCAAGCATCGATTTCATCTTCATCAAGAATCATATCCCATAGATCCTCTGAACACTCAACATGACACCATGGAGATACATCCTCGAGAGTGAATGGAATAAGGCCAACGGGAGTCGAAATTAGTACGATTGAACGTGGTTCTTCTGCTAGCGCTGAAATCGCTGAACCTAATGCAGAATCGCGCCATGGAGGCGCTGCTCCAGATAGAATTACTACTCGTTCAGCATTATCATTTGAGCCATCCCACCACGAACCGGGGCGTCTCCATCTCATNGCCAATAAGGCATTCAAATGAAGTAGATGTGGACGACTATCAATATCGTCGGAAAATTGCTCAGCAGAACCTCGGACCGGGTTGGTAGAGGCTATGGTTCTGAGAGCGCTTTCAGCAACAGCTCCTTCGTCTGGTTCTTGCAATTGTTCTAGGACCCATTCGAAGGCCTCTCGAAGTCTAGAATTTGCGTGACTTCGTTGCTCGGCCAATTGCCAAATTGTTCCGTTTCTTACAGCCTCCCTACATCTTGCTAGTTCTGCTTGAGTGACCTCTAGGTTATGGTGAGCCAAGAGAGTGGAGCGCTCATCCCTTTCCATNTCACGAACTTCATTTGGAGTGTAGGGGAATAGGGCTGAGGAACTATGAGGCCATTCAGTTAAATCTCCCAACTTGACTGTTCCATTTGGAGTCAATAATCTGTCATCTCTGGCAAATAGAGCGTAGGCTGCGGAATCGAAGAGGTCTACACCTAGAGCAATGCACATAGGGAATAGAATTGGATGACCACAACCAAACATGTGAATTGGTCTATTTGGCGGAATTGTAGACCGAGCAGATAGTAGGATGCGAAATAATTCTAGATACCTTTGTTTTTCCATTAGGGGAACTATGCCTCCAATTGGATGTACTGCAAATCCTCGATGCTCTCCTGAAACTTCTCCCATTAAAGCGCCAGCATGAGCCCTAAGGTCATCGTGAAGACCACCTTGAACAGGCCCATTCAGGAGCATATCTTCCCCTGCGGTATTTAGTGAAAGCAATGCGCGATTTGCTGTTTCTTCTACCGCATGCTCAAGTTCTTCTCGCGACATATCGGGTCGGCCAAATACATCTAACATCGTCCCGATATCTACTCCGATTTTCTTTTGAAAATCGACAATTTCCTCTACTCCTACCTCTACATCACCATACACATAGGATTGGAACGTTCCAGAATCTGTTACAATCACTCCTGGGAAATCTAGCAAGGAATGTATTCCATTTTCGAGTGCAGGTTCACGCAACTTGTCGTGTTTCCAAGTAACGTAGGAGTTCGTGATTAGACCATTCACTCGATATTTTTCCCACATCTCTCGAGGTTCAATGGTACGAATATTGGGGTTGATTACAGGCAGTAACATTGGAGTTTCTAAAACTCCGTGTCTTGTGAATAACTTACCCAGCCTAGCGGCCCCATCCCTTACAGTAACCTCGAACTTACCGAGGTCCTGATCGCGACAGGGTTCTGGATCTGGCCGCTTACTCACAACCCTGCTGCGAAGCCCTTCGGTCATCAATCCTCGCTCGCGCGAGAGATGACGGTAAGTTGCACTTGACCATTCTCAAGACTCATTTCAACCGAGTCACCATCATTGATTGCCAGAGTCGGGTCATCATCAAATCCATGAGCATAAGGAAGGGCCAAAAGGCTAGCAGCTGGAAGAGTAAGTGGACAAACGTCCCGATTGATAATTCCCATCGGACCTTTACCCGTGTAAATCAAACCCATGAGCACGAATGGAGCAACTGTGGAGCCAGAGCCTTTCGGATAGATTAGGATTGTATCTTCAATTGGCACGCCATCCAGAGGGTGTCCTGGTTCTTCGATTACACCAGAATCCCTATTGACATATCCCAGATACGTGATTGGGACATCAGTAACCATTGCTTTTCCAGTAATTTTCCAATCTGTTTGACTAGGAAGACCATTTCCATAGAGAGTTGCCGAACCGGTTTGATGAGATTTATTTGAGGCCAGAGGTTTTGCCTTCTTTCCATCCAATACAGGGCGTGGACCTTTTGACAATGATGGGTTGAATGCATGACTAACACACTCTTGGATTGGTGCGACACTTGTTGGTAAACGATTCAAACCACTCTTGAGGTAATGTTCTGCTTTCAGTGAATTTGTTAGTATGTGGTTGTATTTTGTACGATTGTAAGGAGTAACCTCCGGGCAGGTATCTTTCAGAACTAAGGCGCCTGCTTCCTCTAACAAATCTACAGTTCCATCGGCTTNCAGCAATTCGTAATTGTAGCCACTTGTGAAAACCCAAAGACGACTATCTTGGATTTTCTGACCTAATTCCATGTGCGAGCGAACCGCTGCTGCAGTCGCTCTTGCCTCACCTACGCTTGCCTGAGGACAACCAATTACTACGAGGTCNACCGTNCCGGTTGGAGCCAACTCAGCATATCTTTCTGTAAGGTCATTTTCAGCAAAGATAAGTTCGCCTTCGAATTGAGGCACTTCAGGTGCGTCTACAGTTAGTCCATCAGCCCAGAGCATTGGACAACCATAGTTCGCGGCTGCTGCAGTCAATGCCTTGCGCTCCTCAAATCCTACGTTACTTGGTAAGCCGACTATTCTAGGCATGAATCCCCAAGGAAGATTCCATTCCGGTTTGATTTGCATTCCAATCCAGTCACCTAGTACCGACCAATCAGCAAGATTCTCCATCGAAGCTTCGACTGTGACTAGAATATTCGGGATTCGATTCGATTCGATATGAAGCCCCCACAGTGGGGCCCAACCAGTAAGAGCAGTTGCTAGAGCAGATAGCCCTGATTCGCGGTTTGTCATTAGAGAAGTATAGGAGTTGGAGTAACAGACAGCATTCGATTCAGCCCAAGAACCGATACCGGATGCCATTTCAACTCCACGATCATATGGGGTGCAGGAAAGCGTGGCATCTATTCCTAATTCTGAGTAAGCGTGTATTATTTCGAATTGATGTTCAAGAAAATTTTTGTGGTCGATTCCCATTTCTTCAATCTGTTCTCGATCGCAACCAGCAGAATTCAATGTGGTTGGAATTGACACTGTACCTTCTGGGTCACCGGAGAGGTCAGAAAGGAAGCGCCTCAACCCATGCCCACCAGTAATTACGCTGACACCAGAAACGTGAGCATGGGCGCATCGTGTAAATTGGGAAGCTCCCGCAGATGCGGCCAAATCTACAACCAATCTTGCAGCCTTTTGCTTAGTGGGGCCATGCTCTGCGTCGAGCATCGATTGTAGTTCGGGAGGTATCTCCACACTTATGCCGCGGCGGCGATACTCCTTCAATTCGTTGGAATCTATGATTTGAAGTTACCAAAATTTTAGGGTTTTTTGAAGGTGAAATTTTATATCTAATTTGGAACTAATAATTTTGAATATTGTAATTATTAGTTTTCATTAAATATCTAACAATACCGGGAGCGTTTTGTAATTGAGGGGCATCTATGAGTAGTAGAGAAAAGGATTCACTAATTCCGGTAACAGTATTGACAGGGTTTTTGGGATCAGGAAAGACAACTCTGTTGAACCATATTCTGACAAGTACCGAGCACAATATGAAATTCGCAGTAATTGAGAATGAATTCGGAGATATTGGAATTGACGAGAATATTATCGTTGAGAGTTCAGAGGAGAGTATTATCGAAGTCATGAATGGTTGCATTTGCTGTACGGTCAGAGGCGACCTAACAGAATTGTTAGATGATATGTATGACAGAATCAAAGATTTTGATGGAGTACTTATCGAAACTACAGGCCTTGCAGACCCTGCTCCTGTGGCNCAGACATTCTTCGTTGACGAGAGAGTGACTAACCGATACAAATTAGATGGAATAATTACCGTGGTTGATGCCAAACACATTATTCCAAGAATAGAGGAAGAAAAGCCAGAAGATGTNGAAAATGAGGCNGTTGAGCAACTAGCCTTTGCAGATAGAATCCTGTTGAATAAGATCGATTTGGTATCCGATATTGAGATTCAGGAAGTAGAGCGAAAAATCAAATCAATCAACGTTTCAGCACCAATTTTTCACACCGAAAATAGTCTTATTGACCCGAAGGAATTAATCAACATAGGATCCTTTGATTTGGAGAAAACCCTCGAGATGGACCCTGAATTCCTAGACACCGATGCTGAGCATGAGCATGACCAAAGAGTGACTTCAACAAGTTCCAAGTTCGAAGGCGAATTAAACGTGAATAAACTTGAGAAATGGATAGGAAATCTGATGCAAACTAAGGCAGAAGACCTCTTCCGTTACAAAGGCGTTCTCGCTGTGAAAGGAATGGATCAAAAATTTGTATTTCAGGGCGTTCATATGCTCTTCGGAGGGAGCTTTAGCGAAGATATTGGCCTATGGAAAGAAGGGGAAAAGCGAGAGTGTAGATTTGTGTTCATCGGTCGTGACTTAGACCATGAAGAATTACAACAAGGTTTGATGGATTGTAAGGCAGAGGAACTTCGATTCAGCGAAGGAGATATTGTATTCGCAAATGTTGGAGAATTCACAAAAGGTAGAATTCTGAAATGCTGGGACCAGGGCAATCCATACAGAGTTGAAATCCAAGATGAAGAAAAAACCAATGTTTGGGTTCCAATCGACAATAACGATTACGTTCGCTCAGCATAAAACCGAATTAAACATCCAAACTTGAGTGGTTTACATGTCTGCTGATGTAATTGTCTGCAGTGGATGTTGTTGCGGAAATTTACAGAAGGGGCACGATGAGGTCCCAATCGATTTTTTGCAAGATTTATGGCAGAAAAATCAACTTGAAGATAATGTCAAACTAACTATTTCTGGTTGCCTAGGTGCGTGTAGCAAGAGGAATGTTGCTGTACTAAAGACAGATGAGGGGCTGATTTGGTTAGGTGGCCTCAGTAGCCAGTTACATTACGAGGCTTTGGCTGAATGGGCATCTGAATACTCAAAAAATGACTCTAATACCGAAATTCTTGGAATCTTAGACCGCCTGCAATTTACACGCGAAAAAGAGTTGGAACTAAGCCAACCTAGGTTGCACAGTAAATTATTCAACAACAGCCTGACTCTCTAAAAGGAGCAGCAATGAATTCGACTCTATCTACATCTTTTGTATTTCTTAGTCCATTAATCATATTCTGAATTGCACCGACCCTTCCACTAACTTGCATAGTGTCTACGCATGTATGACTTTGAGTTAGGCAATTGTGATTGAATGATGTTATATTGAATTCTTTTGAATGCCTAAATTCTGCTAACTTATTTTCAACATGGTGTTGGAAATATACTACAGCGGTGCCTTCGATTTCCTGTTCAGCATCCATCGAGTCAAGATCACCTCTGAGTGATGCATCTGCAAAATGAAGGCTCGCATCACGAAGGAACATACTTCGATTCTTGTATCCTGTTTGTTTAATGAAATCATCAAGCCTACTAGCGAACTCTTTGTCAACACTGAATGTGATGATTTGGCTCATAAATCAGGGGAATAGTCATTCTTTAATAATAATTTCTTTTGAGCTGTTTATTAGTTTCCATTATATAGTTATTAGCGGGCGGCGGGGCAATGAATAGCACCGCTTACCGAGCCGCTTTGATGAGTTTAGTACTAGTTTTGTCCAGCCTGGCTGGATGTATAGCTGGTGAAGAAGAAGAAGACCCTACAATATTGGTTTCAACCTATCACGTAGCAGAATTGGTATCGGCAGTCGTTGGTGATACCCTCGATGTTGAGATAATTAGCCCTTCAAACGTACCAGTGCATGACTACGATCCATCTGTCGCTGATCTCGACAGGCTGATGAATTCTGAAATTTTCTTCTATCACGGGCTCGGTCTAGAGCCATGGGTAGAAACTACACTAGACGCTCTGGGAGAAGATGCTCCAATCGCTGTAATGACTCACACAATGCCAACTGGACAGGATACGCTTGATTATGAATCAGTATTGATTTCCAATCTCTGTGAAGTTCTGACTGACGGGCCATTCGAGAGTACTACTTTGGGTACCATGTCTGATGACCACGATGATCACGAGGATCATGATGATCACTCAGATGAGGAAGGCGACCATGATGATGACCATGATGACCACTCAGATGAGGAAGGCGACCATGATGATGATCACGACGACCACTCAGATGAGGAAGGCGACCATGATGATGATCACGACGACCACTCAGATGAGGAAGATGACCATGATGATCACGATGATCATGAAGGACACGAACATGCTGAAGCAGAGGAGACCATCCAGAACCCAGCAGATTGTCCAGCTGACACAGTAATCTCAATCTTCCACATGGAAGAGGGAGAATACGTTCTTGAATTCGAATCAGAGCATGATGAGGACTTCAACATGGCTGCTTTGAAGATGCCAGGTGGACACGCACACCACCACCATGGTCATGACGACCATGATGATGACCACTCAGATGAGGAAGGCGACCATGATGAGGAAGGCGACCACTCAGATGAAGAAGATGACCATGATGATCATGGAGACGAGCATGGAGATGAGATGTGCCACAACACCGATACTCACGAGAACTACGAATCCACTGAGGAAGAGTGTGAGGCTGCTGGACATGTTTGGATGGAAGATGGTCACGATGACCATCACGGCGTCTGTCACGATACTACTACACACGAGAATCATGATGAGTACGAAACTGAAGAGGAATGCGAGGCTGCAGGCCACATGTGGATGGAAGAAGAACATGACCTTCCTGAAATCCATGCAGATTTCGTCGCTCACACACTATCCTTCCCGGAAGAAATGGTCTGTTACGACATCAATACGCATACTGTCAACATGACCTACGAACATGAAGAGGACTGTGTGGCTGATGGTCTAATGTGGGTTGCAGCAGACAGCGGACCCGATGATGATGATGATGACCACGATGACCACTCAGATGAGGAAGGCGACCATGATGATCACGATGATCATGATGAAGAGCACAATGAAACAGATGACCACTCAGACGAGGAAGATGACCATGACCATGAAGAAGGGCATCACGAAGTTGGATACGTTGTCATTCACATCGAGGAAGAGGGAGACTATGGATTCGCTCTACCTACTGATGTAGAATTATTCGTTCTGATGAATGATGACCACGACCATGGTCATGACGATCATGATGACCACTCCGATGAGGAAGACGATCACTCTGATGAGGAAGACGATCACTCTGATGAGGAAGATGACCACGATGATCACTCCAGTGAAGAGATTGAGTACGACCNGCACAGCTGGCTATCTCCACTGGCATTCAAGGCTCAAGTCGACCTAGTACTCGAAGCCTTAAGCCAACAGTATCCAGAGCATAAAGATACATTCGAAGATAATGCTGAAGCATTCAAGGCAGAGTTGGATAGCCTACACATGAAGTACGATGCAATCAAGGATGAATGTGAGCAAAGGACTGTCGTTGCCAATCACAATGCCTATTCCTACATCGGAAACACCTACGATATACGCTTCGTAACCGTTCATGGATTAGATCCAGAAGGCGAGCCATCAGCAGCAGATATTGCTGAAGTTCTTGAGCAGATTGAGGAAGATGGACTCACTGTATTATTCGTTGAGGAATACACCAATCCTGACGCTGTGGCAGGAATTGTTGAACAGACAAAATCTGGCACAATGCCTGACGGAATCAGTATTCAGACACTCTATACAATGGAGATGCCACCAATGGATTCAGAAGATAACTACCTCAGTCTGATGGAAAAGAACCTCGATAACTTGAAGGCCGGAATGGGCTGTTAGACAAGTTCAATTTTGGAAGCGTAGGAGATTAGATTATGCATACTATAGACTACATTCCTCTCTTATTTGTGGGAACTGTATTTTTCTATCTAACTTTCAAAATGATGTCTAGATACTTACAAGCAAGGGCTCTTTGATAAATAATGAAGGATGGGAATTCCATCCTGAATCAAAGTAGAGGCGCTGATTATGCTGAATGGTGAATCAGAAAAAAAGGAGATGGTCGACTACATTTTGGAAGTCGATGATCTTTCGGTAATTCGTTCTGGCAAATTAGTAATTTCAGGCATTAATCTGGAAATTGCTAAAGGCGAATTCGTTGGAATCGTAGGGCCGAACGGAAGTGGAAAAACGACTCTTCTGCTTTCCATACTTGGTATACTCAAAGCAAACACTGGTAAAATTCAGATTTACGGCAGCGAGCCGATGTCCAGGAAAAATGATGGAAGAATATCTTGGGTTTCTCAAGCAGCATCAAATATTCCTAACAACTTGCGAATTACTGTACGAGAACTCGTAAAATTGGGTTCTATTTCGAGTCGAAACATGTTTTTCCCTGATCGGAAAAAAATCGATGCGGTAGTCGATAGGGCAATAGAAATGGTCGATTTGAAGGATGTTGAACATACCGATGTTGCGAGGCTATCGGGAGGGCAAAGGCAGAGAGCAGTTATTGCAAGGGCCTTGGCATCAGAAGCTGAATTTATCATTCTTGATGAGCCACTAGTTGGTATTGATCGAGAAGCCAGAAGTTCATTGTTAAAATTATTAGATGACCTCTGCCATGATGCGGGAAAGACGATACTAATGGTATCTCATGACTTAGCTGCTATTCGTCAAACCGCTCATAGAATGATTTACCTCGAAGAAACTATCAAATTCGATGGGGAAACAAGTGAATTCCCTAATCTTACTGAAATTGCTGAATTAAGGGGAATAAACCCAGTACACGATGAATCGAGCGGACACCACCATTAGGAAATTAGCCCAAATGAGGATACAAGATGTTTAGAGAAATTGTCNAAGAAATTGGAAGAGGTACTCTACGTACCATATCACCGATTTTAGAATTCTTTGAACCAATTGTTCCGGGCAATACCTTCCCGTTATATTTCGAAACCGGATTATTTCAAAGTGCATTGATAGCTGCAATTTTGGCCACCATTATTGCTGGACTCATGGGTTCTTTTCTTTTGATTCGTAATCTTTCTCTGATTGGCGACGGATTAGCTCACGTGTCTTTCGGCGGGGTTGCTTTTGCAATTGTAATTGGGTCAGCAGAGGACTCATTAATCTGGGCATTGTTTTTCAGCACTGTTGCTTCAATTTTAATTTACGAATTACAATCAAGAGAGTTATTGACTGGTGATGCATCAATTGCAATCTTCCTTACAGGTATGTTTGCGATTGGAATAGTTAGTCTTGAATTGTGGGGAGGAGGTATAACTAGCGATGTCCATGGTTATCTTTGGGGTAGCTTGAACCTAATCGCACCCTTTAGTCTTGGAATTATCACAATAACTTTTTTCTTAGTAATTATTTGTTTATTTTTCATCCATCCTATTTTGTTAGCAACCACCATTGACCCATTAGCAGCAAGAGTCCAAGGTTTACCAGTACGAGATGTTGGTTTATTGTTCAGTATTCTAACTGCAGCAGTAGTGGTTAGTATGGTCAAAATCGTTGGTGCATTGTTAGTCACTGCTCTTTTAGTAACTCCAGCGGCTACCGCTCAATTTGTTGGTAGAAGTTTTCGTTCCTGCGTTCTTTGGACACAATTTTTTGGTTTGACTTCGACGATTATAGGGATATATTACGCAGCAGAAACAGAAGCAGCAAGTGGTGCAATGATTGCTTTAACCTCAGCCACTATTTTTGCAATAGTAGCAACGTTCCAAATAGTAGTCAAGCCTAGTTCAGAAGCATAACTCGAAGTCATCCAAAACGCTGTCTTTGGGCCTCGATAGCCACAGAAGATAACGGTGCTTGTAAATTGAAAGAAGGTACAAAACCTGTCATTGGGATCTTGATGACTTCGTCAGCTGAAGACAATACCTCATCGCTAATGCCTTCTCTTTCACCACCAACGATTAGAATCACACTACCAGTCAAGTCTACATCCCAAGGTGTCTTTTCCCCAATATCTTCGACTGCGATTATTCGGAATCCTGCCTGTTTAGCCGATTGAATCGATTCAATTGCGTTGCGCCAGAATACTGGGATGAAGCGATGTGCTTTCATTGAGGCCCGTTTTGCTGCACTTCTTTCTTGATTATTCAACGGTCCGTCTATGATTACCGCATCTGCTCCAGAGACTTCGGCAGTCCGTATACAAAAACCGATGTTGACTGGGTATTTTGCCCCATCAAGCATCCAAAGTAGGCCTCCGGATTCGAGAACTTCTTCGAAGGTAGCAGAAGGATTTCGACCTACTAAAGCAAGAATATCAGGGGCGCCATCAGAATTGTCCCTTGCCATTCTCCACAAATCATTCTCTGAGCCTTCAATCACACGAATTTCAGATTTNTCAGCCATCGAAATAATTTCATCGACCGCCTGATTATCATGATCTCTTTTTGCTAAAATCAATGAGATGGATTCTCCTTTCTCAATAGCATCTCGAACCTCTTCGGTTCCACAGAGTTGCATTGACATCAGCATCACTCATCGACGATTATTCATCTCAAAAATTGGGATTGGATTCATNTTGTGGGAATTNGCTTNNTTGAATCCGCGATAAATTTCTACAACCTGATGTTGTCGTTCGGTCAAATCCTCTGATGGATTTTCTTCATGCCTCATTGCCCATTCAAGTTCAGCGTATGTCGCCCCGATTTGTTCCTCATCAGTTCTGCCATCATCCCACAATCCATCCGTAGGCGCTGCCTGTTGGATATCCTCAATGATGTCCAGAGCCTTAGCAACCTCATAGACTTCTGATTTCATTAGGTCGGCGATGGGTGAAATATCGACTCCACCATCGCCGTATTTTGTGAAAAAGCCCACTCCAAAGTCCTCGACTTTGTTTCCTGTTCCAACTACTATTCCACCAGTAGAACCTGCAATCGCATAGAGAGTGGTCATTCGTAAACGAGCACGGGAATTAGCTANTGCAAGNGAGGATAAATCGTGTTCNTTCATTTCCTGANTGAATTTNTCGTAGGTGCCTGTCAAATCTACTAATCTGCCTTCGACATTATCAAAATTAGATTCTAACCATGAGATATGTTTGTTCGATAACTCATATTGTGACGGATCTTGGTGGATTGGCATATTGACAACGATTGTTGGAAAACCGGTTTTTGCCGAGAGAGTTGAAGTTACTGCAGAATCGATACCGCCGGATACTCCAATGACTAGAGTGGTTATGCCATTGCTTTCGGCATAATCTGCTATCCAAGCGGTAATCTCGTCCGCTAATTCACTCCAATCCATCACATTCTCACCGGTTTAATGACAGGCCACGCCGTATTTCTTTAGACGCCAATAATTGTATGGCCATGGAGTTATGAATCCCGCTAACAACATAATTGGAATTACCCACCAAGTCAGCATTGCGCCCCCGGTAAGAATTACATCGGTTATATTCATCGCTGCTTCCATAGATATCATCGAAATTAGCGACATACCAATAGCCACTCTGAAGGCTTCTTTCAATGCCATTTGTGCAGACAAAATGAATGTCTCTAAGGCGATTGAAGTCATTATTCCATTGAAAATTGCAAGAAGCATAATCGACATAGTAGACCAGCCGAGCCCATCTAGATAAGGAATAAATTGGAAAGCGGCAATTGTTCCAAAATCACCAATACTACAGCCAATCAAGCACCACTTGGTATTGTGTGCGGACTGTCTCCAAACGCTTCCATCACGCCAATGGAAGTCTTCTCCAAGGCCATCAACAGTGTATCCGATTGCTCGCACCGCGCTGGATAAATTTTCCCTTGAGGCCCCGGAGTGGGAAATGACTGCACTTCCTTGCTCATGAGAAACCTCAGCGGAACTTACGCCAGATACCGCTTGAAGAGCATCCCGAACCCTAGATGAACATCCGTCACAGGTCATTCCCCCGACTTCGAGTCTGATGGTATCTGCCATGAATAGAACCCTAGTGAGTTCGCCTTTGAACCCTTGCAATTAGCCATAAGCGCCCTTCGGGCGAACCCCTCAAGTTCAAGACGACATCTCAGTTCGGGTGCTCCGATGGTAGTGCCGACACAAGCAGGTGACCTTGATCCGGTCGCCCTAGAGACTGCCCTGATGCAAACCTGGAGCGAAGAGAATACATTCGCCCAGAGCATTGACGAGCGCCGAGACGGTGCATCTCCTTTCACCTTCCTAGAAGGGCCACCTACCGCTAACGGAAAACCAGGAATTCACCACGTTATTTCTCGCCTATTCAAGGACTTAGTTTGCCGATGGAAGACTATGGAAGGACACATCGTAGAAAGGAAGGCTGGTTGGGATACTCATGGACTTCCTGTTGAAATTGAAGTTCAGAAACAATTGGACCTGATGAGTAATGAAGCGATTGAGGCTTACGGAATGGAAGCATTCAATCAGAAATGCAAGGAGAGTGTCTGGACCTACGAGCAAGCATGGCGAGAGATGACCGAAAGAATGGGTTTCTGGGTCGATATGGATGACCCGTACGTTACTTTACACGATGATTTCATCGAATCCGCTTGGTGGTCTTTGAAGCAAATGTTCGACAAAGGACTGCTATTCAGAGGCCATAAGGTCCTGCCTTATTGCCCTCAGACAGGAACCAGCTATTCCAGTCATGAAGTCGCTCTCGGTTACAAAGAAGTTTCAGAACCAGCGGTTTTTGTTAAGTTCAAATTGTCAGATGATGATGCTTCGGTACTGGCTTGGACAACTACTCCTTGGACACTACCTGGAAATGTTGGACTCGCAGTTGGACCAGATGTGACTTATGTTCGAGTCAAGATTACTGCTCCTCCATCAGACTCATGGGAGGGACGTGGAGGTGCTCAATTAGAGGAAGAATTGATTCTTGCCAAGGATCTAATGAGTACAGTTCTGAGGCATCAAGTGGAAGTTGTTGAGGAATTCCCTGGCTCAAATTTAGTCGGTATGTCATACCAACCGCTGTTTGAAGGTGCAATCGATGGATCGAATCATCCCGCTGCTTGGACTATCGTAGGTGCTGATTTCGTCACTACTACTGACGGAACAGGTGTTGTGCACACAGCGGTAATGTATGGTGAAGACGATTACAATCTGGGAATGAAGGAAGGTTTCCCTGCACAACATACTGTTGGAATGGATGGAAGATTTGTGGAAGGAACCCATATGCAACTTGACGGCCGATATGTCAAGGATTGTGATTCCGATATCATCGACCTTCTGGCAGAGCAAAATTCACTCTACAGAGAGCACACATACACTCACGATTACCCACATTGTTGGCGAACCGATCACCCTCTGTTGTACTATGCAATGGACAGTTGGTTCGTTCGAATGACCGCAGTCAAAGAACAAATTCTGCAATACAATTCCGAAGTAGAATGGGCTCCTTCTTGGACCGGTGAAAAGCGCATGGGAGAATGGCTTTCCAACATCAAAGATTGGGCGATTAGTAGAGAACGATATTGGGGGACTCCAATACCAGTTTGGATTTGCCAAGACTGTGGTAAGGAACACTGCATAGGAAGCATCGCTGAAATGGAGGAAATGAAAACCGCAGATTCCTCAATGCCTCCTGAATTACACAGACCCTATGTTGACGAGGTCAAATTACACTGTCCATCGGAGGGCTGTTCGGGAGAAATGATTCGAGAACCCTATGTCATGGATTGTTGGTTCGATTCAGGATGTGCATCTTTTGCTCAATGGCATTATCCATTCGAAAATCATGAAAAATTCGATGGCTCATTCCCTGTTGACTACATTTGTGAGGCAGTCGACCAAACTCGTGGTTGGTTCTATTCACTGATGGCAGTATCAACTACAGTATTCGACAGCATATGCTACAGAAGGTGTCTCTCATTGGGTCACATTCTCGATAAAGATGGCAAGAAAATGTCGAAATCGAGAGGTAATGTTGTCAATCCATGGGACCATTTCAACAAGGAAGGTTCGGATTCAATCCGCTGGTATATGATGACACAAAGTGCTCCTTGGTCACCGACTAACTTCGATCCTAACGGAGTTCGTGAGTCATATGCAAAGATGTTCCTGACTCTTTGGAATGTTCATCGTTTCCATGCAGACTACGCTGCACTTGATGGCTTTGACCCAGATGATGAAGAGGGCTTTGTTGCCGTATCCGAAAGAAGCCCTCTCGACCGTTGGATTCTTTCAAGATTACATACAGTCGCTAATGCTTATCACGACCAATTTGTAGCTTGGGATTTCCATAAAGCAGGTAGAGATTTGGAATCATTCGTTGTTAACGACTTGTCCAATTGGTATGTGCGTAGAAGTCGACGACGACTTTGGGATGAGGCCGATTCAAGCGATAAGCGAGCCTGTCAACACACCCTTCACGAGGTGCTTCTCACAGTCTGCCGTCTGATGGCACCAGTGGCTCCATTCATGCCAGATCAAATTCACCGAGATTTGACTGGAGTATCCGTGCACCTCGCTGATTGGCCTGTTGGCTCGAAATTAGTAGATTCCAGTCTGCCACCTCAGGACTGGGCATTGGAGCAAGAGATGGCTTTGGTTCGAACATTAGCAGAAACCGGACGTCGAATTCGAGTTGAAGCGGACCGCAGACAACGCCTACCATGCAAGTCAGGATGGATAGTTGGTGGCCCAGACATTTCACAATTCCACGATTTACTGTCTGAAGAGTTGAATGTTGAATCGTTGACTACCGAAGACGACCTTGAGCGCTTCCAAAGAATTGTTATCGAACCAAATAGGAAGTCACTCGGTGCAAAGTGCCGTCAAGATTTACCCTCGGTTCTAGCATTGCTTGCAGAGGCTGACCCTGAGAATCTACTTCTCGAGATTGATGCAGGAATCTGTATTCTAGAAGGATATGACATAACAATGGAAGACATAGAAATCCGCAGGGTAGAACAAGAAGGTTATGCGGCTGCAACAATCTCTGATGAGGATGTAGGAGATGTCTCTTTAGTCCTCGACATGGTTTTGGACGAAGACTTGCTATCCAAGGGTCTAGCTCGTGACATAATTCGTAGGGTACAAGCAAAGCGCAAGGACCTCGACCTCGATGTAGAAGCCACAATTAGCCTATCAGTTTGGATTGAAGGGCTCGATTTGTCAGACTCCGATTGGGCCCACGTTCAATCTGAAGTCCGAGCCGGGACAGCACAATTGAACCAAGGTGAAACTGAGGGAGANCNCTTCGAAGTNGATGGAGTNTCNGTGANCTTCGNTGTAGAAGCNTAGACTCAAATAGCGATTGAAGGACCATATTCTGATGGCAATAGTAACTCTACTCCGAATAACGGGTCTACGTCGGTTGAATCGTGATAAGCAATGAATGAACCTCCGTCTGGTAGAATACCCATACTGGCAAAGTCAAACCGAATGTCATTCCCAGCACCCGAAGTTGAATCTAAATCACCTTGCCCGAGGTAGGTCAAGGTATCCGGCTCCAGGGATTCCGAGAACCCTCGGACATGCCAAGCAACATCGACATCAGGACCTTCAGCACTTTGGTATCTGATATTGACAACCATCAGGTCATGAACTCCACTAGAATGCCACTCCCACTCTTCAATTTCAGTCGCACTTCCTGTGATGTTATAGTCCTGTAATTCCCAAGTTTCTCCACCATCCCAGGACATGTAATGTGTAATCCCAACACCACCGGACATTCCGCCAAAGCAATGTAAGGCGGATGAGGAATCAAAAGAACAGTACTGAGTAGGAAGTGATGAACCATTCAGTGTGGTAGCGGACCACCAATTGAGAGATGTGTCGACGAACGCGTCGGTTCCATCTGTGAAGTAGTCGGGAAAGTATAGACCTCCAGATGGAACCGGAAATGCGCGCATCTCTTTATGCGGTTTTGTGAAATCCCACTCAGGACCCAAGCCTTCCGCAGTCAAATCAACCTCGATCGAATCGAGGTTAGCATCTCTGTCAGGGAAATCAAAGTAATCGTAATTCAAACCATCAGTAGAAATCTGGCCACCAAGATTTGCAACTTGGTGCCAGAAATTAGAAATTACCAAAGTGCCATATTCACCATTACCATACACACCGCCATTGATTGGACCTATGATTTCTACCTGCCAAGACCTATCGTAGAATGGTTCAGGAGTACGATTGAAGCACCACATCCATTCCTCNTCCTCNGCNTCNTANAGGAANGCNTAGAATTGGTCCGCTCCACTACTACTCGGATACGGGAACCAACCCATGGATATCAGGTCACCATTTGTTGCTTGGACAATACTTCCCTCTCCAAGTCCTTCTTGGCCTGGTACGGTCGGCTTAGGTTCCCTACAGCCAATTTGTGAAAAGATGCCAGGTCGATATTCTTGCCAAGTATGCCCTCTGTCTTCAGACCAAGTAGGATATTCTCCTCCGAAATTAAGAATCCAACCTTCCTTGGTTGCCGCAAGATAGTGCTCACAGCAATTTCCTCCTTCTTCGTTTCCAAAGACTGCCCAACTAGAATTGCCCCATGATTGATTTGAGAATGGAGATGCGACTTCGAAAAACCTAGCATCCTCATGACCCATTGGATCATCGACGTATACCATGTCTTTATCCCAATCAGGGACTGGATCAATTGTGCTAGAAGATGAGCCCCCTGAGAGGCATCCTGCGAAAGACATGGTGATGACCATTAGGACCGCACAAGCCACCCTTCCGCTACGCTGCATGTCTAACGCTAGTGCTTCGCACTCGGTCAGTATTTCGGTGCTTCGCTTTCCTGATTTGAAGTATTCACAATCAAATTCTACCAATCGAATGCTGAACTAATCGGGGTTGGATTGAAGGGGTGTATTGACCCGTGCCTGTGCTATGCGTAGAGCCCTTGCCTTGGCCCTGCTGATGTTAATGATGACGATTACACCGATGCCAGCTTCGGCTCAAGGCACTGGAAATTCAATTGTAATCAATGAAATTCTAGTTTCTGTAAATAATGCAAATTATGGAGGTACTGATTGGAATGGAGATGGTTCAATGGGATCTTATAGCGATCAATATGTAGAGTTGTACAACCCTACTTCGGAAGCAATAGACATAGGAGGATGGTATCTAGATGACATCGCAGATGGCGGGTCTCCTGCCTGTAGCATCAAATGGAATACTATACTCGAACCAGGAGACTACATCACGTTCTTTCGTTCTTGGACACAAATTGAATTCGATTATTGGGATGGCGACACTATCCGAATCCTTGACGGTAATATGAATGAAATCGATTCTGTGAGTTACGAAGGAGAAGACTCTGATTGGGATGTCCCATATGGCTACGATACGGGTGGTAATTGGGCAAAACTTGCCGATGGCGCTCCAACTCCAGGAGGNGCTAATGATCNGCAATGGGTAGGTGTAGCAAACGTAGTGCAAGGTAACTGCTACCCACCTCAAGATCATATCCACCGAGGNGAATATATCCTAGAAGGACGAGTTGTAACTATGGAATCTTTCGATTCAATTATTGATGATGGACGTATTCTCGTCGTCGATGGAATGATTGAGGCTGTTTGGAGTGCCTCCGACCCTGCGCCTTCGGCTGCAGAGGGTGTAGTGTCAATTCCAACTAGCGGCACAATATACCCCGGATTCATTGACCCTCACAATCATGCCAAATACAACATCATTCCACTATGGGATCACGGAACCAATGGCTGGGATAACCGCTACCAATGGCAGGCTGAAGACTCTTACCGCGATGCGAAGGANGTCGGTTGCTCGCTAACCGACCCTACAGCCCAAAGATTTGCAGAATTAAGGGCAATCGCTGGTGGAAATACAGCATTACAAGGAAGTTCAACATCCTACACTGACACATTCGAAACAATGTTGGCAAGAAACATAGAACTGTACAATTTCGGCAGTGATTACATCCACACAAAGGTCTCAGAACTAGCTTCTGATTATCAAGGGAATCACATCAAAGACGGAAACTCATCGGGGGAATTAGACGCCTGGTTCTTACACTTAGCAGAAGGTATTGACGAATCCAGCAGAGCTGAATTCGATATCTTGGTGCAAAATGAGTTGCTTGTGGGTGAGTTGGTAGTAATCCATGGAACAGGATTAACCCAAGCAGAATTCAATGCTCTCGGCAATGTGGGAGGAAGTCTTGCTTGGTCCCCTACCTCTAACCTAATCCTCTACGGAGAAACTACCGATATTGCAACAGCCAAAGCAGAGGGAGTCAACATAATGATTGGACCAGATTGGGCTCCTTCTGGTTCCAAGAGTTCTATGCACGAATTGAAGACTGCAGATTGGTGGGATGAGAATGTCCTCGGAGACATATTCACTGATTATGAATTGGTTCAAACAATTACAACCAATATTGTTGATGCGATTGGATGGGCTGAACACACAGGTCGAATCCAACCAGGTCTCGCCGCCGATCTAGTTGTCCTCGACACCTTCCACGNNNANCCNTATCGTAACGTTGTAGAGGCAATTGATCCAGATGTACGACTTGTCGTGGTGGGTGGACTGGCCGTCTTCGGAGATGTTGACATAATGCAAGCAATGGATGATGAAATTCAAATTATNCAAGGAGAAGGATTTACCAAGGCCACTGACATAACCTATGATGGAGTTCCTGAAGCAACATTAACCGTTGACGAACTAATGACTTACTTGGAAAATTGTAACCAAGGTGCCCAAGTTCCGCTTGAGTATCTATTCACTCTCGGTGATGAGAGATACTTCGACGTCCTGAACCGCTCACAAACTTTCCAAAATGGAAGAACCATTGACTTGTGGTCTGATTATTACGATATTGAATTAGATGAAGATGGGCACAGAGTAGGAGGGACTGTTGGAGGTGCTGATCCAATAAACACGACAATCGACCCGAATAATGGTGGTAATGGAAATAATGGAGGCACGGCTGTTCCTGAACCTGAATTGCCAAACGTGTTCACAACATATGGCCCAAGAGGGGCAACACTCTCCCATTCTACGACTATAGAAGAAGGAATACATCTAGAAGTATGTAATTCCGATAATGGACAAACGATTCCTGAAGACAAAGAATTACTCTGTGGATCCATATTGATAGTTATGCAACCTACCGATGATTGTATTGAATTGGAAGGATGGTATTGTCAATTAGAGGTAGGTGATGCCTTTGCAGTACCTAGTAAACTGTGCGAAGATACTGGCTCATTGCCCACCGATGTGACTTGTAGAGATGCTTGGTCATACTTGGATATCGAGGAGGAGCCAGAACCAGAACCTGAATTGCCAGAAAACGAAGAGGAGGCATTATTGGAAGGGCCATTGTATTGGGTTGCAGTGATTTCCTTGGTCGGACTACTAGTCGCTTCGATTGTGACCATCAATCAGAACCTTCGTGGTTCAGATGATGATGAATGATCAGGCTAATTGCCAAGTCGGTCCATCCGGGCCATCTTCGACAATAACACCAATCGAATTGAGTTCGTCTCTAATTTCATCCGCACGATCCCAGTTCTTTGTCTGTCTAGCGGTTTCGCGTTCTTTCAGTAGACCTTCAACTCTATCAGCAATATCTGCCCTAGCTGATTCTGCCTCAGCACGCCCTGCTAACACCTCTGCTGAACTTGGGAGAAGTCCCAAAACATCCCCTGCATACTTTTCAAACCAAGAAGCAACGTCTCTGCCTGGGTTTTGAGATACAACTGCTTGAATCTCAATAATTGCAGCTCTAGTATTGAAGTCATCATTCATTGCGTCGGTGAAGCGTTGACTGTAATTTGACAGGTCGATTCCTGAATCTGTGTCTGAAGAAAGAGACGCGCTATATGCCTCTACCAACCTCCCATAATGGATTACTGCATCCTGCAAGAATTCAGGAGTCAAATCAATTGGATTACGATATGGGACACTAAGTAGTGCATATCTAAGAGCAAGCGGGTCATGGTTCTCGAAGGCCTCTCTAACGGTCCAGAAGTTACCAAGACTCTTGCTCATCTTTTCACCATCGACATTCACGAAGCCGTTGTGCATCCAGTACCCTACAACAGGCTCGCATCCGNTACAACACTCAGATTGGAAAATCTCGGCTTCGTGGTGGGGGAATCTGAGATCGTGTCCGCCGCCATGAATGTCAAATTGTTCTCCAAAGTGATTGAGAGACATGGCTGAACATTCAATGTGCCAACCTGGCCTACCATCACCCCATGGACTCTCCCAAAATGGTTCACCTGGCTTTGCCAATTTCCAAAGTGCAAAATCGCGATGATCTCGTTTTCCTGAGCCGGTATCTGCTACTCTACCGCCAGCACCAGCTCTCACCATCTCTAACGTTTGACCGGTTAATTGTCCATATTTTTCGGGTGCTGTGTCTATCTCAAAGTAAACTCCATCCCCACCAACATAGGCGTGCCCCTTTTCTTGTAAATTAGAAATCATATCGATGATTTCGGGGATGGTTTCAGTTACTCTAGGATAGTGGTCGGCCCTACGGACGTTCATCGCATCCATTACTTCGAAGTAGTCTTCGATATTTCTATTCGAAACCACAGAATAATCGACACCTTCAGATTCAGAAATATTGAGTATCTTATCATCGACATCGGTAAAGTTCTGAACATAATCAACCTCGTAGCCACTAGCTTCTAGCCAACGGTGTACAACATCGAAGGCTAGGTAGCAACGAGCGTGCCCTAAATGACTAGGGGAATAAGGAGTGATTCCACATACGTACATGCTAACTCTACCCTCGTTTAGAGGAGAAAATTCTCGCTTCTCACGAGAACGTGTGTCGTAGACCCTGAGAGTCATTCTGATTGTGCTGCGCGGCTTATCCGTCAAGAACCCCGCGCCGCTTCCACAAGCGCGCGATACAATCCGATATGTCCAATACGCTCTGGGTGCCATTGAACTCCAATGCAAAATGTCTTGTCGGTTCGCTCAACACCCTCAATCAAATTATCATGTATGGAATAGGCACTGATTTGCAAACTTCCTGGGTCTGATATTCCTTGGTGGTGAGTTGAATTAGCCATCACTTCGTCGCCCATTATTGCATGTAAATGACTGTCAGCAATAATCGACACTCCATGTTCAGTTACTTCTCCATCCCATCCTCCATGTTCCTCAAATCCAGGAGTCTCGGGTAAGTGTTGGTGTATTGAACCTCCGTGAATTACACACATCAACTGCATCCCTCTACAGATTCCAAGAAGGGGGATATCTCTCTCGATTGCGGATTTGATTAGCGATGCCTCGGAGTTGTCTTGATCTGGATGAGCCAAGTATACGTGTTCGCTCGGTTCCTGACCATACAATGAAGGATGGATGTCTGGGCCTCCTGCCACAACTAAACCGTCGAGGAAATCTAGGTTTGAAGCACAACACCCAGGTGGTAAAAGAATAGGCTGTCCACCTGCTTCTTCGATGATATCAGTGTAGGTTGATGGAAGGATTACTGCTTCGATATTCCAAGGGCCGAAAGTTGAGTCTCGTTTACAGGCGGTAACACCGATTACAGGAGCCCGCCCCTGCTTACTCATACGTAGAGCACTTGCTAGTTGACTAAATCAAATCGATGGTATCGATTTTAGCAAATTAATCGAGGTAGTAACCCCGATTATAGGACATATCAAGTTATCACTCCGCTTCTCTAGCAAGACGAGCAGCGCGGAATGAAAGAATGCCACAAACCATGAACGTCACTCCAACTAAAATTAGGATTACGTGGGATGAAATTGCGAGATTAGACATTTCTGAAAAGTCTGCAAAAACTCTCGCCCCTCCAAGCACCATCAATAGTGCCAAAACCATTGATGCGTGCATTAAGTGATGGCGCATGTCTGGCATCCTTTCGGATAGCAGTCCGAGAATCATTAGGGGAGCGCCCATGAATGAGGGAATCATCGCAGTGATCGAAGATTGGTCCGATATGATGTATGCCGCGATACCCCACAAAACAAGTATTGCTCCTTCGTAAATTGCGATTCTCGGAATCGTCATGCCTGATACTGTGAACTCGTCACCCATGGTTACTCGTGTATGCAGCGCTATTTATGCATCACTCAGGAGCATTTGCGGCAGCAGCGGCTTGAATCTCTTCGTCTCTAGCGACTATTTGCTCCCAAAGAATCTCTGCTACGTCTTTGACGTCCATTTCAGCACCGACTGAATCTAATCCGTCTTTGACCATGATTGAACAGAAGGGGCAACCAACTGCAACTGTGTCGCATCCAGTCTCGGCTATTTCCTTGGCTCGAATTTGATTGACGCGCTTATCGGCATCTTCCTCCATCCACATTTGAGCCCCACCCGCTCCACAACAGAATGAATCGGTTCCATGTCTCTCAACTTCCTTATCTACACCGCCAATTATGTCTCGAGGTTCGTCGACGATACCTCCTATTCGACCAAGATAACATGGGTCATGGAAGGTGACTGATTCTTCGGTTGAAACGTCAGGAAGTTTTCCTTCCTCTTGCAATTTGGCAAGAATTTCAGAGTGGTGGAATACCTCTAATTCTGCACCGCCATAATCTGCGTATTCCTTTCCTAAAGTATGGAAACAATGTGGACAAGATGCAACTATTCTCTTTACTCCTAATTCTTGGAAAGTCATCATATTTGTTTCTGCGAGCATTTGGAACAGGTACTCATTCCCTGCTCGTCGGGCTGGGTCTCCAGAACACCCTTCTTGCATCCCTAGAATTCCCACATCCAATCCAGCTTCATTTAGCAAACCAATAGTCGCTCTTGCAACTTTCTGATTTCTCTCGTCAAAACTTGCAGCACAACCTACGAAGTAGATGTATTCTGCCGGTTCACCAATCTTGATGTCGAGTCCTTCAGCCCAGTTGCCACGCTCATGCATGCCGAATCCGTATGGATTTGAAGCGGATTCTAGGTTACCCATTGCGACATTCAATTCCTCTGGATATTCCATTGTCTCCATCATTGCGTTTCGACGGAGATCTGTGAGTTTAGGTACGTGCTCGATGTAAACAGGGCAAGCATCAACACATGCATGACATGTAGTACAAGCCCAAACTGCATCTGCACTCATTCGGTCTAGAATACTCTCATCCGGAGTTTCACCCTTGAGTAGAATTGGCGCGTGGTCATTAGCATAATCTCGGACATCGTGTACGATTTGCATTGGATTCAATGCCTTACCAGATTCATAGGCTGGACAAACATCTTGACATCTCGCGCAAGTGGTACAAGCCCAGCCATCAATGAGTTGTCTCCATGAGAATTGTTCGTAACTCGCAACTCCAAATGCCTCGATGTCCAACTCTTCCAAAGGAACTGCTTGGCCACTGTTATTCACTGCTAGTGGCTGCATCTTTGCCATTGGCTCAGTATCGTAGAAGAATACATTCGGGAATGCCATAACTAGATGCATGTGCTTTGACATTGGAATTAGCACGAAGAAGGTACATATCGCCAACATATGAGCCCAATAGGCTGCAATTACTTGCCCTTCTGTGACTCCCTGTTCGGCAAACCAATACCCAAGGGGTTCCCAAGTTGCAGAAGGGGATTCACCGGATTCTACTATGAATGAAGTGGTTGTAATGGTCATAATTAGAAATAGAATAAAGTTGCCTTCCAATTGCGATTTACCTTTCAACTTCTCAGGTGTGAAAACTAATCTCCTAGTTAGTGCTGCAAAACATCCGATTAGTGCAATTGTATACCCTAGTTCCACGATTCCATTCCAAGGGCCCACCAAGGCGCTCGGCAATAGTTCACCAGAGAACCAATTGGCAGTGGCTAAGTCAAACATATCTGTTGAGAGCATCAAGAAGCCCCAAAACATCAGTACGTGCATAATTCCGACGACTCTGTCTTCGAGGACTCTTTTCTGCCCTAACCAACCGGTGATAACTTCCCAAACTCTCTTCCCCCATGAGTCAAAACGGTCATCACTGGAACCAAGCATTACCAGTCGAATAGCTAATTGGACTTGATAGAGGAAGAAGCCAATGGATAACCCTCCAATTAGTAAGAGAATCATCCACCCATCTAGTGGGCCATAGGTCTGAACAAGTGGGTGCTCCATCATCAATCACCTGCGGGCCTAGGGCCTGTATAGCACTCGCAAGTATGGCCGGACCTTCAATCAACCGCTTTCCTATTACAACACGAGCCATCTCCCCAACCCTCATTTCCTCGACTCCTTAGCGAATGACATGGTCAAGGCCTTCGCACCAGGAAAGTGTATCCTTTTCGGGGAGCATGCAGTAGTCTATGGCCACCCCGCAGTTGCTGTTGCAATCGATTCAGGNGTCGAGGTAGAATTGACCGAATCGGACTCATGGACGATTGAAGGAATGCCCTTTCATAGTGAAAAACACCCTCACATTTCTCATATCCTGAATGACGTTTTCGATTATGGCGGAAGACCTCTGAAAATCGCAATCGAAAGCGGGTTGTTTTCAGCCGCGGGTCTAGGCTCCTCTGCAGCCCTTTCCAATGCGATGGGAGCGGCTGTACTTCGGATGATAGATGCTAATGCGAAATTAGATTCAATCAAATTAGCCAGAATTGGACATGCCGCAGAGGCAAAGGCACAGTTCGGACGAGCAAGCCCAACGGATACAGCAACCAGCGCCCTTGGTGGATGTGTAGTTGTGGCTGGAGAACAAGTCACGGGCACTGACCACGTATTCGATACATCAATGGTTACCCCCGAAGGTGAAAGGAAATGGTCCGTTTGTCAGGTCCAATTGCCTGATGATTTGGATGCTTGGTTAGTGCTTGGATTCACTGGCGTTGGATCACCCACTGGAGAGATGGTCGCTGGAGTCGCAAAATTGCTAGAAGAAGACCCTAGTAAGCACCAAGAAATGGATTCTATTGCAATGATTACTCAGGCAGGATTAACCGCTTTAGGTGCTGGAAATCTAGAGGCGGTTGGTATGGCGATGGATGCATGCCATGAGAAATTGCAAAACATCGGAGTTAGTAGTCCAGAACTCGATGCATTAGTTGACGCGGTTCGCCCTCATTCTATTGGAGCCAAATTAACCGGAGCTGGAGGAGGTGGGTGCATGGTAGCGCTTACTCAACACCCACAGAGAGTTGCAGAAGCCATCGAAGTTGCTGGAGGAACACCATTGATTTCACGACTCGGAGCAGATGGTGTTCGGATTTTGACATAAATCGACCCACTGAGTATACTAAACCGATATTGTAAGTCTTCTGAATCACAACGATTCTTTATAAGGAGTTCATAAGTGCGAGCGCCTATGAAGAGCGACGAAGAACGACTAACTGTCGTAAACGTGGTCGCCTCCACCCGAGTGGCGGAGGAACTCGACCTACCCGATATTGCCATCCAANTGAACTGCGAGTATGAACCAGAACAATTCCCTGGTGTAGTCTACCGTGTTGTAGATCCTAAACTCGCTATCCTAATGTTCCGCTCAGGACGAGCTGTTTGTACTGGTGGAAAGAACAAGGATAACATACACACTGGAATCGAGAGAATGATCGGCGACTTGAGAGCCGCTGGTATCGAGACATGGGAATTAGATGATGTAGAAATTGAGGTGCAAAATATGGTTGCAACCTACTCTCTACACTACCCAGAGGATTACTTCGGAACCGCTAGAATGGATGATAACCATACAAGAGTAATCGATGTTGAAGGCGGAATTCGTGCCGCAACGGACGAAGAAGTAGAAGCAGAGGACCCACGAATCCGAGGAATTCGAGAAGGGGAACCACTAGCAACAATGCCACGTAGATTGAATCTCAATAATTTGACCTTCCACCTACCTTTCGACAAGGTAGAATACGAACCAGAGCAGTTCCCAGGTCTAATTTACAGACTCGATTACCCTCGAGTAGTTTGCCTGATTTTCGGTTCCGGAAAGATGGTGATTACAGGTGCTCGAGACAAGTCAGAGATTCTTGAAGCCGTACAATTCATCCAAGATGAGTTAGCAGACTTGTTGTGAAAATAGCCAGAATTTTACCCTTCAAATTGACTAAACATCTTTGGGTGATATTCATGTGCAGACGTAGTCTGCAGAGTTTCGTGTCTAGCATAAGATTTAGTGGATTCATCGTTGTTTTGATGTTGATTCTAGCACCTGCAATGGGTTTTATCGGAGAAGTCGAGCAAAACCAAAAACTGGCTGAAGAATCAGAAGAAAGAGACGTAAACCGTAATTCTGTAAGCCTTGTTGATGTTCCAGATTGGCGAATAGGAGATCGTTGGTATTACAGTGGTTTTCTAGATGTCAGAGACTTTGTTGCAGATAGTGGAGTAGCCACTAATGTCGAGACATTGAATGGAAATCTCGACACCCAAGTTACAGATATCTACACCATGACTGTAGAAGGGGTTTCAACCTTGGTTTACAAGGTTGAGTCAGAAGGTGAATATGAAGCATCAAACGTAGAATTATCTGGCTATGATGGTGACTTGATTATAGAAATAGATACAGTCGAAATAATCCGAGCCTCAGATCTGGCAACAATTGAACAAGAGGCAACCATAGACATTGATTTTGATTACCAAATTTGGTTTTGGACTTACACTATTCAAGTTGCAGAATTAGTGGTAACTAACGAATATGACCCTGCATTGGAAGGATATGATTTCCCAATCAGTGTTGGTGAATATTGGCAAACCAGTTACAATCAAGATACAACCTATAGTGGAAGTAGCGATTACGTAGATATTCCATCAGATACAAGCTCATCCAATACCACATCTTGGGAAGTAGTTTCACGAGGAAGTTCAGGCATCACCTACAGTGGATGTGCTCAATCTTACAATATTACCACCCGAAACTCAAATGGTGAAGAAACCGGCTACAAATGGTATTGCCCAGCGATTAGTAACGATATCAAGAGTTCAACAACAGAAAGTATAGGATTTATCGCCACCCACGAATTAAGTTGGTACCAAAAATCCACTAGGATTAACGAAATAGACGTTGATGTCGAATTCCAGCTATCACCTCTTGATATGCAAATGGATGCAACCGTTTCAGTGACAGATAACGCAGGCAACGCTGTATCAAACCAAAATGTGGAATTCCGCTTTGAAATTGATGAAGATGTCAGAACTTTTACAACTGATTCCTACGGGCAATTTGTTGTTAATTTCAATACAGGAAATAGTCCAGATCAATCTGACGGAGGGACTGAACATGGTTCGCATGGAGTGATTGCCTGGATTGATGGAAACTTCCCCCAAGTTGGGACTACAACTCTGATTATTGACCAGAATGTGCACCCAGTTGATTTGATTGCAAATGCAGCTGGAGTTAGCATAGAGAGAACTAGAGGCGACCGAACAGTTAGCCTAAATCCAGCGATCGGATTTAACGCGGTTCCCGGAGACATACTAACATTCAGTGTACCAGTTGTAAACAGAGGAATACTAACTTCTCCAGAAACCGACCTACGGGTAACTGGACCCAATGGTGTTTCGTCTACAAGCTACGTTCCTGCATTGGGTAGTTTGGAAGAACAGCGTGTGGAATTGGATTGGGAAGTACCTGCTGGTCAACCCATAGGTAATGCATTGTTAGAATTCATTGTCGATGAAGCAGAGGCAATAACAAATGATGGAAATCGAAGTAACAACCTAGGTTTATTTAGCATATATATTGGAAGATTGCCGGTTGCAGAATTGACGACAAATTCCCCTCTTCAAACATACGAGACCGTGACTCTTGATGCATTGAACTCAATCGATCCGGACGGCGGAACCCTAGATTGTGTCTTCGAGGTTGAATCAACATCTGGGAATATGGAAATTATAGAAGATGATGATTGTATACATGACTTAGTATGGGAAGATGATGGCGAATATCTAGTTCGCTTGACGATTACAGATGGCGAGAGCGATACCGATACGATTGAAGAAAATATCACTATTCTAAATCGACCACCTGAAATTATTGTTGATGCATCAGCATATTCTATTCCAGTGCTTTCGTCTATAACATTCGAAGTCACCCACCGTGAAGATATTGACACAAATAATCCAATCGCTCCTGTTGACATATCCTGGCAGACCTCTTGTGAAGAAGGCAGTACTGTTAGCGCGAGGTGTACAGTAACTCCTACTCAAGAAGGAAATTACACAATCGAAGTAATTGCAATGGATGATGATGGAGCAACTACCACGGAAGAAGTAACCGTTGAAGTTACAAATATCGCCCCATCTGGTTTGGAGGCAGAAATTTGGCTCTCAAGTACTAGATTAACTGCTGACTCTAGAGGAGTCTACACAATTAATGAAGGCGATTTGATTGAGATTAGAGGCTCTGCCGAAGACTCGCCAAATGACATTGATAATCTAGTCCACCTATGGTCACCNGATGCTGAAGACCACCCGGAATTAAAGCTAGAAAGTATTGGTCAAAATTCGATTATTGAACATGCATACACAACATCTGGATTACATCTTGCAACACTGGTAGTGACCGACGATGATGATGCTAGTTCTGAGACTTTAGTCGTGGCAATTGAGGTAGTTAATGTCGCTCCGAAGATAGACCCAATTAGCAATCCTCTACCAGTCAAAGAAGATGATGAAATCACCATCACTGCTAGTGTTTGGGACACTGTCGGAGATGTAGAAAATCTGGTCAACTGTTTCGATCTTAACCCAGAAGTAAATAGCGATGAAATAGGTGATTCGGACGATGATTGCGATTTCGAAGGAAATCGATTTATTGGTTCCTGGCCAGATGCCCAACAAGCACCATCGGCAATAATTTTCCACACTACAGACGATGATGGAGAGTCTGTATCAGTNGAGATNCCAATCACAGTAAACAACGTAAAACCGGATGCATATGCTACGGTGAGTAATCAAAATCCAACAATAGGAGATATCGTGGTTCTGAGCGCGAATCTTACAACCGATTCAAGTCATGACCTTGAAACATTGAGGTATGTCTGGGATTTGGATGTAACAACCGATAGCGATGGAAATGGTAACCCTTCAGATGATGAAGATTACGTGGGGCAGTGGTTTGTATGGGAAACCGATACATCCGGTACAATATCCGTGAAACTAACAGTGATGGATGAGGAACTATCTGATTCAATGATAATTACCTTGAATATAGAGGAAGCGCCATTTAGCTTTGGAAATTTACTCTCCTCACCAATCATGATAGTTCTGATTTTGATAATCTTGGCCGGTGGCGGAGGTTTTGCATATGTCAAAATGCGCCAACCCGACGATTTGGTACAAGCCCCTGCAGAAGCAAAGCGCGGACGTAAAGTATCCATGGATGATGCCTTTGATGACCCTGAATTTGACCCTTTCAGTCAGGACAAAGCCAAGAGGCGTGTGCAAGAACAAAAAAGAAACGATGAGGGTAAATTGGTGCAGACAAAAGAAAAGCCAAAGGCACAAGAAACTGAATCAATTGTGCCGGAGGAAGCACCAGTATTACAGATGAATGAACTCGATGAAGAGTACGAGCAAGCAAGATCATCCGAAGTGGTTAATGACGATGTTTTCAATGATTTATTGGAAGACTCCGAGTCACTTAACGAAGAAGAGTGACGGCATTCAGCAGGACTGTCAATAACCGTTCTTTAATGCTCAACTTTAGCGAAGCACTCATTGCGGAAGAGTTTCTCCAGTANCTGTGGTTAATCTATTCAGATTACTTGGCCTACCCGACCCTTCTAAGTCGGTAGAACAGGTAAAGAGGTCTCCTCGGTCAGCCGACCCAGGGCCGCAGAATAACGATTCATTCCATGATTTGGGTAAGGAAATTTGGGCCGAGAGAACGCACAAATTAATCGGCGAGGCTGAACGTTTTGTTCACTACATTAAACCCGATGATTTACATCGATTGAATCTAGATGGTATGTCCCATAATTTAGCTCAAGGTAATCTTGTGATTGTAGATCTTGGTTCACTTACTCATATGCCTAGTCAACAGGACGTTTGTCGACGACGTATCGAGACTCTTGGGCAACAAACAGGTCTTCCAGTGTTTGCTCTAAACGAATCGGACACATTGCTGATGATTGCTGGTCGGAATATGCGAGTTGATACTGAAAAACACAAGCTAGGCATGGCTCAATGGAGCCAATTATCTGACGATTAGGCATAGTCAATTTGACTACGCCAATCCGAATCGCTAGGCCCTGGACCAAGTTTGTCGAAACCTATCTGGAATAATTTAACTGGTATTGATTCGGAATCTACTCCTTCTGGTGCCTCGATTTCTTCAACTCTAAGAATCACTAGAGTCCCGACAGCATCTTCTGGAAGAGAATAGAAATCTACCACTCTGCATTTAATTGCACATAATGCTGAATCGTAATTTGGTGGTGATTCAGGTAAGAAATCCCATTCTGATTTTTCTCTAGGAACAAGTTTGACAGTTTTGTTTACAGCGCTTGCAGATTCTAAATCAGCATTCAAGATAAATACCGAAGCTTTGGAACCTATTCCTTCTTCCTGTAAGTTCACCAATGTGTCTCTAGGCCTGCCCTCTCTATTNGTCGATAATGACAGGGCTAGAAGAGGTGGGTGATTAGAAACGATACTGATTGAAGACATAGGTGCTATGTTTTCAACTCCTGATTTTGATTTAGTTCCGACTAGAACCACTGGTTTTGGCATTAGTAAAGATGCAAGCCATGCTCTCCTTTCTCTGAATCCTAGGGCGTCAATATCGATTTTGTATGAACCGTCACCTATCTTTGGAGGTGGTGGTGGGTCTCCATCTTCATCGGTAAGCCATGTATCTAGGGCACCTGATTCTATCTCAGTAGCAGAAAAAGCGGTGAATTCACGGAATGCTTGCCAACGAGCAATCTCCGTAGGGTCTTCTTCTCTCTTGACTTTTCGAGCGATTGATGCATCGGAGTATGTGACGCAACGACGAAGGTACCTAGATACCACTTTACGTCGTTCGTCGATATCCATTAACTCTCAACTCCGAGTTCATTCATCAGCCGCTCAACATGTCCGGTGGCTCTTACATTATAGCCAACAAATTCGAAATTACCGTCTAATCCAATTACAAAAGTAGAACGAGATACGCCTAAGTATGTCTTTCCGTAATTCATCTTCTCTCTCCATACACCATATAGGTTATGCAATTCAATTTCTTGATCGACAATTAAGTCAAAGTTGAGATTGTGTTTATTTATGAAATTAGAATGAGATTTTGAGGAATCTTTTGAAACCCCAATAACTCGGTACCCTACAGCTTTTAACCTGTCAAAATTATCCCTAAAATCACAGGCTTGCTTTGTACATCCAGGCGTAGAATCTTTTGGATAAAAGTATAGAATTACTTTTTCTCCTCCATCAAGAATTTCACTTAGCCTAATCGTGGTTCCGTCTGTCAATTCGGCTTCAAAATCTGGGGCGTTTTGGCCAACCTCAAAATTCACCAACTCCTCACTCATAATTTCTCCACATAAACGGGGGTGATGAATGCTCGTATTGCGAGCATTGAAGAAACAAGGCTGTCTGATCTGAGATATGGGTAAGTGGGGAAAGATTTCAGGGACCCTTTCGCTAATTCTTGGAGTGTTATTTCTGATTGGTTGGTTTGGAGCAGTTATGGGGGTTGATTACATCGATAATCAGTTAGAAGAAAATTGCGATAGCACGAGTGGACAAATTGGACAAATTACCGGCTGGGATGAGGGACAGTGTCAGGATGGAAGAGATACACGGGACCTTCTTTCTTCATTACAATATTCATTGCAACTTGGTGGAGCGGCACTGTGTATCGCGGGTGTCTGGATGTTAGTTAGACATTGATTTTCTATCGCTTTGATTCTTCTCGAATTCGTTTTTTACTGGCCGCCCAGCCACAAATTGGGCAGTCGGAGAGATTGTGGTTGCGTGCTGGGCAATATTCCCGTCCGAAGAAAATGATTTGCAAATGACGCCGATTCCAAGTATCGATTGGAAAAACAGCCTTCAGATCTCTTTCAGTTTGCTCAACATTACGCGCCTTGGACAAACCCCATCGGCTTGCTAAACGATGAATGTGTGTATCAACTGGAAACGCCGGCACTCCGAATGCCTGTGCCATTACTACGCTAGCAGTCTTGTGTCCAACACCTGCAAGTGATTCTAAGAATTCCCAATCTGGAATAATTTCTCCTCCCTCTTGCAGTATTTGTTCTGCCATTAATTTGAGATTCTTGGCTTTGGTTGGTGCGAGTCCAATTTCCCTGATTAAACTCTGAATTTCTTCAACCTCCAAAGAGGCCATCTTTTCTGGATTGTCTGCTCTTGCAAACAAAGTCGGAGTCACCTCGTTTACCTTCTTGTCAGTTGTCTGTGCAGAAAGCATTACCGCGACTAACAAAGTGTATGGGTCAGTATGATCTAAAGGAATTGGAGTTTCGGGGTATAATTTGTCTAACTGCGCCCCGATTTTGTAAGCCTTATCGGCTCTTTTCATTGCTTAATTTCCCCCTCATCACGAAGTCCGAGGTATAGTGAGCCACCCACAATCAACCCAGGAACCAAATAACAAGGGCCGTACATCCAATTTTCCCAGTCATCACCAGAGTTACCACCAAGAATGAACCAAGATAATGCCGCAGCCATAAAAGCAGGTAAAAGTGATACTAAACCGAACACAAGCCCCCGGGTAAGTTGCATAACTTAGCCTAGTGAACTACAGTCATCAACCTTCGTCAGAGCCCAAGTAGTTGTTCCATCTCTAAACCAGTCTTTGTGTTTATCACATCTGCAGCTTCTAGCCAACCCTTTCGGGCAATTTGAACACCGTACCAAACATCAGCCAAACCGTCAGTTCCATGAGCATCAGGGTTGATGCAAACCGGTACGCCTTGCTGTTTTGCATAATTACAGAGCCTCCAATCTAAATCTAATCTGTATGGAGATGCATTAATTTCAACCGCTTTCAATTCACCTTCTGAATTGAGTTCCCCCATTCTTCGTAACACAGCATGCATATCCACAGGGAATCCTTCTCTACCTTGTAATATTCTTCCAGTTGGGTGGCCTAAGATGGTGAAAGTTGGGTTTTCTATAGCCCGAATTAGTGCTTCAGTGTTTTCTATTTCGTCTCGATTTCTCCAACTACCCAAAGCGTGTACTGAGCCCACTATATGGCTCATTGATTGACGAGTTTCATCTGGATAATCTAAGCCCCCGTCAACTAATATATCGCACTCTGAACCATGGAATATTCGGAAATCCTCACCTGCGTCAACCCAGCCTTCATTGAGTGCACGAATCATTCCTGCTTGTACTGGTATTCCATCCGCAGGAATACCAATTTGTCGACCACCGATATTGAGAATTTCAGAGTGGTCAGCAATACCAAGATACTCCCAACCTAATTCCTGTGCCGCTGCCGCCATTTCTTCCAATGTGTTCACTCCATCAGATGCGACAGTGTGATTGTGAAGTGCTCCGCGAATTTGTTCTGGTTGGATTAAATTTGGAAGAGATGAAGATTGAGCGGCTTCAATTTCACCTGTATCTTCACGCATTTCTGGAGGAACCCAATCTAGTCCTAGATGACGATAGATATCCTTCTCATCTGCGCATTCTAGAGTATATTTGGCCGCCTCCATTCCTATTGCATCACCAGCCTCTTTCTCAGAGAATAGACCAAATTCATTCAATCTAAGGCCTCGGTCAATTGCCATTTGACGCATTCGTATATTGTGTTCTTTGGACCCTGTAAAATAGGCTAAAGTGAATGGGAACGTTTCTGGGGGGACTATTCTGACTTGAGCATCTATTGTCGCGTCTCCACTTCGCTCCATCATCGACTCAGCAAGTTGGGCGTCAAGACTTCCTGCTGATTCAGCGCCAGATAGCATGTCTTGTTCCAGAATTAGGCTAACCTTTGACTCACCAGAACCCTTTACCTCAGCAATTCCTGGAAGAGATAGAATAGCCTTGATGACTGCATCATGATCTGCGGGTTGTGCTGCAACTACGATATCTAGGTCTCCAATTGTTTCTCTGCGACGCCGNGCACTACCTGCGAGTTGCGCGCGAGAAACTCCAGGAATTGCCGCAACCCTCGACTCCAGTGCACGGCCAAACATCAGGCCTACGTCCATTCGGGAACGGCCTTGGTAGCGGCGCAATAATTCGATTCCTTCGAGATATTTTTGTTGGCTTTTCTCTCCAAAACCGGACAGAGGNGCTACATGGCCCATTTCACANGCTATCTTCAACGATTCAACTGAATCCACTCCAAGTTCCTCATACATTACTCGGGCGCGTTTGGGGCCCAATCCGGGTATCCCTACAATCTCGATTAAACCGGGTGGTATTTTTGCATACAATTGAGGTAAATCTCCCCAAGTACCTTCCATCACAGCCTCTGTTACTAAGCCACTGATTCCTTTACCAATTCCCTTTACCTCAACCAGCCTTCCGTCTTGTACAACACTTAGCAGGTCTTCTTCCATGGAAGCCAAGGCACGGCTGGCATTTTGGTATGCTCTAACCCTAAACACATTGGCTCCATCTAGTTCCAGTAGCACNCCTACTTGTTCCATCACAGCAACTACAGATGACTTGGTTTGGAAAGGAGGACCTGCGCTTCGAGGCTTGGGTAGACTCCAACCCTTGACCTTCACCATGTACCTAACGGGGATTCTCGGCCCTTGAGGATGTCCATCAGCACTATTGAACCCAAGACTCACAAATGCACACCCAATCGGAAAGATGTGGAGTTACTTGCANCTCTGGAAACCGNNTCGATNNCTCTCTGTGGCATCGCNATGTTACTTTGGATGAGTATCGGAACATTTACTCGAGCGGAGTGGGGAGAAGCATTTGCTCAGAAAACTATCTTTGTTTTGTGTGTGACCTCTGCAATTTTGCTATTTTCTCTACATCATCTTGGCGGAGAACTATGGGGTTCACGCAATGTTGCAATACCATTTGCCATGACTGCTCTAATCGTGGCTGCGGCAGGATCTCTAAACATCAAGGGCCAAGATGTCCAAGGTGAAATCAACCCTCACGAAATAATGAGGATGAGAAAACAAGAAAGANATGAAGACTGATTCTATCCTTCGCTTCTTTCAACACCTAATTTGTCNTCGATAAATGCNCGCATNTANGCNGGAAGNTCGCCATTGACGAAGATTACATCATTAACTTCTTCAAGTTTCATCAATGAATAATAAATCTGCATTGCAGTCATAGGAGTTGAACTGCAACCTGTGCAGCCACCCTCTAGTGAAATCATGATTATTCCATCTGTGGTGTCGACTACATTTACAATTCCATCGTGTGCGTCCAAAATTGCTTGGACTGGCCCTACGGACTGTAAAATAAGCTGCTTATCGACTTCGGCCACGTGATTTCCTCATAGTGGCTACTAGGCGAGGTGCTTTGAACCATTGGTGGGCTGACCATCGATGTGGCGGACATGGCCAGGGTTCTGATGGTCGACCTGCTGGTCGAGCGAGAGACTTTCGGACATGGAGGAAATCAGGAGGTTGTGAGGCCATTTGCAGCAGCTGGAAATGTAGAGTTGCTACTTGTAACACCTCAAATGCAATCCTTTGAGGCTGGTAAAAAAGCCGAAGCAGGAGAAGTGCCGCTTTCGGAGGAAGACGTTCCTCACTGGGATGATGAGTTCCCCTTCTGGCAATCAACCACCGTGGAATTAGAGGGCCGAACAGTTTCATTTCAAAGAATTGTTATGCCGATGATTGAAAATGATGTAGATATGGCAAATTGGCTAGATTCCGTCGCCGTGGATGCCGTAGTTTGTAGTGGATCACGTCGTAATGTTAGCATGTGGGAGGATTGGATGGCTCCCACAGCGTCCTTGATTCGAGCGTCTGCAAATGCAGGTAGGCCAACACTAGGAATTTGCTTCGGTCACCAATTACTTTGCCACGCTCTGGGTGCAACCATCGAGCGTGCCGACTCCCTTTCAAGTGGGATTTGGGACCTAGAATTTACTGAAATTGGAGTAGATGATGAATTGCTTACCTCACATGTTTCGGATGATTCTTGTGTTGCAGGATTATTCACCCATCAAGATCACGTAATGAGTGTTCCAGAATCTTGTTCTCTTCTATGCTCAACAAGCCATAACGGAGTTACTGCAATTCGAGTTCTTTCAAAAGATGGTGAGCCCTTACCTACGTGGGGAATACAATTTCATCCAGAGGCTGCTAGAGCAAGAATTGAGCGTGCTCACGAATGGGGCCACATAAGCGATGAAGAATTAGCTTCTTTCAAAGGAGAACATGATGGGGCCAGTATTTTGTCTTCATTCGCCACTGTCGTGAGTCGCTATCAAGTATAATCTCCGCCCCGTAGGGGCGATTATTGTGGATTCGGATTAAATAGGGACCCTAGGTCGGCGATTCAACCTAATTGGTGATATTATGGACGGAGAACAAATTGGAATGATGGGAATGGGAGCAGGAATACTAGGACTGCTCATAGCATTCATGCTATATCGAAAGGTTGATTCAATCGAAATTGAAAACAAAACCGTAGCAACTATCACTGGAAGAATTCAGGATGGCGCAATGGCCTTCCTAATGGCTGAATATCGAATGCTGGCGATTTTCATCGTTGTTGTCGCTGGATTATTATTCGCTGGTGGTGAAGATAACGGTCTTGGTTTGGAAACTATGATCGCTTTCATCATCGGTGCTCTTTGTAGTGTAGCAGCTGGATTTAGTGGAATGCAATCCGCTACCAGTGCTAATGGTCGCACTGCTCAAGCAGCGGCAAACGGTGGTCAAGCAGCGGCTCTCACTACATCATACAATGGTGGAGCGGTAATGGGACTTGCCGTAGGGGGACTCGGTCTCTTTGGAATCTCCCTAATGTATTACATGACAGNCCCCGTTGGCGGAGATGGATTCCTTTCTGTAGAAAACGTCGCTGGATTTGGGATGGGTGCTTCTTCAATCGCACTATTCGCTCGTGTTGGTGGAGGAATTTACACCAAGGCTGCGGATGTAGGTGCAGACCTTGTTGGTAAGGTAGAAGCTGGTATTCCTGAAGATGACCCACGCAACCCTGGTGTAATCGCTGACAATGTTGGAGACAATGTTGGTGACGTTGCTGGAATGGGGGCTGATATTTTCGAGTCATTCGTAGGTTCAATCATTGCTGCTATGGTCATCGCTCAAGCCAGTGAAGATTTGGGCGCAGATTACCTGATGATTCCAATCGCTCTAGCTATTGTAGGATATATCTCATCCATTATTGGGGTTTTCTCAATTTCTGGTATGAAAAACATGCATCCTGGAGCTGCACTACGTAATACCACATTCATTGGGGCGGCTTTATTCATCGGTGGAGGATACTTCACCCTAGATTACCTAGAATTGGACACAACCGTAATTCAGGCAGTCGCAATTGGATCACTAGTAGGTATTCTAATCGGACTAGTTACCGAGTACTACACAGGAATCGAGCCTGTATTCGGAATCAAGGTACAAGCTATTCCATACATCGGAGAGGCTTCCAAGACCGGAAGTGCAACCAATGCTATTGCAGGTCTTGCTGTAGGTATGCAATCTGTATTCCTTCCTGTTCTTCTAATGGCCGGTGGAATTTACTTTGCTAACGATGTAATGGGTGGCGGAGATGCCGGGCTTTACGGAATAGCAATGGCCGCTATGGGAATGCTAGGAACTGTTGGTGTTACCATGACAGTCGATGCTTACGGACCAGTAGCAGATAATGCTGGTGGAATTGCGGAGATGTCTGGACTAGGAAAAGAAGTGAGAGAAATCACAGATGGCCTAGACTCAATCGGAAACTCAACTGCTGCGATCGGAAAAGGATTCGCAATAGGTAGTGCTGCACTAACTGCTTTGGCATTATTCGCCGCATACAAGACTAGGGCAGAAGAAGCCTTGGGAGTAGGTGAAACTCTAGATCTTTCCTTAACCAATCCAGACGTTGTAATTGGTCTACTAATCGGTGGTGCGCTTCCATTCCTAGTCGCTGCTATGACAATGAAGTCTGTGGGACGAGCAGCAGAAGATATGATTACAGAAATTCGCAGACAATTCAGAGAAATTGACGGATTATTGGAAGGTCGTGAAGGTGTCGAACCAGACAGCGCAACCTGTGTCGATATTTCCACGCAAGCGGCTCTCCGCGAGATGATTATGCCAGGAATAGTTGCAGTAGCAAGCCCTGTTGTAATTGGACTTGTACTAGGGCCTGAGGCCCTCGGAGGAACTTTGGCTGGTGCAACCGCTACCGGTGTACTGATGGCTCTATTCATGGCAAACGCCGGAGGAGCATGGGACAATGCAAAGAAAGCTATCGAGCAAGGAGAGATTCCTGGCGCAGAAAAGGGTGACGATGCTCACTCTGCAGCAGTAGTCGGTGACACTATTGGTGACCCATTCAAGGACACCAGTGGACCTTCACTAAACATCCTGATCAAGCTGATGTCAATCGTATCGGTTGTTATCGCCAGTCTAATTGCATAAACTGCCCAAACCTGTTTGGACGCTGAAGCGTCAGACTCTTGAGAGTCTGTCCTTAGGGTCGGCCATGCGGAGCGGCGCCATTGGCCTGACCATGCTGTTGCTTATGGCCAGTGTTGCTGGCTGTGCAGGACTAACTGATTCTGGTGGAAGTGGAGGGGCAGATCACACAATTGATGTACCAACTTGGCACATTGGAGATTGGTGGCTATACACATTCTCTACACCAGAATACACTGATGATACTGCCCGACTGGTAGTTGCCTCGGACAGCGAAGAAGAAGGAACCGCCTACATGCTGGCTATCTCATCCATAGGTGAGGCAAGAAGACACGCTGTTCTCAACCACAACCCATTTCTTGGTAGGATAACACACGACAATCTAAGCGCATACGAAAATGGGCTTCCACAGCCAGTTTTGACCTTCCCGATTTCAGAAGGGGATTCTTGGGCATTTTCCCTATTCACTAACGATTGGACTGCTACAGCCCTAGATGTAGGTAAGAACCATGCGACAATGTCTGCTCAAGCAGCCGATGGTGCTAGACTCGACTATACCTTCAACACAGATGTTGGTTTCTTCTCTTCGTTTATCTGGACTGATTCCGAAGGGATCGAGCAGTTACGAATGATGCTTGCAACAAATGGACACACAGAAGATGGCGAAGGTCATGATGGCGAGGTCTTCTTCATCCGTGGAGGCGACCTATATTCCGATACCTGGGAGAACGCAGGTACTGATTTTGAGATACGAGATACATTCCTCGTCAGTGACCATCCTAGTGATGGAGAGTGGGACGAAATGGTGTACTACCTAGACGCTGCTTGCGGAAGCGGGAGTTCAAGCATTAGCCTGACGCTTAGAGACCATACATCGGTATCAGCTCTACAACGAACTTGGGGCCCGGGTGCAGAAGAATACGGCACATTGGGAACGATCCCCTACCCAAGTGAGGAATATACGCTAACCCTGACCTTTACCGGCGATTCAGATCTTCGACTAATTATCGCCGGTGCAATTACCTTTTCATGGACACTCTGAGGTGTCGAAATGACCTCTGGAACTCTCGTTATGCTACATGGTATGACTGGAACTTCAGAGAAAATGCAACCACTTGCAGATAGGTTGGTACCTAATGGTTGGAATGTTATCTGCCCGCAAGCAGAAATTGAACATCCAACTAGGGGTGGATTTGCTTGGTGGTTACGGGCTGAAGACCCAACTCTACCATTGGACTCAGAATCACAAAAACAAGTCGAAGATTCTATGCAAAAGGTGATTCGAGAGATTCCAAATGGNCCTGTGATTATNGGAGGGTTTTCTCAGGGTGGAGCGATTGCCTCTGCACTTTTAGAAACAGATTTACATGAGAGAATAGTTGGTCTTGTTCTAATAGGAACAAAGACTGTTAGGCCAGATTTTTTGACAGAATCACTTCCCTTCCTTAAGCCAAGAGAAGTTGTTTGGATGCATGGAAGAAAGGATCATCTTGTACCTATTGAAGTAGCTATAGAACATGCGGAAATCTATGAATCCGCAGGATGGCAAGTTACTCGCCTTGAGCATGAAAAAGGCCACATGGTCAATTTGAACCAATTAGACGAACTGAAAAATTCAATTCAAAGAATGGCTGATTCGATTTAGTCAAATCAGGCAAGGTAATCCATCAAATGATCAGAGCCACCGATGAAGATTGGTTTTTCACCTCTGACATCAAAGCATACTGGAACAGTACGATGGCCAGTTGCATCAACTACTTCCCAACGGAGATCGCCTTCATGGTCAAAATTTACCTCTGTGTAAGTGAGGCCCTTTGCATCCAGGAAATTTTTCGCTCGCGTGCAATAATAGCACACGGTTTGTGAAAACATAAGGAAATCCGTTTCACATGAATCAAGCCACTGTTGCATGCTCACCAAGCTCTGCACCCTCCATTGATTCACCCGCTTCAGTCCACCATTCGTCCTCATCTTCGTCATCGTCTCCTAAACGACCTTCCAAGACTCGGTCTGTCTCGTCCTCATCAATGAAAATCAGCATTATTGAGGAAATCATTGTCAGAGCGGCACCAACATAAATTGCTGATGAGTAATCGAAAATTTCTATCATCCTCTCTGTAAGCAGGTAAGCGGTTACTCCGGACAAATTGAACAGAGACATGTAAGCCGTAAATTGAGTCCCTCCAACCTTACTCCAAGTCAATCTCATAGATAGTGAGATAATACAAATCCATGCTATTCCTGCTACGAATGCCTGGAAAATTAGGAATATTGTCATCACAGTTGTGTTTGTCCAAAATGGTTCTAGCATTGCGAGTGATGCATTCGCTAATGCGAGTAGAAGGAATCCAACCATAGCAACTCTTCTTGTTCCGAACTTGTCCCCTAGAAGTCCACCGAATATTTGACCAAACATTGCACCAAATACTACCACTCCACCAACAATAGCATTGTACTTCGCCTGCGACCAACCGGCTTCGTTGATGAAAATGTCAATGACAATCGGTCCGACGAAGTAATACAATTCCGATAACAAACAGAGGAATATCAGCAAGAATGCCGACCTTACTGAAAAGGCTTTGACAAGATAGAACGACGTTCTGGCAACAGTGGTTCTCGTTCCCGTTGGTAAGGCCAAGAATGGATTCGGAACTTTAGGCAGCTCTTTCGCATCCTCTATTTGATTCATTGATATTGAAATTCCCAATGTGACTAACCCAACTATGATGAAGAAGTAAGATGCAGGGTTTGTAAAATCTCGAAGATCTGATCCAAGGCCCCAATCAATGGTAAATACATCAATTGCAAAGCCAATAAACCAGGTTGTTAGTCCAAGGATTGCGAACAATGCAGGTATTGAGATTCTACTTTCAGATAATGCATAACCTACTGTTCTGGCTACTCGGAAATCTTCTTCATCTACCCAGGGAGTCTCTTCATCCTCAACATCTTCAACGTCTTTTGCTTCTGAACTAACTATTTCGGCCTCAATAACTCCCACCTTCTTTGACCATGGGAACAATTGCACCCCTGGCTTTTCGATCATGGTTAGTGGGAACCATGCGACCATCAGCAGAAGAATCATTGAGGCTATTATAACTCCAATAATGCCAATCTTAGTTACAAGTACTCCTAGTGCAGCACCACCGATAATTATTCCAAGTCTCTTTGCAGCGAACATGAAACCATTTACCTTAGCAACCTCATCTGGTTGAAGAATTTCTACAGCTAGGGCATCAGTAGCAACATCTTGCAGTGAAGCAAAGATNTTGTGAATGAATAATACTCTAGTTACCAATGAAATTTCATTATTCAAATCACCAATNGTTGAGTCAATAACCAACAAACCACCTAGGCTAACCGCCATACCGGTTTGAGCAAATAATACCCACTGTCGACGTGGACCAAATCTCTCGATAAATACAGCGTCAACAACTGGCCCCCAAATCCACTTGAATGTCCAAGGTAATGCTACAGTGGCAAATAGAATTGCGATATCCTTGACTTCGGTTCCATTTTCTACCAAGTATGCTGCGAAAGCAACACTTGCAAAACCCCAAGGCAATCCTTGGGCAAAGTAGAGAATACAGAGAGTAATCACTCTCCGTGTTTTATTTTCTGTAAGAGGACCTCCTTCCATCCATTCGGACAATCCAGTTTTTGTCGATGATATTGCATTTGAAGGCATTGATTTGTAACGTTCTACATCAAGCGCGTTCGAATAAAACGGTTCATCTGATTCAGATTTCCAACCCTCTCTCACAGCGACTACACCTAGTAGGGCAGTGATTGTTAGAAATGGTATGAAAAAGGCAATAGGTCCAACCGAGGTTTTGCCGACGTTATTACTAGCATCTGTCAATGATACGTAAATTGGAAATTCTGCATAAACCTCCCCAGGACTGCCACCGTCCTCGGAATAGTACATGCGGAAATTGCCGGAACAGTCCGCAATTGGTCCTACAGGCCCAGGAGGGTCTGTACACTGTGGTCCACCCTGAGCCGGTACTGAATACTCAACTGTCAGTGTAAGCATGGTGTCCTTGTCCCATGTTCTAACGGAATCATCGACTAAAATGTCCCACTGAGTAGTAAAGTCATTACCATTGTTCACTGAATTCGCGGATTGTACAAATTGATTGATTTCTTCTTGACCCCTGGAAAGAGTTAGAGTTAGATCGGTACAATCGCCTCCACAATTTCCAGACTCAATATTAAATTTCAACCTCATCGAAATAGTTTCGTTAATTGCTAGAAGAAAATCATCTGTAAAGGCTGATTGCATATTACAAGAATACTCAACAGATACATCATCCCCAGCCGGAAATGCAATTTCACCGAATCCAGAACTTGAAGAGCCTGTTGATGCATTATCGAAATTACTCCAGCATTCAGATAAATCATCAGAACCCCAGAAGTACATGTAGGGTTGTTCTTCTGTCGGATGATTATTTTGGCCATCTTGCGCTACAACAAAAACGGAAAGAAGACTTACAGAGAAAAGTAAGACAACTGCTAAGGAAAGGCCTCTACTTGCATAGCGCATGAGTTCGGGGGCAGAAAGTAGCGTTTGAGGCTTCGCCCAACAAGGTTCGGTTCAAATTGCAGCCAAGCCAGAATTATCATACTCCCAATCGATGATTTGCCAACCTACCTCAGATAAATTCGAATTGACCAAATTTAGGCTCATTGGATTGCAAAGAAGGGCGGCACATCCACCTCCTCCTGCACCTAGAGCTTTCCAAGCCATCACTGAACCATCTGCAAGCATTGGTTCGATTGTTTCCCGAAATGGTTCATGTATCGAAGAATCGAGTAAATCGACTCCTTTGCAGATTTCATTTAGGGCCTCTACCACCAACTGCCTGTGGTCTCTTTGAAGGGCATCAGCCATCATTTTGGTGGCTAAGCGAATAGTTTGGAGGCCATTGATTACGCTTTGATCGCCAGCATCATATCGGGACCAAACTAATTCTTGCATATCTCCAGATTTATGTTGTATTCCACTATGTGCAATAATCAGATGCTTTTTCAGCCATTTTCTTGCAGAAGGGGCTGGTTCAAATGGTAATTTCTCAACACCATCCCCTATGAATAGAATACGATTGAATCCACCATGTGCCGATGCCCATTGGTCTTGACGGCCACAACGATTACCTTGGTTGGTTTCTGCTTCGAAGGCTAATTCTGCAATTACATCTAGGTCACTTACATCATCAACTCCGAGAGCAGCGATCTTTGCAACATTGAGAGCCCCACTAGTTCCTAGTCCAGAACCTGCAGGGACATCAAATTGGAAATCGATATTCCCCTCACCATCTGGAGTTGCTGTAACCCACTTGTCAATTGTGAAGTTGACCACTTCTCCTCCATGGTCGTGAGTGTACGGTGCTAGGTCTGTCCAACCTCCAGCTAGGTCGACCCTTAGCGGGGCTCGAAATCCACCCATGATTCGTCTGATGACTCGGGTATGATAACCCTACGGTGAGAACAAAGGACCAAAAATAACGGGTATCAACACCGAGTCGGAACAAACATGGAGTCGAATGTGGAAAGTGCTATTCAAGCCTTCTCGGAAGGCAAACCAGTGATGGTTTTCGACTCTGATTTCAGAGAATGTGAAACTGATCTTCTATGGCCTGCAACAGCGGCCAGTCCTGCGGTTATGCGCAGATTACGGCAGGACTGTGGGGGGCTTCTATTCTTGGCAGTCGGAGATGAGATAGGTAGTCTATTCGGTCTTCCTTGGTTACAGGACATTCATACTCACCCCGCACTAGTAGCGGAAAATCCAGTTCTTGGTAAATTAATCACTGACGACTTACAATATGATTCCCGTTCTGCCTTCACCCTGTCTTTGAATCACAGAGAAACCTACACCGGAATTACAGATCGAGACCGAGCGCTAACCACGCGAAGGTTTGGGGAATTAGCAGGAGAGATGATGCAGGCAAATGCGACTGAAGAAACTGCTCAGCAGGCGCTCGGTTCAGAGTTTAGGACTCCTGGGCATATTCCTGTCTGCAGAGAATCGCCTGGTGGTCTGGAAACTAGACAAGGCCATACTGAACTAGCTGTAGCAATAGCAAGACTCTCCGGCCACGTTCCAGCCACCATAGGAGCTGAGATGTTACAACCAGATGGAGATAAAGCCCTGAGTGTTAAGGCTGCCAGAAAGTACGCTGAATTGCACAACATACCCATGATTACTGGTGATGATTTACTAAAGGCTCTAGGGATTGAAGATTGACCGAAGCATTGACGATATTTGACTGAGAGGAGATATGGATGATTCGGGTCATGGCGGTCGGTGTTTTCGACCTACTACACGCAGGGCACCTGCATTATGTCGAACAGGCAAAGTCCCTAGGTGACGAGTTGATTGTCGTAGTCGCTCATGATGATACAGTAAGAAAGCAAAAACACGAGCCCGTGACCAATCAAGATCTTAGAAGACGCATGGTTATGGGGTTGAAACCCGTTGATGAGGCGATTGTAGGNAACCCTCCAAGTGTACCTATTTTTGATATCTTAGAAGTAGTGAAACCCGATGTCATCGCATTAGGTTACGACCAGAAGCATTCGCAAGACTCAATCAAGAAAGGATTGGAGGAGAACGGTTGGGGAAATGTCGAGGTGCGAAGGGTCGAAGGATTAGCAGACGACCTCGACGGAACAAGGAAAATCATTGCTCGGATTATTGACCTCTGGTCTGGTGAAACCGGTGGCCCTTACGAGGAGGATTGAGAATGTTCACGGGGATTGTGGCTGCGTCTTGCGAGGTTGTGTCAACCGAGCAAGGAGAAGAGGTCCGTTCAATTGTTGTTGACCTAAGTGGTTATGATGATGATTTAGAAATAGGCGCAAGCGTGGCAATAGATGGCGTTTGTATGACAGTAGTTTCTTCAATAGAAGGCAATGTTCAGTTTGAAGCAATACCTGAAACCTTGGAGCGTACCACAATTGGCTTGCTCAAGCAGGGTAGTCGAGTGAACATTGAGAGATCTCTACGAATGGGTGACGAATTAGGAGGGCACATTCTTTCTGGTCACATTATGTCCACTGCGAGAATTCTACAAAGAAATAAGAAAGGTGAAGGAATCGACCTACTGATTGAACATCAAGCCGATACCAAACCATACATTCTCGAGAAGGGATATGTTGCAGTAGACGGTATGTCCTTGACGGTTGGAGAGGTACAATCTGAGGGATTTTATCTACACATTATTCCGGAAACTCTGAGAATTACCACGATCGGAGCAAAGACTGAGGGAGATTTAGTGAATATTGAGGTTGACTCTAGAACCCAAGCTGTCGTAGACACGATTCGAAGTATGGAGGTAGAGAAATGAGAATAGTTGCAGTTTGCGGTTCTTATCACAAAGAAGAAGTAGAAAAAATGCTAGAATTTGCCCGTGATGAAGCATCTATGATGAATTCGGAATTAACGGATGTTGTTTGGGTTCCAGGATCTATGGAAGCACCTCTCGCTTTGGAAAGACTACTCCTCCGAGAGGATGTTGATGGTGCGATTACCCTGGGTATAATCGAGCGTGGAGAGACTCAACATGGGTTAGTTATGGGGCAATCCGTTACCCGTGCAATAATCGACCTACAAATCAAGCATGACAAGCCAATAGGTTTGGGAATTATTGGACCTGGAGCCGAGCCAGAACATATTGANCCACGGCTTGAACCTCACGCTCGTGCTGCAGTGGGTGCTGTAGTTTCGATGAAAAACTGATCTCATTCAGGAAAATATCAGTCAAGTTTGAGAGTCAATGTTCAAAGAATGCCGGACATTGGGAGAACCTATGTCCGACAAGGTCCGCAATACAATCATCATCGGTTCAGGCCCCGCAGGATACACCGCTGGCCTATATTCCGCTAGAGCAATGCTAGAGCCTTTGATGTTCGCAGGTTATGCATCTGGAGGTCAGCTAATGCTTACTTCTGATATCGAAAATTTCCCTGGTTACCCACAAGGAATAGGCGGACCCGAAATGATGATTCAACTTAGAGAACAAGCCGAAAGATTTGGTCTTGAGGTTCATGATAAAAACGTCGAGAAGGTCGATGTCAGCGAGAGGCCATTCAAAGTCTGGGTTGAAGGAGAAGAATTTCTTGCTGAGACTTTGATTGTCTGCACAGGGGCAGAGGCGATTTGGTTAGGTGCTGAAGGCGAAGATGCACANAAGGGGCGAGGAATCAGTACCTGTGCAACCTGTGATGGGGCATTTTTCCGAGACGAGGAAATTATCGTTGTAGGAGGAGGCGACTCAGCAATGGAAGAAGCCACTTTCCTGACTAGATTCGCTAGCAAGGTTACAATCATCCACAGAAGAGATGTATTCCGCGCCTCAAAAGTGATGTATGACAGAGCGGCGAATCATCCAAAGATTGAGATCAAGACTTTCCGCTCCGTAAAAAAGTGGCTTTCTGATGAAAAAGGGCTCACCGGAGCAGTATTGGAAGATCCTCGCGACGGTTCAACTGAAGAGATTTCATGCACTGGAGCTTTCATCGCAATAGGACACAAACCAATTACGACATTCCTTGATAATCAAATTGAGACCGATGATTCTGGATACATTATTCCAAAGGAGCACACAATGACTAGCATTCCAGGAGTATTCGCGGCTGGAGATGTTGTAGATACAAGATACAGACAGGCAATTACTGCCGCTGGAATGGGTTGTCAAGCCGCAATCGATGCTGAGCGATGGTTAGAGGATCAACACTGAAGTGACAGAATGGTTGAATTCGGTGTTTTCAGCAATCGAGAAGACTGGCAGGAAAGAAGTTGGCTATCTCACCGGATAGGGGATTTGTTCTATCTCTCTCACACGGTGGTTACACTCTGGTGTGCTGTACTTTGGTTAGGTCCGTATCAGTGGATGTGGTGGGGAGTTGTCGTTCTATATGCCGCCACAGAGATACTCTGGTTTTTCCGCGGTCGATTCTGTATTCTCTCTGATTTGGAAAGACACTTCAAAGGAATACCAAGACCTGATGACCCATTAGACCAAAATTTTGTGCGAAGACTTTGGAATCTGATGTTCCGTAGAGATATTTCATCCGAAAATGCACAGGTATTGACACGTATATGGGGGCGACTTGGATTCACTGTTGCATTTGTTAGACTTTACTTATCTGGTGCCTTCTGAGTCTGCCGTGCAAGCCGAAGGCAAAATGAATGAGTGGTGTCCTCTCAGGCCCGTGGACGTGCAATTGAGCCCAGAGGAGCGCGCTAGATATGCACGTCATTTGATTCTTCCAGAGATGGGTGAAGAGGGTCAAAAGAAGTTGAAAAGATCGTCTGTTATTGTGATTGGAGCCGGTGGATTAGGATCTCCAACTTTGCTATATTTGGCAGCGGCAGGGGTTGGTAAGATTGGAATAATCGATGACGATAAAGTCGACATAACAAATCTTCAAAGACAGGTAATTCATTCTACAGCGACTGTTGGTTGGCTAAAGGTTGAGTCCGCTGCTAATCGAATTCGAGAGTTAAATCCGGAAATTGAAGTTGTTGAACATAATACTAGGCTAGATGTGAATAATGCCTTGGATTTACTCTCTGATTGGGATATGGTAATTGATGGTACAGACAATTTCCCCACTAGATATACAATCAATGATGCGTGTGAGATTCTGGGGAAACCGTGGGTTTTTGGCAGCATTCACAGATTCGAAGGCCAAGTTACTGTCTTCAATTATGATGGTGGCCCAAATTATCGAGATTTGTTTCCGAATGCACCACCTCCAGAATTAGCGCCAAATTGCGCCGAGGCAGGAGTATTGGGCGTTCTGCCAGGTATTGTTGGTAGCATCCAATCTGCTGAAGCAATCAAATTATTGCTAGGTGTTGGTGATTCGTTGTCTGGGCAATTAATGGTGATCGATGCAAAATCCATGAGAACACGTTCATTACAATTTGATAAATTACCTGAAAGAGAGCCTGTCACTGAAATGTCCGAGCAATTGATAATCGAAGCTTGCCAAAGTCAAGAGATTATGGAAGAACCACCTATTGGACAGGTGCTAGAAATTACTCCNGCCGAATTTGTAGAAAGACGTTCTAAGGGTTGGAACCCCTTCCTATTGGATGTCAGAAGGGCAAATGAGGAAGCGATTGTCAGTTTGCCAGGAACCGACTTGCGGATTGAACATATTGCAGTTCCTGCAAAATCTGAAGATTTGCCAAAAGATTGTGATTTGGTTGTTTACTGTCGAAGCGGAGGTCGTTCGGATGCTGTAGCCCGATGGTTGGGTCAGTCTGGGTGGGACAGGTCTAGGGTTTGGAATATGGTTGGCGGCATCCATCTTTGGGCGGATCAGATAGATTCTACAGTTCCAACGCATGCTGTTGATCCTATACCAACTGTTAAAGAAGCACCATCTTCGATAACAACATCTCCTGTAGTGGTATACTGCCCAGATAAAGTTAAATCTCTATTATTAACATTAAC
>FUFK010037889.1_pt1 | contig 55326 bp, 52 predicted proteins | sample 1021851 | NCBI WGS metagenome assembly FUFK01 (sample SAMEA51879418, study PRJEB19060) | metagenome | reverse complement strand
AATGCATTAAGACTTTTAGCTTATAAAAAATGAACAAAAGTACCTTCATAATCAGTCAAATGGACTGCCCCTCCGAGGAGCAGATGATCAGGATGAAACTAGAATCTTATGAACAGATAAAATATCTTGATTTTGATATCCCCAATAGAAAACTTGAAGTATATCATCAGGAAGGGATTGAAGACATTCATTCCTCGATTTCCGAATTAAAATTGGGCGATAAATTTATACGATCAGAAAAGGCTGAGGTTCCAGTTGGAGAAGATGAAACTAAACAAAAAAATATCCTTTGGTGGGTATTGGGTATTAATTTTGGTTTTTTCCTTATTGAAATGACCACCGGTTGGATATCTTCTTCAATGGGTCTTATCGCCGACTCACTTGATATGTTAGCAGATTCGATAGTATACGCGTTAAGCTTATTTGCAGTGGGAGGTGCTGTTTCAAGAAAAAAGAAAGTCGCAAAATTCAGCGGCTATTTTCAAATGTTTTTAGCTACTCTGGGATTCGTAGAAGTCTTACGCAGGTTTCTTATGAGTAGTGAAACACCTTTATTTCAGTGGATGATTATTATTTCCTCTCTGGCCCTGGCAGGAAATTTAATTTCATTATGGCTAATCAATAAGGCTAAAAGTAAAGAGGCTCATATGCAGGCCAGTGCTATTTTTACTTCAAATGATATTATCGTAAATGGTGGGGTGATATTGGCTGGTATTCTGGTTTATTTTCTGAAGAGTAAATGGCCGGATCTAATTATAGGAGGTATTGTATTCACATTTGTGATGCGTGGGGCGATTAAAATATTAAAGATTTCCAAGTGAAGATAGTATAATAGTAAAAAGACTAAAATGAATGTATGGTTATGGGTAGGGGTATTAGTTCTTGCGGCATGGGCTGCTCATTAGGGTGCTGACCAACTCCTTACACCTTTAAAAATGTTACGTAAGCAATGGGGGCTTACGGCTTCTTCAGGAGCAGCTTTCCTTGCTATTGTAACGGCGAGCCCTGAAGTGGCAATTAATATTACAAGTGCTGCCCGTGGTGTTTCTGATATTGGCTTAGGAAATTTGCTGGGTTCCAATATAATTTCCATTCCGCTTATGGTAACTATCGCCTATGATTGCCGCTGCTGCCATGAGCTTTAGCTCAGTTTCAGTAATAGCCAATGCATTGAGATTGCGTACGAAAAAAATAGAATAAGTGAATTAAAGGTATGAGTACAAATTATATTTTATACCAGTCTTTGACAAGTTATTTTATCCAACAATAAGAAATAAATAAATTTGAAATGCGATGACCTCAAACCAGGCAGAATTTGAAAATAAACAACTGGATATAAATTCTTTACCTCGATTTACTGAAGTGGAATTCTATCGGCTCGATCATAAGTATCTGATTAAGCTAAATATTCGGACTGGTATTGGTGCATTAGTAATTTTGGGAGCTTTAATTGTAGGATACTTTCTTATGATAGAATTCAAAATATTAATCCTTTGGTCTGCAATTCTTTTCTTACCGATTTTCTTGTGGTTATTCTATCGCAATTTTGAGCTACAGAAAAGAAATGGATATGCTTTAAGAGAAAGAGATATAATTTTTAAAAGAGGTTTTCTCCATGAAAAAATAACAATCGTACCATTCAATAGGGTGCAACATGTCTCGGCTAGAAAAGATTTATTGGACAAATTCTTGGGAATTTCATCTTTGGCAATTTTTTCTGCAGGTGGTTCAGCCAGTGACATTACTATTTCTGGACTTCTTTCGAGAAATGCGGAAGCATTAAAGGAAGCTATCTCAAAAAGGGTGTCTTCTAATGGATAGCAGTAATTTCCATCGGCCACAGAGGCAGTCTAAAATAGGAGTGATACTTGTTTTTGGGAACAGCCTTTATCTTTTTTTTAAGAATTTGTGGTTTTTGGGGATCTATTTTTTCATGAACGGATTAGATTCTCAAACAATCCTTAATGCTGCTATCGTGGCTACTATAATTTTTATTTTAGCTTTAGCTTATAGTATCCTTTATTTTTCGAGGTTTGTTTTTTTAATTAATCCTAGAACTGAGGAATTTGTACTTCAAAAAGGGGTTTTCAATTCTCAAACTATCAGCCTCCCTTTCAATAAAATCCAGCAGGTCAATCTTAGGAGAAACCTTGTGCAGCGATTAATAGGTGTCTATAGTGTTTTAATCGATACTGCGGGGAGCAAAGAAAAAGAGGAGGAAATAAAGGCTTTATCCAGGATAAAGGCAGAGAAACTTGCAGAACTTCTTATAAGTTATTCCCGGCTGGAAGAAAACATTCAGCAAGAAGAAAAAGAAGAAAAAGCCGCTGAAGACTGGCATTTTTCTTTAAACATTCTCCAGCTTCTAAAGCTCGGGTTAATCAGCAACTACCTGCGCGGGCTTCTTCTGTTGATCACTTTCTACCTTACTCTCAAAGATCAGTTTTTCTTAAATAAATTCATCCCTCCCGAATTCATCATGGTGGAGCCAAACTTAGACTCTCCTTTAAGCGTCTGGAAAATTATACTTCTGCTATTGGCGATAATTACAGTCACTGTGGCGGACACCTTCATTAAATATTATGGCCTTCGTCTTAAAAAATCCAACTCAGGACTACAGGTAGAGATGGGGCTTCGGAAAAATAAAAAGGTGAGCTTAAAAGCAAAAGAGTACAGGCTATTGAAATTTTGAACAATCCTTTTCAACAAAGGCTTAATCTCCAAAAGATCAAATTTTTTTTGGCAAGCAGCCCGAATGATCCTGAGAAAAGTATTACTACCATTCCCGGTATTTCCCAAGAACTTTTGTCAAAGATCCTTGGATATATGCATGTTAATCCAATAAAGAAACAGGTTACTCAAATCATTCCTAATAAGTTACTTATTTTTAAAAAGATCAGTGCAGGATTTCTACCCTTGCTCCTTATTCCTATTATATCGAAATTTTACAATCTTAATTTACCTTTAAAATGGTTGATCATCATTATATCAGTTTATTCGGTTATTCTCTTGGGATATCAACTTCTATATTTTCGATCTTTGCGCCTAAGTTTTTCGGAGGAATTTATTCTAAAAAATTCTGGTGTATGGGAAAATAAACAGCAGTACCTGGAAATCTGGAAACTACAAGCTGTTTCAATTTCGCAACCGCTCTGGTATAGAAAGAAAAATCTCGTAACTCTCACTTTCCATTCAGCCGGAGGGGATGTTAGCTTCGAGCTGATAGATCGAAATAAAGCAGAATCCTTAATGGATTATGTACTTTATAAAATTGAAAGTACTTCCAGAGGATGGATGTAGAGTCAAATCAGGAACTATAAAGAACTATGGCGGAAATAATACTTGGAGATAATCTGTTTCTACTCTAAATTTTATGGTATTTAGTTTAGTGTATAAATTGACATTAACTATCAGTGAATTGAAACAATTATAAAATGGCACTGATTTAAAGGAACAAATCAACAATACTTTGAATATATAGCCTGTAAATTCTATTTAAAACTTAGAGGAGTTTAGACCAATACTCTCCTTTTAGAAGTGAATTTATGATTTTCGCATTTCCATGGTTAATAGATATTGTTCTTAATCCAGTTATAACAATATTAAAAACTATAACACGTCTTTTTAACAGATAGCTAGGTCGAATCACTAATTAATTAGGAGCCAAAAAAAATTACCATGTATTTCGTTTGGAATTATTTTTAGGGATAAAGTTCCTATACAAATGTCACAGAAAACTTATCGCCATTTCTCTGTGACTATAACCATGATATATCAGTCCAATTTATTGAATCAACAAGCCGATAAGTCTTTATAGTTTATAGATTTTTTAATGTTGCCTTAAAAGTATTCATTGAAAAAAAAATGAAATATTTTAAAATTTTGAAGTCCAGATTTTAATTTCATTCCTGTTGTTTGGTTCAGATGACTGGAATGTGGCACAATTAGTCATTGCTCTAATCTTATATTAGATGTATTTATCATTTTTCTACCATATTCGATTTAAAATCAAAATCCCAATTTTGGTATTTTATTATATAACGTATCTGTTTTTTACATAAATTTATAAAATTCAATTACTTACGAAGCTCTATAATCTGCTTAGTGATATTTATTTTGTTCCTGATAAATCTATTTTATCCAAATTATAGATTTGTAGAGTTTCGATGAATACACCGTTATTTATAAATAGTCTGCTATTTCGCTTTCAATCATTTTTAATCTAGATTAACTTAGTGTTTTGATTTTCAATTTGGTGCCATGTTTGAAGCAGTTAATTTTCCGGCTTACCGTCAGCTCGATCAAATGGATTGTGGGCCAACATGCCTAAAAATTATTGCGGAATATTATGGCAAACATTTCAAATTAAATTTTTTACGTGAAATTTCAGCCCAACAAAAAGGAGGCGTAACCTTTGAAGGCCTTTCACGAGCTTTAGAAAAAATTGGAATAGATTCGGTTGGTATCAAGGCAGATTTTCAAGAACTGATTGAAGACATTCCACTTCCGGCAATTGCCCATTGGGATCATAATCATTTCTTGGTGGTTTATAAAGCGGATAGGAGAAATGTGTTTGTTTCCGATCCAGCCATTGGTAGAATGAAGTATTCTCATAATGAATTTCAGGTTCGATGGTCAGGTATGAATGAAAATGAGGGAATATTACTCCTTGTTGAACCTAAAGAGAATTTTTTGAATAATGACGACGACGAAGCTAAGCCCGAAGGGATGGGATTCTTAATCGAATATCTAAATCCATATAAAGAATATATAGGTCAAATCACATTGGGATTATTTACAGCGATGTTGATTCAGTTGATCCTTCCTTTCCTAACCCAAAGTATCGTGGATTATGGGATCAATTATGAGAATCTTGATTTTATATACCTGATCGTTATAGCACAACTGTTTTTGTTTCTTACACGTTCCGTTACTGAAGTCATTCGTGATTGGCTCTTACTGCATATAAGCACCAAAGTAACCATAGCCATGGTATCAGATTTTTTGGATAAACTCCTGAAGCTTCCAATTTCCTTTTTTGACTCAAAAACTACCGGCGATTTTATGCAGAGGATTTACGATCATCAGCGAGTGGAGGAATTCCTGAGCGGCCAATCCCTGACTATATTTTTTGACCTGCTTAGTATTATAGTTTTTGCTTTCGTTTTAGGGATTTTCAATAGCACCATTCTTCTGATTTTCCTGACTGGAACAGCTTTATTTTTGGGGTGGTCTTTTTTATTTATGAAAAGAAAAGAAGTTCTGGATCACCAGCAATTTGATTTAAATAGAAAGGAGCAATCCCATTTTCTTCAAATAATTATGGCGGTGATGGAAATCAAGCTTAATAATTCGGAAGAAAGAAGAAAATCGGAGTGGAAGGTTAATCAGTCCAGGCATTTTGGATTACAATCAACCATCTTAAAAGTCGATCATAGTCAAATTAAGGGCGGTAAATTTATTAATGAAGTTACAGGCATCCTAATTGTTTTTTGGTCAGCAAAGGCAGTCATATCAGGTGAAATATCATTAGGCACCATGCTGGCCATTCAATTCATCGTAGGAAGTCTTTATATACCAATTTCTAATACCATAGATTTCTTAGTGGGCTACCAGAAAGCAAAACTTTCTTTAAAGAGATTGGCTGAAATTCACAATCAAAAATCTGAAGTTTATCAGAATGATAGCGTTTGTGTGGAATTGGCAGGAGATATAAAACTTGAAAATATATCATTCAACTATGGGGAACAGGGATCAAAAGCTGTTCTTAAGAATGTTTCTACAATTTTTCCATACGGAAAAGTTACTGCCATTGTCGGAGCCAGTGGATCTGGTAAGACAAGCCTTCTGAAAGTATTACTGAAATTATATAAACCTATTGACGGCAGGATAAGTATTGGAAATGAAAATTTCGAACATATTGAAGTTGATAACTGGAGAAGGATGTGTGGGGTAGTTTTACAGGATGGAGTTTTGTTCAATGATACGATAGAACGAAACATTACAGAATCAAAATCTGATGAACCTTTAAACAAAAAGCGATTAACAGAATCGATCCAAATGGCCAATTTGACCAACTTAATTAATTCACTGCCACTTGGATATCAGACCAGGATTGGTGAACAAGGACAGCTTTTAAGCGGGGGCGAGAAACAAAGGCTTCTAATTGCAAGGGCGATTTACAAAAATCCTAAATATTTATTTTTCGATGAAGCTACAAGCTCTTTAGATGCTGAAAATGAAAAAGCAATTACAGAAAATCTGTACCATTTTTACCGGGATAAAACAGTAATTATCGTAGCCCATAGGCTTTCCACGGTTAAAAATGCTGACCAAATACTGGTAATGGATAGAGGAAAGATCGTGGAACAGGGAAATCATCAAGAGTTGCTTTCTCAGAAAGGTATTTATTACAGATTAATAAGAAATCAACTTTAAAATAAGCGATTATCAAAAACTACAACAAATACAAAAATGATAATAGTCTTCAACGTGAGCCCAGTTGGATGCTGCGAAATGGCACTAAGTTGACTTTCATTTTCTTTTTATTATTGCTAATATTCGCCTCTGCGTTTCCTTTTAATGAGGTTATTAAAGGAGATGTAATCGTTACCTCCCAAAATCCACCGGTGCATATAAAAGCTAAAACTGAAGGTAAAATTTTAGCGATTAATTTCCAACCCGGAGATTTAGTTTTAAAAGGGGATATTTTAGGTGAACTTGAAAATGATTCAAACACAGAAGACATACTAAATCTGAAAGCAAATTTAGTTACCGTCCCGAATATTCAGTCCCTCAAAGCTTTAAATGAGATTTATCCTCCAAACTTAATTTTAGGCAACGACCTTCAATTATATTACAATGCTTTTTTAAGCAACTATCATCATTTGATACTTGATACATCCCTGAATGACCAATCTATTTATGATCATCAAATGAAGCAGGAATTATCAAATCAACTTCAATCCATAGATACTAAAAAAGAAGAATTGTCTATTGCAAATAGAAATCTGGAAGTCACGGGAGCCAATTATAAAAGGTTTCAGGGACTCTATAAAAAAGGAGTGATTTCCCAGGTGGATCTTGAAAATGTAGAAAAGGATTTCTTAATGGAGCAGCGTCAATTTCATTTTTTAAATCAACAATATAATCAGTTAATTCTGGAGAACAAAGGGATACAATCCCGGTTGCACCTTGCAAATAATAGCTCTTTAAAAACTAAGAGCAATCTGGAGGTCAATCTACTATTATCTCAACAGAATTTAATCAATGCCATTCAAAAATGGGAAGATACCTACCTTTTGAAAAGCCCCATAGATGGCCGATTATCTTATTTTGAAGTTTGGGGAGAATATCAGAATATAGAAAAAGGGGAATCAATATATAGTGTTGTTCCCCAAATTCAGCAGGATCTGATAGGAAAATGCATTATACCTATTCGGAATGCTGGAAAGTTGAAAAAAGGACAAAAGGTGAATTTAAAGCTGGAAAATTATCCATATCACGAATGGGGAATGCTAAGAGCGAAAGTAGGATCGATTTCGGAAGTACCAAAAGGAGGAGATAATCCGGGTTATATAGTTTACTTAACTATTAATGATTTGAAAACCTCTTACGGAAAAAAATTGGAGTTCCATCAGGAATTAAATGGTACAGCAGAAATTTTACTGAAGGAAGTTACGCTGATAGAACGTATTTTTTATCAATTCCGACACTTATGGTCAAACAGGGATTTTTAAATAGTTAAAGATGATTTTTTATTCTAAGATAAAGTTTTTCCTGTGCCGCGTGCTGATGCTCGTGGTTTTAACTTTGTGTATTTCCCAGGCATTGTATTCCCAGGATAATTCAGAACAGATTACTACTAATTACTCGATTAACTCAACCTTTTCGGAATTGCATGAACTTGAATCAGCCGCTATGGCAGATTCTAGAATTAACGAACTTAATGAGATGGTGGAAGTCCATCTGCAGAAGGCAAAAAAAGAGAATGATCCCATTGAAGTTGCCAGGGCCTTTTACTACAAAATATTGACTGAGGAGCCGGAACGCGCATTGGTTTATTCAGATTCGATGATTGAGATCACTGAAAACAGCATACATCCGAACTACCCAACTCTTGGCTATATTCTTAAAGCAAATGTATTTTACGATCAGGGTAAATTCCAACATGCATTAGATAATTTTTTGAAAGCCTATAATCTGGCTCTGGAAAAGGAGAATATAGAAGATCAACGTGAAATTTCCTTGGCAATCGCTGCCATAAGAAATATAAATGGACAGCATTACGCCGCTGCCGATTTATATAAGCGATCTCTTAATCTTTTAAAACAAAAATTAAGTTCAACCGAAGGTTATTATGATGATTATGCCACACTATTTTATAATCTATCACTTACCTACTTGAGACTGTCACAATTGGATACCTCAAAATATTATGTTCAGAAAGGAATTGAGTTGGCGAGATTAGAGCAGAAAAAAGAAGATTTTAAGGATTTCGTTTTGGTCGATGCTCAGATAAACTTTTATAAAAGGGATTTCAAAAGGGCGAAAGATACCTTACTCAAATATATTAATGATTTTAAAGGTACCAGTAAGGCAATCAAGCTTTATTATTTGGGGAAAATTGAAAAGCATAACGGAAATGAAAAGGTTGCCACTGCATATTTTAAAACCATTGATTCTATCGTTTCCTCAACAGAGGATCCTTTTGACGAAGTTAAGGATGTTTATCAGCAGTTAATTATCAGTTCAATATTAGAAGATGATGAGAAGGAGCAAATAGATTACATAGAAAAACTAATTTACTATGATAGTGTTTTGTCTTCAGAGCATGAAAATATAACTAATCAGGCTGTAGTTGCATATGATATCCCAGATTTAAAAAGACAAAAACTTAAGGCTGAGAATCAACTCAAAACAAAAAATTTATACGTGGCATTAATTGCTACTCTTGCCGCACTTGCTGTATTAACTGGATTATATTTTTATATCCGATCTAGGAAAATGAAAGCCCGATTAAAACTTCTGATGGAAGGCTCGGAAATCGAGGAAGAAAAATCGAGAATTATTACAGAGCATCCCTCTTCAGTTCCGGAGGAAATTAGAAAGGATATTTTGGAAAAACTGGCTGTATTTGAAAGCTCAGAACGCTTTATGAGTAAAGATTTGGATATGTATGGTCTGGCGCAGCAGATGGGAACCAACACCACTTATTTGTCCACTGTAATAAACCATTATAAGCAGATGAGCTTTCCAACTTATATCAAGGATTTGAAAATTAAAGCAGCAATAAATCAACTGAGTAAAAATTCTGATTTATTGAAATATAATTACCAGGGCTTAGCAGAAGTATTTGGCTTTAAAACGGGAGAATCATTTTCGAAAGCCTTTTATAAGAAAACAGGAGTATATCCATCTAAATTTTTAAATGAACTAAAATCGCGCTAAATAACACGTGATTTATAAATGAGGGCTTAACCTTTTTGCAGCTTGTGCCTAAATGTGATTATTTAGTAATGAAATTTTATTAATCCATTAAATATTCTAATTATGAAAAAAGAACTAAAAGATTTCAGAGAAAGAGCCCTTAAAAATTTAAACCAAATTAAAGGAGGGGGAGAAGATGTGCCAATTGACAGGGATAAGATCAAAACTCCTAAGGTTGGAAAACGTGATTAAACTTAAATCCTTAAAGAAATTCCCGGATCAAAATATTGTTTCGGGAATTTTTAAAGAACGAAAAAATGAAAAAATATATCAGACTTTTTCTATTCTATTCATTCTGTTTATTCCTTTCAGTTTCTTTTGCTCAGAAAGGAAGCGACAATCATTTGGTTTATCCCAAAATCCATAAAAGACCAACTACCGAAATACATTATGGAAATAAAGTCATAGACGAATATTCAAATTTAAAAAAGCTTGAAGATAGTGTGGTGAAAGATTGGTTTAAAGCCCAGGATTCTCTTGCTGAATCTTATTTTGTCGGGAATGACTTAATGAAGGAATACTTGAACAGGTTTAAAAAATTGCAAAATAACGCTGAATCTTCCGTGAGTATGATACGGATTAGTGAAGTAGGTAATTATTTTTATTTAAAATATGATGATAGTCTGGAATATGAAAAGTTGTTTTTCAGGGAGAACCTTGCTGACAATGAAAAAGAATTATTCGATCCCTCCCAAGACGGAAAAGAAGATCTTTCCATTACCTATCTCAGACCATCCTTTGACGGCAAAAAGATAGCAATAGGGTTTAATGAAAATGGTAACTTTTCCAGTAAGGTTTTAATTTTTGATCTTGAAAAGAAGCAGATTTTAAAAGATGTTATTACTAATATTAATCCTGATTTCGGAGGTATAGAATGGTTGCCGGATAGTTCCGGATTTATCTATTTATATTTTCCGGAAGTAGATAAATCAAAACCGGGTTATAAGAAGAACTCTTTTTCTGTTATTCATAAGCTAGGTGAAAATCCCGAAAATAGAAAACCAATTTTCCAGGCAAATGAAGACTTACAAATTCCTGAAGATTTTTACCCTAAAGTAAAAATAGGATCGAGCCTGGATAAATATATTATTGGTTATGCAGCCAGTTCTGATGATTATTATGATAGTTATATAGCTAAAATTTCCGATGTCCTACAAGGAAAACCAGATTGGATGCCATTCTTTCAAAATGAAGATGCGATATTTTATGATCAGGGCGAGGTTCGTGGCGAAGATTTTATTTTTCGGCAAGGAAATTTAAACGGAAATCTTTTGGGAAAAGTAAGTATAAAAGATCCTGATTTCAATAATCCAATTGTTTTAGCAGAAGGCAATAAAGAGAATCCTATTGTCAAATTTGAGGTAACTAAGGATCATATCTATTTTGCGAGGTCCTTATATGGAGCAAATGTTTCTTTATATGTTCAAAACTCTTCAAATGAGATCAAACAATTACAACCTCCTTTTGATCCCGGTTATGCTAGCTTTTTTGGGGAGTCTGCAAAACACAATAACATCGGAGTGGGAATGGATGGTTGGACTTCTGATTATACCCGCTACTTAATAAATGAAGATGGAAGTTTCTCAAGAGAAGCACTTTCACCTCTATTGGCTTATCCGGAGTTTGAAAATATTATAACGGAGCAAATAATGGTTACATCCCATGATGGGGTAGAAGTTCCTTTATCGCTGGTTTATAAAGAAGGTTTGAAAAAAAAATCAGCAAATGAAGTATTTATTTACGTATATGGTGCATACGGGGAAAGCATGAGTCCATTTTTCTCTCCTTTATTTCTAGACTGGGCTGCGCAGGGTGGTATTCTGGCATTTCCTCATGTTAGGGGTGGTGGTGAAAAAGGGAAGGAATGGCACGAACAGGGAATGAAAAATCTAAAATATAATTCCTGGAAAGATCTTATAGCCTGTACCGAAGCTCTGATAAATTTGAATCTTACAGCCCCAGGATTAATTTCTCTTTATACCAGCAGTGCGGGAGGGATTACGGCCGGAATGGCTGTAAACGAACGTCCCGATCTTTATTCTTCCTTCATAGCTGAAGTTCCGCGTTTGAATCCTCTTGGTTTGGAATCTTCCAGTACTGCCAGCAGTACAAGTTATCTTGAGTACGGAACGGTTAAGGACAGTACGGAATTTATAGGTCTCGTAAGAATGGATCCATATTTAAATGTTCGTTCTGAAATTTCTTATCCGGCAGTTCTTGTAATGCCAAGCTATAACGATGACCGCATTCCATTATGGGATAGTGGCAAGTATATAGCTAAACTGCAAAATAGTTATCAGATAAATAATCCTTTTTTAATGGATATCGACTATCAAAACGGCCATGAAACCGTTGGTGATTATGATGAGTCTGTCCGACTCTATAGTAAAATCTTCAGCTTCGCCAAATCCAATATGAAGCATTAGTTATTTCCTCCAGGTTAACTATATCTTTTCTTCTCTCTTTCCGATTGTTTATAAATGCAACGCATTCATTTATAAAGGCAGTTTTTTTAAATTTCTGTAGGTGTAGTAAATACTGGATATTTAAGGTATTACTTCTTAAATATCAAACAAATGTATTTTCTGATTACGGAGGATGAGCTTAAAAATGAAATTAGGAAAATTGAGCAGACTTTCCTAAATAAGAATGCGGCATATTTCGAAATAATCAACTATTGCCGTAAAGTATTAGAATCTTATCGGAAAGAGATTTATTTAAATGGTTTCTTGGATATTCCTTCGGAAATTCTGTTTTTCAAAGAACAGAAAACGCTTCCTTTAACATATCAGATTTATTACGAAAACTTGCTATCTATTGAATTGGAGATTTCATCTATAGGCGAAACCTCCCGGTTGAAATTTATCCGAAAAAAGATTCAAAAGATAAATAGTTTTCTTGCTGCGCATAAAAATTTTCTTCAGTATATCGCACTGGATCAAGAATACCTGGATGAGATCTATTTTACCCGAAAATATTTCAGTAAAGATCATATTACAAATTATAATCAATATGAAAGAGATCCATTATTTAGTTCCTCCCACGATTTGCTATTAAGTGAACTGAATGCTCGGAATTTCCTGCTTGAATATTTGAACAAATTATTCCAGGATAAACATACTTCTTCTTTAGCTTTTGAAGAACCGGTAAAAATAAACTGGACTTCTTCTAAGGTTGCACTAACAGAACTGATCTATGCTCTACAAGTTAGTGGTTCTATAAATAATGGAAATGCCACTCTGAAAGAACTTGTGGTAATATTTGAGACTTTAACAGGCTTAGATTTGGGAGACTACCCTCATACATTTTTAAGACTTAGAGGTCGCTCTGAACCTTTAAAATTTATCGATAAGATGAGAAATTCCATGCTTGAATATATGGAAGAACTTGATGCATGAACTTAAGAAGCAAGGTGAAGCCAAGTGGGTGATTTACTTCAATTATAAAATTACATTCTATACTTATAAGAATCTCTCCATTTTGTATCTAATTATATCACTATTTCCCTGAAAAATAATTGTACCAAGTTGGTTATTACTTGGCTAAATCTTCAATTGGTATCTATCAATTTTGTAATGAAAATTAATTCCAATCCCACTGCTTTAAACTTTATAACCTGCGGTGGGATTGTTTAAAAACAAAATTATTATGCCAACATCAATTATTACCACAGACGATTTAATGGAGTTTAAAATGGAGCTCCTGGAAGAAATTCAGAAACTACTCGAAAGGGAATCTGGAAATATCTCTAAAAAATGGCTCAAATCTACCCAAGTCATGGAAATGCTGAAGATTAGTGCCGGAACTCTAAATGGTTTTAGGACGAAGGGGATACTGCCGTATAGTAAGATAGGAGGACTTATTTATTATGATTCAGCTCTTATTCAAAAAATATTGACAGATAATCTAATCCAAAATGAATAAGCCATGAATTACATAAAACATTTGAATGCGATATTCCAGAGATTCTCCAAGGATTCCAGCCTTAATGCCACTCATATCAGTGTATATATGGCTTTATTTCAATCCTGGAATATTCACCGTTTTAAAGAATTGTTCTATATCCATAGAGATGAGATCATGGAAATGGCCAAAATTGGCTCTAATCCAACTTACCACCGATGCATAAGAAAATTACACGATCAAAAATATATCCAATATCTGCCTTCTCATAATCCCTATAAAGGCAGTAAGGTTAGGATGTTCATTTTTGATGCAAGCTCTAAACAAGTAGTGAACAAGCATGAATCAACCTCAAAACAAGCATTAACTCCTTTAATAAACTTAAATAAACAAAATAAAAACATTAATAAACTAGAGCTCCCGCAAAATGAAAATGAAGTTTTAATTTTTTTTAGAAATAAAAATTGGCCTGAACTGGAGGCGCGAAAATTCTACAATCACTACACTTCAATTGGATGGTTAGTAAGAGGGAAAATAACGATTACTAATTGGCACGCAACTGCTGAAAATTGGATGTTGAAAGTAAACGAATTCCAAAGTCAGTCATCAGTATTTCAAAATAGTGACAACCTGCAAACAACTAAATATAAAAATTATGCCGAACCCCTCTAGTATTTTGGAAGATGGAATTGAATATTCCCTTGGAAGGTTTGATGGTAAGAAAATAATCTACGATTTTCCAAAAATCCTTATTTATCTCGAAGCCAAAGGTAAAATGCTTTTTGGGCAGCATTTTAAAATATATGAAGAAGATAAAGAGGTTCTGTTTAAACTCTCTAACTACTTTATAAAAGATCATGCAAACTGCGAAAAATTAGGAATAGACGCTGATAAAGGAATTTTGCTGACCGGCCCTGTAGGATGTGGTAAAACAAGCCTGATGAAACTTATGCGATTCATGGTGCCCCATCAAAGAAGTTATGTGGTGATGCCCTGTAGAAATATAGTATTTGCCTTTAACCATCTTGGTTATAAAACTATTGAGGATTATGGGGATGATAGCTACTTCTGCTTTGATGATATGGGAATGGAGCCAGTAGGAAGATATTACGGGAGGGATTGCAACGTAATAGGTGAAATTATGGTGTCTCGCTATGAACTGTTTCTAGAAACAAATTTAAAAACTCATGGGACTACTAATTTAAGTGCTAAGGAATTTGAAAATAAGTATGGCACCAGAGTAAGGAGCAGAATGAAGGTCTTATTTAATCTAATCGCTTTTGATTTTAAAACAAAAGATAAAAGAAAATGAAAATAGCAACTTTTAATATTCAGAATTTATTTCATAGAGATAGAAGTTTATTGGATAAACCTTTTAATAATTGTTCAGTAGAATGGACAATCGAGATAGACCAGTTAATGGGGAAACTTCAGAAAACTGAAAGGGAAAATGAGCGGTTAAGAGAGCTTTCATGTATGATTGGTATTGATAATTCATTGCAATTACCCTATGCGGTTATCAAAAGAAAATCAGGGTTTATCTTTCTGAAAGGAATCGATTATTCTAAAGAATTAAAAGCAGGGGAACTTACCGACTGGAATGGGTGGATAGCCTTGCAAAATGTTCCCATAGAGCCTTTAGCAATTGAAAACAAAGCGAGGATAATTGCAGATATAAATCCGGATATCCTCATTCTGCAGGAAATTGAAGACCGGGCTTCTTTGGAGGAGTTTAATACGGTTTTATTACCAAAATTTAACTGTATCCCATTTAGGGATTCTTTTGTGGTGCAGGGAAATGATAAACGAGGCCAGGAAATTGGAATTTTAACCAGGAAAGGATTTGAAATTCGGTCGGTGAGAAGCCATATTTTTGACCAGGATATATCAGGAAGAAACATTTTTAATAAAGATTTATTAGAGTATGATATCCGAACTAAAGAGGGAAATGCAATTGTCATTCTTGCTGCACATTTGCAGGAAGCCGGGAGTGATAATGATCTTTCAGAAATTTTTAGGAGAGAACAGGCTGAACGAGTTGCTGAAGTTTATAAGAAATTACATGCTGAAGGTAAACAATATATAGCCGTAGTTGGCACCCTCAATGCTGCATCTTTTAGTAATTCCATAATACCCCTGTTGCAGGAAACCAATTTAAGAGATGTTACCCGGCATCAATCCTTCAATGTTGACTATGACAAAGGAAAAGACGCCGGCTATTTTAGTCTTGGCGCTTACCAGAAAGGAGTAAATATTAAACAAAAGGATTATCTGTTATTGTCACCGGAACTTTTCGCAAGAGTGAAAAAATGTGGACTAAATAGGAGAGGAGTATGGCCTGAAAAGCGGCCAATATGGTCTATTTATCCCAATATGCAACAGAAAAACCAGGCCGCCAGTGAGCATCCTGCGATTTGGGTGGAGATAGAAATATGATCTTTAAAAATTCTCTCTAAAAATAAATTAATTCCTATAGAAGCAAATCTGTATTTCCTATGGCTATCGGAGCCGAGTCTCTTAAATAGCCCTCATATTGAGCCGTAACGGCCACACGAACTCTTAGTTATTGTACACTGTTTTTTGTACTGCTTATTATTTAATTATCTAATTCTTTACCTGCTAGTAAACTTTTGAAGTAGTCAGCAACTTTTGATGCACCTGTTTTTCCTCCATCATCGATATTTGATAAAATAACTATGGTGTAATTATCATCCATAAAATCCATTAGCTCACCGTGAATTCCAAACCATCCACCGCTGTGGCCAATTATAGTTTGATTATATCTATTATCGATGTCAATTCCATATCCTAAATGTGTATTATATCCTTTTACTTTGGGCTCCAACATCAAATCCGTTGTTTCCTTGTTCAATAATTTGTGGTTTCTCAAAGCTTTTGAAAACTTAAATAAATCTTCTACTGTAGAATAATAAAATCCAGCTGGAGATGCTTTAGATAAGTAATACTCATTCTTTTTTAGATTATCATTCTGACCAAATCCCGAGGTATATCCACTTGCTTTATTTTTTACTATAGAATCAACCTGAATTTCTGATGTTTCCATCATATTTGATGGTTCAAGAATATTCTTTCTTATATACTCGTAATAACTTTCTCCGGAAACTTTTTCAATTATTAAACCTAGAACCACGAAACCAGTTCCGCTATAGTCATATTTTGTTCCTGGTTTAGATAGTAGTGTATCATTTACAAACAGTGGTACAAAATCCGAAATTTTTTGATAATCTGAATTTTTAATTTTATCTAAATCAGTAACGAAAAAGTTGTTGAGTCCAGATGTATGTGTTAATAGTTGATGAACTGTTACTGAGTTCCGAACGGTTTCGTTTGGATAATCTGGTAAATATATTCCTATTGGTTGTTTAAGATCTAATTTATCTTGCTCATAAAGTTGTAAAGCTGCAACAGCTGTAAACATTTTTGTAATTGAAGCTATATTAAATTTAGTATCAATTTTATTTTCTACATCGTATTCTATACTTGAAAGTCCGTAAGCTCTTTTATCAATTATTTCATCCTTTTCAGCTACCAAAACTACTCCTGAAAACTCTGAACCATCAATGTTGTCTAAATACTTTTTAATTTGAGAATTTGTAGATTGAGAATGAGATAGATTAAATATGAATGTAAGTAGGAGTAGAATTTTGACTTTCATTGAAATTTGGTTTTTAAAATTGTCTACGAAGGTTACGGTTCGTATTTTGCAGCATTATGGACGCGGATTTGTCGGCTTAGTTTCGGTTTATTAGGAACCCAATTTAGTTCTTTTTCATAAAACCCGGAATTTGAGATGAACCGCTGTTGGGTTTAGTAGCAAGTAACAAGAATGAAGTTAATTTATTGATTTAATTATAATTAATAATGCCCTTTACAATTCCTTGAATCAAAACTTGATGAGAATTGGCTAAAATTGGGGAGTACGATTTATTAATTGAATGTAGGATTATATGACCATCATTTAAATAAAATTTTTTTATCAACACAACTTCATTATATACACAAACAATAATATCTCCATCTTCGGCGATATTCACTTTTTTAGCAATAATTAAATCACCACTCTTTATTTTTGGTTTCATTGAATCGCCTTTAGCCTGAACTAAGAAGGCTTCATCAGTAGAGAAGTTTATTAACTTAGAACTTATTGGTATGCGATCAATTGGATTTCCATCTAATAATGTTCCATTGGGACCGCATTGGGCCATGCCATATAAATTTAAATATGCAACTGGCTTTTCTGGTTCATCTAATAATTGATAATCTTTGGGGTTACTTGGATTTCTTTTCAAAAGCCCTTTTTTTTCTAGCTGTGTTATGTGGTGATGCACAACGCTAGGTGAGGATACACCCAATTCATCTTGCAACTCTCTAATTGTCAAAGGGTCTAGGATATTGCTTTGTAGCAATTTTAAAAGTGACCTTTGGGTTTCATGGAGTTTCATTTCATATCATTTTTACAAAATTAATGAAACTTTTTTATTTGTTCTAAATTTTGTTCTATAATTGTTATATTTGCTTTCAATGTTAAAATAAAAATTATGTCACAACCCGAAAAAACAGAAAAGTTTAAAATCATGGTTGATCAGAAACCATTTGAGGTCGAAAATAAATTTATAACTGGCTCCGAGATCAAAGTTTTGGTAAGTGCCCCTGCAAACTATGGAGTATGGTTAAAGGTTAACGGTCCAGGTGATGATATTGAAATTGAAAATAATGAGAAAATTGATTTATCTGATAAAGGAAGAGAGCACTTTTTTACAGGAGCTAAAACTACAACTGAAGGATAATGTTTTTACCAGAGTTTGATCGAGAATATTTGATTTCCAAAGGATATCAATTTGAAGAAATTGTTGAGGGAAATAGGAATGGATTAATTATTAAAAATTATATGCTTCCTTCTGGGAAATATAATCACGAAAGATCAGACTTATTAATTTTAATACCTCAAGGTTACCCTGATGCAAGACCTGATATGTGGTATTTTAATCCGCCAATTCTTCTTAAACCTTCAAATAGACCCGCCCGTCAAACTCAGGCTACAATTACTTTCGAGGGTAAGACATGGCAAAGATGGTCTAGACATTATCCTGCAAACGAATGGAGATCTGGAATTGATGGTATTCATACATATTTAAAAAAAGTAAAAACAGCATTATCAGTAGCTAGATGAAATATTCAATTACAATTAAAGAAGACTTATATGATCAATTGAAGAATCATTTATTAAGATCTGATGGTAAAGAAAGAGTTGGTTTTTTGATATGTGGAAGAGCACATGTCGACAACAAATTAGAAAATTTTTTAACTAAGGAAGTTGAATTATTAAATGACGATCAACTTTTAAAATCTGAAGCTTCTTTAGTTTCTTGGGATAATAATCATTTTATTAAAATTCTAAAAAAAGCTGAATCAAAAGGTTTTGCTGTAGTATTAATTCATAATCACCCTAGTGGTTTCAATCAATTTTCTAGTACTGATGATAAAGGTGAATATGAATTATTTCAATTAGCTTTTAATCGAAATGGAGGTGAAAGACCACACGGAAGTTTAATCTTAATGCCTGATGGATCACTTATAGGAAGAGTATGGAAATCAAATCTTGAAACTCAATCATTTGATCTTATTAAGGTAATAGGTGAGAATATTAAACTTTGGTATCCCAATCGTCTAAGGAATTACGACACTCCCGAATCTTTTAATCGACAACAGTTGGCGTTCGGTAAAGCTTTGGTTCAAGATTTATCAAAGTTAACATTTACAGTCGTGGGAGCCGGTGCTACTGGTTCTGCTACTGCCTTAATGCTTGCTAGGTTGGGAGTTGGGGCAATCAATATAATTGATAAGGATACAGTTGAAGAATCTAATTTAAACCGATTGCATGGAGCAACTATTAAGGATGTAGGAAAGAATAAGGTTGAGGTTTTAAAAAATAGTATAGATATTATCGGTTTAAAAACGATTGTGAATGCTCATTCAGATTGGGTATCGACCAATAAAAGCATTGAACTTCTAAAGTCAAGTGATATAATTTTTGGTTGTACTGATGACAATGCTGGTAGGATATTATTAAATAGATTTGCTTATTTCTACTTAACGCCGGTAATTGATATGGGTTTGGTAATTTCTGTTAAAAACGATCCTCCTGAAATTCAAGATCTTCAAGGACGTATTTCATACTTATTTCCAGGAAGTGATTGCTTGTTAACTAAGGGTGTAATTAATACAGATCTCGCATACTCCGAAAATTTAAAAAGAAACTCTCCAGATAGATATGAGAGTTTGAAAGAAGAAGCCTATGTTTTGGGAGAAGGTAATCCTGCGCCATCAGTAGTTACATTTACTACTCAAGTTGCCTCCGTAGCTATTAACGAGTTTTTAAATCGTATGCAGAATTTCAATGTTAACGGTAAAGCAGCGCATAGAATAATATTTTTTCATCGCGGGATGGAACTAAAACCCTCAAATATAAAACACAATGAATGTAGGATTTGTGGAGATAGCTATTATTGGGGTAGAGGAGATATGAATCCATTTTTAGATATGGCTCTTTAAGAAATGAAAAATTTAAATATCTTTCAAAAAATTAGAAATTTTCTAATGTGGAAATTTAAGAAGTTTCGATATAGGACGATATTTATTGATGATAATCCTAAGCCAGAAAGTATAAGAAAAGATAGGATTTATATAGTCGGAGGTAAGGATTACGTTAAATGGGCTTATTTCAAATGTCCTGATAATTGTGGCGATATTATAATGTTATCATTGTCAGAGAATATGAACCCTTCTTGGAAAATTAAAATTGATAAATACGAAAGAATTACTTTATTTCCATCGGTAGATAAATTAGACGGTTGTAAAAGCCATTTCTGGCTTTCAAATGGCTCTATAAAATGGGCGGTTTCATAAAGATTTTATTAATTCTTATTTTTTTGCCCAACTAAGGTTTGATTAAGTTTTTTATTATAATGCTTTAACTTTTCTTTCTCGCTCGTCTGTTCTGAAGATTCAAGAGATATAATATCGGATCTATCTCTAAAAGCTTCCAAAATAGAATTAATTTCGGTGGAGTTGAACTCCTCAACCAATGGCTTAAAACTAAGTAACTTCCAAAAAATTTCCGTGTGGTCAGGAATACACCATCCGAGTATTGTTATATAATTGTATTCTTTATTTGAATTAATATCATTTATAATTAACTCCTTTAGCATGTTTAGTAAATAAGTTTGATTTTTATGAAACTTCATTAAATAATTAAATGAATAATTTTTTAATTGTGTAGTGTCAATACTTTCTGAATTGTCTCTAATTATGGAGAAAAAATAATCCTTGCAAAAAGGATAGTTGTGATTCATCAAAATAAATGAAAGGTTTTCTCGAGTATTTACACTTATATTTTCATATTTTGAAATCATGTACATTTTATACAATTGATTTTCTCTGAATTTATAAGAAGGTATTAATGAGATTATAAAATTAACAGAAGAATCTACAATTTCACTATTCCCAGATTTTAAGTTTTCTATTGATTCATTTATCTGTTCAATTCTATATTCTTTTAAATGAGCATTAAACTTCTTCTTAGCCTTTTTCAGTGCTTGCCGAGCAGGTCTGATACCAAATATCCATACCAACAAAGGGAGACCTAAAGTGAGTAATCCGATAAGTATCGTTAAGTAAGTGTAATAGGTGCTAAAACCACTTAAAAGATAATTTTGTTTTTTAATTAGAGCTTCACCTGTTTCAATCGATTTTTCAAATTCTAATTTTTGTTGATCACTATTTATTTTCGATAACAAAATTTTAATTGAATCTCCGTTTCCTTCAAGTTCTTTTCTTAAAGCTATATTTTCCATTTTAATCTCTTCGAACTTTTCTTGGGTTAATCTATTTTGTTGAGAGATTTCTTCCCTTAAAATTTCAATTTCGTTTGATTTATTTGTGTCTTTACTTTGAGCATGGGCATTTATAGAAAAAATTATTGTGGTTATTAAGATGGTGGAGTTTAGTCTTTCCGAGAAATTACTTTTCATGTCAAAAATTAGATTCAATCTTATTGAGCTAAATTAATTTTATTATTGAAGAAATTAGTTCTAATACTTATAAATTGGTATCATGTTTTTGCTATTAAACCCAGCTCGTCATATCCTTTCAATTATACATTTTTATCCGGGTTTGCTCCTGGATTAACACAGGTCTACTTAGTCTATAACGCTTAATATTGCCAAACCTAAAACCTTAAAATTCCTAGTATCTTTCAAATAACCTGCTTCGTCCAGATTGCTCAAAAACCCCAACTCTATCAATACAGAAGGGGAAATGTCCATAGTTTCCCGAAGAACCTGAAAATCTGAAAATTTTACTCCGCGACTCCTTATGCCAGTACTTTGAGCGATTGATTTTTCTATTCGGTATGCTAAGTATGTGGATTCGTTTCGATTAGCACTGTTCCTACCGGAAACATATACTTCAATTCCTCTCGAACCTGGAGCAGGGGAGTGGTTGCAATGCAGGGAAATGAATAGATCGGCTTTAAGTGATCTGGCACTTTTAGATCTGTCACCTAAATAAATTAAAGTGTCTGAATAGCGAGTTAGATAAATTTCAAATTTATTCTGGAAAACTTCTTGATTCAGCTTTTGCAGGTACAGCGCTAATTTCAGCACGACCTCTTTTTCTTGTATACCGTTTATTCCTATAGCTCCGGAATCCCTGCCTCCATGTCCGGGATCGATGACAATATTTATTTTATCATTCCTTTTTAATTGCGCAGAAATATACTGGTGCGTAAGGATAAAACCTGCCATGAAAATGATCAATAAAATTGATTGCATGAGTCCCATAATTTCAGATTTGATTATTCAAAACTCAGACAATCAAAAGTTTTAATGAGAATATTTCAAAGTTTAACACCAACTCAAGTTAAAATTTGAACATTTAAAACGAGCCCTCCAGTTTCATAATAGATTCGATAAAAATTCATTCATCAAGTAGTCATCAATAACCTGTTTTAATAAACAGTCAAAAAACGAAACATCATGAAAAGATCTATTTACGCTACGCTTTTTTTGTCTCTTTTTTCTATTCCTCTTTTCGCACAGATAGGTGGAATAGAAAATTCTGTCGCAGACATTTCCGACACTATTAGAACCATTTTTCCAATCATTCTTGGAGTGATTTTTCTGGTGGGATTTCTCTTCAATGCGGGGCATTTTTTTGGTGAAAATGCCGATTTGAAAAAGGGAATTACCCGTGTGCTGGTTTTTGTACTCATCGCTGGAGCGGTGGTAGGAATTTTCACTTACCTAATTAGCATCGTTGTATAATGAAACAGTTCGAGGTATATAGGAATATTAGAAAAAGGGCCATGATTTGGGGACTCCCCATTACCATGTTCGCATTGATGATGATATGTGTAGTAGGTTCACTCATGGTGATTATTTTCTCCTTCAGCTTAACAATGATTATTGGGGTTTTTATTTGCAATACCTGCCTCTATATAATCCTGACCAGAATCTCAAACAATCCACGGCCCTTTCAATTCTCAAGTGTCTTTCCAAATATTATAAGCAATAAGAAATCAAGTCTTTTAAATTATGAAGAAAATTAACCTCACATCTTATTCACCGATCTCTGATATTCAGGACAATTTGGTATTTGCAAGCAATGGGAATCTTATTCTTTGCTATCAGGCTATGCTTCCCGAAATCTATTCATTATCAGAAAAGGATTTTGATGAACTGCATAGCACTTTTTTTCAGGCATTTAAATCGCTACCTGCATCCTGTGTTATTCACAAACAGGATGTTTATTTGAAGCAGGAGTATTCTTCAGTAAAGTTGCCTGATAAAACTTTTTTGGAAAAGGCTACCCACGACCATTTTAAAGGGCGGGAGTATATAGAACACCAAAGCTATTTGTTTTTCGTATTGACCAAAAACAAATCCTTAAACAATGCGAAATATAAAAACCCTTTTAGAAATGTTTCAAAAGCGATTCCTGAGACACTGGAGGTGAACATCCGGGACTTCATAAGTACGGTTTCAGATTCGGTTTCATACATCAATAATAGCCGTAAAGTCAGTTTAGTTCCTCTTGCCGCAGATAAAATTAAAAGCTTTAGTGAATCCTATTTCAATGGCTTCAATGAAGCTTGTGATACCGATATATTACTTGATAAGTCCGGCATTAATATAGGTGATAATTATTTTGATCTATTGTCCGTAAACAGTGAATTATGTTTCGGAGAAAGTGTACAAAGCAGCAAAAGAAACGAGCATTTTACCTCTGATGATTTTATTTTTCACCAGGGCTTTATTGACGGCTTAGGCCTGACCTTAAATGAAAACCATATTGTAAACCAGATCATTTATCTGGACGATAAACAAAAATGGAGAAAGCTGCTGGACAAAAAAATAGAAGAGCTCAGCAAAAGTTCCAATTTCGGATCTCAGAATAAAGTGATTCTTCAGAAAATTCAGCATATACAGGATCAGATCAATAATGATGATAGTTCCAGGATTATCCGCGGGCATTTGAATATCATCTATTGGACCGATGATGCTAGCAAGCTGCAAAGGATAACTTCCAGGATTAAGTCCGAATTCAAAGAACTGGATATTATACCTTATTATCCCGGTGGTGAAGAACGTAAGAATTATTTCCTGAACAGCTATTTCTGCTTTTCTCCCAATTTTTCAAATGAAGATTTATATGTCACCGATTTAAAGCATGCCTTGTGTATGCTCATAAATAATACAAATTATAAATCAGATTCCACCGGAATTATTTTCAATGACAGGGAGTATAATATCCCGGTTTTTAAAGATGTCTGGGATGAGAAAAAGAAGCGGATCAAGGCAAGAAATTTTGCAATTTTTGCCCCAACAGGAGAAGGCAAATCCTTTCTTGCCAATAATATCCTCCGTCAGTATTTTGAAAGTGGGGTTCGACTGGTGATCATTGATCTTGGAGGCTCTTATGCCAAATTTGCTAAATTATACCCTGGCAGTTATACTATTCTACGCTATAAAAAGGGAACAAATTTAGGCATCAATCCTTTTTATATAAATAACCTGAAAGATTTGACTCCTCAGCGCCTGGAGGATCTTGCAGATTTTCTTTTTGAATTGTTCGCTTCCGATTTAAAAGTTACTAAGGCGCAATCTGTTTCCACAAAAAAGATCCTACTCCATTATTATCAGAATGTTCCTATCCCACACTCGTTGGGCAGCTTTTATCGCTTTATAGAAGGAAATAAAAAGGATCTACTTGATCAATTAAAAGTTCATCCGGATTATTTCAATATAACCGACTTCCTCCACATCATGTCTGAGTATGTAGGAAATGGAATATATAGTTTTCTGTTTAAAGAGGGATTAGATCTAACCTATAAAATTGAAGATAAAAGGCTTATTGTCTTTGAATTGGATGAAGTAAAAGATAACAAGGAGATCCTTTCCGTAATGCTGAAATTGATTAAATCTGCTATACAAAGGACAATTTGGAGAAACCGTGCTGAAAAGGGAATTATCCTTTTTGATGAATTTGCTAAACAATTAAAATTCGAAAATGTCCTGGAAAGCGTGGAGTTTTATTACCAGGCTATCCGCAAACAGAATGGTGCGATAGGGATCATCCTTCAATCCATCAATCAGCTTCCAAATAATTCCACTTCAGCAAGTATCCTGGAGAATACTCAGGTCATTTATAGCCTCCAAAATGAAAAGGGATATGATGAGTTGAAAAAGCGTCTGAACCTTTCCATGCATGATTTAAATCAGCTGAAATCCATTAAAAACAACTTTGTCGGTCCGAGGATCTACACTGAAATATTTATAAAAATTGGTAAAGAGAGCAATATTTTCCGCCTGGAAGTACCGAAAGAAGCATATGCAGCATACCTCACAGATGGTTGGGAGAATGAGGAGATCATGAGGCTTTATGAAAAACATTCCAATATGGAAAAAGCAATAACTGAATTCACATCAAAAAACTAAAATTATGAATCATCAAACCAAAATTGCAATGCTGGCAATAATAATTGCCTTAATCATGCCCGCACGCGCTGCGAGCCAGGGAATGCCTGTTTATGACAACACCAATTTTATAAGCCTTGCAAAATCGCTTATAGAATCGGCCAAACAAACCTCACCGTTATTGAAAACTGTCAATTTCCTAAAACAACAAAAGGAGAATCTGGAGAAGGTAAATAGTGTGGTAAAGCAGTTAAAAGCAGTGCAGGAGATTGCCGAAAATAACCATCGGCTTTTTGATATAGTTCGGGATGATCTCAGGGAGATACTGAATTCACCGTATATCAAACCGGAAGAAGTGACCCGTATTTCAGACTCCTTTACTTCAATTATTGAAAACTCATTGGAAGACCTGGATTTTATAGACCAGATACTCTCCAGCGATTATTTAAAAATGACCGATGCTGAAAGAGCGTCCATCCTTAAAGAAAAGGAAATGAATTCTAAAGAAATGGTGGCCGAGATCAACCAGAAGACCCAACGCTATCGTGATATCATTTCCTTTCGGGAAATGCAGGATAAAATCAACAACAGGGAAACTGACTATTAAAAGGCTATGGGAGTTTTTTTAGGAATAGGGCTGGAATATGTGGATGCTGTTTTTCAGACGATCAAAAGCAGTGATTTTTCGCAATACACCATTGCCGGGATGAAAAGTCTCGGGGTTATGTTTTTCCTGGTAAATATCCTAAAAAAATACAATGAAGGAATTGCAGACAGAGATGGTTATACCTGGGGATTGAGTCCCGGAGAACTCGCTAAAAATTTTGTGGTCGTTTTACTGGTCATATTTTCAACGCAGGTGCTGGGTGTCTTTGATGGTATTTTGGTGGCAATTGAATCTAATTATCGTGATACTGCTCCTGCGCTTATACCGCTTCAGTTGCAGGATATAGATATCGAACAGGATGTAGGAGCTATAGAAGCAGCAAAAAAGGCCATGGCTTTGTTATATGAAGCTTTGGTAACTCCACTATATCCGGTGAAAGTGATCTCATTTATAATCGGATTGTTTTTATGGGTTTTAGATCTTTTTATTTATCCATTGTTTCTAGCAGAACGCTATTTCCTACTTGGCATCATGCAGGCTTTTTTCCCCTTGGTTATCAGCCTGGCCGTTTTTGAGAAATTCCGAAGTATGGCCTATAATTTTTTCAGGATGTATGCCGCGGTTTATATGCTCGTTCCTGCATTCTTCCTGGTAAATATTTTTGTAAATGCGCTCTATGCGGAAATCAATATCAATTTCTGGTCTAACTTATTGGGATCATCAACCGATAACGGAATTATAAAAATTATTGTAGAAGCCGGATCAATAGCTTTTATCGTATTTCTGAAATTCAAACTCTATACCCGTGCCACATCATTCACCTTCAAACTATTTACCGCCTAATGAAAACAGCTTATCACAATATTTTCAGTGTTCTAAAGATCAACCGCCTAATAGTAATTACGGTGGTATGCGGAGCAGTTGTTACCAGCCTTTTTTCTGGATGGCTGGTTTATGACATGCACCGTGAAGCTCTAAATAATGCATTTGCAGTAAGTACAGATGGAGCAGTGATTCCCCTAAAATGGGTAGACCAAAAGGAAAATCTTAAGGTCGAAGCTCTGGCACACCTGGAATTATTTCACGGATATTTTTATGATATCGATGCGAGTAATTACGAAAAGAATCTTGAGAAAGCACTTTGGCTGGGGAATAGTTCGGTGGACAATGTTTACCGACAGAAGAAAGCCGATGGAGTTTATAACCGCTTACTTCAATATTCCCTCGTACAAAATGTGTTGAGCATAAACTCTGAACTAGACCTGGAACAGGAGCCGTTTCAATTTAAAACCATCACCATTTTTGAAATTAATCGGGGAAGTATTGTAGATACCTATGAACTCGTCTCTACCGGTAATCTGATTCAGGTGGATCGCAATTTCCCCAATAATACACACGGAATTTTAATTACCAATTATTTTGAAAACAGTTTAAAAAAGATTGAATATGAAAATTGAAAAAAATAAAGTCGTTATCGGGAGTATACTGGCGTTTGTAGTTATTTTTATCGTCTCCTATGCTGTTTTGGTTTTGGGTGATGATTCTGAAGAATTTGAACAGCTAAAACAAACCAACGTACCGGAACTGGAAGAAGAGCAGGAGCAATACAAATCGAAACTCGATGCCATTAATGCATTGAAGGAGGTCAGGGAAACCAATGCTCCAAGTATTTATGATGAAAAACTGATCGATTCCCTGGGCTTTTATGATCCAGACCTTCAAAACAAGGAAAAGGAGCGGATCGTTGACAGTATCTATAAATCTGGCAGGATCAATTATAACGAGAACAGCTATCGACGACCAAGTACTCAGATAAAAAAAGCTGAAGTAAAATTAACCGATTCCATCGTTCCAGAGATAAAGGAAAGTCTGGAAACTAACGAAATTGGACTGGAACATCAGTTATTTTTCTCTTCACAACCTTTGAAAAATAGAACCGAGATAGCATCAATCAATACAGATCCATATATCTATGTAGAAGTAGATGGCGAACAGGTGGTTAAAACTAATTCCAGACTACGTATGCGCCTGATAGAAAATGCAATGATAAATGCTAAACCTGTTCAGAAAAACACCCTTATTTATGGGTTTATCAGTTTTAAGCCAAATAGGGCGCTAATTGAAATTGAAAACATCCAACATCAACCAGTGAAATTGAAAGCATTTGATCTTCAGGATGGCAGTGAAGGAATCTATGTTGAAAATAGTTTCCGCAATGATGCCACCAGGGAAGTCATAAGTGATGTGGTGGAAGATATCAATGTAACCGGAGTACCTCAGATTTCGGGCATTAAAGACATATTCCAAAGAGATAACAAGAATATTAAAGTCACTATCACCAATAACTATAAAATCATTTTAAAGGCTCATTAACACACTTCAATCATGAAAAATTTATTCATTTTATCAATGTTTCTCGTGGCTTTTCCTTTTTCCCGGATTAAAGCCCAAGTAGAATTTAAAAATTACAAATTGGACACCATTTTTGCTAACGATACAAAGAACGTGGGGCTATTTTTTCCGGAGCCAATCCAACAGGGAATTGCAGGTTCCGATAATTTTGTATTGACCTATAACAGGGAAAAAGAACAGACATTTGCACTGCTTCAGGCAACTCCAGGAAAAGAAAGTAATTTGCTGGTTATCAGTAATTCGGGGGCTGTTTTTTCGTATATTGTAAAGTATTCCGAAGAGCTTCAAAACCTTAATTATTTTATTGAAAAGTCAGGGAGTATCGGCAATGTGAACAGGGTGGTGGTTGATTCTGAAAATGTTAAAATCGAGACTGATTTACTTCTCAATGCTGAAATAAAACCATCATTGAATGACCGACTTTATCTCGATAAGTTTAGTTCGTATTTGTTAAATAAAAGCGCAACGTCCGCAAAGCTTCGCAAGCGGAATGAAAAAGTTATTTTAAAACTTGAAAATATCGTATTCCATAAAGAGTATTTATACTTTGTGATAGAAATACAAAACAGATCGGCAATTGATTATGAAGTCAATTTTTTAAAGGTTTCGGTAAAAACCCGAAAAAATGGAAAAAAGAAATCCATGCAAAGTTTGATTATGGATCCGGTATTTAAATATGATATGCCGAATAAGATTGGAGTAGGGGAAACCGCGCGTTTTGTATATGTAATGCCAAAATTCTCGATTGCTGATGATAAACTGGTGATGCTTGATTTAAATGAAAAGAATGGCGAACGGAATTTGAAATTGAAAATAAAACAGCGTTTCATTAATAATCCTAATTAGTACTGAATATGAAAAATTACTTATTTATTTTGGTTCTGGGTATTTGTGTTTCCTGTTCGGAATCTCAGATGAGCCCTGCGATGACTGCTCAAATAGTCGTGGAGAGTTTTTATTCCAAGGATAACTCCCAGCTGAAAAAATATACCACTTCAGCAAGTTATGAATCCTTTCTTTCTGTACAGGATATGTTTGAATCTCAAAATTCATCTGCATCAAATTTCAAGTTGCTGGACGAATCTTTGGATGATAAAACCGCATGGGTTAAATTCAGTACTAATTTTGAAGATAATCCCGAGACCTTTAAGCTGATCCAGGAAGATGGAATGTGGAAGGTTACGGAGACTGGGGTGAGGGAAAAGAGTCCATTCTAAATTATTCTTTCCCTGAACTGGGTTTGCTTCTAAATCTACATCATACGGAAAAGAAAAACCTGAAACTTCATTACCGGTCAGCCATGCTTGATGATCTTGGGATTTAAGCACTACGGGCATTCTTTTTTTATTGTTATGAATCTCGCTCATAAACTCATTAGCTTCGGTCGTAACGATAGAGTAGGAGTTTACTAATTCATTATTCTGAGGATTCTTCCACGCGGAATAAATTCCGGCAAAGGCAAAACTGTTTATTTAATTTTAGCAACTAATTTCATAAAGTTTTGCGATATTTGTTCTTCCATTTCCTTTGTTTCTTCTATATCATTTAAGAATGATATAACCGCTTTTAGATCCATTGATTTTACTATTCTGCCATTATGTTTAATGAAAGGACCGTCAGTTTCTGTAAGCATTTTTTCTTTTGGCACACGAGCTATAATTTTTTTACCTTTTTCAGACTTTACCATGGCTGTGTTAAAGGAGAAAAAATATCCTGAATCCACTATTTCATCAATTAATTTTAACCCTCCAGAATACCAGTGGAAAATAGCATTTTGGATTTTATATTTTCGAAGCATCTCCAAGACTTTTTTTTCTGCATTCCTAGAGTGGATACTTAAAATTTTTTTTTCCTTTGAAACAGCTTCTAAAATCTTATTAAAACTATCTATTTGGATCTCTTTTGTTTCAATCCCTTCTCGCGAAAAATCGAGGCCAATTTCACCTATGTAAGAGGTTAATTTTAAAGACCTATAAAACTCCGGAAACTCGCTGGAATGATTTAAAGCCATTAATGGATGCATTCCTAAAGCAAGACGAACCTTTCTTAAATTTCTTGTGTGACGAAAACCCATGTTGAAGTGGCTAGGTAAATTTGTCATTCCAATTGTTATGATATTCTGCTTTTCCAACTCCTTTATTACTAAATTGGGATTGGGATATAAATCTATGTGACAGTGAGTATCAATTATCATTTATGCCAATTTCATTTTTAATAAAGTCGTTCCCTTTATCTCTAAAAAGTTTTAGCACCTCATCTTTAGATCGTAAAACCATTTCTGCATAATTTTCTAAATCATTAGTAGGAACGTTCCCATTGACTAAAATATCTCTCTTCATTTGCTCTTTGTCTATATTTTTCTTCAAAAAATTGATTAGGGCCGGCAGATCAACAAATCTGTTTCTGCTTACCGCTTTTTCAACATAGTTCCCATATAGTTGATCATCATTATTGTTCTTATGTAATGCTGCTCTCCTGTATATACATGGCATACAAACTCCGCAATGGTGTGTTCCAGTTCTATTTTCCCAATTTTCCTTATGGTTGGATTTTCCACAAGAAGTAGATTTTGGATGAATTTCCTCAAGGAAAATGTTATTTTGACATTCTTTAACCATTTCCCCTTTGGTTTTAAAACGATACGGGTTTTCAAGGGCTACTGCAATTTCAAGGTTATATAACAATTGTTGTAGCTTGCCTAATACAAAAGGATGAGTTGTGCGAGTGCTTAAAGAACTAACTCTGGAAGGGGTCAAAGGGTAATTAATGGATATTGTACCATTCTCTGGAATAATTAAATTAGAAGATGGAGAAAGAAGACAACCTAAACCTATAAAAAAGAATGACCTACTTCTATAATTCCCCTCTGTTTTAAACTTATCTCCATATTGATTCACTCGCTTTAAAGCTAATCTGCTTTGTATCCAATTATTTTTTACCTTATCAGGATATTTTTCCACTAAGGAGCGAAATAATATTTGTTGATCCCTATTCGGCCCTGAAGAATAAAAATCAAAATGAGAAACTAACAAAATTTCTTCATCATTATTTAACTTTTCCAAATGGTCAATAATTCCGATTAGTGAATCTAAACCACCAGAAAATAAGCTGGTCACTTTTATTTTATCAGTATTAAAAGTTTTTCTTTTCTTATTCCAGCGACCTTTTTTTTCCAAGAAACAATTTTGAATAGGATTGTGTACAAAATTTATTTTCCAGTGATCTCCTGTTAAGAATTTTAATGATTCTTCAAGTAATGATTCTTGACCTTTCCAGATCGAGATATTATAAACTGGTAAAACTACTTCAATTTCCCTGGACCATCCATCGTCGGAATAATATTCTCTATCTAAAAGATTATCTATGCCATAGACTAAAGCGGATATTAAAAAAAAATCAAATCTAGGAGACTTGGTGTCCCTTGTTAGATCATAGATATCCACAAAATTATTTAAGACTAAACCTACTTTCTGTTCCTTACCGTTTAAAGCATTAAAGGATAAAATAATATTAGAAAATTTGCCGATTTTCGCTTCGCTGAGATGTACTCCTACTTCCATAATTACTCAAAAACAATTAATATATCCTGTTGTAAGTTTTTAATCAATCTGTCGGCTTCATCCGAGCTCCAATCAATACTCTGTAAAGTTTTGGTACGCTGGACATCTCTTAAACTTTCGAAGATGTAATCTTTGATCTGTTTAAAAAGGTTAGTGCAATCAGATGGATTTTTATCCCTAATTAGTTTTTCATAAAACCATTTATCCAAATGTTCGTAGATATAGTAACCGAAATAAGTTATAAGTATATCTTCTGAAGTAGTAGCTTCAAATTTACTTTGTAGCATTGCTTCCATTTCATCAATATTGCCCGCATCTGAAACAAGCTCTTCAAATAGTTTTCTAGTTGCTTCTTTTGCGGCTATCTCATCTATAGTTGAAGCAGAACCGGAACAATACTGGATCAAGTGATTTATAATATCAGAGACAGTTTTATCTTGTAGATCAGTTAATCCGGTACTTCTTAAGGCTTCTCGGAGATTATTATCCGAACCTGTAAAAGAACCAAAAAAACCGCCTATTTTTTTTGCTGTTCTTATGCCACTTTTACCGGCAATTTTTGAGCCTCCGCGGCCCGCTTTACTTGCTCCACCAACTACAGAGACATAATTGCGTAAAATCTTTTTTCTCTTTTCGACAGGAAGCGTAGTAGAATCGCAGCTACTAGTCATAACTGTACTCAGCTCCTTCCAGTTGGGCATCATAGCATGTCTCGTATCTGAAAAGGATTTTGATGTTCCCATTTTGTTACTTTTTTATGTTGTATGCTTTACTAGCTCTGCTTTTATTATCCTTAAAAAATTCTGTCAAAAATTCTCCTAAAACAGGATAGTCTTTGAACTCTCTTAAACCAACTCCAGTAGCTGGTTCTAAATCTTCTTTGTTAATAACTCTCAATGTTTCAATGTAAAAAGATGCTGCATTTTCATCCTTTTCTTTTAGCAGTTGGTGAAATATTTCAAAGACAAATTTCTCTTTTGGATTCTTTTTTAAAGTATTGGACAGTAGATTAAGAAAAGAATCTTTCTCGAGTTGTGTGAGTTGAGAATATTTATCTCCTAATATTTTTTTCCTTGTGCCGGTAGGCATTTCCTGATTTAGTTCATTAAAGAGAGCTTTTACGATCGGAGAAATTAAACTAGTAGCAGATATTGAATTCGCAATACGATCTCTTGATAGCCAAAAATAATCCCGCAAATCGATATTTGAAATTTTTGGTTCAACCTGTAGCCACTTGATAATTTTTTCTTTACTCCAGTTTGGCATGCCGTTACTTTCAATTTCTTGAGCTTTATTTTCAATTCCTTCATCGTTACAGATTTCTTCTAAGAGAAGTATTTCTTTGGGTTTTCCTTCCTGATCTAACTGCCAATCGAATAGTTGTCTAAAAAGCCTCAATTCAGAGTATTCGAGTATCATAAGTTTAGCCAGAATGGCCGAACTGAAATCATTCAACCTAGCTACATCTGAAAGTCTTTGCCTAATAATATACGTGTTTAGAAATCTTTTTATTTGTCTTGGGTTGCCATATAGGCTTTGCGTAATTAGTGGAACTAATGAAGGTATGGATATAATATTAGTTTTTACTTTTTCAAAATCGTCAGAAGTAAGGTGAGGCTGCATATTGAGAAGACCGTAAGCAGAATACTTATCCTTCAATTTAAAATCAAGAAAATTTGTATGAATAGTTTTGAATTTATCATCCCCCAATTCTCTTTTACATATCAACATGGAAATGTAAGTTTCAACTTCTGGTTCTGAAAGCTTCGGCAGAGAATATGGTAATTGTATTAGTTTTTCCAGGTAATCTTCTATAATTCTGGAATTATCATCTTGAATACGATTAGAATTTCCATATTTAATTTCTATGGCATGTCTTACTATTCGTGGATCAGCACCTATAATGAATGCAGTTTTAGGAACATTTACAAATAATTTAATGGCTTCTAAATTTTCTATTATTCTCTCAGGTTTACACCGGTCCAAGTCATCAATAATAACTACTAATCTTTTAAAATTAGTAGCCTCCAACAAATCTTTAAAATCACTTCTGAATTCAGCGACTGGATTAACATTAGATTTTTCTTCATGATTTTCCTTTGTCAAGGACTGAAAAAATTCATTTCCCTCGTCTGAATTTAGTCTCTCAATCAAACCTTGAGGACTGTCAATATTCCATTCTGCTAGTTTTTGCATAGCAAAAGGGGCTAAGCTAAGTCCACCAGTAAAATAAGCTGAAACAGCTGGTAATGCCACATTTTTCATAACCAAACCTGCTCCTCTCATCCAGTTTATCGACTTCCAAAGTTTTCTAGCTTTGGTTTTTACAGTCTCTCTAATTTCTGGACTTAATTTTTTGTTGTTTTCCAGTTCTTTTATAATAGAATCCAGAAGAGCGGCTTTTGCATCATCATAACCTTCAAAGGTCCAGCCATTGAAATATATGCTAAGAGTTTCGTCATCATTGTTTGCTCCCTCAGGATCTTCAAATTTCTCCTTAATGATCTTAAGGATACTTGATTTTCCGCTTCCCCAATCTCCAAAAACACCAATTGTAATAGGTAATATTGAATCGTCTTTAATTACATCTGTCAAAAGATCAGCATGTACTTTAAAACCTAATAAATCTTGAGATGTCTCGTTGTCTGACCACATTCTAATAAATCTTTATTTTACTATATCATACTATTTTTAAACACTTCCTTCAACAATCCCAATCTCTTCGTCCGTCAACTCGTAAAGCTCATAAACTAGCCGGTCAATTTCTGCTTCTAAAGAAGAGGTGTCGGCGGTGAGGTTTTGTTTTTTTAAATTCAGGATTTTATCAATTTTAGCAAGAAAAATCTCCTGTTGAGCTAAAGTTGCTTTTTTAATTGGTAATGCTCTACATTGGCCAATTTTGGCTTTTGGAAAAACGTCATCTCGTTCCGAAAATTTATTTTTAAAATAGAATCCTAGTAAGATGGAGTTGAGCAGAGCAAGCACGTATTTAGCTTCAAAGAATTCTTTAACCAGAAAAACATGGGCAGTATTTTTTACAGTGTAATCTTCATCTGTAAAGGAAGCTATTAGAGAGGTTTTGCCAGGTATTTCTCGTATAATTATTCTGTCTCCCTCAAAAAATTTAGAATCTCGTGGGGCAGCCAAATTTTTACCATATAAAATGTAGTCTCCTTTCCAGTTAATGGCATATTTTTCTACTTCCGAGCCAGAGATATGTCTTCTATATTTTTCATCGATTTGTTCTGACGAATTGAAGACCTTTTGTAATCTATCTTCTTGCGACTGTGGTGGTTTTCCTTTACCTGTTTCATATTCCTTAATTCCACTTGAAGATTCACAGATTTCATCCAGTAGAACGGAATCTTCTTCCATTCTTTTAATAATTTTCCGACTTTCGGAACTGGTTAGAAAATCAAAATAGTAATTATCGTTTTGTTCAAAATCCGCCTGGAGAGAAGAGCCATGAAGATATATTTGTTCATTCTTGCTAACCAAACATCTTACTTCATTGACATTTATTTTGGGTAAGGAAGTAGAAATAACAATAGTATCTACAGTAGCATCAGGAAAAACACCAATCGGTGTATCTATTATAAAATTAATTTTTGAGCTTTGAATAATGAATTCTCGAATCTTCGAATTATTCAGATTATTGGTTAGGGAATTAGGAACAATAAAACAGAATTCCCCTTTGCCAATTAAAAGGTGAAAACCAAGGTCAATGAATAGAATAAAAAGATCTGATTGATATTCGGAAGTGCTGTATTTTTTTAGAAGATATTTTTTCTCGTCCTGTTGCTTTATGTCTCTAAAGTTAACATACGGTGGATTTCCAATCACCATATCAAACCCTACATAGTCACCATCATTGTTTAATATTTCCGGGAATTCAAAGCGCCACTCAAAAGCATTTTCAAATATCTTGTTGTCTTTGATCTCCTGTATTTGGGTTTCCAGCTTACCTGCTTCTGTAGTGAATTTTTTCAGCTTTTTATTCCAGGTGGCTTTTTCCCTTTTGGACATTTCAAACATCTGGGTCTGATTGCTCATCAAAAATATTTCACCCTTTACTTTCTGCAGCCGTTTTACTTGGGGGTCATTGGCAGAGATCTCGCTCCTAAAATCGTTCTTGATATCGTGGATGATCTTTTCCATCTCCCGCTTTTCTTCTTTTGTACGGGCATTACGGTAAGTATCTACCGCTATACGATAACTGTCTATATTCCATTTGCTATCCTTCAACGCCTTACTTAAGTCGGCATCCAGGTCAAAACGGCTGATAAGCGAATTCCCGCATTTGATATTGATATCGATATTCGGTAGCGTCTCAAGTTCTGTTTCGTTCTTATAATAAGCATTCTTCAACAACTCGATCCATAAACGTAGTCGGCAGATCTTAACGGAGTTCGGGTTAATATCCACTCCAAAAAGGCAGTTTTCAATGATCTGCTGCTTTTCGTGGAAAAGAGCTTCCTGTACCCGTTGGCTTTCCTTTGCAGTTGGATTATATTCAAAGAGTTCCCCGTCTTCATCGGTTACGATAAGTTCATCGTTCACCACTTCCACCTGATATTCTTTCAGTCTTCTTCCTTGGCGGTCCTGCAGGATATTCAGGTCATTTTTAATGGCGATCATCTCATTAAGTGCAGATACCAGAAAATGCCCCGATCCCACCGCGGGATCGCAGATCTTTAGAGAATTTATAAGCTCATTGGCTTCCTTACGGTCTTCTATAAGATCATACAATTCATCCAGGTCTTTACAGTCCCAGCTTTTGTTTTCGTTGAACTTCTGGACAACCGCTTTCCTAATCGTCTCTCGGCACATATACATGGTAATAAAACCCGGTGTAAAAAAAGAACCATCTTTATAACCATTGATTTTTTCAAAAATAAGCCCAAGCACCGAGGCGTTGATGAGCGTTTTATTATCTTCCTGTATGGTTTCGCCGCCCTCACTGCTAAAATCGTAGGCATTTAGGAATTCAAATAAATATTCCAGCGCATTAAGTTCCCCGCTGCGTTTTTTACCTTTTTTATCTTTCAGAACGGTGGCGCTATAGATAGGCAGTGTCTTATCATCACGAAGATTACTGATAAACAATGTGGCGTGCTCAATATCTGTAGGCTCAAAAAGCGAAGAATTCAGGTAAGGAACTTTTTCAAAAAGTGCTTTTACATCTTCGTTTCTTTCAGAATATTGCCGCGCCAAAACCTGGAAGAACAAACTATTAAGATCATCATAATTGTGGATCCTGTCAAGGCTCAAAAATTCGTATGATTTATCACCTTTATGATAAGTGATCAACTGCGCTTCGAGCAGTTTTAAGAATAAGATTCTGTTAAGCCAGGTAATGCTTAGTTCCAGTCCCACATTGAACAATCGTTCTTCTTTGGTCTCCCCAAATTGCGACGGACTCTCCAAACGGCCTATCTTATCCATACTGTCCAGCTGGATGATCGCGTTTTCCAGAAAAGAGCCGGAGTTACGCTGACCTTCCTTTTGCCTTTCAATGATTTTTTTGCCGCCCTGTTTGGTTTCGGTAAGGCCAATGATATGCAGCAACTCCCCATAAAAACGTTTGTCCAGGCTATTACTGTCATTCGTGAACGGCAGTTTTAAAAGGTGCTCGGGTGATAATAGCTTAAATAAAGAGATAAGTTTATTATCGTCTTTCGGGTTGTTGTTTCGAAGCGGTCTTTCATAATTGCGAATATCGAACCAGGTGAATTCCACCTCCTGCTGCATTTTAGCAATAAAAGGCTCGGCTATTTCCTTATAGAAGAAGTCAGTTGTTTTCCCAGCCAGCCTGCCCGCTTCAAAATCTTCAAACTGTTTTACCAGCTTTTTGTTTTGAGCAAAAGCTTTTTCAAAAACATTTGCATTGAAGATAAACCACTCATTTATATTGGTGGCGATCACGTATTTAACCTCCAGATTCTTTTGAATAATTCGTTCCCGAAAATAATATAAAACAAGCTCATGGAAAGCCTTTACATTAATCTTCTCTTTACTGAGCATCTCTGCCCGATTAGTAGGCTTCTTAGCTTCGATAATAACCCCCACCGCACTTTTAGCCTTGTTCCCGTTATGGATCACCAGGTCGTTACGCCCTTTAGTATTGATATAGTGATTGGGATCGTAATAAGTCTTCTTTAAAAAATCTATGACCAGGTTCTTGTGAAACTCTTCAGACTCGGTGTCATTTGTTCTGTCCAGCAACTCCTTAAGATTCTCTTTGAATTGCTCTATCTGGGACCGATTGGGCTTTACCTTAAGAAAAGCTTTGTTAAGAGCCTTCCGTGGTTTAAGTATTTGTAGGTTCCCCGAATTGATTTCCTGTTCAGGCTGCATGCAGAAATGGGTTATTTTTTGGAGCAGTGCTTAGGGAATACTGTCCATTTGTAATTGCATTAATTTTTAACAATATATAAAGAAGATTCAAAACCTTAACATTGGAGACAAAAAAGCTTTCAACATGTAAAAGTTGATAGCTATTAAGATGAAAAAAGCTTAATTATCATTGAAAATTTATGAGTGAAAGGATCATTTGTGCTAAAAACGGATGTAAATAAAACTTCAAATAATTGAAATGAACTTTGCAACGTCATTAATTTTAGGAGGCAAGGTATTTATAGTAGAAGCTTATTTAATTCTGAAAGTTGAATGATTTCTTAAACTATCATAGTAAACTCAACTGCTTCAATTCAATGTCAGAGTATTATTTTAATGTCTTAAAGTTAATTTCAGTAAATTAGAAGTCAAGTTGAAGACAGCGGTATAAGGAGCGGCCAACACCTGGCAGATGATGGGGGCGGGTCCGGCTGATAAAGACAGTGCTGTTGGATATTAATCTGCAATCAAGTCCTGGTTTTCCGGGACTTATTTTATGGGGGCGCGAGGGCGAAAGCTATCAAGCCTCCTCCTTTTTGAGTCTTACTTAAAAATTCGTTTATCAAAAGGGAAGTCTGTAATGCTGATAATTTTTATTTTTTTAAGATCCTTATGATGCGGATTAATCAAAAAATTAAAATCTCCCTTCACTACTGCTGAAGGTACTTTGAGAACGCAAGTATTACCATCATCTATAAATTCGTCTCCAATTTTTTGTGTATGTATCCCTTGAGGATGGTCATTCCAATCTAATGGAAGTTTATCGCTTTGTAGGGTGTTGATTTTTATAGTATCAGGGATTTCAAGCTCTATCATCATATAATCACTGGGAATGTTTGCCAGTGTTAAATGAACTGCCACTTCTGCCATAGCCAAAGCCCTGCTTTCGGCGGTATAAATCATTTCAGTGCCTTTGGAGTTCCAGCGATTTCCGAATCTGGCTGCTCCTTTACCGTTTAGATCCCGTGCATATTTTTGTTTCGATAACCTAAAAACCTTCATTATGCAAATATTCCATGGTCAATCCTGTTTAGTTCACCCATTACCAGTTCCTTTCCGTAAGAATCTTTTAGGAGTTCAGCGGGTTTTAAATTACCCAGTGCATAGGAGGGTGTGTTGAGCCAGGAATAAAATTGATCTGCTGAATCAAAAACTTCTTTCCCGAATTGGGTTACTTCCGCCAGTTCAATAATTTTTTCAGTATGAATAGGCTTAAAATAATAGTCCTTTTCTTTTTTATGTCGTTGCAGCGTCTTCACCGAAATATTCAGAAATTCCGCCCAGTCATTTTCTGAAAAGGGGGTGACTTTTTGAATTTCGTTAAAAAGGGAATAGGGAAGTCCTTTTCTAATCGCGTGGATGATCAGCATTTTATCCTGAAAAAAATCAGAATAGGTAATGTTCTTATCCCGTAAACTTAGCTTACTGGATTCCCTGACTGATTTTGCATATCTTTTAATAGCTTTATTTACCAGAGTTAGTGATGCGGAACTGTCTTTCTCTTCGGTAATCATAATAATGAATATTTGTCTATAAAAATAAGACAATTGTCGTAATAAACCAATTTTATTATTCTATAATAGATTGCGCTTCCCGATAAATTTTTTCAAAATTGTCATCAAGATCCTGTTCCGAGAATTTCTGTTTTGGTATCGGCAATTCTTTTCGAAGGCTGGGTATTCCAAATTTTATCTTTTGTTCTTTCCCGTCTGCAAAGGAGACAAATTCACCAGGTTTTAACCGAAAAAATAAATCGGCGCGTATTTTTGAAACCTCCCTCTCGCTTCGGGTGATGCGGGTGTCGAAGTTTAGGTTTTCGCTTTTGCTAATACTGATACTTTCTCTTTTTACTATTTCAAAAAATCGCTCATAATATTTTGCTGTGTCTGGATCATTCACTTTTCCGAAGAATTGATAGGAAAGATTGCTAAGAATTGCTTTGCTGGCCTTATCGCCATATAGCATATCATTCTGAATTTTATCCTGCATCACATACACGGTGGAAATATTATAGCTGCGTAAAGTAGCGGGAATACGGTGCATGTTTAGTAACCGGATTGTAGGTGCTTCCTCCATTAATATAAAGGAAGGTAATTTTTCGTGTACACTCATTTGTTTGGTGATTGTGTGGATTATTGTGGCAATAATAGGGGAGTAGGCTGATTCAAATTTGGGATTGTTTACTACAGAAATCACACCCGGTTTTTCAGGATTATTGATATCTAATGGTATCTCATCTGTAGAAAGAACCATAAATATATTTTTGGAGCTTATTTTTTTAAAAGCATTGGAAAGCGTGCTCTTAACGGAAGCGGTTTGTCTTTCAGATTCTACTCCTCCCAGGAAAGCATTTGCCATAGCCTGTGAAGTTAAGTTCGAATTTAAAAAATTGACTAACTGGTATGTGCTTGCATGCTGGTAAAAACCTATGAGGTGGGGCAAAGTGCAAAACCGTGGATAATCGGTTTTAAGTTTCCAGATTAGGCCTCCTATAATACCTTCTGCAGCATCATTGAAGAACTTGGAACTTCCGCCTGAAAAATCTTCTTTTTTCTCCAGTAAGTTCTCTAAAAGCAAACGTGAGATCTCGTTTACACTTTCTACATTTTGCATATAGCGTGGGGCTATTGGATTAACACGGTTGTAAATAGTATCAAAGGAAATCATGTAAAACGGTACATTGCTTTTTTTAAAGAGGGGATAAGCGATCTTTGAAAGTTCAAAATTTTTATAGTCGTGTATAATTCCGCAGAAACAATGTCTGCTGAAATGTTGAAGAAAATGAGCGACTACGCTTTCTGTCTTGCCGCTGCCGGCAGAACCGATAATAGATACCCCACGCCGAATATCACGAATTTTTATATATCCCTTAGCTAAGGAAGCATTGATCCGGTATTTTCCGGAATTAGCCGAATTGGGTTTATTAATACGTTCATTCAAACAAAAGTTTATAATAGCCAGCGGAAAAAAGTAGCGGCCTGCCATTTGAAAAAATAAATCAAAATCGAAGTGGGTGGGGAAAGTCAGGAAAAATAGCAAACAGATAAATGAGAGATTTATCACATAACCCCAACGTGTATATTTCAGCGAAAAGTAAAAAATACCAGCGGCCCAGCAGTTAAAGAACAGTATAAGAGGAAAATTAGATAACATATACTTATTTTTAATATCCGATCGAGCTTGATTTGAGACCGGTTTCAATAATTTTTTTCAGTTGCTTATAAGCAAAACCCACTTTATTCTGGGGCAGATGTAATATGGGGAGTTGCAATCCTGTTTCTCGGAGCATTTTAAAAGCTATTTTCTTTTCATTCATAGCTAAATTCATAAGGATGGAGAAGTAATTCTGAGGATTTTGAGTAAAGGTTTTTCTTGCCATATAGCTTTCCACATAATTCCGGTTGTAACTGAAAAGCCGGTCAAAGCTTTTCTCAGCACTTTTAAAAAAGCGATCCCTTTCAAATCCACGTTTCACATTCTTACCATGCATCATTACTTCCGACGCTTTGTATTTGCTGCCGGGGGATAGGCTGTAGGAATTAGAGGCGTCCTTTCTGCTCACGACTATATGGATATGGGTTTGCAGACCTTCCTTTTTCATTCCTTCTTCAATAGGCTGTCCCTGGATTTTATAGGGCGCGTCCCTGCTAAGTTTTTTTATCTCATTTTGAATACTGTTCATATTCCCTGATACTTCGCCACGTGCAACCTTCCTTAGTTTATTTTGTAAGTGAGCTATTTTATTGGAATAGGGGGCATTTTCCTTAATGGCGGTATCATAGCTTTTATAGGTGCGTTGATGCTCAATTTTCGCATAATATTTTATGTCATTTATATGTATGGGGCGTCCGTTTATTTCTCTGTTAAAAGCACTGGCATATTCTTTCATTAAATCACGTACATAAGTTTTGAGTTTTTCAGGATTATTATGAATATGTTTTAATTCGTACTGGCTTGGGTTAACGGTAATGGAATAGTATTTAGGTTCGGTTTGTTTTAATTTTGCTGTGTTTCCATCTATTTCTTTGATCACTTCATAAGGCCTTATCTTATCATCATATTGATTAAAAAAATATTCATTTTCCTGCAGGTTTTTTTCCTGATTCTCCTTTTCGAGATAGATTACAAAGTCCCCGACGCTTTGTGAGAAAGAGCCCCCTAATTTTTGGGGAGAAATTGAGATATACATTATGAATTATGTTTTATAGAAACTTTAAATTGTTCAAATTCTGAGCGAGGTATATTCAGTTTCAAATAATCAGGACCAAAGCTGTTTGATTTTATTTCTATTTTATTTAAGAGGTATTCCAGATCTTGCCTTGAAGCCTTATTCGATTCTTGGAGACGAATTATTTCCTGGGATAATTCTTCTCGGTTTCTGGGATCAGAATCAATCTGTTTTTTAGTTATTTTCGTTTGAACATTCTTTCCCGATATGGCATGATTCCCTGCCAATATCTGTAAAATGACAAACGAAGGCTGAATTTGCGTTTTCTCGATATTTTTTAAAATTGCAATTAGTCCATCAATTCGTTTTTTGATTAGGTTCTCCAGGCTTACTTTGGAAGGGCTTAAAGTTTCAAATGGGGACAGGTTATTTCTTTCGAAAAAGTCTATCATTAATTCTAATGCTTCCGAATTTTTGGTACCATTTTTCTTTGCAAAATCTCTAAACCGCTTTGCAATGCTAAGTTTTACTTTTAGTCTCGAAATTATCTCCATGGTTCCTGTTTTTAGATTTTATGGTTCGGTCCATCATGACTCTCATTGAGCTTTTCAGATGTAGGGGCCCCTGATACTATTTTTATGGTTCCTAAACAATCAGCATAAAATTATAAACAACTGATAAACAGAATGTTGTATAATGATTACATGTCTTAACATCGCGCAGCGTGTTATCCTCTTGCTTTACCATTTTGTCCCGAGTACTCGGGACAAAAATTTCAACTATTAAATAGAATTTAATAGCCTTTTAGATGTCCGAATAATGAATTGTACTTTTTAAGAAGCAGAAGTTTATCTTCTTAAATTAATCTCATGAATTAGAAAGATTGATTGCGAATTTTTCAAATAGAAAACCGGGCCTTAAAGATAAAGACCCGGTTAAAATTTTGTTTTTGATTTTACAAAAGACCCTCATCGGCAAAACTAAAATAGTCGCCATCTGGAGTTATTATAAGATGATCAAGGAGTTTAATATCAAAAAGGATCGCAGCATTTTTTATTTTAGTAGTGAGGGCTTTATCCGCATTACTTGGAGTTAAGGTGCCACTTGGATGATTATGCGCCAGAATAATAGAAGTTGTCAGGCTTTTTAAGATAACTGCAAATACAATACGTAGATCCACTAGTGTTCCGGTAATTCCTCCGGTAGAGACTTCAAATATTCCTTTTACTTTATTGGCGTTATTTAAAAGCATAACCTTAAAGCATTCCTGCAGCCCTATTTGATCCTTGTTCCAGGAACAGAATAAAAGTTCGGTTGCACTTAGGGAAGAAGTTATTTTAGGTGCCTGGCTTATTTTAAAATTCCCCTGATATTTTATCGATATTTCATTAACTTTGGTTTTCATGTTGATCTTGTTTAATTGGATTAATAATGAAAAGAGGGCGGATCTTTGAGCAAGGCCGCCCTCTTTAATTTAAAGACTAATTGTTATTATTACTGGCATTTGCACCCAGTAGAAGAATTTCGCTGGCAAGAATTTCCGTTACATGTCGTTTCTCACCTTCTTTGGTTTCATAAGAGCGGGAAGTCAGTTTGCCTTCAATAGCGATTTCTTTTCCCTTACCTACATAATTTTCAACGATTTCGGCAGTTTTACCCCATGCCACAATATTATGCCATTGGGTATTCTGCACTTTCTCACTATTGGAATTTTTATAAAATTCATTGGTGGCAATTGAAAAACTGGCTACTTTTTTACCGCTTTCAAGGTTCTTGATTTCGGGAGCGTTCCCTACATTTCCGATTAACTGTACTTTGTTTCTAAGTGTACTCATGATTGAAAAAATTTAGATTAAAATATTTATGAATCCCGTTTTCACCCACGGGTAGGTTTAAAAATTTACTTATTGTATCCTGAGCGTTTTCCTTTTTTGATTTTTTAACTTTCTTTCCGCTTCAGTTTTATGGATTTGATACGATTTCATGATTTCTGATTTAAAATTTACTTCCCGTAGTGCCGTCGCTGTTACCTTTTTTGATGCCGATACAGTTTCATGATTTAGAATTAGAGAGGAGTTATAAAAGGGAAAGCGTAGCCGACCGGTTATGCACTCCGGCTAACTTCTAAATCATGGTATTTTGCATGACAAAAAAGGTAAATCGGGATGGCTGGGTAGTAGTCTTAAATAATTATGAGGAGTATGAAAAAATTTGAAGTGGAAGAAAGATTATTATAATATAACAATCCGGCGGACTCCATTCCCCTTTTAGAATTTTGATAGCAGCGCACTATTTTCTTTCATTATGAACAGTGTACGAAACAGAAATGGAAAGGGGGATGGTGTCCAAGACTTTTTTTGTGAAGCTCTTTTCTCGGAATGTAGTGATAACGAAATGCAGGGGAATGTGCTGAACTAGTATTATTTGTATTCAAATGAAATCAAATGAGATCAATTAAAATGGGGTGTCAAAAATAATGTGATTCTGTACCTATTCTGTACCCCCTAAAAATAATAAAGGCTCTCGATTTCTCGAAAGCCTTGTGTTTACTGGTAGCGAGAACGAGATTTGAACTCGTGACCTCCGGGTTATGAATCCGACGCTCTAACCAACTGAGCTACCTCGCCTTATCAATTTTGCATTTAGAGGAACCTTTCAGAAGCCCTGCTATTTCTGGCTTCGCATGATTTCCTTAATGCGGGTGCAAATATAAAAACAATTTGTATTGTCACAAACTTTATTTTCTAAAATATTTATTTTGATTTCTTTCAATCCTTCTAATTAATATCTATATTGCCCGAAACTAACTAAATTAGAATGGAAGAAAAGACGAAATACGAAATGGAGTTTCCAATTCAAGCTTCTCCTTCGCTATTGTATCAATATATTTCAACTCCCTCAGGTTTAAGTGAGTGGTATGCAGATAACGTAAATTCCCGTGGGGAATTTTTTACTTTTATTTGGGAAGGTAGTGAGGAGAAAGCCAAACTAATGAGTAAGAAAAGCGATGAACGCATTAAGTTCAAGTGGGTTGAAGATGAAGATTCTCCATATTTTTTTGAATTAAGAATACAAGTGGATGATATTACTAAAGATGTTTCCCTGATGATCACAGATTTTGCTGAAGAGGACGAGATCGATGAAGGAAAAATGTTATGGGAAAATATGGTTTCAGATCTAAAACAGATATTAGGTTCGGCCTAGAAAAGTCTTAAGATAATAGTACCTTTGCCCCGTTTTAAACGGGGTTTTTTTATGATCAATTTAAATGGCAATATAGTTCAGGATTCAGAAGCTAATCTTTCAGTTCTCAACAGGGGGTTTGCTTACGGAGATTCAGTTTTCGAAACTATTAGAGTTATTAATGGAAAAATAATGTTCTGGGAAGATCATTATTTCAGAATGATGGCTTCNATGCGAATNATGAGAATGGAGATCCCATCCAGTTTCTCACCAGAATTCCTGGAGAAAGAAATTCTGAGCATCGTTGCTGAAAATGATCTTTTAGAAAANGCTGCAAGAGTACGNTTTGCTGTTTANCGCGAAGAAGGTGGTTTNTATACNCCTGCAACCNGNGAGATCGCTTACGTGATGACGGTAATAGAAATGGAGAACTCGTTCTATCTTTTAAATACAGAAGATTACGAGATCGAATTATTTAAAGATCATTANGTGNGTAGNGGACTTTTATCAACGATCAAGTCGAATAACCGTGCGGTAAATGTTTTGGGAAGCATNTTTGCTAAAGAAAATGATTACCACAACTGTTTGCTTCTTAATGAGAAAAAGAGTGTAGTGGAAGCGCTAAATGGTAATTTATTTCTAGTTTCAGGTTCCAAAATCAAAACGCCACCACTTACAGATGGTGTTTTAAACGGAATTACTCGAAAACAACTACTTGAGATCATCAAGAAAACTGAAGATTACGAACTAGAAGAAGCTTCAATTTCGCCTTTCGAATTGCAAAAAGCTGATGAGCTCTTTATTACTAATATTGCGGTTGGTATTCAGCCAGTGTCGAAATATCGTAAAAAACACTACGACTCAGTTGTAGCTAAAAACCTGCTCAGTAAGTTAAATGTAAAAGCGAGGTTAGGCTAATTAGTTGTAAGAAGGGTTCTCTGGTGAGTTGGACCATAACATATATTCTCCACCTAATTCCAGCATTTTATCCTTCCAGAAAGAGGAGTAGGGCTTTTCAAGAAGGTCCTTGTTATCCTCATTTGCAGTGACCACCCACGAATGAGAATTTAACTCGTCATCCAGCTGCTGAGCATCCCATCCAGAATATCCCAGGAAGAATTTTATCTGCTTATCTGAAATTAGATCTTTAGAGATAAGTTCCATCACAGCTTCGAAATTACCACCCCAATATATTCCATGAGCGATCTCAATACTATCAGGGATAAGATCGGGGATCTTATGAATAAAATACAGGTTGTCCTGTTCTACAGGACCTCCATTATAGACATNAAAGTTCCCTTTNATTTCAGGGATAAGATCTTTAAGTGTGAAATCAAGAATCTTGTTCAGGATGAATCCTACCGATCCGTTTTCGGAATGGTCGGCAAGTAGAACCACCGAGCGATTAAAAGAGACATCTCCAATTATGGATGGTTCTGCAACGAGAAGATGGCCTTTGGTTGGTTTCAACGCAATCATTTGTAGCAGTCTTTAGAACTAAACTATATTTTTTCTGTTAAAAATGCAATACATATCTAAAATTTTTAGATAAAAAAAGCCTTCCCTGGGGAAGGCTTATGATATTTACAATGCAAATTATTAGTTCACAGCTTTTTGTAAATCAGCTCCGGCTTTAAATTTCACTACGTTTTTAGCAGCGATCTTGATAGTTTTTCCGGTTTGTGGGTTTCTTCCTTCACGAGCAGCTCTTTTAGATACAGACCAAGATCCAAATCCTACTAATGATACTCTATCTCCTTTTTTAAGAGATTTTTCAACGTTTTCTAGAAAAGATTCCAATGCTTTTTTAGCTGCTGCCTTAGAAATTCCAGCATTCTCAGCCATTGCGTCGATTAAATCTGTTTTGTTCATAATTTGAATTTTAAATTAATTGTTGGTTAAACATTCTGTTAAACTGGTTTACAAATTTATACGGATTTCCCGTCCACGCAAGTAATGACAAGGGAAAAGCCCATATTTGTTGATAACTCGGTTGATTTGTTAATAAAGATAATTGTTTTTTATTAAAATCCAACCAAATCAGCATTAATAAGGGTTCAGCGCATTTTTGCTTTTTCTGAAAATTTGAAGCCATTCAGTAGTGAATGAGTTTCCATTTTACGTTTTCCAGGCAATTGAATCTGTTTAATTTCAATGAATCCACCCTTTGCCGCAACCAACAATTGCTTTTCTTTTATAAGAACATTTCCGTAGAAGTGATCATGTTCTTCCTTATGGCTAATCACATCGTAAATTTTTACAGTCTGTTCCTGCGCATCACCATTATCTAAATAACACCAGGCAGAAGGGTAGGGATTGAGTCCGCGTATNTGATTGTATATNTCATTTAAAGGTTTATCCCAATTGATCTTGGTNTTCTCGCGATTCAATTTTGGNGNTTCTNTAAGCGNTNCGGAATCTTTCTGGGCNATTGGCTTNGTNGTTCCTTCAGAGATAGCNTTTANTGTNTTTACAACCAGNCCTGANCCTTTNTTCATCAATCTATCGTGNATGGTNTCCAGGTTTTCATGTTCACCTATNACAACAGATTCCTGCATGATCATGGCGCCGGTGTCAATTTTTTCATCCAGAAAGAAAGTGGATATTCCAGTTTCTTTTTCACCATTCATTATCGCCCAGTTAATTGGAGCAGCTCCGCGATACTGAGGAAGTAAGCTCGCGTGTAAATTGAAAGTGCCAAACTCAGGGTAGTTCCATACAGATTCAGGCAGCATTCTAAATGCTACGACTACCTGCACATTAGGATCGATTTGCTTCAACTCTTGTTGAAATTCTTCAGATTTTAGATTAGTAGGTTGAAGAACATTAAGTCCTTTAGAAACCGCAAAAGTCTTTACGGCACTTTCTCTTAACTTTCTTCCTCTACCAGCTGGTCTATCTGGAGCAGTAATCACTCCTACAACATTATAGCCGGCTTCAAGAATTGCTTCAAGGCTTTTCACTGCAAATTCCGGAGTGCCCATAAATACTATTCTGAGATCAGTCATTTATTGTTATTTTGTACTTGTTAGTTATCGTTTTTTCTAGAATGCCTCGCTCCACCAGTAATCGAATTACCTTCAGAATAGAGGATTCTTTATAGTTTAATAGAGAAGATATTTCTTTAGTGTCCAATGCCCTTGATTTTAGTAGTTTTTGCAGCGCCAGAAATATTTCATTCATTTCATCTCGACTTAAAACATCAGTTTCAGCATTGCAAACAGAGCAACGGCCACATTTCTCAGGCTTAGTTTCTCCAAAATACTTAAGCAACTGTATCTGTTTACAAACCTGGTCATTCTGGACGAAATCGAGCACAGCCGATATCTTTTCTCTTTTTGTTTTATTGTATTTAGTAATGAATCCAGAAACAGGATTTATAGTAGATTCGTCTTCCCTGGGAACCAGAAAGGTAATGGAGGCGTCATGTTTGGCAATCGAAAACTCTATGATTTCCTGTTGCTGTAAGTCTTCAAAAAGGCTCAAACATTCATTTTCCTGAAGATCTGCTTTCTCGGCTACAGATGACATATTAAAGTTCACCAGGTTATCAAATACACCACCATAGTTTCTTAACAGAGTTCTTAAGAGGTGTGCATATTTTGGATTGTCATCAAGATAAATTTCCAGTTGATCCCCGCTTAATTTTATCATTATTTCAGTTTTCTTCTGAAACTGTTGAGACAGTCTAAGGACACTGCAACGATCTAATAATTGTAAGGCGTTATAAGTCTTGCCTGAAATTAAATGATATTGATTGCAGAAGCTGGCAAAATTAAAATCATATACCTGATTTTCACCTTCTCCATATGCTATGCTGAAATAAGCGTTCAATTTTCTATAAATAAATTTCACATCATCAACAGAAGCCAGATTATTTATAAATTGATTCTTTAGTACTGGAATGTCGCCAGCATTCGTCAGTATAACGGCTTTAGAAATCTCTCCATCTCTACCTGCTCTTCCTGCTTCCTGGAAATAGCTTTCTAAACTTTCAGGTAGATCAATATGCACAACGGTGCGAACATCTGGTTTGTCTATACCCATCCCGAAGGCAGTCGTTGCAACCATTACACTGGTATCGTTGTTCATCCAGGATCTAAACTTTGTAGTTTTATCCTCCTTTTTCATTCCGCCGTGATACGCAGCGGCTGTAATTCCATTTTTATTTAGAAAGTCGGTGATCTCCCTCGTGGCATTCCGGCTTCTTACATAAACAATGGCTGAATCATTTCCTAATAATCTTGTTAAGCGGAAATATTTATCTTCAGTTTTGACAATCTCGTAATACAGGTTACTTCTTTCAAATGATTTCTTAAATACCGCCCTTTTCTTTAACTGAAGCTGTTCGCAGATATCTTCCACTACCATTTTNGTTGCCGTAGCCGTAAATGCTGCAACAGGTACTTCAGGTATAATTTCCCTANCTTCTGAAATATTACGGTAAGCTGGCCTGAAATCATGTCCCCATTGAGAAATACAATGCGCTTCATCTACAGCGATCAGGTTTACGTTCATTTGNTTCAGTCGTTCCTTGACTATATCCTGCTGAAGCCTTTCCGGAGAGAGGTATAGAAATTTGAAATTTCCGAAGATGCAATTGTCAAGATTTCTATCCAGATCGGCATAGCTGATTCCGCCGGTGATGGCCATCGCTTTGATATTCCTTTTTTGAAGAGCCTGTACCTGATCTTCCATTAAAGAAATTAGCGGTGATACCACCACGCAAATTCCTTCTTTNATCATCGCTGGTACCTGGAAGCAGATAGACTTCCCACCGCCGGTAGGAAATAAGGTCAGCGTATCCTGACCATCGAGGATAGCCTCGATCACTTCCAGCTGTGAAGGCCGGAATTTCTGGAAGCCCCAATATTTTTCTAGAATTTTTAAAGCTTCCGTTTGCAAAAGATTTATAGTTGGTTCAGTATAAATTTAGTTCTTTCTGCCACACTTGCTTTAGGAATTTCAATAGGACTATAGCCAAAGCGCCTNTAAGTGTCATACAAATGTTCTGAAATTCNTACAGCTTCTTCATAGGTTTCGTAACGCTCATTATCGCTTTTGTAGATCTCCTTCCATGGTGGTAAGATAAAAACTTTATCATAGGCATGCTCCTCACAGGTCGCACTGAATATCTCNGGATAAACAGTGTCAAAATAATCCATATANGCAACAACATCGGGCAATCCACGATCTAGAAAGATGCGATTCGCTGAGGAATTAGAAGCTTCCTTAAACTGATTTAATCTCCCTTCAAGTAATTTTTCACTGAATAGTAAGGGCTGCTCCAGGAAGAGCTGATCGATACCATCTCTTTGTGCTTCAAGGGTTACCTGCCTGGAGATCTCATGGATACAGTTTTCTCCTTTGGCTTCCAGTTCGTGTATGATGGAAGACTTTCCAGTACCGGGTCCACCGGTAATAACAATTTTCATAGTTTTCACCCGGCAAATTTCGGTAAATGAATTTGATTATAAAAATGTTGTCTTTCCTTGTATCTTTGTCATAAAAGAAGGAGAAAACTATGAGTGATTCGACAAATCCGGAGGAATTTTACGCAAAACTTAAAAAACAGCTTCAGGATACGGCAATGTGGCCTGCAGAATATCTTTACAAATTTATTGTTCCCACAAAAGGGGAGAAGGTAACACAGGTTGAAGATATATTTGATAACATGGGAGCTGTGATCAATACCAAACAATCTAAAAAAGGNACGTATACCAGTGTTTCTNTTAACGTTAGGATGAAAGATCCTGATCATGTGATTGNTAAATATAAGGAGGTCGCTGATAAAGTTGAAGGGGTTATTTCTCTTTAATGATCGCACAATTGCGCTATTTTCTTGTCATTCTTACTGAATATTTAGTATTTTGCACGCAGGAGAAAACTTCTATTAAATTACCTAATTAAATCTCAATTTTGACAAACGCTTTAGAATATAACTCTGAAAGGAGTAAACTGATCATTCCTGAATATGGCAGACATTTGCAGAAAATGGTCGAACATGCTGTAGAAATCGAAGATGATAAAGAACGTAACAAAGTTGCTAATTCAATTATTGCTGTAATGGGTAATATGAATCCGCATCTTCGTGATGTGCCAGATTTTCAGCATAAATTATGGGATCAGTTATTTATAATAAGTGATTTTAAGCTAGATGTTGAGTCTCCTTTTCCAAAGCCGACGAGGGAAATGCTTACAGAGCGTCCTGAAATGCTTGACTATCCTGAGAATAATCCTAAGTACAGGTTCTACGGAAACAATATCAAGCGCATGATCGATGCGGCAAAGGATAAGGAAGAAGGTGATTTTAAAGATGCCCTGGTGATGACTATCGCCAATCATATGAAAAAATCTTACCTGAACTGGAATCGTGANTCTGTAGACGATGAAGTCATCATTAATCATTTNAAAGAATTGAGTGGTGGAAAGATCAATCTAAAAAATGCAGATGAGGATCTAACCCAGGCTTCNGAGCTTATTCGTGGAAGCGGATCNAACAAGAAGAANTACTCAAAAAACAAAAAACATACCGGCGGCCGCAAGCCTGGTCGTAAACGCCACTAATATTTTCTTTAATGGGAACATTTCAAATAGAAGGCGGTCATCGTTTGAGCGGGGAAATACAACCTCAGGGAGCAAAAAACGAAGCGCTGCAAATTTTATGTGCAGTATTGCTAACCGATGAGAAAGTGGTTATCAATAANATTCCAGATATCCTGGACGTTAACAANCTTATCAACTTACTAAAAAATCTAGGCGTTAANATCGAAAAGCTGGGTAAAGGAAGTTACTCCTTTCAGAGNGATGATCTGGACATGGATTATCTTAATAGTGAACAGTTTAAGATCGATGGAGGAGGACTTNGGGGTTCTATCATGATCGTTGGACCTATGCTTGGAAGATTTGGGAAAGGGTTTATTCCGAAACCGGGTGGTGACAAAATTGGTCGACGCAGGCTAGATACTCACTTCGAAGGTTTTATGAAACTTGGTGCAGATTTCAGATATAACAAAGAAGAACGTTTTTACGGAGTTGAAGCTCCTGAGGGTCTAACTGGAAGTTATATGTTACTGGAAGAAGCTTCAGTAACCGGAACTGCCAACATAGTGATGGCTGCAGTACTAGCTAAAGGAAAAACGACTATTTATAATGCAGCCTGCGAACCGTATTTGCAGCAGTTATGCCTAATGATGAACCGCATGGGTGCCAACATTAGTGGAATTGGTTCTAACATGCTTATTATAGACGGTGTAGAGAAGCTAGGAGGTTGTGATCATACAATTCTTCCAGATATGATCGAAATTGGCTCATGGATTGGCCTTGCCGCTATGACCAAAAGTGAGATCACTATNAAGAATGTNAACTGGGATATGTTGGGTATCATNCCTACTACTTTCAGGAAACTGGGGATTACTGTTGAAAGAAAAGGTGACGATATTTTTATACCTGCACATTCTGAAGGTTATGAGGTGCAAAGCTTTATCGATGGATCGATCATGAATATCAGTGATGCTCCTTGGCCAGGATTTACACCAGATCTTTTAAGTATTATACTTGTAATTGCTACTCAAGCAAGGGGGAGTGTTTTGATACATCAGAAGATGTTTGAAAGCAGGTTGTTCTTTGTAGATAAACTTATAGACATGGGAGCCAAGATCATACTTTGTGATCCACATAGNGCNACAGTAATTGGCCATGACTTTCAATCTCAGTTAAAAGCTACTACTATGACCTCTCCAGATATTAGAGCTGGAATCTCCTTATTGATTGCTGCACTTTCAGCAAAAGGAACTTCTACGATACATAATATCGAGCAAATTGACAGAGGTTACGAAANTATTGAAGAAAGATTAAAAGCGATTGGAGCGAAGATCACCAGAATNGCCTAAGGGTTTTTTCTTCGGAAAGCAAAGCATAAAAAAAAGCTGTTCGTTAGAACAGCTTTTTTATNTTTTATATTATTATCAAGTTTAGACTTCTGACTTCGCCTGTTCTTTATGCTCCTTATAATGAAACAGGTTCTGCTCCTTGATCATTTTTGTAGTTTTTTCAGGCAGCATATCTTCCCAGCCACTTTTTCCTTCGCTTATCATTTTNAGAACTTCCCGGGAATAAACATTCAGCGTTTCTGGATTGTAATTCTTAATATCCTCAACACGTCCATTGTATTTAAAGAACTTAAATAATTCTTTCATTCTTGGGTGTACTTTTAGATTTTCGCTGGTAGTAAGCTCACCAGTTTCTTCATCTTTCAGTGGATATAAATAAACCTTCAGATCTTTAAAGAATAATTTTCCGAAGGCCTCAAGAATACCTCCGCTAAGATGTCTATAGTATTTTTCATCAAATACATCAACCAGATTCTGAACACCCATAGTAAGACCCATACGTTGTTTGGAGTATCTGGAGAAGTATTCGACTACCTTAAAGTATTCCTGGAAGTTAGAAATCATAACTGTTTGACCTAGAGAACATAAGAGCTCAGCTCTGTCCATAAAGTCACGTTCGTCTATTTCACCTTCAGCCCTTAAGTTGGACAGCGTGATCTCGAAGATGATCTCAGTATTTTCTTCAGAAACTTTACTCTCGTTAAAAAANAATTCTTTTGATCTCTCATACATATCCATATTTACTTTAGTAACAGGTCTAAAGCTACCACGAAGGGCCAGGATATTCTTTTTATAAAGTATTTTTGCTGGAAGAACATTGTTACCGTCAGGACCGAACATTACNGCATCGGTCATTCCATTCTTAACTAGCTGTAAGCTCATTAGCCTGTTATCAACATTCTCGAAACGAGGACCTGAGAAATTGATCGTGTCGATCTCGATTTGATCCTTGTCTATATGATCATATAGGTAACGTAGTAATTTTTTAGGATTGTCGTACTTGTAATAAGCGCCGTAAATAAGGTTAACCCCTAGTATTCCTAAAGTGTTTTGCTGGTGGCGGGCATCATTTTCATGAAATCTTACGTGTAATAGGATTTCATTATATTCTTCTTTAGGGTCTACCTGATATCTAATTCCTACCCAACCATGACCTTTGTATTTCTTCGCGAAATCTATGGTAGCTACAGTATTGGCGTAAGTAAAGAATAATTTGTTTGGATGCTTTTCACGAGAAATACGCTCTTCGATAAGATGGGTTTCGTGAGATAACATTTTCTTCAGCCTTGCTTCAGTAACATACCGCCTGTCATCTTCAACTCCGTAAATTGCATCACTAAAATCCTTATCGTAGGCACTCATTGCCTTTGCGATGGTTCCAGATGCACCTCCAGCTCGAAAGAAGTTTCGCACTGTTTCCTGCCCGGCACCAATTTCAGAAAAAGTTCCGTAGATATTTTCGTTAAGATTGATACGCAGGGCCTTACTATTAATAGAAGGAACATTTTCAAATTCCTTATCGCCCATTATGGTAATTGGCATATTTTATTGTTTAGGTAAGCATTGTTAATTGCGTACTTCAAAAGTACTAAAAGCGGTAGGCATACAAAAAAATATATTTACTTTTGTGTCAAAAATAACAGCATTTGGAAGTTACATTCTTAGGTACTGGAACATCACAAGGCATACCTATAATTGGTGTAGATCACCCGGTTTGCTA
>FUFK010043951.1_pt1 | contig 55337 bp, 45 predicted proteins | sample 1021851 | NCBI WGS metagenome assembly FUFK01 (sample SAMEA51879418, study PRJEB19060) | metagenome | reverse complement strand
ACCGCCAGTGCCCTTGAAGCCGTTTACTCATGGAAATCCGAACAGGACTTCGAACGGTTCATGCGCTTCGCTCAGCGCTACGCCGAAGCTAACGGTCTGGGCTATTCCCAAAACCAGAATTCCGACCAGACTGACTGCGACGGCGAAGTGGACGAAGGGCCCGACTTCACGTTCTACCGAGACAACGACGGCGACGGCTATGTTGACCGAACCGAATCGCCACTGATGGACATCGACGCTAACGAGCATTTTGACGGCGACGGCGACGGCGTCGGTTCCAACTCGGATTACGACGATACACGTGGCTTCATTCAAACCGAGCAAGACCACTGCTTGAACGACAAAAACGACACTTCGGAAGCCTGCATCGGCTGGAACGACCCCGCCTATCAGGCCTATGTGAACAGCGTTGAGGAAGGGACGATCGTTCTCGGATACAATGCTTGGAACACCACCAAAGACAATCCTCAGGGTGGCGATTCATCCCTGGGCTCCGTTGACGAGGACACCTTGAATCAAGTTATCATGGTCGGTTTGGTCGCTTTCGTTGGATTGACCGCTCTCATTTTGGGCGTGGCTTTCATCATGAAGCGCCGCAAGGATGCGGCCACCACCAAAGAGTACGGTGGCGTACGACCCGGTATGTCGAGCGACGCCGCCAAAGAAGCCTTGGAAGGACGAGGGGGCTTGTCGGCTGACGGTGGCATCATTTCGGATGCTTCGTGGGATGATGATGTCGCTCAACTCAACTTCGATGAAGAGACGGATGGATTTGCCGACATGGACCTCAAGTCGGACGAAAACCTCGGTGAGGCGGACTCGATGACCTATGAAGAAGAGAGCATAGAATCCATCGCCGGCGTGGAAGCGGAGGCTGAGCCAGCAACTGAGCCCGAAGCGAGCAGCGACACCCCCGAACGGCCCAGCGAGGCCCCGCCCCTTCCAGAAGGCGGCCTTCCCGACGGTTGGACCATGGACCAATGGCAATGGTACGGCCATGAATGGCTTGAGAAATACGGGAAGAATTAGACCCAAACAATGGGTAAACTCGCCTTGAGAGCGCCGAGTTCAACGCCCGTGTAGAGCGGTTTACCCTCGACCCTGCAGGTGTTCATGACGAGCCAGAGAAAACCGTTCCAAGCCGTTGAATCAGCGAACAGTTCGACCTTACCGTACACCGCTGCAACCAACAACTGAGCCTGATCGGTCTCATCGCTGCACAGCCCCTTCACCAAATCCTTCGCCGTAAAGCGATACGTCGGAGGGCGCCAAGACATCATGGGCATCAAACCGGGAACGGTGCAAGGTTGAGGCGCTCAGCAAGGTGGTCCACATCGACGTCGACCGCTTGCTTCATTCGGTCGCGCAACGTGTCGATTTCCCCTTTCATTTTGAGCATCTTGTGCGTTCGTATCATTTCTGAAAGCAGTTCGTTCACGCTTTTGTGACCGCCTGCCGTTCGGAGGGTGTTCAACTGGCGTCGAATCTCATAACTCACGCTCACCGAGGTCATTCCTTCTGCTGTCATGCACGAACCCGGTGGCTCTTCGGCGTCGGCCCATACTTAACCCATGCGAAGGACAACGGGGCTGAAGGGGTCGTTTTGGGACAGAAATTGATGCTCCGCGCTTCACCGAATGCTTCGCTCTCGACGCAAACGAGACTCTTCGACAACACCGAACTCACGCCGCACTTCCTGAACTCGCTGATGAACTTCCTTGGCCAAGGTCCAGTACTCCAAACTCCCTGCGCCCGCTCCCGAATTGGTTGGCTTGTTCAGAATCACCGTCGGCGCCCCGCTCCACGGGGCCTCTGCAACCTTGGCCAGCCGTCGGACGGTGGTGTTGAACAACTTGTTCGGCATTTTCTTGTTGACCTGATCGCACACGTACGTGCTGAGTTTTGAGCGCCCGTCAACCATCGTCATGACGATTCCGAAAATTTTCAGGTTCCGATTGATGCGTCGCTGAATCATTTTGATCGAGTTCATCAACATGCTGAAGCCCTCCAAGGCATAGTATTCGGCCTGGACGGGCACCATCACCCAGTTCGCCGCACACATGGCGTTGATGGACAGCAAGCCAAGGGACGGTGGTGTGTCAATGATGATGTAGTCAAACTCGTCCATGATGGGGAGCAGTGCTTCCTGAAGACGGGTCTCTCGACCGATTTTATGACTGAGTTCGATTTCTGCTCCGGAGAGATGAATGTCGCTTGGCAAAATCCACAGATGGCCCGCATCGATGGTGTCGGGAATTTTTTTGCCCCCGTTTCGATTGCTCCACGCCTCTCGCATGGCTTTCGTGATCTCGTCGGGGGGAATGAGGTATTCTTCCATGAGCGGCAACGCTTCACCGGAGTCGTTGGTCAACAGGTCGTAGACCGTTTTCCTGATCTTCTTTTTTTCCAATCCAAAGGACGTGGCGCAGTTTCCCTGCGGATCAAGGTCGATGAGCAACACCTTGGCGGGCGGCAGGCCTTGTCGTCGAGAACCTTTGGCCAAGGCGGCGGCGACGTTCACCGCCGTGGTGGTTTTTGCGCACCCGCCTTTTTGGTTTGCAACAGCGATGACCATCTTGTAGGGGTTCACGTTGCTTCACCTCCGGTAACCACTGCAGAGACAACCTTCCCTTTCAATGCAGGCATCAAAGGCCCAAGGATCAGGCGGGTTGAATGACGGGGACGGGAACCTCGGAGAGGATCTTGCGAACGATGTGCATCCCGGTGATGCCGCGAATCTTGGCTTCGGGTTTCATGTTGATGCGGTGCGAGATGATCTGCAGCGCAATCCCCTTGATGTCGTCGGGAATCACGTAGTTTCGTCCGGCAACGGCCGCAGCGGCACGACCGGTCTTGAACAAAGCCTGACTGGCACGTGGTGACGCGCCGTTGATGACGCGATGGTCTTCGCGGGTTCGCTGAACGATCTCGATGATGTACGACAAAATGGCCGGGTCGACGTGAACCGTCTCAAGCGCCTTTTGCATGGCGACGACCTTCTTGGGTGAGGTGACCTGCTCGACCACGTGCTCGTCCTGTCCTCTCAATTTTCGGCGAGCGAGGATGGCCTTCTCCTCGGCACGGTCTGGATAGCCCATGCTCATCTTCATGAGGAAACGGTCCATTTGAGCCTCGGGAAGCGGATAGGTTCCTTCTTGCTCAATCGGGTTTTGCGTGGCCAACACAACAAACGGCGCAGGCAACTTGTGGGTGATGCCCTCAATGGTCACCTGCTTTTCTTCCATGGCTTCAAGCAACGCAGCCTGCGTCTTCGGAGGGGCACGATTGATTTCGTCCGCGAGGAGAATGTTCGAGAACAGCGGGCCGGCTCGGAGCTTGAACTCGCCGGATTTTTGGTCGTACATGTACGTCCCCATGATGTCTGAAGGCAGGAGGTCGGGCGTGAATTGGACCCGCTTGAACTTGCACCCGAGTGCGCGTGCAAAGGTGTTGGCGAGCAACGTCTTGGCCAAACCGGGGAAATCTTCCAGAAGCATGTTCCCGTTTGAGAGGATACCGACGGTGACCCGGCGCAAGTTTTCGTTTTTGCCGATGATGACCTTGCTGACCTCGTTCATGAGGGAGTTGGAAATCGCAGAGACGGTGGCGATCAAATCTTGAGTTCGGGCGCCGCCTGCGCCTCCTTGCATACTCGCTTCCATAACAGGACCTCAGAAAACTTCTCGGCTCATATCTTATATCAATGTGCGCGCTTTCTCCCCCAAAAATGCTCATCGATACTTCACGACGTTGCGGGGTTTATCGTCCCCAGAAGTGATTGTCCTTTCGATGCAGGGCCACGATTTCATCGAGGATTTCNTCCTCNACCGGCGAGAGGTCCAGTTTCTTGAGTCGCTTGACGTGTCGTTCAGGAACATCNACGTAGAATTCGTCCAGTTCCTCGATGTGACGACCNACGGTNGGACCTTGAACGGCGACGGCGACCTCCTCGCCCTGCATGGCCTCNTTGACGTCCTCGCTGGCACGCGTGCGCAGACTTTTCACCTGGCCAACGGGCGTACCGTCAAGCTTCATCAATCGCTGTCCAACATGGATCCGGCCCCCGAGGACGCGCATGCCCACGATGGCGGGGCCTTTTGCCCTGAACGTGTGGTCCTTCAGGTAGCGCACCTTGCCGGGATAGACCACGGCCTCTCGCTGCTCTTCTTCGATGGCCGCCTTGGTTGCTTCCTGCCATTCTTCGAAGGCGTCCATGATGTGATAGATGATGGGGCCGGAGAGGAACTTCACTTCGCTGTCTTCGTCGTTGAGCTGCTGGGCAACGTCGCTTGTGTTGGCTTTGGTGGAAAAACCCAGGATGACACGCTGAAGCGGGTCAGCGGCTGATTTCGCCATCAGAACGTCCTTCTTGTTCACGGGTCCAACCGTCGCCTGACGAACGGGGATGTTTCGTTGATGCAGCTCAAACGCCAGCGCCTCAAGACCACCCACGGTGTCGGCTTTGATGACCACGCCGGTTCGGTCCTCTTCGGCGCCCCGACAGGGGCCGGAGGCGACGTGCTCGCCGAAATCCTGACGAGCAAAAATTTTGTTGCACGACGAACACATGACGGGCATTGTGTTGAAAATTGACCGCCACTCCTCACGGATGGCCTCTTCTGCGACGGCAACTTGTTCAGGTGTGTTCGCAAGATGCAGCGTTGTGCCGGCGATGGTTGCTTCGAGTTTCGGAGCAACAATCTTCACACCGCAGGCCGCTTCGACGGTATCGAAGTTGACCCAACGCTTGCCCGCATCGCGCATCTCAGCCATGCCCTGCGGTCGCTTGAGGCCCTTGATGTGGGTCGTGAACGGACCGTCTTGACCTGCGAGCATGACGGTGTCGCCGACGCTTAAATCGCCACGGTACAGGATAACGTCAACCGTTTTTCCCATGCCGACTTCGTCTCGCATCTCAAGAACGGTTCCTTGAGCCGAACCCAAGGTATCGGTGAGCCGATCCTCGAGGAAACGTTCGGCCAAACCCACGGTGACGGCCAAAAGATCTTGCAAACCTTCGCCTTCTTTTGCCGACATCGGAACAAGGGCCACGTTTTGACGAAAGTCGCGGATTTGATCGTAGCGTTCGAGGTTGAAGCCGTGCTCGGAGAACTGACCAACCGTCTTCCAGTACCGTTCCTCAAACAAGGCTCGGACATCCTCGCGTTGTTCTCGGAAGGATTCGATGAACGAACGTCCGGACTCGCAACGCCAGCCGTGAATACGGTCAACCTTGTTGCCTGCAATCACGAACGGGGTTCGGGTCTCTTTGAGAATGTTGAGCGATTCAATGGTTTGCGGCTGCAGTCCCTCCATGATGTCGACGACCAGGACCGCGATGTCCGCCACGGATCCTCCACGGTTTCGCAGCGAGGCAAAGGAATGATGACCGGGTGTGTCGATGAACAACAACCCCGGTGATTTGAAATTCTTACCACCAAGCATGGCGGAACAGGTTTCGTTCAACACGTCTGCAGGGACTTCCGTTGCCCCGATGTGCTGCGTGATTCCACCTGCTTCCCGGTCCATGACGCTGGCCTGTCGCTGGCTGCCGATGGAACGAACCATGTCCAACAGGCTTGTTTTCCCGTGGTCAACATGACCCAAGACCGAAACAATCGGCTGTCGGTTGTGGCCGCGAGGGGGGGCTTCGGCCTGCGTGGCTTCAGCAACCTCGTTCTCGGTCATGGATTCACCACCGATGGTGCGGTGTTATGAGGGTTCACTCGTAGACCCACGTGCCCATGGTGTTCTCCCAGGACATCAAGCCCTCGGGGAACCACAAGCCGAGCTCAAACTCGGCCGTTTCGGGAGCGTCGGAGCCGTGAATCATGTTGTAGCCCATGTCCATGCCAAAGTCGCCGCGAATGGTGCCCGGGTCAGCGTTGCGACCGTTGGTGGCGCCGATGAGTTTGCGAGCGACGGAGATGGCTTCAACGCCTTCCCACGCCATGCAGACGACGGGCCCTGAGGTGACGAATTTGATCAGACCGGGGAAAAACGGTCGCTCTTTGTGAACGTCGTAGTGGGAACGTGCGATTTCTTCGGTTGGCACCATGGCTTTCAAGCCCACGAGTTTGAGGCCTTTTCGTTCAAATCGGCCGATGATTTCGCTGATGAGGCCTCGCTGCACGCCGTCGGGTTTGATCATAACGTAGGTCGTTTCCATGGTGTTCACCGTGCCGACCCAAAAGTGACCCGTTTATGGGCGTTGCTGTGTGGCGACGGAAGCACCAGCGCTCACTGAATGCCGCCCTTGACGTAGTGGCGGGTCCACTTCACACGTCGAGCGTTTCGCTTCAGGTTGAGTTGGTTCTTGCGAGCCTTGCTGCTTTTGAACCAAAGGACGCTGCCGTCTTTTCGGACAAACATCATGCCGGTACCGGGCTCGATTTCTTCGCCCGTAAAATTGCAAATTCTTCGTTCTGGCATGCTGCATCACCGTGCGTTAAGTTTGCGAGCCTCTCGACCCGTGTCCTTGAGCATCAAAATGTCGCCCACTCGGATGGGGCCCACAACGTTTCGGCTGATGATGCGGCCAACGTCCCGAGGGTTCGGGGCGTCGTTCACTCGCACCTTGACTTGCGTGGCTTCACCGGTCATGCCGGTTCGGCCGACGATCTCGACCACTTCTGCTGGCCATCCACCAAGTTCTTCGCTCATGTTGATCATCTCGTGTTTGGGGTTCAAGCCTTCTTGATGGCTTTGATTTCTTCAACGACTTCGTGGAATTTCTCCTGTGCGCCCTTGGTGATTTCCATGACGGCAACGGAAGCGGCTGAAGCTCCCTTGGCCAGACCGACGCCCTTGGCGAGGAATTCTTGGCTGGGGACGTAACCGTAGGGGATGTCTTTTTCATCGCAAATCAGAGGGATGTGAGCGAGCAACTCGGGTGGGTTCACGTCCTCGGCGAGGATGATGAACTGGGCCGTACCGCGCTCGGCGGCTTTGGTCACCTCGTTGCTTCCTTTCTTGACGCGACCGTTTTTGTTCAGGTCGATCATCTCGTAAATCTTGTTTGCTAGGTCTTCTGGGGTTTCAAATTGCACGTGTACACTCATTGGAATCACTCCTTCCTCGTGATAGGGGCATGCCTCCGCAGGACCTCGCGGATATAAACACAACGGAAGGCGCAAAGCGCACCGTTTCGCCCCGCTCAGCAGTCGATGAAGTGCAGTCCTACGATTCGTTGAGAGAAAGTCCCAACGCAGCAAGAACTTCAACGACGCCTCGTGCGAGCGCCGGACCGCCGGAAATCACGTCCCGTGCGTTGGGCAACGAGCCCGTGGCGTGAACACCGTCCACGTAGCGAAGCAGCCGGGCGATGGCGCCGCCTGTGAACAATCCATGACTGCAGGCGGCGTGGACCTGAACGGCACCTTGACTACGCAACGCCTCGGCTGCGCGGCAGATGGTCCCCCCGGTGGCGATCATGTCGTCGACGATGGCCACCGATTTCCCTGCCACGTCCAGATCTTTGGCTTTGTGAACGATGGTGTGAGCGTCGACCCGTGTTTTTTCGAGGTAGGAAAACTCGCACCCGATCTGCTGGGCCACGCTCGATGCGCGGTCGATGGCGCCCTTGTCGGGAGAGAGAATGAAATCTGGATCGACGGACGACTTGAGGTGATCGGCGAGCTCAGGCATCGCCGTCGTGAAGGCCACGGGGATGGACATGTTCGCCAACACCGCCGGTGCGTGTAGATCCAACAGCACCATGGCGTCGCATCGTGTGCTCAACATTTCAGCGATGGCTCGAGCGGAAATTGACTCACCGGGCTTGAATCGCTTGTCTTGTCGTGAATAGCCAAAATACGGAATCGCCAAAACGACGCCTTTTCCCGCGTCAGGGAGGGTCTGAGGGCCGATTTCTCGTAAATTTTGCAATCGGCCAGCGCGAACATCGTCAACGGCGTCAAGCATCAGCAGTGTTTCAACGATACCGGAGTCTGGAAACGTGTTGGAAACCACCACCACGGGTTCCTTTCTGAGCGCATCAATGGTCTCGGTTGGAATGCGAATGTAGCCTTCCGTGTCGGGAAAGCGCCGGGTTTCCAGTGAATGATGCTCCAAGCCAAGGGTGTCGGCAAGTTGCTTGGCCATGACGGTTGCATTGCTGCCCGATACGACGACCATGCCATCCCCTTGATGTTGGCCAGCGGCTGACCCTTCATGTTCTTTGCGAGCCGCAGTGGTCCGATGGTTTGGTGCGCGAGGCAGGACTTGAACCTGCGACCTCCCGGTTATCAGCCGGGTGCTCTAACCGACTAAGCCACCCGCGCTTGGGTAGTCTCGGCGACTTGACCTTCCGCCATAAGCATGACGGCTGGCGAAACGGTTCGGACCTGTGAAGCGAATCACTCTTCTTCCATGCTGTTGATCGTGATGTACGACGGCAACTGCATCACCTTCTCAAAGGTGCGAGAAAGAACGACCTCGTCAAGGCGCTCACGGGTTCGTGCCAGTGCGGTGATTGGGATGCGGATCTGTTCGTCCACACCAAACTCCATTTGCATGCGCATGCGGGTCGTGACCACGACGCCCTTGTAGGTGCGCTTCACTCGGAACAGACCGGTGATGACACCGATTTCTTCGCCTTGGTTGTCAAGCACGGCTCGATCAAGCATCTCATCGGGTGCGTAGAGCTTCTCGTCGATTCGAACCGTGTTGCGCCAGCGGCGCTGCAGTTCTCGCATCGACTTTGACAACTTGACGGTCCCGTCGCCTCGGATGCTGTGGACCAGTTCCTTTGGAAGCGGTGCAAGTTCCGCAGGTTTTCGCATGTATTCGTCAGCAACGTCCGGGGCCACTTGAATCCGCATGGATTGCACGCGTGCCTCGTTTGGGTGATGTCGTTCACCCACAATCGTTCCTACCAGTTTCTCGTTGACGTAGACTTCCCGTTGGAGTAACTCCTGGATGTCGTAATCTGTGTTTTTCATTTCCCATCTCTCCTTGCCGATTTTGTTCGGCTTACCCGTCTGTCGCCCTCGGCACCTAATATAATCTTCGCCAATTAAAATATCATTTCCAATTGTATTTGACGCATAATGTGTCCTTCGTTCAATTGAAATATAGAAAATAATTCATTTTTCAATGTCGCATAATTCGCGTAACNTCAATACAAATTATCTTGATCTGAGCAAGCCAAATCAGACGAACTCCAATTGAAATCATTCCCATCCCATTGACGAACCGGCAGGTTTGATTCGGGCCGGTCGTAAACCGGTCCAAAATCGTATATTTCAATTAAAAATTGTACATCTGTGCGGATTTTTTTCTCCCAAACTGGGGGTTTGTCCGACGGGTTCGAAAGCAGGGTGTGCTTCATGAATCCGTGTTGCTTGGTGGCACCCATGGCGGAGCGTTGTGTCCTGGTCCATCCGGGCCATCCGCTGTCCCTGTTGGTTGTTGAACGAGGCCTGACCGAAGGGCTGACCTTCTTTGCAGAGGCGACGGAACTCGAACAGCTGCGCCAACGGTTCTCATCGGAGATCATCGTTTACCCGAGCGCGCTTCAGCCCTGCGAATCGTTGCAGGGCGAGGCGTGCTTCCTCGTGGTGAGCGGCGAAACGGTGGAGATGGCGATCCACAAGGATGCGCAACGTGTTGTTTTGTCAACACGAGAGTCCTTGGCTGAACAGGGCACCAACGCAACCAACGTGATCGTGCACGACATGCTCCCTCCGCTGGAACACAGCACTCAGGACCAACTCTTTGCCTCGTGGAGAAGCCACTGCATTGCTGGGACAACGCCAACAATTGAATCCGACCAGCACCACTGGTGCGACCGAATTGATGTTGCAGCGGTTGTTGCGCACATGATCAAAGCAAATGCCCCGCCCGGCAGATACGACCTCGCCGGAAGACGCTCGTGGACCACAGAGGACACCTGGGAAGAGTTCGGCCAACTCATGGCGCGAACCCAGGCGGGTCAATCAGGACGGTTTGAGCAGGAGCACCTGAAGGTTCACGCTGTTTCATCCGTAAGCGCTGTTCCCGTCGCTGAGGTTGTGGAGGCACGTGCCCGGCCAAATCTGGACGCTGTGCATGATTTTTTGATGGCGACCACCGGCGAGGGATGGCGACCCAANACCCCCTTGAGACGCAGCTTGATGTTCACCATAGCGGGGCTTGAGCAACGTCAAGGTTCGTGAGGCTCGGAGAACAAGTCAGCCCCCAGCAGCGGAAGGAGAAGGCTGGCGTCTCCCTCGACGCAAACATGCGGAGCTTCCGGACGCATTTTTCCCCATGAAATGGCTTCACGGAGGCGCGCGCCCGAAAGGCTGCCATCGTGTTCAGGTGCGGTGGTGATGTAAACGGCGCTGTCGAGGCCACCTCGATATTGGTTCCACCAGATGACGTGATGTTTGGAGATTCCACCCCCNACCATCAGTGCATTTGAGGTTTCAACGTCCCATGTCAAATCGCTCATGATTTGTTCGTCGGCCAGGGTGTCGAGGTGAAAGTCCCGATGCTTTTGTCGGAACATGAAGAGTTGTGCCCCGATGGAGCCGTCGGTGATGCCGGGGATGCAGACCGGGATTCGATGTTTTGCAGCCCAGTAAATCAGGGTGTCCGGCGTTCCAATGCGCTCGCCCAGTTCCCAAACGAGATGGATGGAACCGAATCCAATCCAGGCATCGGCTCCCGTCTTCCCCGTTTCTGCGAGTCGATCGTTGTAGATGTCCTCGAGGACAGGAAGCACCACCGCTTCGATGATTTCCCCGTAGGAAGCGTTCGGCACGATGACGTTGCCCAGTCGCATCAACTCGTGCTGGCCCAACTCAACGTCGTCCAGTTCGAACGAGCCGTGGTAGTAGTGCTTGTAGGCTCGTGCAATGTCGTGATCAAGCGTCCCGCACGTGGTCGAGAGCACGTTGAACATCTTCCTTTTGACGGCTTCCACAAAAAATCCGCGCGTACCCGTCGCACAAAGGCAAGCCGGGAACGAGAGCCAGTTGGTCACTTTGTCCGGGTCCGCACCGACGGCATCGACCTCACTGCGCATTCGGGACAAGATGGCTCGAGCTTCTGCAAACTTGGTGGCGGTGAATCCTCCGGCTTGCGCCATTTGTTCAATGAGTGCACGCGGTGAGGTCGCTTTGGAAAAATCGTAATCCACCACGGGGACATCAAACTCGTCGGGGTCAACGGCCATGCCCCGACCTCGGGGCCTTGCTTCATGAAGGTCGCCCTGAACGCTTCACCCACGGTCGTTCCATCGCTCGAGTTCGTGAAGGCGGTCCCTCAAGCGTGCTGCTTCCTCGAAATCGAGGTCTTTGGCCGCCTCGTTCATCGCTTGACGCAACTCCTCCATGAGCGCCGCACGCTCGTCCGGAGAGAGCGATGCACCAACATCGTCCGGCTCGTCGTAGGTTGGGTGTGCGTTTGAATGTTCAATTGATTTTTCCTGTTTTTCGGTCGCACCCCACGAGCCCGCACCCAAACGCAGACGCTGAGCCCAATCGCCGTCCTTGCGCCCTCCTTTTTTGGCGATCAGGCGGCGCTTCCCATCGCTTCCTGTGGTGGTTCCAGTGATGGTGGCGTCCTCGGTTTCGCCCATCACGGGCAGGGCCTTGACGATGGTTTTGGGGGTGATGCCGAGCGCTTCGTTGTTGGCCTGCTGGCGCTGGCGACGCTCCAAAGTTTGCCGAATCGATGCCTCCATGGCGGGCGAGAAGCCGTCAGCGTAGAGCAAGACCTTCCCGTTCTCGTTGCGTGCGGCACGCCCGATGGTCTGCAGCAAACTCCGTTCGTTCCGGAGGAAGCCTTGTCGATCAGCGTCAAAAATGGCCACCATGCTGACCTCAGGAATGTCGAGACCCTCCCTCAGAAGGTTGATTCCGACGATGACATCGATGTGGCCAAGACGCAGAGCGTTGATGATTTCCGTTCGTTCAATCGTATCGATTTCAGAGTGCAAATGGTGAGCCTTAACGCCCATTCGGTTGAGGTAGGCGGCGACCTCCTCAGCGAATTTGATGGTCATCACGGTGACCAGGCATCGCTCGCCCTGCTCGATGCGTGCGTTGATTTCTGTGAGTAAATCGTTGACTTGGCCGGCCGTCGGACGAACCTCGATTTCAGGGTCGAGCAGCCCCGTGGGTCGCAACTCCATTTTGGCGATGCCCTGGATGGTCTGCAGCATGTCGTACATGGATTCCGCTTCCGGGTGCTTCTTGTTCAGATCGGGTTCGCCCGCCCCCCCGCCGCTGGGTGAATGGAGCAGGCCGTTGGGGACGGTTTGACCCGTGATTTCACACAGATGGCGCAATTCGCGCTCGCCGGGCGTGGCCGAGACGTAGACCATCTGGGGAACCAAACTCTGGAATTCAGGAAGTTTGAGCGGGCGGTTGTCCGCAGCCGTCGGGAGACGGAACCCGTGGGTGATGAGGCTCTCCTTGCGAGACCGGTCGCCGTGGTACATGCCCCCGACCTGCGGAAGACTGACGTGAGATTCGTCCATGATGACGAGGTACTTTTGAGGGTCGCCGTGGAACTGGTTGGCGCACGCAGCGAAGAAATCAAGCAGGCAATAGGGGCGCTGGCCCGGTTCGCGACCGTCGAAGTGGAGCGAATAGTTCTCAACCGACTGACAGTGGCCAATTTCCCGCAGCATTTCGAGGTCGTATTCGGTTTTTTGCTCCAAGCGATAGCGTTCGAGTTCCTTGCCCTGTTGAGCAAACCACTTGCTGCGTTCGTTGAGCTCCTCCTCGATGGATTCCAAGGCTGCTTCGAAGCGCTCGGGGCTGGTCATGAAGAATTCCTTGGGGTGAATCCAAGCCTCCTCGAGGGTGTCGAGTGCTTCCCAGGAGACCGGGTCGCAAATCTGGATGCTTTTGATGCCGTCGAAATCGAACACGATGCGCAACGGGTCGTCCCGACTCGGCATCCAAACGTCGACCACTTCACCTCGTACACGGCACTCCCCGCGCTTGAGGTCGGTTGTGGTTCGTCGATACTGGAGTTCGATCAGTTCCCGCAGCAGATCGCTTGTTTCAATGGCCTGGCCAACATGACAGCGGAGGTGGTATTCGAGAAAGGTCTCGGGAGGGTTAAGACCGTAGATGCACGACACCGAGGACACCACGACGCAATCGGGTCGAGACACCAACGACGCCACGGCGGCGAAACGCTCCTGTTCGATGCGCTCGTTGATGCTCAGTTCCTTGTCGATGTACAAATCCCGCTTCGCAAGGTAGGCCTCAGGCTGGTAGTAGTCGTAGTGGGAGACAAAGTATTCAACAGCGTTGTCCGGAAAATACCCGACCATTTCTTGGTGCAACTGGCGTGCAAGCGTCTTGTTGTGGCTCATGATGAGCGTTGGGATGTTGAGTTGTTCGATGATGTGAGCCATGGCGAAGGTCTTGCCGCTACCGGTCACGCCGAGCAGGACGCATCTTTCTTGTCCATTTTCCAATTGAGAAATCAATTCTTCAATTGCTTTTGGTTGATCGCCGGCCGGTTCGAACTCGGCGTGGAGTCGAAACCGCTTGACGTCGGGCCTTAACTCCTCCAGCGCTGCACCGTCCAGAGCCTTTGAGAGATCAAACGGGTTGCGGTGCGTGAGATCGACGTTGAGTAACGGCTGGTCGGCCACCGACTCAAACGAGCCGTCGTCGTCCCAGTCCTCCACCATGCAATCGCCCCGAGAAACCACCCAGACTAGGGGAGATAAAGTCCCCCGTTGACGTGGAGGATGGCACCGGTGATGTAGGCAGAATCGGGGCCGACAAGGAACGAAACCGTCGCGGCCATGTCTTCGGGCGAGCCGACGCGCTGGAGAGGGACTTCTTGCTCTCGCTGTTGACGCTTTTCTTCGCTGTCTCCGGCAAGAATGTCGGTGTCCACGTAGCCGGGTGCGAGGATGTTCACGCGTTTGCCTTCCGGGCCAACGGATTGCGCGAGGGACCTCGCCCAGGTGGAAAGCGCNGCTTTGGACGCTGCGTAGTCGGCGCCGTGCGGTGAACCCCGCGTGCCGAGTTGCGAGCCAACGACCACCATGCGGGCCTTGGCGGTGAGGTGAGGCTGCACGGCCTTCCAGACAGCAACCGCTCCCTCGAAGTTGGTCCTCATGGTTGCCGTCAAATCGTCCAGGGTCATGGCGTGGCCTTGAACGCGGTTGTACACACCGTGATTGAGCACGAGCACGTCGATGCCTCGGTCCATCCATGGGTGTTGCCCGAGGAGGCCAACCTCGCCCATGTCGGCACAATCCACCTTGACGGCAAGCGCATCGTCGCCCCGCTCTCGTATTTCATCCACGACCATTTCGGCGGGCTTGGAGGATTGATTGTAGGTCAGCAAAACGTCGTATCCGTCGGCAGCCAATCGGTCGGAAATGGCTGCACCGATGCCGCGACCACCTCCTGTGACGAGGGCGACGGGACGGCTCATGAGACTGGGTGGGCTTCATTGTTCATGAAACCATGTGAGCGCGTTCACGCATCCTCGGGAAGGAATTGCGCCAACTGCGGCGGTTGCCAGCCCTCGGGTTTCAGCACCTTACCGTCTTCACGGCGAAGGACCCTGCCGTCCACGAGTTTCGCCATGTTCGACCGGTGAACTTCATTGAAAGCATCGTCGTAAATGCCCTGCATGCCGTGATTGATGATGGTCCCGGCGAGAATGTAGCCGATGTCAGCGAGTGCGTCCAAGACTTCTACCAAATCGCCTGATCGGGCCGCTTCAGCGTACTCTTGCACCTCTTCTGAGAGCAGTTTAATGCGCAGCTCAATCAGTTCGTCGGTCCCAAGTCCCGGTGCATCGAGTTTCGGGATTTCAAAGGCGTCGTTGAATTCGAGCAGTGAAGCGACGATGGGGTTCATGCGGTTGGATTCTCAAGTCGGCTCAAGAACCTTCACCACGTCAACATCAAAACAGAAACTTGAGCCGTCAATCGAGTACATGACCCGGTGGTTCGACGGCAAACCCGTAGACCAGCGCAGCCAGCAGCACCCAGCCCGTGAGCATGGACACCCGAAACAGCACCGTTTGAAAATCAGCGAAATGGTTCATCCGAAGCACGACAAAGATGTTGGCCAGCGCCATGCCTGCAGCGGCCGCAAGAAACCAGATGCCGTCCATCGGGTCGGCGATGGCAAAACAGGCAAACCAGAGCAAGGAAAGCTGCACGGTCGTCCGAGTGGTCGCCGCCTCGCCGAACGTGGACGGGAAGGAATGAATGCCCTGCTCTTGATCGCTCTGCACGTCCATGCGTGCGTAGTTGATGTCAAAGGCGGCGATCCACAGCGCCACACCGATGGAAACGGGCAGGATGGTCGGCGCCCACAGGTACTCCGTTCCCGTGGAGAGCATGCCCGTGATGGCCGCCCAACCGTGAACGTCNGCGGCGATCGCAACCCAAGCACCGGCCGGAGCGAGGCCGAGGCAGAGCCCAAGCCAGAAGTGACAACCCCACGTGAAGCGTTTCATGTAGGGATAGACGACGAAGGTGAGGACAGGAAGCCAGGCCATCATCAAGGCCACCCTGTTCAGCAACCCGGCACTGACGAGCAACATCGCCAAGAACACCGCTGCAAGGGTCCACGCTGTTCGCATGCTCATGCTGCCGGAGGCGAGGTGCCGCCCCTGCGTGCGGGGGTTGGCTGCGTCGATGTCTCGGTCAATGATTCGGTTCAGGGCCATCGCGAGGCCACGGGCCCCGACGGCAGCCAGCAAAATCCACAGGAGATCGATGCCGGGGTCAACGTCGAACTGACGGATGGCGATGAAATAACCCATCAGGACGAAAGGAAGCGAAAACAGGGTGTGTTCGATCTTGATGAAGGACAAGACTTGCTTGACGTCCATCACTCGGGGCCCCCAAAGGAAAGGTGGGGCGGCCATTCGTATTTACTGAGTTCGGGGTGAGCAGCAACTTTGGCCAACGTTTCCTCGTCGTGCAGGGTCACGGCCGGCCAGCGACGAACACCGTGTTCTTCGGAGGGAATCGGTGTGGTGGCGTCCCAGCAAAGGCGATCTCGACCCTCGTCAAAGGTGAGACCGCGCCCCACATCAAACCGCGCCGTCAACTGCCAAAGCAAGCGACGTCGGGCCTTCGTGTGCGTCATGTCAAGGTCGTCGTTGGTGATGAAGAGCCAGCGAAGGTTTTTCGCAGAATCCAATTGCCAAATTGAATCTCGCAACCGGTTGATTTGTTCAATTCGCTGGGCTTCCTGCGCATCGTCGCCCTCGTGCTGCCCGGTTCGTGGGCTGGGCGTCCCAACAACGGGCGTTGAAACCACAAGCATGTTGTTGCGCAGCATTCGTGCCTGGCGAACATCGGGAAGCGCTTCAACGGCCTCCAGGTTGTCAAAGGGGTCGGAAGTTACCGTTCCCTGACGCCAGGCGGGCGTGGGTTGATTGTAGGACCCTTCGAGGGGTTCGTCAGGGGAACGTGGATCGGTGGGCACCAGCGTGGTGGCATCGATGAGCAGTTTGTCGTGAACGTTCTCAAACGGCGAGGCCGCCTCGAGTGAATCCGCCACCATGCCGGGCAGAACGACCACGTCCTCACCGATCTCAACCTTGTCGTTGAGTGCGTCCAAAAACGCCTCCAAGTCCTTGGGGTTCTGATCGGGATCGATGGCGACGATCACCTTGAGGAACATCATCTGGCCCGCACCGAGCAAACCCATGGCGGTTTTCCGTCCCTGGCGCGGGTACCTCTGTTTTGACGCCACGATGGCGAGGTTGTGGAACCCGGTTTCCAGAGGAAGGTGAACGCTCCTCACGTCCCGATGTTGGAACTGAAGCACGGGCGAGAATTGTCGACCGATGGCCTCGCCGAGGTAGCCGTCTTCCATGGGCGGCAAACCCACAATGGTGGCCGGAAGGATGGCGTCTGAGCGGCACGTGATGGCGGTTACGTGGAGCACCGGGTACTGGCCGGTCAGCGAATAGAAGCCGTAGTGGTCGCCAAACGGCCCTTCCAGTTTGGTTTCGGTGGGGTCGCAGTAACCTTCGATGATGATGTCCGCTTCGGCGGGCACCCAGAGGTCTTGGGTCAGTGCCTTCGTGATGGGAAGTGACTTCTGGCCGAGAATGCCCGCGAACTGGTACTCGGAGAGGTTGTCGGGCAGGGGCGAGATGGCGGAAAAGATAAGCTCGGGCGGACCACCGATGCACACGGCCACAGGCATGCGTTCACCGTTGGCAGCGTGGTCAGCGGCGTGCTTGTGAATCTGCCAGTGCAGACCAAGTTCCGTTTCGTTGTGGACTTGGGCACGGTACATGCCGAGGTTGTGCTCGCCGCTCGAGTCTTTCGTGACCACCAGCGGCAGCGTGACGAAGTGGCCTCCATCCATGGGCCATGTCTTGGGAATCGGGAGCTTGGTTAGATCGTTGGGCAGCCGAACCCGCTGAGCTTTGCCTTTTCTCACCTTCTTGGGCGGCATTGCGAGCGCATCACGGAGCAGCGGTAGCCCTTTCCATGGCTTTCGCATGTAGAGCCCGATGTCGGGTTTCATCATGGCCACCATGCGGTCACCAATCTCGGTTTCGTGGCTGGCACCCAGGGCTCGCAACGTTCGATCGTGGCTGCCGAAGGCGTTCATCAAGAGCGGGATGGACGAAACGGAACCGTCGGCAAGGCGTGGCTGTTCAAAAAGCACGGCAGGACCGTTGTTTTTGACCAGCAAATCAGCGATGGCCCCTGCTTCGTAGACCACGTCCACCGGGCGGTCGATGCGGAGAAGTTCGCCCCGCTCTTCGAGGTGGTTCATCCACCGCCTCAACGTCTTCCATGCCACGGTTGGCCCTGGGGCTTCTTGGTTTTGAACCTCCGTATGCCGACCGCTTTCGCCAAGGATGAGGCAGCGGAAGGAACCGTTGCCTTCATGGGCTACCGTGGCCCGCTTTCATCGCAGGGGCTGAACATGTACGATGTCGTGGTTATCGGCGCCGGCCCGGGAGGTGGTTCCGCTGCGCTTCACGCCGCACGAGCGGGCCTGTCCACCCTGCTCTTGGAAGCCGACCCCGAGATCGGAACACCGGTCCACTGCGGCGAATGTCTGTCCGAACTGGCCGTTCAGAATTTGGATTTGGAACTCCCCGACCACGTCAAAGCGCTTGATGTGAAAGGCATTCGCGTGATTTTCCCGGACGGCACGGAGAAACTCCTCACCGAGGAAGGGTACGTGCTGGAAAAGCACCTGTTCGAGCGATGGCTTGCCGACGAAGCCGTGGCGAAGGGAGCCGAACTCCACCTGCACCACCGCGTAACGGGAATGGAGCGAATCTACAATGCGGAAAATCAATTTTCCAATTGGAAACTTGAAGGNCGGGGCGATGAATTCCCCATCGAGTGCCGCACCGTCATCGACGCCTCGGGAGTTTCAGGCGCCGCTGCCAAGTACCTTGACATGGGCGGTGACGTCGAAGTGATCGCTGGCTTCCAGTACGAAGTTCTGGACGTGCCCAACGACGGCTACCTCGATTTTTACTTGTGGCCCAAATACTCACCTCACGGGTACGTCTGGATGATTCCCAAGGAAGGCGGAAGAGCAAACGTCGGACTTGTGACCACCGACAAGAAGGGCGCCATCAAGTACCTTGAGTCCTTCATCAACGACACCTACCTCAAGGGAAAACCAACCGTCAACCCGCCGTGGCGGGCCGAGGGCATCAAAATCCGCCCCTTCGGAGGCACGATACCCATCTCCGGACCGCGCACCACGACCGTTGGCGACGGCGTGTTGCTGGTTGGCGACGCTGCCGGATTCACGTCGCCTCTGTTCGAAGGAGGGACCCACCTCGCACTGTGGTCCGGGCGAGAGGCAGCGCAAACGGTTGCCTCGGCCATCAAGGAAAACGATCTCTCGTCGCAACGGTTGATGGCCTACGAGCGTGCGTGGAAGAAACGATTTCCCCCCTATCATAAGATTCTGAAGGGAAAAACAGCGCTGTACGAACTCACCGATGAGGAAATGTCAACCATGGCGCGGTGTTTACCCGATGAACTGGGCAACATGAGTCCGCTGGACAAGGCGGTTATCGGATTGAAAATCCTCGTACGAAGGCCTCTTCTGCTGACCAAGCGCGTGATTTCTGTCCTGCTCTCCTTTGGCTATTCTCGGGCGAAATTCTTCGGCTGGTAGGTCGGCACGGCTCACGGGAAATGAGCAAAGGCCATGAGGGTCGCCCAACCCCCCAGCACCATGTGGGGGCTGACGATGTGGGTGGCCCTCGTCGCTGTTGCGTGGTTGCTTCTTCAGCCGCGTCTTCACGAAGGCCGTCCGCTGCTTTCCTCGATGCTGCACATCGCGACTGTGCTCCCGTTCGTCACCCTCGCCTACCTGTTTCTCATCAACGACACCACGTTGCTTCACGTCGCAGCGTTCGGTGGCGAGGCGCTTCCGCTCAAGTATCGATTTGCCGCCACCTGGGCGGCTCGAGAAGGCCCCCTCCTGATGTGGCTCGGGTGGATGTCGCTCGTGGCGTGGTTGTGGCGTCGCCCTCTGCCCGGTGAGTCCGGTCAGAACAGCGACGCTCACGACTGGCGACTTCGGTTCATGCACCTCATGAGCCTCACGATCCTGCTCATCGCCTTCTCGCTGGACCCGTTCAAAGCCACGCCGGCCTTTTTCCGTGGCGCAGGATTGAACCCGCTGCTGCAAACCGACTTGATGGTCATTCATCCACCGCTGATCTTCCTGACGTACGCTCTTTGCCTTCATTTGACGGCGATTGCACTGTCGGCGGCCTACACGGGAAAAACCGCTGAGTTGGGGCCTCGAATGCTCCATCTGGCTCGACCGGGCTTGCTGGTGGCGACGTTGGGCATCGGGCTGGGTGGTTTGTGGGCCTACCTCATCCTCGACTGGGGCGGCTACTGGGCGTGGGACCCGGTAGAGACCGGTTCTTTCCTACCGTGGTTGGCCCTCGTGATGCTGATTCACCTGCGCACCCGACCCGGCCTTGTTCGGCCCGAGGTGTGGATTGGAGGTGGCCTCGTGACGGGGATGATGGCCCTGTTCGCCACCACCGTCACCCGTGCGGGAGGTGTCTGGGCCTCCTCGGTTCACACCTTCGTCACGGACGACACAGGCACGGCGCCAGCGGACGTCTTTGGACGATTGATGGTTCTTCGAGACAACCCTGCCGCCACCGAAGTCATGGCGTACGTGACGTGGATGTTTGTCCTCATCGGTTGCTGGTTGGCCGTGCAGCGTAGCGCATCAAAGCAGACGGCGATGCCGCTCAACGCCTCCGGCATCGTCGCTTTACCGGCGGTCGTTGCCCTGTTGGGGTGCCTGGTGTTCACGGGCAGTGAGGGTGAGGGTTTGTCCTGGGCCTCCGTTCCCGATGCGGTGTTTGCAGCGGTTCTCTTCGCTCCCATGCTCGCCGTTTCGTTGGCGCTGCAGTACGGCAGCGACGCACGCCCTGCACCGTNNGAAACCGNGTCTGCAACGGGTCGAGAGGCGGAAATTGATGCCCCTTGGACCTACGAGGGCCTCGTGCCGGTTCCGTTGGACGTTGTCTTCACGTTGGTGGTGTTCGGACTGACCCTTGACGTCTGGATTTCAACCGCTTTTGCGGTCCTCTTTGTACCGCTTTACCGGTCGAAGGATGCCTTGGGAGCGTGGCCTTGGGCAGCAGCTGGGGTCATGTTGGGGCTCGCACTGGCGTGGTCTCAAGCTCTGAGCATCGCCGTGGCAGGCCTCGTCGTCGGGGTCTTCGTTCTCCCGTGGATGCTCGCACCTCAGCGGGACGACGGTGTTGGGTTCTCACCAAGCAAGCGCCGCGACCAGCAACGAACGGTCTTGTGGGCCTCCGTGGTGTTGGTGAGCCTCTACCTTGTCCTGACCTGGGTGTTGTTGTTGACCAGCATCGACGCCGTGAATTTTGAAGCGCACGAGTTGTACGGTGCGCCGTTCCTTGCGGCCTTGGGTGCTGGGCTGTTCACCTACACCCGGCGAAAGGACGACCCGTCGAGGACGTTGTTGCTCTTGGCCGGAGGATTGGTCGTCTCCTTGCTCGGCCTGTTCTTGGCGCCGGACGTGTTCGGACGAGACGCTGGAACCGCCGTTTCGGACCAACTGACCCGAGGCCACATCGTCTGGATGTCGCTCCCAATGCTGGCCATGGCGCTCGCACCGGTCACTCGGGAGGTCGTTGAACAATTCAATGCAGCACGAGAAAAGGGTGCTTTTCGAAGAATTCCATTGGGGGCGCACGTGGTTCACCTTGGACTCTTGCTCCTCCTTTTGGGCCATTTATCCACCACGGTGTTGGTCGATCGAGGCGACGCAAGTCACCGGGTTTCCATGGTCAAGGACGACATCGTTGTTCACAACGGGTTCGGATTCGAATTCAAAGGGGTCGAGACGGACACCGCAACGGAAGTTGGAGACGGTTTTATCGGGGTGCGAATCAAGGTCTACGAAATGACCGATGATGGAGATGGAACGTTGATCGGAGAAGTCGTGCCCGGCACGATTCGCTTTGACAGTCAGGGCGTGCCGCGCTCCGAAGTGGCCACGCTGACGCGCCTCACGGGCGACTTGGTGTTCATCTTTGACGGAAGCCAAGCGGGTGCTCTGATGCAATCGGTGGGCAGCGGCGGACTCGACAGCATCGAACTCGTCCGCGTGACCGTTTACGACCTCCCCCACTCTCACGCGGTGTGGGTGGGCTGGTGTGCGATGATGGGCGGCATGGCCTTGGTGACCGTTTCAGGCATGCAAAAGGAGACCAAACCCAGCACAAGCGTCCCATTCCAAACCCTCGAGGAAGAATGACGCCCTCCAATGCAGTTATGAAGGGGGGGCTGGTCGCCGAATCATCCCCTTGGAGGCTTGTGCATGGAAGAAGGAACAATTGTCCACGTTGATTACGAACTCTACAACGGAGAAAGCGGCGACCTGATCGAAACCACCCGTGAGGCGGTTGCCAAAGAGCATGAAACGCATCAAGAAGGTCGCTCGTACTCACCGATGGTTTGCGTTGTGGGAGGGGGCAACCTCATTCCTGGATTCGAGGCCGCGCTGGCGGACGCAAAAGCGAACAAGGAAATTGAGGTCGTCATCCAGCCCGCCGAGGCCTACGGCGAAAAGGACCCGCAGCAGATGGAAACCATCAGCATCGACAAGCTCATTCGTGCCGTGAAGGACCCGAACGCTTTGTACATCGGAGCCCCTGTGAACGTCGGAAACCGGCAGGGCTACCTGACCAACCTCGCAGCAGGACGAGCCCGCATTGACTACAACCATCCCATGGCCGGCAAGACGCTCAAGTACAGTTTCAAAATCGTCAAGGTTGTCGAAGGCAAGGAAGAACAGGTGATGGCGCTCCTTGAATCCAACACTGGACACAGTGATTTTGGCGTGGCGTTTGAAGGAAACGACCTCAACATCACCATTCCACAAACCATGCTCTTCGACACCAACGCAGCCATGATGAAGTTCAGATTGGTCACCATCATCCGTGATGCGGTCGAATGCGGCAAGGTCTCGTTCATCGAAGTTCACGAGCCACGCGGCTTCGGACTTGAGGACGAGGTTGAGGATGGCGAAGAGGACGAGGACCTGTCCAAACTCTCGGTTGCTGAACTCAAGGAACGCCTGAAGGCGGCTGGACTCCCCGTGGGTGGAAAGAAGGCCGACCTCATCGCACGACTCTCGCAGGAAGAGGAGTGAACCGTCGCAAAGCCGATTAGCGAGCGGACCGTGGGTCTGCTCGCTGAGGAGGAATGCCCGTGTCCGATGCCACCGAGCCAACGTACGAGGCTCCCCTCCCCGACGACGTTTATTCAACCGTTGAGAAAGGCGTCATCTGGGCCGCTTTAGGACTGATTTTGGTCGCCCTGGCCGGTTTGATGTTGGCGTTTGACAGCGTGTGGACCGAGACGTTGAAACCGATCGTCTGGGATCCGGTGGTCACGGACGCTGGCGTGGCCGGAGACGCCGGATACACGCCGCAAAACACGGCAATCTACACGCTCAGCATGCTTGGATGCGTGGTGCTGTTTCAGGCACTTTTCAGGAAATGGAGACTTCCCGTGGACGAACGCATGGTGGTGGCCCTCATCGCTTGGGTGTGCCTTGCGCCCGTCTTGCGGGTTCTCGAAGACGCCGACTTTTTCTCATCCTCGAGGGATGTTCTGTTCATCTCTCCCATCATTCACCTTCACCTCGCGGGTTGGCTCATCGGCGTTGCGTTTCTCAGCCACCTGATCGGGCGACGTTTTGATGGAAACAAGGGGGATCAAGCTCAGGAAGCACAGGCAACGCTTGTGGGAGGGTTCCTGTTTGGACTGCTGATGCTGCACTGGTACCTGCTGTACCAGCCCGCCTACGCCATGCACACCGAGAGTTCGTTCAATCTGGCTACGGCCGGATTGGTCGTTGCGGTGCTCGTGGTGTGGGCGACGATGGTGTGGACGCGAACGTGGCCAGCCATCACCCGTGGGATGCTTGGCTTCGCCAACGGCGCCGTGGTTTTGGGCTTGGCTCACTGGGCCCAATTCATGTCCACACCTTGGGCTCAGGAGAGTGGAAACGCATCAGGCGATCTGACGTTTTGGCCGGTTTGGGTGGTCCTCGGGATACCAGCGGTGGTTTGTGTCGCGTTGCATCGAGTCGGTCGAGAGGACGCAGAGCAACTTCGCCTCACAGGTCACAGCGCCGGTGTGCTCCCGGCCGAAATCAGCCTGAAGCAGTGGGAGGATGAAGCTGAGCGTTGGGCTGACCACCCCGTCGAGTTCCTGTCAAACAAAGCGCTGCTCGCTCACCCAATGGTGTTGGGGATGGTGTTCGGTCAGTTGTGCGACGGGTTTGCAACGATGGTCGGCATCGACATGTTCGGGTACGGAGAAAAGCACCCTGTGAGCAACGCTGTCATCCAGTACGGCGGCACCATCAACGATGCTCTCGGATTGGACTGGGGTGAAGGCGCCTGGTTGTTTGCGCTTGTCAAAGCCGCGCTGGTGGGCCTCATCGTCTGGCTTTTTGTTCAAATGAGGATTGAACATCGGCAGCAGCATTTCCGCTTGCTCATCGTTCTGGCGGTCCTGATCGTCGGACTCGCACCGGGTTTGCGAGACATCGGTCGATTGATGCTCGGCGTTTGAGGCCAAACCGTCGCCTTGCATGGCATTAAATGCGGGGTTCCCTTCGCTACGGATGAGGGCTCAGCATGGACAGACTTCCGACCCGAGTCAATCGAGCGGACCCCGACTTTGCCGAGCGTAAGGCCCACAACCTGGCGCTCATCGATGAACTTCGGGTCCGCCTCGATGCGGCCTCTCAGGGCGGCGGCGGGAAGTACGTTGAACGGCATCGTTCACGTGGGAAGCACCTGGCGCGAGAGCGTATCGAACGCATTGTTGACCCGGGAACAGCCTTCCTCGAACTCTCCCCGCTGGCTGCTTACGACCTCTATGACGGACGGGCTCACGCCGCAGGAATCGTCACGGGCGTCGGCATGGTTCACGGGCGAGAGTGCCTGTTTGTGGCCAACGATGCCACCGTGAAAGGTGGTTCCTACTACCCGATGACGGTCAAGAAACACATCCGCGCTCAAACCGTGGCTCATGAGAATCATCTTCCGTGCATTTACCTCGTCGATTCAGGCGGTGCGTTCCTGCCCATGCAGGACGAAGTCTTTCCCGACATCGGCCACTTCGGCCGCATCTTCCGCAACCAAGCACGGATGTCGGGCGACGGAATCCCTCAAGTCGCCGCTGTTCTGGGTTCGTGCACCGCTGGTGGAGCCTACGTGCCCGCCATGTCGGACGAATCCATCATCGTCAAGGGCAACGGAACGATCTTTCTGGCTGGGCCACCGCTCGTAAAGGCCGCAACCGGAGAGGAGGTCACGGCCGAAGAGTTGGGGGGTGCGGACGTCCACACCGCTCAATCGGGCGTGGCCGACCATTTCGCAGAGGACGAAAACGAGGCACTGCGCATGGTTCGAAACGTCATCGAAAACCTCGGCCCGGTCGAGAAGGCTCCCGCTGCCATGGCAGAACCGGAACCACCGGCTCACGACGTGGAAGATCTGTTGGGCCTCATCCCGGCCGACAATCGCACGCCGGTGGATGTGAGGGAACTCATCGCTCGAATCGTGGACGGTTCCCGGTTCCACGAATTCAAGTCCCGCTACGGGACAACGCTCGTGTGCGGTTTCGCGCACATTCACGGCCACAAGGTTGGCATCGTTGCCAACAACGGAATCCTGTTTTCGGAATCGAGCCAGAAGGGAGCTCACTTCGTGGAACTGTGCGGGCAGCGAGGCGTGCCGTTGGTGTTTCTTCAGAACATCACCGGGTTCATGGTTGGAAAGGCCTACGAGGCGGGAGGCATCGCCAAGGACGGTGCAAAACTGGTCACCGCCGTGTCGTGCGTGAACGTTCCAAAATTCACCGTCATCGTTGGCGGTTCTCACGGTGCCGGAAACTACGGCATGTGCGGCCGAGCCTACGACCCCAGATTCTTGTTCATGTGGCCCAACAGCCGAATCTCGGTGATGGGCGGCCCGCAGGCAGCGGACGTCTTGACCACCGTCAAGCAAGACCAGCGACGACGGGAAGGAAAAGAGCCCATGGAAGGCGATGAATTGGAAGGCTTCAGAAAACCCATCCTCGAAAAGTACGAAACCGAAGGAAGCCCGTATTACTCAACCGCCCGCTTGTGGGACGACGGCATCATCGATCCACGCGACACGCGCGACGTGCTCGGATTGTGTCTTGCCGCAGCGCGGAACGCACCGCTTCCCGACCACCGATACGGTATCTTCCGGATGTAATTTTTCAATATAAAAATCAATTTAGCAACTGGAGTTTTCTGCATGACCCTCATGGACACCCCGCCCGCCACCACCATGGTTTCGCTGACCGTGGAAGGTGCGCAAGCCAACCTCACGCTCGCACGACCTGACAAATTCAACGCGATGAACGTTGAGATGATTCAGGAATTGATCGCACTGCTGGAGTGGACGGCTGAGCGAAGCGCTGGACGACAGGACGCACTTCACGACAAAAACGGGACGCCGTTTCTCCGCACCCTGGTGCTGCGCGGTGAGGGGAAGCACTTCTGTGCGGGCGCCGACATCAACATGATGCGGGACGCAGGCGCCAACACACCGGAGGAAAACAGAGCGGATTCCAAACGGCTCGACCGGTTGTTCAACGGCCTCTGGTCGCACCCCTGCTTCACGGTTGGTGCCGTTCAAGGTGTGGCCTTGGGCGGCGGAGCGGGCCTGGTGTCATGCTGCGACTACGTGGTGGCCACCGCCGACGTTCGCATCGCGCTGTCCGAGGGTAAACTGGGCATCCTTCCTGCCGTCATTGGCCCGTACGTCTACCGACGATTGGGCTCTGCAGCCTTCCGCCGACTGGCCATGCAGGCGAGTCGAATCAACAGCGAAGAGGCGCTCCGCATTGGCTTCATTGAAGCGGTTGTGGACGCAAAAGACAACCTCGAAACCGTCGTGACCGACGTCGTCGCGGAGGTCATGACCACCGGACCGTCTGCCGTTACGCTCGCAAAGGAATTGACGCTCGGGTTTGACCGGTGGACGGGTTCCGACGAAGAACTGCGGGACTGGACCCTTGATTTCACCAGCAGGATGCGCGGTTCAAACGAGGGCCAAGAAGGGTTGTCGTCCTTTCTGGAAAAGCGACCGGCGAACTGGAAACCCGACGATGATTGAGGAGGGATGAGCATCAAGGTCTTGGTGGCGAATCGAGGTGAGATTGCGTGCCGGATTTTGAGGGCGTGCAGGGAAGCCGGGCACCCAACCGTGGCCGTGTGCGCCGCAAACGATGTCGGTGGTTTGTTCACCGAAATGGCCGATGAAGTCGTCCTCTTGAACGGCGAAAGCATCGGGGAAACCTACCTCGACCAAGAGCAGATCATCAAAGCAGCGCTCCAGACCGGGGCGACCGCTGTTCACCCGGGGTTTGGATTTCTTTCCGAACGCGCTGATTTTGCGACGGCCGTGGACGCTGCGGGCTTGACGTGGATTGGGCCTTCGGCGATGGCGATTGAGAAAATGGGCGACAAGATGACCGCACGACAAACGATGCGAGCAGCCGGAGTGCCCGTCATCCCGGGCGAAGAGGTCGAGGAAGAGGACGAATCAACAGCCCTCGAAGCCCTCCGTCAAGCCTCCGGCCGCGTGGGTTACCCTTTGCTGCTCAAAGCCTCCAGCGGCGGCGGCGGAAAAGGCATGCGAGCCGTTCACGGTCCGTCGGAGTTCGACCAGGCAGCCGCCGGAGCACGTCGAGAGGCGATCGCCGCATTCGGTGACGGACGGGTGTACATCGAGCGATTGCTGTCCGGTTCCAAGCACGTTGAAATCCAAGTCCTCGCCGACCAACACGGACGGACGATTCACCTCGGTGAGCGCGAATGCAGCGTTCAGCGTCGCCATCAGAAGGTGTTCGAGGAGGCGCCCGGCCCGACGATGACCGACGAACTGCGGGAAGCGATGGGACAGGCTGCCGTCGCTGCAGCCGAGGCGGTCAACTACGTCGGAGCCGGGACCGTGGAATTTCTCTTGGCCCCTTCGGGTGAGTTCTTTTTCCTCGAGATGAACACTCGGATTCAGGTCGAACACCCCGTGACCGAACTGGTTACCGGGGTTGACATCGTCCGGGAACAGTTGCGCATTGCGGCAGGCGAGCCCATGTCCTGCGGACGTCTCATGATGCGTGGCCATGCGATCGAAGTGCGACTCTACGCCGAAGATGCAGCCAACGGATTCCTTCCGTCGATCGGTCCTTTGGCCGTGTTCCGGCCCCCTGAAGGGCCCGGAATTCGCCTCGACACCGGTGTGCGGGAAGGCGACGAGGTGACACCTGATTACGACCCCATGCTCGCCAAGCTCATCGTTTGGGCACCGTCTCGGGTTGAGGCACTTGAGAAAATGCGCCGGGCGCTCGACGAATTCATCGTGTTGGGGACCACGACCAACATCGAATTCCTGCGGGATCTCTGCGACGCACAACCCGTCGTGAACGGGACGACAACGACGACCACCATCGATGATGTGTGGCCCAGTGGGTGGAACCCGCCCTCCTCTCCCGTGCTTGAAGAGGCTGCCTTGCTCGCAGCAGCGAGCGCCGAGACGTTGGGCCTGCATCGCACGCAAACGGGAACGGCGTCCGTTTCATCTGAAAACGGTCCGGTCAGCCCGTTCAACACGCTCTCGAGGAGGTACCCCTGATGCAACACACCTTTGCATCGAACGGAGGTCCCGTTGAGGTGACCCTCTCCAAGCAAGGCGATGCGTACACCCTCGAAGGCCACACGCTCGTCGAGGACACACGAGGACGACTTCGAATCCGGCTGGAAAACGGAGAAACCCACCTGGCTCACGTTGCCAAGGTCGGCGATGTCTGGTGGGTTCACCTCAACGGACGCACCTACAGGTGGGAACGGATTGAACCGGGCTCCACCGGTGCACACGACGAGGGCGGGTTGGTGGCCCCCATGCCCGGGAAAGTGCTTGAGGTGCTGGTGCTCGAAGGCGATGAGGTATCGGCAGGTACGCCGCTGATGGTGCTCGAAGCGATGAAAATGGAGCACCGCATCGTGGCGTCAAGCGACGGTACCGTGGTCCGTGTTCACTTCAGCCCCGGGGACCAGGTCGAACAGGGTGCATCCTTGCTCGAGCTTGAATGAGTCAAGCGACCCACCTCCCGCCATGAATGGGCATCGCTGTTGACGGCAGATGGTTGACCACGTAGGTCCACGCCCACACCGATTCGTCGCCAACGTCCACCGCAACCGGCAAACGTGCGTACAGACCGTCCTCCTGGCGACGAGCGTTGCACCCCTCGATGCGGTCCAACTCGTCAAGCGCTTGTTCAATGCACTCGCAGCGATGAAGCTCGCCGTGTACGATGCCGTCGAGTTCCAAACGCAATCCAGGGTAGGCCCCCAAATGGTGCAGTCGACCGTTGACACGCCCGGGCCGAACCGGTCCGCTCGACCAGGGTTTCAGTTGCGCCCACCGAGGTTGTCCGCGCATGAGCGTCCCGTAAACGAACACGTATTGAATCGCTGAAGATGCGTCAATTTTTCGTATTGCTGTTTTCAAATGTTCAATTGAAAGATTTCGCTTTTCGAGCCCGCCTTGAATCAGCGCTGCATAGGCATCGGTGGGTGCCTGCAGGGACGATCGTCGCTTTTCCAGCGCAACGACGTAGGTGATGGCCGTAACCGAACGCCCGTCAGCGGTCATCACGGACACGCAGGCTCGCTCGTAGTGGGTGGGTGCCCCCTCCTTTCTGTCCATCAGCGCCCAGCCGCGCGGGCTCAGGTTGAACAAAACGCCCGGCACCGCCGTCCCNTTGNCGTCCGGCACCACATCGGCCGCACCGCCTCCACGGCGGATTGAGCGGTAATGAAACCGCATGGACCAGTCCACAAGCCACGCCGNGCTGACCTCGAGCAGGGGTTCGGTTTCTTCGCCTTGCTCTTCGCACCAAACGGACCAGTCGGCCGCATCGAGGTTTGAACCGTACGCAAAATACAGCGTTTGCTCACGCATGGAGACCGTTTGATTCAAGGGTATATCAAACCATCAACGCTTGCTAAACACGGACGGGTTTTGGGGTGTCAAAACGGACGGTTATAAGCCCAATCAATGTGCAAAAAACATGCGAAATCCTTTCATGGCCCTGACGGACTGGAGCGTGGAGCGACCAAAGCAATCCTTTGCCGTCGTCATGCTTTGCATGCTGTTGCTGGCCTCCGGGGGCATGCATCTTCAATTTGACAACAGCGAGGACGGGTTTTTCCCGGACAGTCCGAGCGTGGATTTGTTGAACGAAATTGAAAGCGAGTACCGAGCCAACATCGATTTCATCCGAGTCCTGAACGAGATCGACGCCGACGATTTGCTCGAGGCGGAAACCTGGGAGCGTTTGGCCACCGTGGAAGCCATGATGCTGAACAACAGCGATTTTGCACCCTACCACTATCCGCTCTTCGGCACGCAAGCCAACAACGGTCCGGCGAGCCAAGCGATGCAGTGGATGGCGCTGCAGGACGCAGAGACGGCTTCTGGATGGCTGCCGCAACTGCATGCGGCCAGCGTTGGGGTGCTGATGGCTGACGACGAAAACATGTCGGCGGCGCTGGCGAATTTGTCGGAAGCAGCGACGCACGTTCCCCCTGTCGAACCGGTGACGCACGACCGATTGATGGCATGGGACGCAGGCGAGCCTGCACGATGGCTGCCGAGAATGGACACGGGGGACAACCTCAGCGATGAGTTGGGGTCGGTGATGGGGCTTCTTTCCAGCATGACGGAAAACCGGACACCCGCTCAAATTGGGGAAATCATCGCCGTATCTGCACCAATTCTCGGCCAGCTTGGCCCCATCGTCGGGCTTCAAGACGTGGACTTCAGGGCCGCCATCCTTTCGTGCCTGCCGAGCGAGGATGCCGAAGACCCGTGGACGTCGGACGGACCGGTCATGGTCACGCTGGTGGTGTCGAGTGAACCGCTCGATTACGGCTACGACGTGCTGGGTTTGGTGCAGGCCGACCTGACTGCGTGGGCCGAATCGATGGAAGCAGATCTGATGGAAACAACCAACGGCAGCGACCTGAGGACGTTTTCGTTTGCTCAGTTCGCAGAAAATTCCACCGCCACCATCGGCAAGGAAATCGGAATGCTGACCAGCGCCGCAATGCTGCTCCTGGGCATCATCCTGTGGTTCAACTTCCGAAGCGTCCGAGAAACCGTCTTTGTTCTCGCACTCACGGTCGTCGCCATCGCTGGCACCTACGGCGTGTCCGGTTGGCTTCAATTTGCGGGAGTGAACATGACCTTCAACGCCGCCATGAACTCCATTCCCGTGCTGTTACTTGCCATCGGGGTGGATTACGGTCTGCACGTGGTGCTTCGGATTCGCGAGGAGTTGAAAGGTGAAGAATCGAAAAACCCGCAGGGCCGGTTGACGCTTCGGGATTTCGACCATCAAGCACGGTCCCGAGCCATCCGCCAGGGCACCGTGCTGACGTCCATTGCGCTGATGATCGCCATCACCACCGACATCGTCGGTTTCCTTTCCTTCCGTCTCTCTTCACTGGCTTTTCTTCAGGTGTTCGGAACCGTCATCGCCATCGGATTGTTCCTCATCTATTTGCTCAGCATCTCGGCCCTGCCGGCCCTCATGTTGATCGTTCCCACGAAAAAACTCCCGCTGGAAAAGGCAGGCAAGATCACCGTTGGCCCGGTGGCAAAGAGCCTCGGAACGCTGTCCACTCAACCCGTCAAGGTCGGTCTTATCGCGCTCGTGTTGCTGGTGCCAATGGCGGCTGGATTCCAGCAGCTTGAGGTCGCGTTTGAGCAACGCGACCAGCTTGACGAATCCATCCCCGTCGTGCAGGACTTCTTGCTCATCAGCGATGAATTCGGTACGAGCCGCTCACCGTTGTACGTGGTGATCGACGGCCACGTCATCAGCGAAGAAGGGCGGGCCGTTTGGGAAAACGCCTTCTCGAGCATGTCGATACGGGACGATGTGAGCGGCGTGCCCAGCGGTGTTTGGGACATCTACGAACAGGCCAGACTCCACGACCCGGTGCTCGACGGGTACATGATGGCCGCTGAGTCCGGTCAGGATGAAGGCTACGCAGCCCTGAAAACCTGGTCGCTGGAAAACGAAACGGGGATTGAGGCGACGAAGAGTTTGCTCTCCCGAGACGGAAAGCAGACGCTGCTGTCCTTCCAGGCCGACACCTTGGGGTGGAGCGCCACGGTGGACCTTGCGGAGAGCATCGAGGCAACCNTGGACGAGCTGTCCACCGAGGCCGGCGACGGCTTCACCCTGCGGCTGAGCGGTCGGGCCCTCATCAACGCTCAAACGACCTCCGATGTCGCCTCGGCATCGGTGCAGTCCACGGGCATCGTCGCCTTCGTCATCTTGTTCATGCTGGTGGGCATCCACACGGTGCGCAACAACAACAACATCGTTGAGGGCGCACAGCGCGGCGTCGTATCGTGGATTCCACTGATGATGGTGGTGGTCTGGGTGTACGGCATCATGGGCTACACCGGCTACAACATCAACGCCCAAACGGTGACCATCGGTGCGCTTTCGCTCGGTCTGGGGGTTGATTATGCGGTTCATTTCACGACCCGTCTTGAGGAAGAAGCCGAGGACAACCCGTTCGCCCCCCCTGCGGAATGGGTGGCCAAGTCAACCGCAACAACCGGTCGGGCGATGGCCGGTGCTGCGCTGACGACGGCGGGCGGATTTGCCGTTCTGAACCTCTCTGCTTTGCTCCCGTTGAGGCTGTTCGGCCAGGCCTTTGTGGTGGCGATTTCCCTCGCTCTGCTGACGAGTTTGCTCATCCTTCCCGCCTTTTACACGCCGTTTCTTAAGCGGACCGCCGCCCATGCAAGGGGTGAGGCAGAATGAAACGAAGCACCGTGTTTTGGTTTGCAAACATCGTCGGACCGCTGATTTTGGTCTCGTACTGGAGGGGCGTAAGCGCTTTCCCCGACCCCAACGTGTATTGGGGGGACGTCTCTGAAGGCATGCGGACCATCATCGTGCCCTGGATGTTCGTGGCCGCAGCCGGGTACTTGCTGATGATGCACCGTTTCTTCCTGTCCTGGAGCGAAGAAGAGGTTGCTTCACTCCACTACCCCTGGCAGCAAAACGACGGGCACGGCGTGCGTCGTTTGTTCGTCCTCTATGCGGCGTTCTTGTTGTGCTCGGTTGTGTGGATCGACCTCACGCGCATGTACATCGAGAGCCCGAGCAGCCTTGGAATGGTGGCCATCGTGGCCGTTTTGTGGACGGCCGGTCTGGCCTCGGTGGGTTTTGGCGTGCTCGCTTGGCCTGCACGAGAGCGGTTGCCGGGTGCTCGACGGGTCGTCTTGGGGAGCGTCATGCTGTCCATTCAGTGCACGTGGTGGGACGCCATCTACTGGGTCGCGAACTTTGGATTTTGAACAGGCGTTGAAATACCGACCTGAGGGAGTTGCAAGGCATGACAAACGCAAAGCGATTCGTATCGTGCATGGTGTTGCTGACCGTGCTGGCCGGCTGCACCTCAGCGCCTGCACAAGACAACACGAACTCCGGCTACGCTGAGGAAGGCGCACCCTCGCCGGTCCCCGAACGTCTTTCCTTCTCAGCCCCAACCTTTGACCGCGACGTTGACAACGGCGCTCAGCACGATCTCCGCCATTCGTTTGACGGCCCCGTGCTCTTGCTTTGGGTCGCCGCGGGTTGCAGCGGCTGCCACGATTGGACGGCCATGCTGAGCGAAGAACTCGAAGCCGGGAACATCTCAAACACGACCAACATCGTCTCCGTTCACCGATACCCGTCGTTCGAATCCATCGACGATGTCGAGGAACGCTACACGAACAACACCACCTCAACCCACACCCCCTGGCCGCTTTTGTTGCCCCCCGAATCCACCAGCGTGATCGACGTTGAAACCGGCCGGATGACGGACGTCGGCCTTTACCGAGCGTTCCAGAACCCCGTCACGCCCACCCTGCAAATCCTTGATGAAGAGGGCCGGCTCGTNTGGACGTCCAAAACGTACTGGGCAAACGCCACCGTTTTGGAGGAAGCCTTGAACATCATGGAGACGGGTGGCTTGTGACATGGTCGCGTTCATTGACGTCTTGTTTTGGTTTTCGAGCATCTACATTTTCCCCTTCTGGCTGATGATGTGGTTTGCACCCACGCATGAACGAACGGCTGCACTGATGCGGAACGAATGGGTCTACCTCGCCCCGTTGGCCGCAGCCTACACCCTCGCCGTTCTTCCCAACCTGGTTGATATTCTGGTGCTGCTGGGAAGCGACATGCCCAGCCCCGACATCGTGGTGGAGATGTTCTCCGAGCGAGAGGTCATCCTCATCGGCTGGCTTCACTACCTTGCTTTCGACCTCTTTGTCGGCCGCTGGACCTGGCAGCGCTTGGTTGCGACGGGGAAACCCATCTACGTCTCGTTTCCGGTCTTGCTGCTTTCGATGTTTGTGGCACCGCTGGGTGCCCTGATCGGCATGATCGTCACCCGAGAGTACACGTCCGAACAGGAAACCATCCCTGTGGCTTGAGCGGTCCCTGCATCAATCGGACGATGCGGGGAGCGACGAATGGTGGAGTTGGATGCGGAGTTCGCCCGCTTCATCCACCGCATAGCCGAACGTGTACTCCACCTTGGCCTCGGTCCCGTCGGGAGCGGTGAAGAAGTAATTGCCCATGGCCAGTGCGTTCCGTTCATCGAGGATTACGTCGCTGTTTTCGAACCGAACGTTGGTCCACCCTTTGATGGCGAACCCCGTGTCTTCGGGGCAGGCGTCGTTTGAGGCCACAAAGTACGAAAGAGCGGATTCAAAGGTCGGCCGAAACTGCTCCACGGAAGCCATGGTGGGCTTGAACAGGACGGGCATCCGTCCGTAGGCGTAGAGTGTTTCGACGTGGTTTCGCGCCACGGCAACGTAGTCCCCTCCTTCGGCGTGCGAGGATGCAATGGCGACGATTCCAGAACCCCATGCGTGCTGCGCAGCCTCCACCTGTTCCATCGACACCATGCTCAATCCTCTCCGGTTGAGGTGAGCCGAAGGCATCTGATTAGATTAATCGTCCAACGGGACCTTTGNGGACCGCTGCGCTGGGTTTCGTAAAGGGGGCAACCCGCTGAAAGGCTCCTGATTCATGCGTGCCAACCCTCAAGACGATGGCGAGCGTGCTCTTGCCATGTCGGAGTCGCTGATCGATGAAGACATACGAAACGCACGGACGCTCCCCTCGAGGTACTACACGGAACAGGACGAATTTGACCGACTCAAGGCCGTCTTCACGGGGTGGCAGTTCGCCGCACATGTCTCGGAGTCTAAAGCGCACAACCTGCTGCCGCTCGACCATCTTGAAGCCATCAACGGTGAGTCGGTTCTCCTGGTGAGCGGTGCCGAGACGGCCTGTCTCTCAAACGTCTGCACGCACCGAGGAATGCGCTTGGCGTTGGACCCCTGCAACAAGAAAGCACTGCAGTGCCGCTACCACGGACGAACGTTCAACCTCGACGGTACGCTGCGACACATGCCTGAATTTGAGCAAGCCATCGGTTTCCCCAGTGAATCCGACAACCTCCACCGGTTTCCGCTGAAGCAATGGATGGGGATGCACTTCACGGCTGTTGAAGGCGAACCGGACGCGCCGTGGGAAATGCTCGAGGAACGACTTGGTTTTCTGAACCCCGAATCCTTCAGCCACGACCCTGCACGAAACCGAGATCACCGGATTGAAGCCAACTGGTTGCTCTACGTGGACAACTACCTCGAAGGGTTTCACATTCCGTACGTCCATCCAGAACTGAACCAAGCCCTCGACCACGCCGGCTACACGACCGAGACCTTTGATGGCGGCGTGCTTCAAGTCGGAAAAGCGGTGGAAGGAGACGTGGCGTTTGATCTGCCCGAAGGTCACCCGGATGAGGGCGAGGACGTTGCGGCCTACTACCTCTGGTTGTTTCCCAACATGATGTTCAACTTCTATCCGTGGGGACTCTCCGTGAACGTCGTGATTCCGGTGTCGCCGACGCAGTGCAGGGTGCTCTATCGCGGATACGTCAAGGACGGCAACCTGGCCGGGCAGGGAGCCGGCTCGGTGCTGGACACCGTCGAGGACCAGGACCAGTGGGTCGTCGAAGCGGTGCAAAGAGGGATGGGCTCAAGGGCCTACGACCGGGGTCGATACTCCCCCACGCGCGAACAGGGCGTCCACCATTTTCATCGCATGCTGAGCAGACTTCATCCCTGACCGGTTGGCCAACGACCCGACCACATGCACTCGAAATCGACCCTACACCGAGACGGCCGTAGGCTTGAACATCACGACCTCCACGGCGACCGTGATTTCTTCATCACCGTCGTTGAGGAACGGTGGCGATTGCGTGTTGAGGTCCAACACCAGCGAATACGTCCCGATGCCGTACCCCTCTTCCAACCAAGGCTGAAGCACCTGATATTCGTTGAGTCCGGTGGCGTTGACGGCCTGACCCGTGAACCCAGGATGGGTTCGCAGAAGCAACTCGATGTCCGATGCGTCGTTTGAAGAGCCGGACAGCGTGTTGTTGTTGTCGGTCCACTGCGCTTCCATGTCCGTTTGAGGGATGTTTGCTGCAACCGAATCGGGCGGATCTGCAGGCAGACCCGAGGTCTCCGTGTAGGAAACGACGGTTTGGATGGAGCCAACCCTGAACCCGTCGGGAACATCAGCAAGCGCAATTTCAAAGTCAAGCGTGCGCTGCTCACCGTCCGTCATGACGAAGGTCTCTTCGAAGGTGAGGGACTGCAACTCAAACGAAACCTCCCAGTTGTTGTCCCCCTCCACAATGTTCCGAACCTCCTCGTTCAATTTTGCTAAATCCAACGTGGTGTAAACAAGCACAACCAACGAGAGAACCAACGCAACCGCCATGGTGATGTTGCTTCGCCGGTCGTCGAGAAGAGCGGTGAAGGCGGAGAGATCCAGATCCACACCCGGCTCGTCCGTGCTCACAAACCCACCCCCATGTTGGCAAACAGCCAACTGACGCTGATGATGTACACGAGGAGCACCGACATCAGAACGGTGAACTTGCTGAGGGATTGTGGAAGAAGGGTGTCTCCTGTAACGGTCTCACCGTCCACACTTTCTTGGACGAACCAACCGGTGATCTTCTCTTCCCAACCAATAAAGAAGGCGACAGCGATGGCCAAGAGTGAGGCAGTTACCATTTGCGGTATGGGAATCAACGACTGCACCAATTCAATGAAGCTGGACGAAACGATGAGGATAAGCAGCAAAATCATGATGCGCAAAAGATTTCTGTTCTCATCTGAGTTGGACTCCACCAACCGGTATTGAATCAGGACGTAAACGAAGAGCAGTGGGACGAACAGGTAGGCCAACACATCGGTTGTTAACCCGCTCCAAATCGTGAAGGCCACCGGAAGGTCCTGACACTCCGTTTCGTAGCAACTGACCAAAATGTCGGAGAGGGCAACGTCGATGAAGTAGTTGATGAAGCCGATGACCACCACCACAAACACGACGATGGAGAGCAGAGAAGTTCCCTTCTTGAACGTCCTGTAGGCTTCACCGAAAAGGAGAACCATCAGAGGCATCAAGCCCGCCACCCATATCGTGTTCACACCGAGCAGATAGAGAACGGACGCAGATTCAGAAAACTGGGAAAGTACGCCAGAAAACCATTCGTTGTTGCCCATCATGACCGTGGAAAGCCACCAGATCATGGAGGGCGAGTAGAAGGCAATGAGGAGCAGTCCGGCACCCTTTGAGGCTGAGCGAGCATCGTCGTTTTCTTCGAGCATTTCGGAAAGCAGCCCGCGAACGTAAATCATCGTCCAGATGACCGATGTGGCCAGAATCATCACGCTTTGTGCAACGGTGATCGAAAATCCACCGAAAATAACGATGATCGGTACCACGACGCAGTAGACACCGATGCTNCCGATCATCATTGAATTCCAATTTCTACCCGAACCCAAATCAAACGGAAGATGGAGCGCCAAGGCCAACGTGAGGATGTTGATGGCCGATTGCAGGCCGAACAGCATGAACACCAAGGCGTCGTAGACACCAACGCCGGTGGACTCAAAGACGCCGAACTGAACGAGCGACCATCCGAAGGTTTCGTCGGGGTAGCCCAGTTCAATCACCGAAACGATGGTGTAGTACGCACCGATGAAGATGAACGTCCAACCGAACAGCAACGCCGTGAATCGCTTGTGTGGGTCGTGGTTAACGGCACGGTTTGCCAGAACGATGGTCAAGGTACCAAGAATCAAGTCCGTTATCGCTGCGACCGGTGCGAGGGACTCGGTCGCCATGACAGAGCGTTGTTGTGGAAATATATCACTTCATTGACGGGGGATGCGGCTGGGTGGGGGAACTTGATGCATCCGGAGGCTTGCAAAACAACCGCTTAAGTGCCAAATCCTTGGATTTCTAGCCAATGAAGAACGTTGGTGGAAGGGAACGGACCACGCGAGCCATCTTCGGAACGGCCGTGGTGGTCTTCGATTTCTTCGCAACCGTCCAGTTCGAGGTGGTGTTCCTTCTGGTTGGCCTGTGGGGGGTTCTCACCTCGGCGTTCGGGTACTGTCCGTTCAACGGCCTGCTGAACCGAAACACCTGCGTCATCGACCTGCAACCGAGTCAATCCTGACCGGTCGGAGCGAAACCTCGCAGAGCGGTCCATGATTTGTTTATATACCCTCATCGAAGATGAACTCCATGGCGTATCAACCTGGAGACATCGTTGTTGCAAAAGGCATCGGAATGACGAACGACAACTCCAATTCACAGAAGCAACGCGTCGCAGCGCTGATCGCTTCCAACGAGCGCGAATGGTTGGTTGTGCCCATTTCCAGCAAGTTGGGTTCTCACACCGGCGAACAGCTTGCGCCAACTCGGGAGACGGGGCTTCGCGAACAAAGCGTTCTGTCTCCGTTGAACGCACAACCCGTGCGGGACTCGATGATCGTCGAGCGGCGGGGCCGCGTGCCCATGGATGCGTTTGAGCGGCTTCTCGACCAGGTCGACCACTTACTTTGAGCGCAACGACGGTGGTTCTGGAACGAGGTCGTCAGCCCCACTGACAGGGTTCGAGGACGTCCTGGCCACCCATGTAGGGCTGAAGTACATCCGGGATGGCGACGCGACCGTCTTCAAGCTGATACTGCTCCATGATGGCAACCAGCGCACGAGAGGTGGCGACGGCGGTCGAATTCAGCGTGTGAACGATGGGTTGGTTGGGGTGGCCCGGCTGACCGTAGCGGACGCCGAGTCGGTTGGCCTGATAGTCGGTGCAGTTTGAACAGGAGACGATTTCCTTGTACTGCTTGGCACCAGGAATCCACGCCTCGAGGTCGTACTTCTTGGCCGCAACCGTTCCCATGTCGCCGGTGCAGATGTTGACCACTTCGTAGTGAATGCCGAGGCTGTTCCACAAGTCAACGCAGTTCTGGAGCAACTCTTCGTGGAGCGCCCACGAGTCCTCGGGTTTTGAGATGATGATTTGTTCAATCTTGGTGAACTGGTGCACTCGCCAGATACCGAGGTCGCTCTGGCCGTGGCTCCCGACCTCACGGCGGAAACACTGGGACACCCCGACCATGCGCAGCGGCATTTGCTCTTCGGGGATGGTTTCGTCCATGTACATCGCTGTGAGGGGGTGCTCGGACGTAGCGATCATGTAGTACTTGTCGGGCTCGATGCCGTACATGACGGTCTCGAAATCACCGAGGTCGGTGACGCCTTCGTAGGCTTCTCTGTTCATCATCACCGGCGGTTGAACGAAGGTGTAGGAACGCTGTCGAAGGAATTCAACGGCGTACTGCTGGAGCGCAAATTCCAATCGGGCAAGATCGCCTTTGAGGAAATAGAAACGGCTGCCGGTTATTTTGGCAGCTCGCTTGAGGTCAACCCATCGATTCATGTCGATGAGCTCGTTGTGCGTCCGAGGGTCAAAGTCGAACACCGGCTTGGTACCGTGAACGGCATGGACCGTGTTGCCCGATTCATCGTCGCCCACGGGGACGTCTTCGTGAAGGATGTTGGGGATGGACATGCGCAGGCGGTCACGCTCGGCCATCGCCTCGTCGGTCTGCGCTTCCATCTCGCTGATTTGGGCACCGAGGTCGGCCACTTGGGCCAATATGGCCTGAGCGGCCTCGTCGTCGCCCGCTTTTTTTGCGGCGCCAATGCCTCGTGCGGCCTCGTTTTTTGAACGGCGGAGCTGGTCTGTTTCATGGAGAAGGTTGCGCCACGTTTTGTCGAGTTCGATGACCCGTTCAATGGCGTCATGGGGCAATCCCCGCTTGGTGTGGTCGGCACGAATCAAATCGGCGTGTTCACGGAACATGTTCATGTCAAGCATTGAAATCACCACGTGATGTTAAACCTCAAAATCTCTCCTCCCAGGAAGAGAAGCCCGCCGATAAGATAGCCGAGGATGGCGCCACCGTTGAGCAGCGGTAACCCGGCTTGGGCTTTCCCGCGCGCAACGTACGTCATCAGGGCAAGGTAGCCAAGCAGCGCGCCAACCAGGGTGAACATGGCGACCTCAAACGCAGCGCTCGGGTCGAGCCACTGAACGGCGGACAACACGAGCATGCCGGGGAAGATGATGTCACCCAGTCCCATGAACATGGCTTCGCTGCGTTTTTTCCTGCGCTTTGGCCTTGAAACAGCCGCCTCGGGAGGTGGTGAGACGGCAGGTTGCTTTGCTCGTTCCGTTTCTTCGATGAGGGAGTAGTCGCCGTCTTGTGGAGCCACCAGAAGAATGGGAAGGCGCAATCCAACCATCGTATCGGCCAGATCCAGCATGTGCTTTGACTTGTACACGGCCCAGAAGTCGTACACCGCTGCGAGGACCATGAAAAGAATCGCCAACACGGGGACGAAGGTCACCCCGAGCATGACGCAGACACCGGCCCCAAGCAGCACGCCCGTGGTGTTGACAACGTACCATTCGCTGTGAACGACGAGCAGAATCAACAGGAGAAGCGTGACGGCCAGACCTGCTAAGGTTGGACCCAGCAACAACTGAAGACCGGAGAGCGGGAACATTTCAGGCGTCAATTCGCCGATCTCAACGAGGGTGGTGTCGTCCTGCCCGCTCAACGCCACCAAGTGGACTTCGTCATCCTCCACCGAGAAATGAACCGTTTGAACGTCTTCGTTGACGGGGAAACTGGCTCGATTGATCAGCGAGGTTGTGTAGAGCCAATGAGCCTCGCCGTCGCCGGCAACCAGCAGGTCGGTGTAGCCGGAGGCGTCCAAGTCCGTGATGCGAACCGAGGACACAGCGTCAACCAGGCCGTTGAGATTCATTCGGTCTTGGACGGTATACGCGTCTTCGCCCTCGTTGCTTCCGTTCCACTCAACGCCGGTGATGGCCCCGTTGGACGCTCCCAACAGCACGAATCGTTGCTCTCGTGCATCGGGCGTGGCCTCTGCCTCGGCGATGGTTTGGGTCATGAACGGTGACCATCCGACGTCTGCAGAAGTGAACGTGGCATCAGCGCCGGGAGCTTGCGTCATCAGGTAGGTGGCGTTGTTCAGCCCGCCCAGTCCCGGACCGAGGTTGGGGGAGGTCTCCTCGAGGAGGATGCTCCCCGAGAGAGCGGGGGTGATCAAGAGCCATTCGTCGTCGTCGAGGAGGTGGCTTTTGACCACGCCGTCGCTGGTCGTAAATCCAGGTATGCTCCAACGCCCTTCGAAGGCGAGGACACCCGGAGCGGTTTCGAAGGTCCGGTATCGCATCAGCTGGTCCCCCGCATCGACGAGGTACATTGCATCGAGGCTGGAAGCAGCAGCAATGCACCCTGAGGCCATGTTGTCGAGGGGCGCTGGACCATCGTCCACCCACTGATGACACGCATAACTCTCCAGCAGTTCACCCGTTGCGTTGTTGACCGTCCACGCATAGGCACCCGATGCGAACGTAAGACCCACCTCGGACGACGTGGCGTGAACGGCGTGCTGGAACTCGTGGACGTTGTGAGGATGCGTCACGGTCCAGATCGGGTCGGCAAAGTCGTTGGATGAGTCCCACGCCGTGATGTCAACGGTGGTGTTGTACTCGCCGTCGCTGACGGTGTAGAGAAGGAAGCCATCGTCGCCCCAGGTGTCAAGGAAGACACCGTTTCGTTCCGTGGTTGTCTCGACCTCGTACGGCGTGGTTTCAAAATCCAGAACCAACATGTGGGCCAGCGGCACCGTGGTGTACATCAACGCCAGCGTCAAAACGGCGTACATCCCGTATTTGATGATGTATTGCTTGCCCCACCGAGCGAGCCAAATGATGAGCGCTGTAAACGCGAAGATGGCGAACAGCTCCAACGCAACGTAGCGGGCTTGGGTGGCGCCGGAAGCTCCGAATGCGTGAAGTTCGCCCACGTCGTAGTAGGGCCGGATGTAAAGCGCAAGAGCGATGGTAGCGACGAACATACCGGCCATACCGGCCATACCCCGCCACTGTTCGGCCATCAACGAAGCGAGGCTGTCGGCGTGTCGAAGCTCGTCTTCGACCTCCGCGAACCGTTGATTGACCTCCCGGCCCGTCTCGGTTTCAGCATCGCTCATGGTCCCGCCAACCTCCGCTTGCATATCAGCGTCGCGTTCTTCCTACGGAAGAATCCTCAGGGAAAAGAGCCATTGACGGGCGGTTGAGAAGGCGTTGTGATGGTAGCGAGCGGAGAAGCCAGAACCTGGCTCCATCGAATCAAGGGCCAAGGCATGGCCCTCGGCCTTGAGAACACCGCCCGGGCTGTCGCAGAAATGCGATTCCCCGCTCCCACCTACGAAACGGTGCACGTGGCCGGTAGCAATGGAAAAGGAACCACGGTGGCCCGACTGAGCGCTGCGCTGTCATCTGCCGACATCGATCACCTCGCCTTCACCTCGCCCCATCTTGTTCGTGTTGAAGAGCGCGTCCGGCACAACGGCCGGCCGGTTGATGCGACCACGTTTGACGAAGCCCTTGTGCAGGTTTATGACATGGTCAAGCGGACCGGAATCTCGCTGACGTTTTTCGAAGCCACCTTCCTCATTTTCCTCAGCGTAGCCGCTCGTCTGTCCGTGCGTGTTGTGCTGATGGAGACCGGGTTGGGCGGTCGGCTCGACGCCACGCGGGCCGTGCCGGCTGATGTCGCCATCATCACTTCATTGAGTCTTGAGCACACGGCGGTGCTGGGTGATTCTCTGGAGGCCATCGCGGGAGAAAAAGGAGCCATCGCTCGTTCCGGCAAACCCCTCGTCGTGCAGTGGGTGGAGGACCCGGCGGCCCGTAAGCGTCTCGAACGATGCGCAGCAGAGGCAGGCGACCACCCGCTGGACGGACGGTTGGGTCCGGCTGACTTGCGGTGGGTCAAGCCTGAGACGGGTGCGAATTATCGCGACCAAGCCGACGCACTTGCNNCCCTTGCTTGGTCGCACCTCAAATGCGCGGAAAACAACGTGTATCCCAACGTCCGCGAATTGCACTGGCCTGGACGCATGCAGGACGTGGTGAGCGCACAGCGTTCCAACCTCGTCTTCGTCTTGGAGGGAGCTCACAACCCAAGCGGTATGAGAACAGCCTGCGATGAGCTGGCCAAGCAACATCGTTGGAGCCGCCCCTGGGCGCTTCTTTTCGGCACGTCGCCACAGACAGACATGCACGGCATGCTTGAACCGCTTGCGATGCTCTGTTCGGTCCACACGCCTTCGGTCGTGGTCCTCACCGAGCCCCAATTTGGACGCTACCCCGGCGTGGAAGCGGGTGTCCTGCGAGACGATGTTGAAGCGTTTGGCGTTGAGGTTTCGGCCACGATTCCAACGCCCAGCGATGCCGTCGAGTGGATTGAATCCAACGCAAATGATTGCGAACACGTTCTCTGCATTGGTTCGCTGTATCTCCAGGGCAACGTCCTCCAAGCCCTCGGAGCGGACGACGACGATGCCTTGGCCGTGCGTGCGAAGGACTGAAACACTCGTGAGGTATCAGTTGTTTCGGTGAGGGCGTGAAAGACAAGCACTTGGCGGTCCGCATCCAGCAGTGCCTCGCCCTGGCCGAAGCCTCAAACTGTCCGCGACGAACCTTTGGTGCGCTGCTGGTTGACCCCAAACGCAACGTTGTGCTGATGGACGGCTACAACGGCGGCCCTCGAGGCGGTGGGCGTCTGTGCGGCGGAGAGGAGTGCCTTCGCGACACCATGAACATCGAATCGGGTACGCGGGTCGAAATCGGTTGTCACCATGCGGAAATGAACCTGATCTGCAACGCTGCGGCCAACGGTGTGCCCACCAACAACGCCTGGCTCATCGTCACGGGTGAACCCTGCATGATGTGTGCAAAACTCATCCACCACGCTGGAATTGACCGCGTGGTCATCGTGGACGGTGGTTTCGCAGGTGAAAACGGGGTGGACTATCTGGAAGACCACGGCGTTGAAATTCAGCGCACCGACGGCCCCAAAGACCCGCGTGCGGAAGCCTGATGCGTCGGTAACGACCGTTGGGTTCCCTGCTGCACGTACCGACATCACGGTGTGTACGAAATGAACATGAAGATGCCAAACAGGAAGACGAACAGCGGGACGATGAGAATCTCAACGAACGATCGGTTGCGAGCCAGGACATCGATTTCCGTGCCGTAGTGGACGATGGAAGCGTCCCCTGTGCCAACGGTTGGAACCATGGTCAACAGCGCCTGAGGCAGCGTTTCGTGGCCGCCCCACTGTTCGATGTGGTCCACCTCTCGAGGGACGCAGTCGCCGAGGATGTAGACGGGGTCCCCGACGCCGAGGGCTCCCAACTCCCACTTCCAGCGTCCCCGCTTCCACGTGTCGAGGGTCGGCCCGTAATCAAGGGGTTTCTTCGACCACAAGGAAGGGTCGATGAGCATCCCACCTGAACCGTCGTGAATCATGAACGGTACGGCTCCGTCTTTGGTTTCACGGTGCTCCCATGAACACGAGGTGTTTCCGTCGGAGTCGGTGGTGCAAACGTATTCGTATTTTTTCCACTGCCAAGCAGCCAAGCCCTTGTGCGTCCGGCCGCCCACCTCCATGGTTGGCGTACCGGCTACGGAGGGGCGGACTTGGCCAACGAGCTCAGCTTGGCCAACCGCAACGCTGCGAATGGGTGAAGTGGGCAAATCTCGAATCAATCGGGTCAATTTGAACTGCTTCCAAGCCCGATAGAACCAAGCGATGTTGACGATTGAAACAACGGCGGTCAACGCCCATCCAATCGAGACATGAGAGCCGGAACCGTCTCGCGCCCGCAAATCGGCTGAGAGCCAAATAAACGACGTCGCAAACACGAGTGCGCCAAGGCTGTAGGGCGTGAACAGCGCTGGCTTTGGCGTGCCGATGTTGTTGGGATGCTCGGTGATGAGGCGGCCGCCCTCATCGCCTGCGTACGGGTCGTTGATCGCGGTCGGCACGGGCGCACCGAACAACCAGTCGTCCTTCGCATCACGGGTCGGGTGATCAGCGTACGGTAGCGGCTCGAAATTCAGTCCAAAATGCGGGAACAGACGGCCGCTTGAACCCAAAACGCCCGGCATTGAAGCGGTGTCCCTCACCGCTCTCCGATTGGCGGCCCGAATGGTGCGCAGTTTATCCAAAACCGGCGGCGACGTGCTTTTCATGAAGAGCAGACCGCTCAAACCAGCGACCAACAAGCCCCAACGGCCCTCATCCTCTCGCTGGGTGACTTCCTGAGGTTGTCCATTTGGGTCGTTGAGGTCATCGATTTCCTGGACGGAAAGCAATTGGTATCGCTCAGGGTCTTCTTCCACCATCACGAACGCGTTGAACAGGAAATTCGACTCAGCAGAAGACCCCTTGCCTTGTATAATTCGTTCCCATTCCGAGCTGCAAACGGGTCTGTTCACCACCTCGCCTTCNGGTTCGAGTGACTCACGCAGCGAAAAGGCTGCCTCAATGGTGGTGCCTTCTGAATCCCTCATCGTCAGCGGTTGAGCCTTGGCCATGCTCTGACGGTATGTGTATTGGCCACCGCCGTTCTCTTGATCTTCAGACCAACTGCAACTGTCGTAAGCAATGACCCCATCAACGAGTTCCAGCGGGACGACCACAAACGCTGCTTGAGCGGCGTACTCTTCCGAGTCGTAGCCGCCTTGAAGTGGGCCGTAGTCGTACGAGGCCATGTCGTCATGCAGGTAAGGGATGACGGTGGCTTCCTCCACGCGCGGAACGTCGGGGATGGAGACGCTGCTCAAGTACAAGGCAAGGGCACCAAACATCAAGAGGCCGGAAAAAAAATACCCGACCAGGTGTTTGAACGACGGTTTGGGAAACGAAAAGAGACCTTGGTCGATGCTCANCGCCGCAGTCCGGTCCATGCAATCTCCACGGCTCACCGTGCTATAATCAAACCCCCGTTTTGATGTTTACATTCCACGAAACAGCGTGCACTGGACGAGGGGATATTCGATGCCGGGGGCAGGATTCGAACCTGCGAAGCAATATGCAGAGGAGCTTGAATCCACCCCCTTTGACCACTCGGGTACCCCGGCTTCTATCGACAGCCTGCGAACCGTTCTTCTTGACTATTCCTCTTGCGGAGTGTCCACCAAATCCAGCGGCACGGGCGGTGGACGGCGCAGCGTGACGATGCGCCGGATGCGTTCGAGGTGGTAGGCTTCCTCTCGCTGGGAGCGCTGCTGGCGCACCACGAAAAGAACCATGGCGGCAACGATCAACGACAGGACGGACAAACTGAGCACAGCCATGCCCCCCGAGGTTGATTCTGCCTCGCCGTCTTGGATGTCGGCCAGCGGGACCGGAATTTGCGGTGTATGATTGACGATTTCAAGACTCAACCCGAGTCGGCCCTCCTTCCATGCCTCAACGTTCCACACGAAATTGACCCACTCCCCAATGCCGAGGTACGCCGTCTCGTTGGCATGTTCACGCCCTTCGTCGTCTCGAAGCACGACTTGAAACTCTCCGGGAAGCAAACCGTTGTTGGCGATCCGTGCATACACCGAAACGTTCTCACCGACGGTGGGACGGAACGGCGTGGCGGACAACTCGGTGAGAAGCGGTTCGAAGGCGTAGTACGTGACACCAACGTTCAGCATGGAGGTGGCTGTACCCAACCCAACCAACGGACGCCCCGAGCGGTCCTCGGCTTCAAACCACACCATGAGAACGTCGCTTCGCGTGAACTCCAGGCCGCTGGGGAGGAAATTGACCGTTCCGTTGTAGATGGTGAATTCGTTGAGGGTCTCGGCGACGGGCAAAACGAAGGTCTGTTGCGAACCCTCAACCGGGTTGCCCAATCGATACATCACCGAACGCATGGTGAGACCGGTTGGTGGCATGTGGGTGTCATCGCTGATGCTGACGGTGATGGGGACCGCATCGAGTTGATTGGAGGCGTGGTTGTCAAAAACCCCGGGCGCAATCACCAGTTTTGGTGCGGCATCGTCCACCACGACGTTGTAGGAGAGGTTGTTCATCGAATGCCCCTCAAAGCCTTCGGGAAGAACCTCAAAGACGCCGTTGTCAGCGTAAAGCACGTTTTCGTTCATGTAAACGTTGAACACGACCAAACCGCTGTCGGTGAGGTTGACCTGCCCGCCGCCCGAGCGCTCTCCATCGCTCAACAACCATCGCAGGTGGCCCGTTTGCGGGAACCCCTCGGCCAGCACGCTGGTGTTTTGATGGAAGAGTCCAACGCGATGCTCCACCATGTCGTTGCGGTGGAACCAATGCGTGGTCTGATTTGAATCACCAAACGGGGCTTGAGTGTCCGTGATGTTCAACCAGCGCAACTCGACGGCATCGCTTGGCTCCCATTCCAGCAAACCGAGGCGGTACAACCCCAGACCGAGGTCCTGGCCTTCGTCAATCACCCTCAACGAGGGCGTGTGGTCGCTACCGCCAAGCGAACGGCTGGTGTTCCAGTCGAGGCGGAAGCTGACTTCGAGGTCGTAGGTGGTCAACAACGGTCGCCGTTGAACGACGACCTGCGGGGTGCCGATGAAGCACGAGGAATCGTATCGAACTTCGCCAAACCGAGGCTCATAATGGACGAAACACGCCGACTGGTTCGACTCGCCCAGCAACGCCAGGCGAATCTCCTCAAGGGATTCGATGGTGTTTGCATCGCCCAACGTGAAGGTAAACCGATGTTCGTGGCCCGCCAAGAGACGGCCATCGACCCGGTCAAGGTGGACGCTCTCAACGTCGATGGTGGTGTCTGCCCGGCGCTGAACNCTGAGTGTTGCNAGNTCGTTTGCNGCTCCAAAGTCCCCGCCCCCTTCGAGCGCATTTCCTGCCAAATCCTCGCCTTGCAGGACGATGCTGAGACGACCGCTGGTTTGACCGTCGGGTACGGCTTGTTCGGATGAAATCAATGGCAAATCAACCTCGAGCTGCGACACACCGCGATTGAGACTGACCGTGTTCAGGCGATATTCACTCCCCTCCATGATGCCGTTGGCGTTGAGGTCGTCGGCCCCCTCCAGCCACGTCCACACCTGAAGTTGGCTCGACAGCCCCTCGGGGTCGCTGAGTTGTAATCGCAGAGCAATGTCCTTGCCGTACATTGAGATGTGGCCGTCGGCCACGACCTCGTCGCCCGTATCGAGGGCGGTGAGGGCGTCAACGGTCGGATGAACGGTGTCGTGAAGGAACCGTGCGGGCGTGAGGACAACGGTCCGATCCTCACTTGAAGAGGCGTCGGTGTCAGCCGGACCGCGCCGGGTGAGGCTTGGTGTGATTTCCAAGTAGGTGTTGCTCGGAAGGTTGTCGAGGCCGTTGGGCGTTGCAATCGAAACGGAGAACCAGCCGCCTTGACCCACTTCAGCCGTCCATGTCTTCGACCAGTTCAAGGGTTCACCGGGCCACTCATCGGATCCACCGGAGATGTTCTTGGGCGGTACAGCCGTTAAGGTGACGGCCGCTTCTGCTTCGCCGGACTGAATCCACTGATTGGCGATGCCCTCCATCCTCACCCGGCCTTCAGCATGAAGCGTCTGGTTCTCGTTCAGGTGGTACGGCCAGAACGAATTGGTCCAGTCGTCAATGCGTCGCTGGGTTGAATCGGTGACGGTGAACCCAACGACTTCAAGGTCGTTCTCCACCTCGTTGTAAGCGGTTTTTCGAACGAACACGTGGGGACCGACCTCCAGCCCGTCCTCGTCTTTGGCGTTGGTCAGAACATGGACGTCGTCGATGTCGTCAAACAGCCAGGTGCTGGTCATGGCCCACTCCACCGTGCAGGTGTTCAGGCTGCACTCCACGCTCGATGCGTCTGCGTCCAAACGGGCCAATCCAGCTCCCGCAAGTTGTCTGAACCGAGGGTTTTCTTGAATGCGGTCGACTTGGACGTGAACAACCGCTCTGTCGAGGCTCGGTCCGGAGGCTAAATGGAAATCCACCGAGACAACATCGGGCGCGTCTTCTGCAGCATCCAAGGGATTGAATCGGGTGTGATGGGTCGTAAACGATACGGTTTGTTCGGGAAGCCAGCGGGTGTAAGATGGTGGATGAACTTCCTCGACCATCGTGGGGAGCGTTGTTGCGTTCAGCCCGACGCGAAGACCTCCAACCTCGGTTTGGACGTGCAGAGGTACATCGATGACGGCTCGAACATCGGTTTCGCTTGAGGCAGCCTTGGCCAAGTTCAGAGCCGATGCCTGAACGTTGAGGTTGACCGTCGTATCCGGCATCACGTGCATTAGACCAAGCACGCGGACGTCGGCATTGCCCTCGACCTCCACGGTGGTCGAACACGTCAGACGGTAGGAAGCAAACGGTGCGTGAAGCTGAGAACTGGACACAACGGGACACGACGACGAACCCGAGTGGTGAATTACGGTGTAGGCGCCATCAAGAACCCTGACGGCCCCGTCCACCCGGACCACCGTCGAGGGCGTTGTGTTTGACACCATCAGGGACATCACGGGAGCGGGTCCCGTTGGAGAACCCTGCGCAAATCGATCGAGGGATGCGTAGTCGAGCACGAGGGTGGAATTGTTCATGCCGAGCGTTGGCGACGGTTGGTTCGTCGGCCATGAGGCGTTGGAGCCGTTGTGATCAACGGCGCTCCATTGGGTGTTCAATCCAAAGTGAGCATCCATTGCGCTGGGTGGCCACGTCATGACGGACACGTTGTTCTCACCGATTGCTAAACTCGGGCGAGTGGGCGGCGTGATGCAATCCAATTCCGCCTTCGCCCGGACGAATGTTTCTCCACCAAGAGCCTGGAGCGTGAACTCGGACATGAGCGCCACGTCCCCGCCCAAGGAATGGTTCAGGTAGGTTGTTTTCTGTGGTCCTGGTACGTGGGCGGAAGCGACGAGTTGCCCCTTTGGAGTTGACCACGTGAGGTTGTCACCAACGGTCGTCAACCGGTAGCCGTCGTGAGGACAGGCCGGTGCGGAAAGCAGCGGTATTGANAACGGGCCCGAAACGACCAGACGGCCGTTGGCGTCCACGGCTGCGTTGATCGCACCCGGAACGGTGTTCATCACGTGTTGAGGCCCGATGTACGTGGTTCGCCCTACGCTCAGACTGTGGACCATGGGCGTCACGTAGCTGTCGTCGGTGGCCATCCGAACGCGCAGGTGGACCGTTGGGTGCTCGAGTGCATCCAGGGCCAGTGAAGCGGGAAGCGTGAGGTTCTGATGACCTTCAACGGGCTGGAGTTGTGAATCCAAAACGTCGAACAAAAGCGTGGTGCCCGCAGGCTGGTCAAACCAACCGTCGAGCCAGCCGTATCCGAACACCGGGTCGGGCGAGATGGCGCGGGACACCCACGAACCCGCTGGTTCGAAAACATCGAACTCCACCCCGGCGTCATCGATGTACCAACCGTCCTCTTCAACGAAGGTGTCGGAGAAGAAGGAGAAGCGCAGTTTGAACGATTGACCGGAAAGGTTCGACAGGTCGTAGGTCTTCAGGTCGTAGCCACGGGGCGTGGATGCGCCGCATCCGTTGGGAACGTTGGACCCGTCGATGATGCCTTCTCCGAAGAACGGTGAGTTGGAGTTGGCGGTTGAGATTTGGTCGTGGAAGCCGTTGAGCTGGGGCGGAAGCAACCACCAGGTCAGCCCACCGTCGGTCGAGACACCGACACCGCCGCCGTCCCAGTTCGGCTCGGTGCACACCCACGAGCGAAACGTGAGGCGCCCCGTTGCGTCGGTTGGGAGCGTGTATTCCTCGGTCACAAGATGGGTGTAGACGTTGTTGGTGTATTTCGTGGTGAGGTTGATGGCGGCTCCGTTGTCGCCTGAGTGGAACAGACCCGGCCCCCATCCGGAGGTTGAACGGGTCGGACCAACCTCCCAACCGTCGGGCCATGTGCCTTCAATGGACCAGCCCGGTGGCGTGATCATCGTCGTCTCAAAGGAGTCCGTGCTGGATTCAGGGGGGTTCATTCCGAAGGCGGTGGTCCAGGTCCATTCGTTGAGGTTGGCCGGGGAGGTGTCTCGCCAGCCGCGCTGGTCCCCCAGCTGATCGCTGGAGTTGGTGGAAAAATTGGACAGCACGCGACGTTCGGACTGGGGGGTTCCCGGTCGATGCACCACGGAAACGTCGTCGATCGCAACGCCCTCCCAGCCGGACGAGGCAAACCCTCCGTAGCCGGTTTGTGAATTGGTCACCACTTGGAATTGGAACAAAACATCGGATGCGTTTGGATGACCGGATACGCCGCTTGGCAGGTTGTACGTTATGGGAATCCAACCCAACGATTCGTCGGTGTAGTAGGTGCCCTGATAGGACAGACCGTTGCCGGGCAGACCGGGTATGCCCGAGACAGGAGCCCAGGTGGTACCGTTGTTCAAACTCACCAGAACCAACAGATTGTCCGAAAAGGAACCTTCCAAATCCCAATTCGCCCAAAATTCCAGTTCCATTGGACCCGTAAATCCGGAAAGGTTGGCAGGTATGTAGAGTCGCCCGTCAGCGTCGTTTGCGTAATCGCCGCTCATGTTTCCGTGAAACCACGCTCCGGGTGCGTCACCGAGGTTTGAGAAGGTGAGGTTGTCAAGGAACCATCCTTGACGGGGCCCGGGGGTTGCTGAAGTTTGGAAACAAAACCGAATTTCAAGCGTTGAGGAGGCGGGCTGAACGACGCTGTCGAGCGAGAAGTGAACCTGGTCCCATGCGCCCGTCGCACCGGACCACACTGAAGAAGGTGCACCGGGCAGAAGCGAAGCGTTGGTGTAGGACCCCGTCGGGGTGAGCACGTGCCACGAACCACCCGATGAGCGATGTTCAACCCAAGCAGCGTCGTCGTCGTTGAAATCCAACCAGTGGTCGACGGTCATGTTGTATTGATTGACAAAAGCAGGTACGGTTTGCGCAGGTGATGCCAAGCAACCGCTCATGCCTGCATCCAAGCCGTTTTCGCCTCCGGTGGTGAGCACGCGCACGCCCTGCGTGGCCGAGGAAGGAACGGTGCTGGACGATGTCGTTCCATCCCGTTCAACCACGTTCCACACGCTGTGGTTCGGGCCGTGGCCAACCCAATCGGGAAGCGTCTCGATGAGGGTTTCAAAATCGGTGATGCTGCCCACGGTGGACGCTACACTGAGGCTCAACTGGCCGCCGTGAGCATCCCCCTGCGTGTTGACGTGCGTACCGTTCCAACCCGTGTTGGCGTCCAAACCGAAGCGTGCGGCGGTGTCCGGCGCATCGGACCACATGGGTGTGATGTCGATCTGCCCGCCGCTGAAGGTGCGGTTGTAGGGAACGGTGAGCACGCCGGTGCTCGTCGTGTTGACGCCTTGTGCCTGCCCTTGAGGGGTGTAGTAGGTTGAGCGGGCAGCGGTTTCGGATGAAAGGGTCGAGGGTTGCACCATGGGGCTGGCCAGCACAAGCAGCATCAGCACGCTCAGGCCCACCGCCGCAACACCACGCCGGTGGGAACGAACGGGCGTTTGGGCGAGTGGCATCGGGGATTACCTCGCTTCGCGAGGTATGGACGAAGGATATGAAGGGGTGTTATGATTGCATCGTAAAAACAAAACACGAATGAAGAGCGGAAGAGGATTCAAATCCCGTCACCTCCACGTCCTCATCATGACCCCTGTTCGGGATCTCGACGGCCGTCAAGCCCAAGAGATTGAGGAACAGTTGTTCACCACGCACCGACAACAACTGCAGCGTCACGTTCCCATTCCCCTTCCGCGACAAGATTTCTGGGTGATGGTTCGGGCGTTGCTTTCGAGTCTTGATTTGGAAATTCAAGACATGGTGAGGAAAGGGTCGATCGACATGCGACTTCAGAACCTCCAGAAACGCCAGACCAACATTCGCCGCATCGCTTCGGAATTGGCTCGCAAACGGATGGTGGCCATGATGCAACACGCCGCATCCCAATCGCTGCGAAGCGGGGTCAATCCGAACATGGCGCAGGAGCTTCCGCAACTGGACTGGCAGCGACACGACCCTGCTGAGAAAGCCTTCTATCACGCTCTCCAACTCAACGTCGACCGGTTCAAGAAAGAAATTGACTGGCAGGGCATGCAACAAGGGCTCCTCGGTGAGATCATGATGCAACCTCGCACGCACGCTCCGGGAACCATGCAGCTCGACGCGTTCACGGATGAAGGTAAAATCACGCAGCAACCTCCACCCGACTTGGCTTTTGAAGACGGACTGGAGCCGATTGAAATGATGCAGGACGACCTCGAGGACCGTCTGATGGGTGAGGCGTCTTGGATGGATGAAGAGGCCTACATGATGTCCGACATGACGTCGGACCCGCCCACCAACACCGCTCAACCGCCCTCACCTGTTCGTGGCGAACCGGCAACAAAACACGGTGCAGCCATGGAATTGGCCCCATCAAAGCAGCCGATTGAGCACATCATGGACGAGCCCCCGGAAAGAAACGACGCCGAGGCGCGCGAAACCGAGGCTGTTCAAGAGAACAGCGCCGCAGAATCAGAACCGGATGAAAACGTACGGGTGCGCATCCTCGAAACCATGCCCGAACCCATCATGGATGCTTCGGGTGATCCTCTGTCCCTCGAGGCCGGGGACGTTCATTTCCTCGACGAAGGGACAGCCTCGTGGCTGATTGATGCAGGCGTCGCTGAGCGTGCTGAACTCTAAGCGGGCTTGTTGCGACTGCGCAGCTGGTCCACGTCGGCCGGTCAAAGCCAGGAGTCCATGGACTCAGTTGATGTTTCTCATCGAAATTTCGATGCTGACGGTGTCGGGGATGGGGATTTTCGTCACCGAGCGGAGGGCGGTTTGGTCCTTTGACGTCGAGATGTCCATCTCGAGAAGGCGCTTGTGAACGCGCATTTCCCAGTGGTCGTAGGTTTCGCTGCCTTCACCGTCGGGTGCTTTTCGAACGGGCACAACGAGACGTCGGGTTGGCAGGGGAATCGGGCCTCGGAGGTTGATTCCACCGCTGTCGCAGATCGTCTTGATTTGGCTCGCCACGTTGTCGATGTCCCTGTGGTTCTCACCGGTCAGTTTGATGACAGTGACGGCAACCATTCAGTCCACTCCTCGCTTCAATCCATGGGTGAGCGAACTCACTTCTTCTCGATCTTCAGGCAAACACCAGCAGCCACGGTTTTACCCATGTCGCGGATGGCGAAGCGGGAAAGTTCTGGGAAGGTGTCCATTTGCTCGATGGCCAACGGCTTGGTTGGCTGGAAGCGGATGAGACAGGCATCACCGGTCTTCAGGAAGGAAGGGTTGGCTTCCTTGCCGGACTTGTTGGTCTTTTCCAGGAGTTCCATGAACTTCACAGCGACTTGAGCGGTGTGGGCGTGGAACACGGGGGTGTAGCCAACGGAAACAGCCTTTGGAATGTCCATGAGCTGGATCTGTCCGACGAAGTGCTCGTCGTGGCGAACGAAGGTTGGCTCGTTGTCGGAGTACCCTGCGACGTCGCCACGGCGGATGTCTTCAGCAGCGAGACCTCGAACGTTGAAACCGACGTTGTCGCCGGGTTCTGCCTTGTCGACCATGGTGTGGTGCATCTCGATGGATTTCACTTCGCCGCCCTTCATGGAGGGGTTGAACACAACGTTCTTGCCGACGTTGAGAACACCGGTTTCGATCTTGCCGACGGGCACGGTACCGATACCGGAGATCTTGTAGACGTCCTGAATGGGCAAGCGGAGAGGCTTGTCGGACGGCTTGGAGGGCATGGGGGTTGCGTTGATGGCCTCGAAGAGGGTTGGACCCTTGTACCACGGGCACTTGTCCGACTTGGTGTAGACGTTGTCGCCGTTGAGGGAGGAAGCAGGAATCATTGGGACGTCGTCCGGCTTGAATCCAGCCATGCGAAGGAGTGCGGAAACTTCCTCGCATGCGTTGTTGTACTTCTCTTCAGCCCAGTCGACACCGGAGATGTCCATCTTGTTGACGTGGACGATGAGGCCCTTGACACCAAGCACCTTGGCAAGGAAAGCGTGTTCCTTGGTTTGGGCGTTGACACCGTCGTTGGCTGCGCACAGCAACACAGCGGTGTCTGCTTGGGAAGCACCGGTGATCATGTTCTTCACGAAGTCTCGGTGACCTGGTGCGTCGATGATGGTCCAGTAGTAGTCAGGGGTGAAGAACTCCTTGTGAGCGACGTCGATGGTGATTCCACGCTCGCGTTCTTCCTTGAGTCCGTCCATGACGTACGCAAGCCCGAAACCGGCCTTACCGGATTCGGCAGCGAGTTTCTCGTTCTTCTCAATCACGTGCTCTTCGATGTGGCCGGAGTCGAGCAGGAGACGTCCAACGGTGGTGGACTTTCCGTGGTCGACGTGACCGATAAACACGATGTTGCGGTGTGGCTTGCTTCTGTCTTCCCATTGTGATGGCATGGTAATCGCTCCTTAGCA